>Ga0209530_1000090_pt1 | contig 76139 bp, 69 predicted proteins | sample BlaSpr_A8_Ref_O1_FD_187987 | JGI IMG/M metagenome (GOLD analysis project Ga0209530, IMG submission 187987) | Forest soil microbial communities from Thunder Bay, Ontario, Canada - Black Spruce, Ontario site 2_A8_Ref_O1 (SPAdes) (version 2) | ecosystem: Environmental > Terrestrial > Soil > Boreal...
AAATTAGGACCTGTCTTCCGTGTGCCGCGGAAAACGTCTTAGAGTTCAGACATTCGCGACGATTCCCCACGCTTCCAGCAAATCTTGGGGAACATACTTACTGTCTTTATGCTTTTTCGCCCATTCCTTCAACGGAATCGAATTCCGACATTCCTTCTCTGAGAGCTTCAATCGCTTTACCATTTCCTCAAACGAAGTCGGCGTAACCGGGATGATGCCTCCACTCGGTTTGCCCCAATTTGGATTCCCCTTGCTTCGCAGCATGTGCACCTCGTAAATATCCTAAACTGACAAGAGACGTGTACAAACGAACGAAGGTCACTTTGAGAAGCGACCTCTGAGCGTTTTGATGAGGTGTGAGCCGGAACCTCCAAGCATTTCAGAAGTTCTGGCGACCCCAAAACGAAAGCGCCCCAGACTCGCTTGAGTCACGGGACGCCCAGTCGAACAGCCCTCCCCCGAAGTCTGCTCGCTTTCAGGCTAGTCTAGCTTCGCGCTCTTTGGGAATGACTCTTGCGTGTATGCGGTGGCACTGCTGGGCTAACTGAGCGGAGCTAAGAACGAATTTGACTCATCCCAGGGCTACTCCGAGTAGCCGTCGTCGTCGGTTTCGTCGTCATCTTCATCCTCTTGTTTCTTACGGTCATCTTCCTCTTCGTCTTCGTCGGGCTCTTCGCGAAGGAGAACATCGGCGGTTCCTCGCAGCGCACCTCGGCTCGTATCTTCGGCCTCGCACTTGTACGCGTCGAACTGCCCTTGGAGCCTAGCCTGCGCATCGACCATCCGCTTGAGGGCGTTCATCGGAACCTTAAATTCTTGGCTGCAAAGCGTACAGAGTCCGACAGCCGGAGTGGTACCCAGCCATTTGACGACCCGAAGTTGGCGTTCGATCATGGGCAGATTTTCCTCGGTCGAGCCGCGTTTTCTATCGATCCAAGTTCTGCTGTCGGCAGCTGGGGAAGCGGGCATCGGTTTGGTTTCCTGCGTGTGGTGGAGGGGCTGCTGCAGCGAAATCCGCTAATGCCAGCATCATCTCACCGCGCGCGCACGGCGACGAGTTCGGTTCCGACCGGCACACCACGAGCGATTTTCACGCGGACCAGCGCTTCGAATGGTTTGATCGCTCCCGCGCTCGAGCCCGGAATCTCATGCATCAATTTCTCCACCGACTCTTGGCGACAAACGAACTCCACCGCGCCTTGTGTCCCGAACGTGGTCGTTCCTGCCAAAATCATCACGAACCGACCGGAACCAAAGCCCGGCACCAGCCCGACGACCGAATAGTCTTCGGTCAGCGGGACATCGGAGGGACTCGCGAGGTAGGTGCCGACTTCTCCCGGCTTCGGGTGTTTGTTGACGATCGAAAGATCGCCTTGACGCCGACCTGACGCGACTCTTTGAAACACGAATTCCTGCGTGCCCGGAATGTCGAGCAACGAAAGATTCTCCGATGGAGAACCAACAAAAATCAGATTGTTATTCCTCACGTCGTCGAGTGTGAACAAGCTCCCGCGCTTCACCCGAATCCGCCGTCCGAGCGTGCCGAACGCATCATCGAGCGCATGGATGGCCAACACCTCTCCCACGCCGGTGTAGTGGTCGTGAACCGTGCTCTTCGAATCCTGACGCGAATTGTAGTAACGCATGCCCGTCTCCGGCCGACCGACGAAGGCAGCGTTGCTGAAGATGACCCAAGGCTCATCGTCTCCGGAGGTAAAGGGTCTCCAAAAAACGGCGAGAGAACCGGCGGTCCGCGGAGCGCTCGGTGCTGCCATCATGGGCTCGGGCAGTTTCCGGTTCCACAGCAGGCTCCCCAAAACAATTAGCGTGGTAACGAGACCCGCCAGGAGCAAGATGGCCGCAATCCGCCAGCGTGCTAGAACAGATTCGTCCACAACACTGCGCGGCAATGGCTCGCGCGAAGGCGCGGTCTGAGTCTGCGGCGGCAACTCAACCGGTCTTGCCTCGAAGATCAGGTGATAGCTACCCTTTGGAATTTTGACCAGGATGGGATCCGCCGATCCCTCACCGGCGTAGTACTCGGCCAGTTTCAGACGAAGACGTCCGGCTTGCACGCGGATGGTCGAGTCCGACTGCGGATCAAAGCCCGCGGGCCGCCCGTACACTTCGGTGGCAATCTGATATTCCTTAAGCGGTGCGGCGGGATGATCGAGGGACTGTTTCGCGAGGTATTGCAGCAATTTGCAGAGAGACTCGGAGCCCCGCAGGCTATGGCTTTTAATAATGTTATCTATTTGTTGGAAGAGCTGCTCCGGACCGGCGGCGAAAGTGCGTGTCACAGCCATTTAACACTGATGTAACAGGACGTCGTACGTTATTGTAACAAAAGCATTTTACTCCTGTAACAGTTTAAAGACCTAGTGAAACCTCCATCGCGGATCGATTTGTACTAGAACTTGCAGCTCTTGCAGCGTTGCGGTTCCAAAAGACTCCCTATGTCCCCGCGGATGCCCTTGAAGACATCCCCGAAATTGGAGGAAACTTGAAGAGTAAACTCTTTTTGGTTCTCATTTTTGTGCTCTGCCTGGCTGGTTTGGTGTTGGCACAGACGGATACAGCCCGTCTCATCGGAACCATCACAGACTCCACCGGCGCCGTCGTACCGAACGCCACGGTTGCGGTCACGAATACCGGGACTGGAAGAACCGTGACCGCGCAGACCAGCGGTTCGGGTGAATATACCTTTAACGCGCTGAGCGCGGGCAGATACCACGTCGAAGTGAAGCTCACTGGCTTCAAGACCGCGGCCGCCAATATTACTCTGGAAGTGTCACAGGTTGAGGAGATCAGCCTGAAACTGGAGGCAGGTGCTGCCACCACCACCGTAGACGTTACGAGTGACGTGCCGCTGGTCGACACTGCGACCTCGAGCATGGGCGAAGTCATTCAGGGACGACAGGTGACGGAGCTCCCGCTAAACGGCCGCAACTTCACACAGCTCGCGCTATTGAGTCCTGGCGTGACGCGCGGCGCGTACGGCGATATCGCGTCCGGCGGCAGCTCAGGAACGAACGCGGAAACCTTCCGTAACTCGGAAACCGGCGGCGCGGCACTCTCAGCAAACGGCTTGCGGCCGCAAGCGGACAATTTCATTCTCGATGGCGTGGACAACAACGACGCCTTCGTCAACGGCATCATTTTCTTTCCACCCGCGGAAGCAATCCAGGAATTCCGCGTGAATACCAGCGTGGCACCGGCCGAGTTCGGGAAAGGCGGTGGCGCGATCGTTCAGACCAGCGTCAAGTCGGGCACCAACGCGCTGCACGGATCGGCCTTCCTCTTCCGTCGCAGCGGCTTCGCCGACGCGCAGCCCTACGGTGGAACCGGTCCCATCCAATTCCGGCAAGCCCAGTTTGGCGGTACGCTCGGTGGGGCCATCTGGAAAAACAAGCTGTTTGCATTCGGCGATTACCAGGGCCGCCGTCAGGTGCAACCGAACGGCGTCGAACATGACACCGTTCCCACCGATCAGATGAAGGGTACGGCCGCAGGGGAAACAGGTATCAGCGACTTTTCCCAACTGCTGAGCTTGACCACCCCGAGCGTTCCGCAATGCGCGGTGTCGAATCCCCTGTTCAATGCAGGCACCGCCGCCAATCCTATCTCGTTTGGCTACATCTTTGACCCCGTGACCTGCGAACCGTTTGGTTGGAACGGCACAACCGCCACGAACATCATCCCCAATCCGAATCCGGTAGGTTTGAAATATCTGCAGACCTTCCCCGAGCCGAACACGGCACCATCGCCGGGGACGCTGATTAACAACTACGTCACCGACCGTCAACAAATCCGCAATTTCGACGACTTCGATATCCGGGTTGATTTTTATGCGACGCAAAAAGACCAGATCTTCTTCCGTTACAGTTACGGGCAAGACAATTTCACGGTTACGAATAGTCTTGGACCCAACGATCCTTCGGGGTTCGGATCCGGCGATAACATCAACCATCCCCGAGGAATTGCCACTGGCTACACGCGCACCGTCGGTCCCAATATGGTGAACGAATTCCGCTTTGGCTATATCAGCTCGGTTTACGGCTACAACCCGCCGAACATCGGCCAGAGGCTAGGGGCGGCCATCGGAATTCCGGGAGCGAACCCGACCCCGCTGCTGGGTGGCCAGGTTCTGATCGGTGGCAGCGCCTCCGAGATTACCTACCAAGGCGACGGCGGTCCTTACAACGTGGACCAAAAGCTCTACCAGTTCGAGGACGCGCTGTCCTACGTGCATGGCCGCCATGTTTTCAAGTTTGGAGCTACCGTCGGGCAGAGACGACTTGGCTACGTGCAGGGTAACGACGCCAAAGGCTCTTTTATTCTTGGTGGTAACGATTACCCGGGTACGGGGAGGTTCACCGGATACGAGGCTTCAGAGATAGTAGCCGGCTTCCCGGACTACGAGATTGGAACATTCAACGGCCTGTACGAGACCCATAGTTGGGAAACCGGTTACTTTGCGCAGGACGACTGGCGCGTGAACAACCGCCTGACACTGAACCTCGGCATCCGCTACGATTACTACACTTGGCCTTACGAGGTGAACAACCAGCTGTCCAACTGGGTTCCGAACAACCCTGCGTTTCCGGGCACCGGACTTCTGATCACGCCCGGCAGCACTGGAGCGGTGGGACTGCCGAAGAGCCTGATTAACAGTGACAAGAACGATTGGGCGCCGCGCGTCGGGTTCGCCTACGATCTGTTTGGCACTGGCAAAACCGTGATCCGCGGCGGGTATGGGATCTTCTACTACCTCGATCGCGGTGGTGTAGGCGAGCAGCTGAGTAACAACCCGGACTTCAACGGAACTTCAAGTTACGAGGCTTGCCCGGGTTTCAACAGCAACTGCTCCACGCAAAGTCCAGCCGGCTTTCGCATCACGCTCAGCGGTCAGGGCCCGTCGCCGAACCCTTCCACCCCTCCTGACAACAACTGGCTCGATGCCACCAACCCGCTGCCGCCCGCCACAAGCACGGTGAATGTAAACGATCCCACGAATGTAAACGTGATCTACTGGCCGACCAACAGTAAGAACTCGCGCGTGCAGCAATACAATGTGCAGTTCGAACGCCAGGTGGGAACCAGTATGGTCATGGATGTCGCGTACGTGGGTACCAAGATGAGCAATCTGGCGACGGCCTTCAACGCCAACAACACGCCACTCTGCTTGAGTGGGCCCCCGTGCGCACTGCAGCGCTGGTACAGCCTGGGTGGGGCCGTCAACGAGTACGCTTTCATAGGGAGTGGCACCTATAACGGGTTACAAGCCAGCTTCAATCGGCGCCTTTCGAAAGGACTGCTGTTCACGAGCGCCTACACTTGGTCCCATACCATCGACAACTCGGAGAGCGCCTTCAGTCCAATCAGTAGCACTAACCCAATTTTCGTGGACGCGAATGGGAACCCGCTGCTCGGATTCAACAAAGGAAATGCGAATCAGGACATCCGCAACAATTTCGTGTTTGCATCCATGTACGAACTGCCTTTCGGGAAGGGAAAGCAGTACGGGGCGGACTGGGCGCCGGCCGTCAATTACATTATCGGGGGCTGGCAGTGGAACAACATAATCACGTTGCAATCCGGTACTCCCTTCGATCTCAACTACCCCGGCTCGCCCCAAGACCGTCCGGATATTACCGGGCCGATTTCGGTGAAGATCGACAACGCCACCGGCCAAGGCATTATCAGCGGGGCTTTCAGCAAACCTCCGACAGACCCGACGACCGGATACTACACTCAGCTCGGCAATCTGGGAAGGAACGCCCTCTTCGGCCCCGGGTTCCATAGCTGGGATACGGGCATGATGAAGGACTTCACGATGCGAGAACGCTTCAAGCTGGAGTTCCGAGCCGACGTCTTCAACCTGCTGAACCATCCGCAGTTCCAAAACGGCAGCTTCCAACAGAATCTGAGTACCGCGCCGCCGCCGGTGAACGGCATCATCACGACCACCAATCCTGCAGTAACGCGCCTGTCGTCGGAACGCGAGTTGCAACTGGCCGTGCGTATTACGTTCTGACCCATGGCACAGAGGAGGGGACAACCGCTCGTCCCTCCCTTAATCCTGGTTACTCGGGAAGTATTCTTTCCGGGTTGCTGATTTGGTCCGAGAACCCGGGCGGCCACTGACTGCCATGAAAGATAAACACTCCATTGCGCTGTTGCTGATCCTGGTATGCCTGTTCGCGCCGACGGCACTGCCGCAGACGGCGGTCCAACCGGCTGGATCTCCTGTGCTTCACAAAATCGAGCCGCCAAACTGGTGGGTAAATTACACGCCCGAACTCACGCTCCTACTCACCGGTGAAAATCTGAGCGGCGCTCGCGTGGAAAGCCCCAGCAAGGGCGTTACTGCGCTCGGCTCGGAAGCTTCGGCCAACGGACATTATCTTTTTGTCCACCTGCAACTGGGCTCCAATCTGCCGTCAGGAACCGTTCCTTTGCGGCTGATCACTTCAGCGGGAGCAACGACGGTCCCGTTGTCGTTGTTGGCTCGCGCGGACTCCCAAGGCCGCTTCGAAGGCTTCTCACGCGACGACGTCATCTACCTCATCATGCCCGACCGCTTCGCGACTGGTAGCCCATCGAACAACCAACCTCCGCGCTCAAGCGGAGTGTGTGACCGCAGCAAGCCCATGGCATATCACTGCGGTGATTTGCGCGGGATTCGCGAGCATCTTGGATATCTGCACGATCTCGGCGTCACCACACTGTGGCTCACTCCCGTCTGGAAGAACACCGATTCCGATTATCACGGTTATCACGTCGTCGACTTCTATGCCCTCGATGACCACCTGGGATCCATGAAGGAATATCAGGCGCTAGTCGCCGAAGCACACCATCTGGGCATGAAGGTGCTGATCGACTACGTCGTTAATCACACCGGACCACATCATCCCTGGGCCAGCGATCCACCGACGCCTGCGTGGTTTCATGGCACGCCCTCGCATCATCTGGAACCGTCCTATGATTTCTCCGGGTTAGTCGATCCGCACGCTTCGCCGCGCGAGTACCTCAACACGCTCGATGGCTGGTTTGCGGGCAAGTTGCCCGATTTGAATCCGGACGATCCCGAGCTCGCCCTCTACCTGGCGCAGAATGCGATGTGGTGGACGGAGATCGCGCAACTGGATGGATTTCGCTTGGATACATTTCCCTATTCCACGCGCCAGTTCTGGAGCGGATGGCACAAGCGACTGCATGAAGTCTATCCGCAGATCAACGACGTCGGCGAAGTGGCCGACGGCGATTCGACCATCACATCTTTTTTTGCAGGAGGGCGAAAGCAGTTTGATGGCATCGATTCCGGCCTTGCCACAGCCTTTGACTTCCCGTTGGCCTCCGTTCTGCGCGACGTGGTGATTAAAGGTGCATCGATGCAAAAGGTTATCGATGTTCTTCGCCACGACGACCTCTATCTCCACCCAGAGATGCTGGTTACGTTCATCGGAAATCACGACAACCGGCGCTTTGTGAGTGAACAAGACAGCAGCTCCGCCAAACTGAAAGCCGCATTTTCGCTGCTGCTGACTTTGCGCGGAATTCCACAAATTTATTCCGGTGACGAAATTGGGATGCCCGGCGGCGACGATCCGGACAACCGCCGCGACTTTCCAGGAGGGTTCCCGGGCGATTCGCGCAATGCCTTCACACCGAGCGGCCGCACCGCCGAACAGCAGGATATTTTTATACATGTGCAGTCGCTGCTGGCGCTACGCAAGAACCACGCCGCTCTCCGCACGGGAAAGCAGTGGCACATCGGGTGGGGCGACAATTACTACGCCTTCCTGCGCGAGTTGCCGGAGGAGAAGCTACTGGTCGTGTACAACAACGCTCCCAAGACGGCCGAACTCAATATCCCGGTAGAAAACACGCCTATCGAAACCGCGCACCAGCTGCAGACCGTGTTTGGGAATACGTCCGCCGACCTTGTAGCCGGCAGCGTGCGTCTTTCGCTGCCGGCCCGGACACTCGCTGTATTCACGGTGCGTTAGAGGAATCGAGCGCGCATTAATTAAATTGATGTGGGGAGTAGAATCGGCGTCGTTTTTTGCGGGTCTTTGATTGCTTTACGAGGTGAGGGTTCGCTGTTTAAACCAAGGGCCTCTATGTCACTGTTTACTCCGCGCCCATCGACTGATTTCATTACATTGAGCATCGTCGTAATACCAGGGCGATGGGCAATCCGACACAGAAGATGTGTATGACGATGCCGATAATCAACAGCTGTAGAGAGAAAGGATATTTTATGGCGCCCGAAAGGGGCACCACGACGCGATTCATGAAGAAGTAGACAGCCACGCCATAGAAAACACCAGAGATTACGGCGTGCGCCAGAAGGAATGGTATCCAGCGGCTCGCCGTAAGGTAGACGGTGGCGGCCGAAAATGCGATAAAAAAATGACAGAAAAGGCCGAGCAACGCCGTTGGAAGCCCGCCTTGGAAGGAGCGCGAGACGAGCACGCCGGCAGCGATCCCTTGCAGCAACCGCATCGGCGGGCGCCCGAAATACCGGTAGACGACGAGCGCGGCGCTAATGTCCAGCGTGCCGCACGTGAATCCGGCCCACAGAATCGCGAGCAGCGGGTTGGAATTCTGCAGGGAGGACAACGCGGACGTTGAATTCATGACCTCCTCGATGCCGACAAATCTGAAGCCAAGAAAATACTGAGCTGAATTGGTGCAAACAAGCAATTTCAGTTCCGGCCGATCTTAACCCGAAAAACGCGACGTCTTGGCTACCGGCACAATCTCCTCGGGTGGACCATAACCGCGATCGTGTGCCTGATTCGAGACCGCGTATCGCTTCAGATCGCTCCAACTCCATCGACTGGAAATAGGTGGCCTCCCGCAGGCACAGTAGAGCGTCCATTCATCTGCGAATCCTTCAGCCAGGGGCATCAAGTACGACCCGTTACGGTAGGGGCTGAAGCTAGGCAAATATCGAGTCAAGCATTTTGGACACTCAACGCAATGGCGAACACGGGAAGTCATGGCATATCTCGGTGAGCTCCTGCGAGGGGAAACTGACGGCATGCGCTCACCCCTCCAGCACGGTCTGCGGGAGCGCCTGGCCTTGGTTGTGGTGCGGAAGCTTCGGTAGGCCATCGTCGACGAGCTCTACTCGGCGCTCGGACAGTTAGCGTGTAAATTGAGAGCAGAATTGGCTCACAACTTCACAAACTCCTGCTGAGTCAGAATTGAGGGAGCATGTGGTGCTCCAAGTTCACAACGATTACGTGAGACAACAGGCCCAACACTTCAGAGTTCGAAAACAAGTGGCGGACTAACAACTTCCTGGGACGATCCTAAAACGGCTAGAGCGACTGTTTCTCCGACTTTTCATACATACGGGCGCGAGGTTACGAAATTCGAGAACGTCAGCAGCCAAAAGTCAGGCCGTTCAAGGCAAAGGGTAGCCATCCTACTCTTGGATTTGGCCGACATCTTGGCAGTGCAAGCGGAAGGTAATTACGTTTCGTTGCAACACCTACCTAATCCCGATTTGGTGCACGAGTCCCTCTCGTCCATGGCGGAGAAGCGCAGACCCTACGGTTTTATTCGTATCCACCGCTCGGTCGTCGTGAATATTTCGGCCGTGGAGGAGATCCAATCTTTACCGACGGGGAGTACAGGCTGCGTGTAAAAGGAGGGAAGGAATACTTGGTAACGCGTACATACAAACACAACGTCAGAGATCTGGCTCAACTGTGGGTAGGCTCAGAGCGCCTTTGCGGTTAACCGGCAGCCGGATCTGACTGCCTTTTCGGCAGTTCGTAACGGGTTCGGGTTTCTTCATAACAGATCATATCTCTCTCATGAAGAAGTGCTTAGCGCTTCATAGCGAATTCAGCCATTCTCCAGCCATTCTCCAGTTGACGGAACCCGGTAGTGCTGGCACCGTGTTGGCGGCGATTCCGTGGTTTTTCCCGCAAGAACACAAACCGGGGACGATAAGCGTCGGGCGAAGGTAAAGATCAAAGCCGAACCCCATCTAGAAGAAGTCACTACGAATGAAATTGCGACACATTTGTCGAATTCAGTTCTCAGGAGAACCACCATGCCTTCCACGACACTCGAACGCAGATCACGAGCTTCAACGCATAAAGGAGTCGGACTCAACCACTGGGGAGGTGTCTACGTTGTCGTATTTTTGCTCTGCCTAATGCTCTGCACGGCGCTGAGCTTCGCCAAGACCAAAGTGCTCTATACCAAGCTGTTGGACCTCACCGGCCCCAACGGTTATTACCCCACTGCCCTCGTTCAAGGCACCGACGGAAATCTCTATGGGGCAACCTATGGGTCAATCGTCGGGCCCCCGGGCCACCACACATCCACCGGCGGCATCGTTTACAAGATGACTCCTGCAGGCGAGCAGACCGTTCTGTACACATTTTGTACCCAACCAAATTGCCCTGACGGCGACGCTCCCAACCCTTTGCTTCTCGCGACCAATGGAAACTTCTACGGGACAACGCCCTATGGTGGCGCCCACCCTGTTGTCGTCGAGAACGGTCCACCTTATGGCGGCACGATATTTGAAATCACCCCAGCGGGAGAACTGACCACACTCTACAGCTTCTGTGCGCAGACGAACTGCGCTGATGGCTCGAATTCCTACTCATCTCTGCTGCAGGGCACTGACGGAAACTTCTACGGGACAACCAGCCGGGGCGGAGCCAATGGCGGGGGAACAATCTTCAGAGTCAGCCCGGCGGGCAAGCTCACCACCCTCTATAGTTTTCCCTCGATGACGGTCTCTAATTTAGACATGGCGTTGATTCAGGGTACAAACGGAGACTTCTACGGGACTACAGAGAGCGGCGGGGCTAATGCCAAAGGCACAATCTTCAAAATTACCCCAACGGGCAAGCTGACCACCCTGTACAGCTTCTGTTCTCAGGCGAACTGCGCCGACGGCAGCTATCCCGAGGCTGGGGTCATTCAAGCCACCGATGGAAATTTCTACGGAACCACATACAGTGGCGGGGCCGGCAACTTTGGCTCGGTGTTCAGAATCACTACCAGCGGCACTCTCACAACGCTCTACAGCTTCTGCACCACGCAGGGATGCCCTGACGGCGCCACCCCCCAAACCTCGCTGACTCAAGGCACCGACGGGAATCTCTACGGAACCACTGGAGGCACACAATTCAGCATCACTACAGGCGGCACGCTGATGACGCTCCACCAAGCCGGCGGCACGCTCCCCACAAATGCATTGATCCAGGCCACCAACGGAGCCTTCTATAGCACAACTTACATGGGCGGCAAAGCCTCACTGGGATCAGCATACAGCCTCACGGTCGGACTTGGTCCCTTCCTAGAAACGGTCCAACCCTCCGCCAAGGTCGGCAAGACCGTCACGATTCTAGGCCAAGGCTTCACCGGCACGACAGAAGTATCCTTCAACGGAATTTCCGCAAGCTACACCATCATCTCCGACACGTACCTGACAGCAACCGTTCCCGCGGGAGCAACCACGGGTTTGATCACCGTCGTAACGCCGAGCGGCACGCTCACCAGCAATAAGCCTTTCGTCGTTAAGCCGTGACTACAGTCAGTGAGGAGAAAATCATGTCGTTCGCAAAGTTCGCGCAACCATTGCTTCTCTTGATCTTGGGAATGTCTGCGATCATCACCGCACGCCCCGCGCATGCCCAAAAGGAGACGATACTCCACAAGTTCAGAGGAGGCAGCGATGGAGAAACCCCGTTCGGCCTTACCCCTGATGGCAAAGGCAATTTCTTTGGCCTGACCGGCTTGGGAGGCGTGGATGGCTATTACGGAACCGTATTCGAGCTTTCGCCAAGCGGCAAGGGCTGGAAAGAGACTGTGATCTATCGCTTCACCGGAGGTGCAGACGGCGCCTTTCCACTGAACGCCACCGTGACATTCGACAGCTGGGGGAACTTTTACGGAACAACGTTCGAGGGCGGCGCGAATAACCTGGGTACTGTGTTCGAGTTCAGTCCCACAGGCTCAGGCTGGACCGAAACCGTCCTCTACAGTTTTACTGGAGGGGCCGATGGCCGCTATCCGCAATACAACCTGATCATGGATTTGTCGGGCAATCTCTACGGCAGTTCCGGACACATATTTGAGCTCACGCCCTCCGGTAATGGCTGGAAACTCCAAGTGATCTACAGCGGTGGCAGTTACGGGTTGACTATGGACGCCGTCCAAAATATCTATGGCGTCAACCAATCAACCGCGTTCGAGCTGTCACCGGATGGCAATGGCGGCTGGACTCCAACCGTGCTCCACAAGTTTGGTAGCTATGTACAAGGCTATTTTCCAATGGGCGGTCCCATACTCGACAAGGCCGGAAACCTTTACGGTACGGCATCGGAGGGTGGTGCCTTCGGGTATGGAACGGTTTACAAGCTGACTCCTAGAAAAAAGACTGGGCCCTGGACATTAACGGTTCTCTACTCATTTACAGGCGGCAAGGATGGCGGCGTGCCCTTGTGGCCCCTTGTGTTCGATGCGGCCGGCAATATTTTTGGAGTTACCGACGACGATGGCGAACTCGGCATCGGAACTGTTTTCGAACTGGAGGCCCCGGTAGGCAAGGGCAGCTACCAAGAGAAGACATTGTGGGACTTCAACGGAACGGACGGAGGCGCTCCGGGGGGCGGCGTGGTTCTGGACAGCGCCGGCAACCTCTACGGCGCGACCGATAATGGCGGCCTTCAGTGTCCCGACGATTTTGCCTGCGGAGTGGCGTTCGAGATTACGCCTTAAGCCGACACGTGCCAATGGAGACGCAATACCGCAACTTGTGAAAGTTCGCTTCTCAACGAGGAAAAATCACATCGTTTGCAAAGTTCACGCTAGCAGCTCTCCTCGCATTGATAGGATCGGCGTCCTGAGAAGCATGAAAAATGGACACAGAAGATTCTCTACTCCTTCAAGGGCGGCAGTAGAGATGCCTACTTTCCTTTAGGGGGAATTGCATTCGATGCGGCTGGCAATATTTTTGGGGGACCACGACCTCCGGACGTCAAGATCAGAGTTTGGTCGGGAATGGACTACGATTTGAACATGAACTGGTCTTCAGTCCTGCGCCATTGCCGGGATCATCCCGTCCGGGTTGGTCTGCTGGTCATTGTGCTGATATTGATCGTGGTTCTGAACGATAGGTAAAAGTTCTGTTGACGGCATCGGAGGCTTTCAAAATGAAGCAGCAGGCTGAGCGAACCGATACGAATGGGTGCTGCCCGACGATCGGGCAGGCTTCCGGTAGGTCAGGCGTCGCAAGCAGGTGACCTGACGCTTCAACCACATTTGGAAGCGGAACCAGAGATCAGACGCTAATGTAGCGTGCAAGTCTGACTTCGGACCGCGCAAGAGCGTTCGCCATCTCAACGCCTTTCCGTCGGCAAAATCACAATCGCGCTCGAGTCCGAAATCGATCCGCCCGTGGTAATAGCGGCGTTCGATGCGTTAAAACCGAAGATCGAGATCGTGCTGGTCGTGCTATCCCACGAGTACACAACCGAACCGTCGGGACTGAACTGCAGGACATTCGGCGTCGGAGTCGAGAACGTCGTGCCCGTCGCAACGATCTGTTTCGAACTCAGGTTGACCGCGTCCACCTCGGTCGTGTTGTCCTGCGCATTCGTGTAAAACACATACTTCGCGGACGGATGCGCCACGCCAATGTCCGATCCGCACCCCGCTAGCATCGTCGCCGTGCAGTTGATCAGCGGCTTGGCGTTCTTCTTCGTCGTTAGCGGGAAAACCAGCAACTGGTTATATTCATACGGTGGTTGAGCGACCAGTATAACGAAATCGAAAATCAGATGCCCCACAATTTGCACGGTTTGGGGATTTCCGATCTGGCCCTCTGACCAGTAAAAGATTTGTTGCGGAATGCCCAATGCTCCGGTGGAAGGATCCACCGTGCGCTCGTCGTAAGTGCCGTCCGTCCCGGCGCCTCCTGCCGAGCAAAATATATAGTCATAAATCTCGGTGCCGTCGGCGTTCATCCCAGCGATGGACAAGCCGCAGTCATTCGACCCTTGATCTGGCAAAAGATAGGTCGCTTCATTGACCAACTGAGTCAACTCTCCGTTCGTCGCGTTGACCTCATACCGGTAAATTGACCACCGCAGGTTCAAGTTCTTCGTGACGTGCGTTCCCTTATGCACGGCATACAAGAAATTGTCGTTGGGATCGACAAACATTGAGGACTCGTTGGTCGCCGAAAGTGATTGCAGTGGCATTCCCGGAACGCCGTACCCGTTTGTGTCGTAGACGTAAATGCGATTGTCCGTTGCTGGATAGGGATCGGAAGCCATCACGTACAGGGACCTGCCATCGGAAGAGACCGCCAATCCGTTCACCTGGGGCTTCGGCAATGGGATCGTGCCCATCAGGCTCGGCTGGAAAGTCTGCGCATCGATGTCATAGGTGTACAGATTGGTTGCGTCCGCGACGTAGAGCACTTGCTCCAGCGTACTGTGAGCCGCGTTGGGTTTTGTCGTTAAGCCTTGAGTGTAGGCAACACAGCAAAGGGCGAACAGCAAAGCTATTGCATACCGCATACTTCCTCCAGCCGCGCGCTAATCAGATGGCACGCCAGGAACAAAGGTCGTGAAAGGGTGGTGCAACAACCAGCCCAACCATTGTGAAGCCCACTGTGACGACAATTCCGGACCGTTCCTGGGTCCACTTGATTCAACCGCCGTTGTGCGGGATGCGGTTTCGCGTCGTTATGGTGGCACCGTCCTGGGCATAGCGGAACCTCCTGAAGTGAGGACTGGCCTCAGCGTTTTTCTTGTTGACCGCGCCCGCATTCGCCGAGAGCCTGCGCTAGCGGAAGATGTTGAGCCTTGCCATAGGCCGGCAGTCGAGTGGTATACGTCGCGAGAAAAGCAAATGGGGCTGCATCGTCCTTGCGGTTTTCGGCGAAGTTGAAGTCCACGCGGCCGACAAGATTCCACGCGGCGTTGCAGCGTTTCAAAAACTCTTGGACGCCGCACTTCGATTTTGGAGACCATGGCCCGATCCCCGCGCAAAAGCATTCTGCAGACGTTGCGCAAGCTCAAGAGTCGATGCGTCGCGATCTGCGCTCAAGATAAGGTAGCCGTGTGGAGTTAGGACGAGAACGACGAAGACCGAACTCATGCTGAGAACGTACCATCCCAAAACCGGCAAGCCGCAACAGACCGCAGGTTATCGCGGTGCAGGCAGGAGAGCGGTTTGGATATTGCGTCGAAACCAGCGCGGCGTAATTTTCTTCATATCGTGAAATAAATCATTTCACGCGATGAAATACAATGGGAAACCCACTGGTGGGGTCCTTAAAGCAGACGAGCGAAAATAACAAAAATAACAGTTGGATTGCAACCGGGACACTCCGCAGGGCAGAAACGCTACACGATTATTGTAAGACTTGACAAATTGTATTGTAACTTATTGAATTTACAATAGTTGGTGCGGAAGGGGGGATTTGAACCCCCACGCCTTTCGGCGCCACCCCCTCAAGATGGTGTGTCTGCCAATTCCACCACTTCCGCACTTTGTAAATTGCTTGGTATCAATACTTATCGGCGCTTTTGCCAGAGGGCGTTTTCCACTGCACCGGATTTTGTACCCACCCCGAAAAATCCACGGTTGCTTCGGGCCGCTCCAGTCCGCCGATGCGCACAAACAGCTTCCGGACCGCCTCTTCGCGCGGGTGTATGTAGCGCACGTTGGTCTTAATGTTATCGTGTCCAGCTACGTACTGCAACGTGAAAGGGTCCGTGTACTCTCCGGCCGCGGTCAGGAAAGTGTGGCGACTATGCCGAATGTTCTCTACCCATGTCCGCGGCCTGAGCCTCCAATGATTCGGCATAGTCTGCCATAGGACCGGTGATTCCCACAACCTGGACTCATTTCGGCCGTCCTGTCCAATGAAATCTCGGCGAGCTGTTATTCCTGCCAGGAATAACAGCCAGGACGCGGGCGATTTCGAGTCCACATTTTCGTGCGATTTGACCGCGCCGACCGGTGGGGGACTCTGCGTCCTCCTCGTCGATTCACGCTTGTGTGAGCTTCCGTCTCCGACCCACCGAGTTGTAACTTCATGATTCTCGAAAGGTAAGTCAAATGTACGAAAGCTGTCGGAGAACCGCGGGTCAGATTTGTTGTCCGGTCCGGTCTCTCTCGAGAAGAATGCTCACGAAAATAGAATGATTCCACAAAACCGGTCAGGAGTTCGTCGCGCCGCAGGAATCCAGGCCCGGCGCGATACGGTTCCGTGCCGCCGTCGAAGCTAGCCAAATGCGGTCGGCTGCAAGCGCGAGAAAGCCGAGCGACGATGAGTTTCTCTCGTATCACGAGGTACTTACCGAAGCTCCCGTGCCGCAGGCGAACCCCAGCGACGGATTGCATCCTTCGTGTTCCGTGTCGTTATTCCTCTGAGGAATAACGCCGCGACGAGAAGTCATTGGACTTCGTGATTGAAGTGAGGTTATTTTTCTCCGAACCGGCGTCGCTCGACGCCGGTCCCGGAGACGCCTAGGGACGAGCAACTCGAGCAACTCTCCCAACCGCGCAAAGATGCCTATTCTTGTGACCCATCCGGCGGTCTTTCGGTCCTTGCGATCTTCGTGCGCGTTCGTGTCGGTAGACCTGAGCCTTTCGGCCAGCCACGGCAGCGGGCGGACGGCGTTTTTGTTCCGAAGTATCTTGGCGATGTTAGAGGGAGCCACACCGGCGACAGAATTCTTTCGGGCCAGTGCCGATGAGAATGTTGCTCGGTCGAGGGTCCACATTTTGTGTCCCCGTCCCTGTTCGGGCACTGCTCTGGGGCATTGTCGTTCCCCCGGCGGCAACTCGCCCTGCTGCTTCGGCTGCGCCGCCCCTGGGGGTTACGGTTTCGCTCCCAATCTTGTTCGGAAAGTTCGGTGGAAGATTTCTCCGGACCCTCCGTAAATGCAGAGCTTCGGCACTTGGGAGCATGGCCCACTCGCCGAATGGTGCCCCGATCAATTACGGGCCAATTCAACGAAACGGAGACACTCACATGTACCAGAACAAAGTAACCCTCATCGGCTTTCTCGGCGGCGATGCAGAAGTTCGCGCCAAAGAGAATCGCAGCTTTACCACCCTCTCGCTAGCCACCAAGTCCTCCTACAGAAAGGGCGACCAGTTCGTCGCGCACACCGAATGGCACCGTTGCGTCGTCTTCGGCAAGCTCTCGGAGTTCGCCGCGACTCTCAAAAAAGGCGCACATATCCAGCTGGAAGGCGAACTGCACAGTCGGGAATATGTCAGCAAGAGGACCGAATCCACGCAGCGCATCTGGGAGATTCGGGTCGCTTCCATCCTGAAGCTGGACCGCGCTGAAAAGGCGGACCCAGAAGATCCAGTGCCGGAGCAAGTGCCGGTCGAGGGCACGGCCGCATAGGCCGCTACCTTCGTTCTCGGAAGCCCAGCGACCACTGGGCTTCCCTCTTGCGAGGTTCTCGCCATGGACTTCGAATTGACGCTTCGAGCCCTTCCCCGTGAACGCGATTGGCTCGCGCCATCTGAACTGGGCGTCGCTTTCGGCCGCGGCAGACTCGGCACACGACGAGAAGCGAGCGAAAGGCATATTGCGCGGCGGCCGTGTTGCGGCATCGTGTGCCAGGGACTGACGCTTTGCCGATTCGATTGCGAAGCCAGACGCTTCCTTTTCGATGCGCCTGTCGAGGTCCAATATGCAACTGCCTAGACCCCGGATTGCGACCGATGTTGCCGTCCACTTCCTAACCCGTTCGTTTGCTCGGGAAGAGACGATTGCCCTTCTCATCCTGCGTGACTCTCCAGGGAAGACGTTTCAGCGCATTGTGCTCCTCGAGCGCGTGCTGCGGCCTCGTTATCTGTGCTGGCTCGCGCACGAAAACCTATCCGGGGCAAACATCCATGTCGGCGCCAATCCGCTTCGCCCCGATAGCCGCAAACGCACCAAAGAGTCGGTCGCCACGGTGCGCCATTTGTACCTCGATTTGGATTGCGACGGCGAAACCCGGATCGCTGCGTTGCGGGCCTCCGATGCTGTTCCCACGCCGAATGCGATCGTGGCGACTTCGCGCGGCAAATACCAGATCCTCTGGCGCGTGAAGGGCTTCACCATCGGGCACCAGGAGAGCACGCTGAAAGTGCTTGCCCTGGCTTTCGGTGGCGATCCCGCTTGCACCGACTGCAACCGCGTCCTCCGCCTGCCGGGATTTCTGAATTCGAAGTACGATCCGGCACACCAGGTGACCGTCGAATATCCCTGTGAATCGACTTGGAGTCCGGAAGACTTCCGGTTGGATATTTCTGCCTCAGAACCGAGGATCTCTTCCCGCAGTCTCCCGCCACGACAGCGTTCGGCGAAGCGCACAAACTCGGAACAGGATTGGGCATGGGTTTTGCACGAACTTGCCCACGGAAAAGACGCCGTGAAGATCACTCGAACGCTGGCTGCGCGCCGCATGGATAAGCCGAATCCGCTCTACTACGCGCAGCGTACCGTGGACCTTGCATCGGCCAGACTCTGGCTGATCGAAGGAGTTTCAATGGACGACGTGGCCACCATGCTTGAAGTTCGTCGCCGCTTTGAGACTCCCATCGCGCTCAGCCGCGTTCGCGCACGAGAGATTGCCGAGACGGCGCAGCGGATGATTGCCCGAAAAAAGATTGCGTAATTCAACCTCGATAAAGGAGACAAGATGCCGTTACTTGAAATCGACCAGATCCGCTACATCAGGGCTGTCGTTCGCCTGGACGAAACGACCGCCGAGCAGATTTATCAGTACGCCGCTTTCGTCCACGCATCCGCCGACGATGTGGTGGACAAGGCACTCAACCATGTCTTCTCGAAGGACCGCGACTTTCAGGACTTTCTGAAGACGCCGCAGGCCAAGCAGGTGGCCTCCGCCTTGCGTATCCGTAGAGGTCCAAGCAGGGACGGGAAGGACGCGGCGAAGCCGCCGACTGAGCAGCTTTCAGCCGAGCGGGCGTAGTACCGCTCAATTAACCCACTTGTCCTGTTCGTCATCTTCATCTTCTTCGTCTAAGTCGCTGTCATCTGTTGCCAGGGCCTCGACGACGGCCTGAGCGATTTCTTCGTCGTCAGAGTCGGCCAGGTCAACTAGGATTTCCGGCGCCTCATTGGCGCGGATACTGCCGATGGCACCGATGGCGGCAAGTAGTAAGGGTTTTGGGGAGAGCCCGTCATTTAAGAGTTCGACGATGGGCGACCAAGCCGCGTCCAATCCCCAGTTGCCCGCCGCGACAACTGCTTCGTATTTGATTTCGGGATCGCTGCTTTTCAAGGCCAGGAGTATTTGCTCATCAAAACCGCGAACCCAGCGCATCGAAAACACCGCAGTCAGCGTCCACTCTTTGTCCCCGCTGGAATATGCCTGCTCGATTGCAGCCTGGTGCCAGACCTGGGGCGCGCGCACCGATGCTTCCAAACTTCGCCGCCGTACTTCCTTGGGAGTGTTGTTATCGAGGTAAAGCTTCTCGAGCGATTCTTGGATGGTACGAAACATGGGCTCGGTAATGGGCACATCCTCCGGATCCTCGAATCCATCCGTGTCCGCCTGTTCCAGAGCCGGCCCAAGAGAAATCGCCGCTCGAGACCGCAGTTGCTCCGATTCGTTGGCACTATTCGCAATCATCAATAACGCATCGGCCAAATCGTCGTTGATCACCGTAAAATGGCCCGCCAGTTCGGCGGCGATCAGGCGGTCGGATTCCTTCGCTCGTCGATCGAGCAGAAGCCTCCAGAAGATATTTCCAGCGTCTCCTGGCCAGTCCCATGGAGGTGTGTCGAGCAAAGCTTTAAGGTCCATACGTGTTTCCTCAGAACAACATTCAGTTCCGTGATTTCCGCCACCAGCACAACCAAATCATCGTGTCCCAGGCACATCGGTGGAATCCGCCGCTGCCCTCCGCCTCTCGTGGACCGATGAAACGGAAAGATTGTCTCATTTTCCAGGTCAACCTGCAGGGGCGCGGGTCTCGATCTAGGGGCGCCTCGATTACTAACGGATGGAGCGAAGCGCTTCCCGGCAGGGGATTTCACCCTCTGAAGTCCGGCGCCTTTCACGGCGCACTCTTACGCCAATTACGTTTTCCCGCCCCTGGAATCGGAGGTTGTTCGCAATCGGACGATTTCACTTTTGACCGCTGGTTATGGTGGCTGTGAACTTCTCCTTTGACGTCTCGCGCCCGAGCGGTGTATGTCTTAGGGCGCCGCTATGTCTAAGAGAATCGTCGTCTTCTTCTTCTCCCTGCTGGCCGCCTTGGTCTGCTCCACAAGCGCGCAGACTGACACGTGGCTGGAGGTGCGCACGCCGCGCTTCGTTATCGTCAGTAATTCCAGCGAGAAGGAGGCACGCCATGTGGCTCGACAATTCGAAGGAATGCATTCGGTGTTTCAGAGGGTATTTCCGGATGCGGAGATCGATGGAGGAGAGCCGATACTCGTATTCGCGGTGCAGGACAAACAGACTTTGCAGGCGCTTGAACCAGAGGCCTACCTGGGCAAGGGTCAAGTGAATCTGGTCGGCCTGTTCTTGGCCACTCCGGAAAAGAACTATGTTCTAATCTCGCTCAACGCGCCCGGCGTGCGGCCGTACGCCCCGGTTTATCACGAATACGCGCACTTCGTTTTTAGCCTTCGCCCGCAATGGATGCCGCTATGGCTTTCGGAAGGACTTGCGGAGTTCTACCAGAATTCCGAGATCCTTGACGACAAAGTCCGTCTAGGAAAAGGCGACCCTTACGTTCAATCGGTTCTTGAACACAACGCGCTTCTGCCGTTGCCCATGCTATTTGCCGTGGATCAGCACTCGCCCTACTATCACGAAAAAGATAAGGGCTCGATGTTCTACGCGGAGTCCTGGGCGTTGACGCATTTCCTGAAGGATAAAGATGCCCTGGAAGGCGGGCATCGGTTAACCGATTACGTCGATCTGCTACAGACGATGGTCGATTCGGTCGCGGCCGCAACCCAGGTTTTCGGCGACCTCAACCAGCTGCAGTTGGATCTCAAGAAATATGTGATGAGCGCAGATTACGCGATCAGCGAGATCTCGGGTTCCACGGACGTGGATGATCCGTCGTTTACCGTGCAAGCGCTGACGCAGGTTCAGGCCGACGATCTGAGGGCGGAATTCCTGGCCCACGACGGGCGTGAGAGTGATGCGCGAGCGCTCCTGCAGGGCGTGCTCCGTGAAGATCCTTTAAGTGTGGAGGCCCGAGAAACCATGGGCTATCTCGCTTTGCGCGATCAGAAGTTCGATCAGGCTCGGAAATGGTGCCAGGAGGCGATCAAGCTCGATGCCCAGAGCTTCGTCGCGCACTATTATTTCGCCCTGGCTTCAATCAGAGAAGGAACGCTCGACAAAGCGGCGCGGGCGAGTGTTGAGAATAGCTTACGTACGGTTATTAAGCTCAAGCCTTCTTTTCAACCCGCCTACGATGCGCTCGCAATCTTCTACGCCGACCAGGGAATCAATCTGGCCGAGGCCCACGAACTGATCGAGACGGCTGTGCAATTGGCGCCCGGCGTTGCCGAAGTCCGCGTGGATGAGGCGCAAGTGTTGGAGGCCATGAACAGAAACAAAGAGGCTGTCGATGTTCTGGAGATTGCCTTGAAACTGGCACACACGCCTGAGCAAACCGCTGCTGTGGAAAACGTATTGCAGAGCCTGAACAAGTTTGAAGCCGCGCGCGCAAAAATGGGGGGAAAGGAGATCGTGATTCTGCCGCGAGGCGGGACGTCCGGGGACAAGGGCACTGGTCAACAGTCCAGTGCAGGGGAGACACCGGCTCGGGCGGTCTATGCACCCGGTGCCGAGTACACGGAAAAAGCTAAGGAAGCCGGGGTTGAGGGCGTCTGCGTCGTGACTCTTATCGTCGGGACCGACGGCAAGCCGAGCAACATCGTCGTGACCAAGAAACTGGGAATGGGACTCGACGAAAAGGCGGTGGAAGCGATAAGTAAGTGGAGGTTCGAACCGGGCCGCAGATATGGCACCCCGGTAGTGACACATCTAACGCTCAAGCTGGAGTTCAAGCTATTCGGAGGCAATACCCAGAAGTTTTTTGACCTGTCGGAGAAAGCGAAAAGCGGGGATGCGGATGCGGAGTTGGAATTGGCGAACGCCTTCTTTGCAGGCCGGGATATCGCCAAAGACGTAAATCAGGGGATGGCGCTTCTCGAAAGGGCAGCCAGAAGTGGCTTGCCGCAAGCACAGTTTCAAATGGGAGAGCGAACCTACGGCGACGGCAATAACGCCGAGAACTATGTCACGGCCTATCTCTGGTACGCACTGGCGCAGCGCGGCAGCGTATCCCAAGCCGACGCTAAAGTGAGTGAACTCGAGGCCAGGATGACTTCGGAGCAGTTATCGGAAGCACAGAAGCGTCTGGAGAATTGGCTTGCCACTCCACCAAAATAGATAGTTGAACGGATCGGCTCGCTGCCAAAACGCCATAGAGATTCGTCAACCATGTCTGCAGAATAATCGCCATCACAGTGAAATGTTTGTTTCGATGCACGAAGCTAATCGCGCTGGCAATCATGATCTGCACGCTAATGAAAGCGATCCAGGGAGGAACCACTCCGTGAGGGCGATTCCGTTGATCATTCTTGTCGCTTGCTTTTCCAACTGTTTGACCGCACAAAACCAACAAGTACAGAACAGCGCTGCGACGGTATGCGAAGACCAGAGCAAAGCGCTACCCGATCTCTACTATGAGGCAGTGCTAGACCGAATCGAACCCCCCGGCTCTAAAGACTGGTTGCTGAGTATCACTCTCACCGGGGAACGGAAATTGGTCCTTGGAACGACAGGTGAGCAATTCGAACTGTGGACCGATACTCCCGATATGAAAGGGAAAACCATCGGCCAGTTTTTAAAGGACCTCGCGGGTTCATGCCGTCTTCCGTACCTACCGACCGACGCCGCGGGACTGGTGAAGGTTAAGTGGGAGAATAGAGAGTTGTCGCCGGATCAATTCTCCCGGATTCACGAAGCTCTTATGCGTGCCGCATCGGCCTATCTCTCAGTGGCCGATGAGAGATATTCCTCACTGGTGAAAACAAAAATGACGCAAATATGCTTGGATTGCCTGCATTTCAGAATCATCTACGACAACGCACACGAGCATTTTGAGCTACACGTACAGGATGTGGGGGACAAATCCGCCGATCCTATGGTGAAGTGGGGACGTGACGTTCTGAGATTGGCAGAGGAGAGCTTTCATCGGCCCTTCCAGACAAAGTAGGGGATATCTCTAACTCGAACAGACAACTTGTTCTGCCATGTATTAAGAGGCGCAACGTAACTGATTTTTCGACAACTATCTTTTCACCCTTCGATTCGAGGCGCATTTAAAGCGGCTCCTGGTCACGGATCTCACTGGGCGATTTCATTTGTAACCGTTGCGTCACGGGGCGATGTTTCGCTATTGACATTCCAAAGTGCTACATTCGTCATTCGTCGGAATCGAGACCCGAGAATTGGGGGAGCATCGTGGCGGCAAGAATTCTCATGGTTCTTAGTGCGAGTATCATCTTCACGCTGGGCGGGATGCACCTCGTCTATACGTTTTGGGGACCGATGCTAACGCCCCGTGACCCGGCACTGCAAATCAGCATGAGCGGGACCTCACCGGTCATCACGAAAGAAACAACCATGTGGCGGAGCTGGGTAGGCTTCAATGCCAGCCACAGCATGGGACTTATTTTGTTCGGCTTGGTTTTCGGTTTTCTCGCGTTGGCTCACGGCCAATTCCTCTTTGAATCGCCGTTTCTGCTTGTGGTCGGACTGGCAATGCTTAGTGGTTGGGTTGTGCTCTGCAAGGTTTATTTTTTCAGCGCGCCTCTCACCGGGGTCGGCATCTCCTTGGCCTGCTATGTTGTCAGTATTGCGTTGTCGCGGGCGTAACACACAATCCGGGTCAATCCGTGAAATAGGGATGATACGCCACTAATAAACGAACCCGTGCCGTTCCTATCCGCATTCGCCGCGCAGTATTTTGTGGGCGGGGTCGACTGTCTTGCAGCTAGAACATTCTCCCAGGGTCCATCCGAAAGAGACCGAACTCATAAAGTGCGAGGAGGAAGTGATCGCAGATCAGCGACTTCGTGAATAGCCCTCCTGCCCAGCCCTAAGCAGAGCCAGAAGTGAAAGTTTACGGCCGATTGAGCGATACAGGTTGTATCCGCAAGTAATCCGACTACCGGCTTGTGACACTGATTCGCTGTAGATCGGTTCCCAGTTATTGCCAACAGGAAGGGATAAAGCTCGGCGGCTGACCACCGAAATCTTTCTGCCGGGTGTAATAAACCGTCCCCGCCGGCGTCTTTACCTATGAAAGAGAAGTCGAGGAGGCGTAACCTGCTCAGCGTACTAGAGGAAACGGCAATCGCGATTCCGGACGAACTCGGGCAAAGTTTCCGGGCACACCACGGTCTGGTCTTCCGCACGGCCTACCGGATTACCGGCAATGCCGGAGACGCGGAAGATGTGCTGCAGACTGTTTTTCTGCGGATGTTGCGGCGCGGGCGGAGTGCTGAACCGCTGGAGAATCCGGAGAGTTATCTCCGCCGCGCGGCGATCAATGCGGCGCTGGATGTGGTCCGGACGCGGCGGAGCGACAAAACGGTTCCGCTGCCGGAAGAATCCTCGGGACTGATGCCAGCCGCCCCGATGCGGGCGGATGTTTCCGGGCTCCGTGGGGCCTTGAGCCGTGCCATCGCCCAGTTGAAACCCATGCAGGCTGAAATCTTCGCGCTGCGCTTCCTGGAAGGACTCAGCAACCGGCAGATTGCGCAGACACTCGGTATTTCACAGGTGCGCGTGGCGGTGACCGTACATCGTACCCGCCTGCAGCTCCGCAAGGAACTTCGTCCATACCTAGGAGACAGATCATGAGCGATCATAAATTCGACCGGCTACTCTCGGAAATTCGCAATGAAGCAATCGACGACCGCATCGTCGCTGAGGCTAGCGACCGGGTATGGAGTTCAATGTCTGCATCGCCGTCGGCCCCGTTCAGTATGCAGAAGCTACGCGGCTGCGAAGACTTCCAGGCGCTCATTCCCGCGTATCTGGAGAAGAATCTGCCGGAGGCCCGCAGGTTGCTGGTTCAGGATCATGTGTACCAGTGTGTCGCGTGCCGGCATGCGGTGGAGCAGGCCCGGCACGGTGAGATACAGATCGTACACCGGCCGACGTGGCAAACGGATCGGCAAACGAAGACCGCGCCCAGCGGTTTCGCGGTGTGGCGCTGGGCAATGAGCGCAGCCGCGGTCGCGGTTGCGGGGGTCGCTACTCTGGCGCTGTGGAACGGTTTCTTCCCTGGCCAACACGTGGTCCGCGGCTCGGTTCAGAATGTGGATGGTTCGCTGTATGCGGTCGTTGACGATCAGGTGCGTTTGATTCCTGCGGGTTATCAGATCAGAAATGGGGATGAAATCCGCACCGCGAAAGGTTCGAACGCGGTGGTCCGCTTGCTGGATGGATCGCTGGTGGAAATGGACGAGCGTTCCGATCTTTCCGTGTCTCGCCAATGGAAGGGTACAACCATCCGTTTGGATGGCGGACACATCATCGTACAGGCCGCGAAGCAGCGAACCGGCCGGCTTTATGTTGCCACCGACGATTGCCTCGTGTCAGTAAAGGGGACAATCTTCTCGGTGAACCACGGGACGAAGGGTTCTCGCGTGGCGGTGATCGAAGGCGTCGTTCGAGTGTCTGCGGGCGATCAGACTACCGACCTGCGCGCGGGGGACGAACAGACTTCCACTTCCAGCCTTTCCAAGGTTCCCATCCAGAATGAGATTGCCTGGAGCCGCAACTCGGCGACGTATCTCGCCCTGTTAGGAGATTTTGCGCTGTTGCAGAAACAGTTTGAGGCAATTCCGGGACCTGGATTGCGTTACAGCTCTGACCTTCTGCCTTATGTTCCGGACAATACCGCGGTTTATGCCGCGATTCCCAATCTGGCGGCGACTCTGGGCGAAGCCAGCCAACTTTTCCAGGACCGGCTGCAGCAAAGTCCGGCGCTGCGCAGCTGGTGGAATCAACAGCAGCATGGAAAAAGCCCGAAGCTCACCGATCTGATGGATCAGTTGAAAACTTTCAGCAGCTATCTGGGAGACGAGATCGTTTTTGCCGTGCCGAAGGAGGGAGCGAACTATAGCTCGCCCATCATGCTTGCCCGGGTTCGCCAACCGGGACTGGAAGATTTTCTGCAAGGCGAGCTGAAGCATTACAGCGGCACCGGGCCTGCGCCAGGCTCATTGCAGATCGTCCACGATTTATCGGCGGTACCGCAGTTAGCGAACCATCCGTTTCTGGTTTATGTGAACAATGGCGTGCTGGTTGCGAGTCCCGATGTCGCGGAACTGCAGCGTACGGTGGCGCGGATGCAGGAATCCGGCGCAAGCCATTTCACCGAGACCCCTCTGTACGAGCAGGTGCTTCATGCCTACCAGCAAGGGGCGAGTTGGCTTTTCTGCGCGGACATGGAACAAATTGTCGCGCAACACGTACATGATGGAAGCGAGCACCAACTCCCGCCGGGGATCGGGGACGTGCGATACCTGATGCTGGAACGACGCGAGGTCGGAGGCAAGACGGAAAATCAGGCGGCACTGACCTTCGCCTCTGAGCGGCGAGGTGTTGCGTCGTGGCTGGCTGCGCCGGCTTCCATGGGCGGTCTGGAGTTCGTTTCGCCCGACGCGAGCATGGTGAGCTCGTTGGTCATCAAGAATCCGAAGAGCATTTTGGAAGAGATGTTCCAGATGATCGGCAGCGGGGATCAGAACTTCCAGCAGGACTTGGAGCAATTTGAAACCAAGACCGGTGTGCGGGTGGTCGATGACATCGCCGCGCCTCTGGGAGGCGAGGTAACTTTCGCGTTCGATGGTCCGGTGTTGCCGACGCCGCGGTGGAAAGTAATTCTTGAAGTGTACGACCCGGCGACTCTGCAATCGACCATCGGCAAGCTCATCGAAAGTTTCAACCGGGAGGCGGGTAATTCGGGAGGTCCATTCCAACTGGCGCAGCGCCAGGTTGGCTCGCAGACTTATTACACGCTGCATAATTCAGAACAGCGAAATCTCGAAATCGATTACACCTACGTTGACAGCTATCTGATCGCCGGGCCAGACATCGGCACGCTGTCGCGGGCTATTCAAGACCGCCAGAGCGGCAATAGCTTGACTCACTCGCAAACTTTTCAGGCGCTCCTGCCGAGCGACGGGTACACGAATTTTTCAGCGATCTTCTATCACAACACCGGTCCGGTTGTCGGGCCGCTGGTGGAGCAGATCAAAACCATCGGCACACTTACGCCGCAGCAGCAACGGTCGATCGCCACGCTGCAGGCCAACACCGCACCCGGCTTGATCTACGCCTATGGCGAGTCGGACCGGATCGTGGTGGCAAGCGATAGTGGCTTCATGGGCTTCGATCTCGGTACTCTGATGACGCTGGAGCGGGGTGGCCCGATCCCGACGGAGATGTTTCTGGGCCCGGCCACGGTGATGAAGCACCCTGGTTCGACAGGTAGTTCGACCCAGTAGTTCGGCGTAATTCGTTCGACGCAAATTCGTTCGACCCAGGAGTCCCGATTCGGTAGTGAATGAGCACAGTCATCCACCCCGGAGCAGCAAGCGACACAAGTGGGCCGACGGCTGCTGCTCCGCAGACGCCGGTCATTGAACTGCAGGGGCTGTCGGTGCGCTTCGGCAAGCGCGACATCCTGAAGGACCTGACCTGTTCGCTGCGTGGGCGCGCGATCGGGTTGCTCGGCCCCAATGGCGCCGGCAAGTCCACGCTGATCAATACGCTTCTGGGCTTCTATAAGCCAACGTCCGGATCTGCCCGTGTGCTGGGATCCGACATCCGGATGGAGACGCGGCGCATTCGCAGCCTGGTCGGCTACATGCCTGAGAATGATGCGTTCATTTCGAAGATGAGCGCGGTCTCTTTCGTACAGATGATGGCGGAACTCTGTGGCTTACCTCCTTCTGCGGCACTGGAACGCGCGCATGAGGCTTTGTTTTGCGTCGGACTGGCCGAGGCCCGCTATCGCGAGCTGGGCACGTATTCGCTCGGCATGAAGCAGCTGGCGAAGCTGGCGCAGGCGATCGCCCATGGGCCGAAGCTGCTGATTCTTGACGAGCCGACCAACGGTCTCGACCCCTCCGCGCGGCAGCGGATGATCCGCATGATCGCCGATATTCGAGACAGCCGGCAGTTGCAGATTGTGCTGTGCTCGCACCTGTTGCGCGACGTCGAGGAAACTTGTGAAGAAGTGTTGATCTTGAACCGCGGACGGATTGCGCATTATTCCAATCTGGAAGACGAGCGCAAGGCCAACAAGAGATTCCTGGAGCTGGAAACCTACGGCGCCGACGGCGACTTCACCGAGGCGATCGAGAAGCTGGGCTGCGAATGCGCGGTCACGGCGAACCGGCTGAAAATGATTCTCGCCGACGGAGTCGAAGTGCGCGACATTTATCGTATCGCCGCGGAACGCCAGGTGCGGATCCGCCGGCTCAATTTCCGCCGCGACACGCTGGAAGATATTTTCCTGAAAGCCATGGGGAGCTGAGGAAATGGCTGTTTACAGGCGCACCTACACGTCATACTCCGGCCCGCTCACTCCGTCGTGGTCGCGGAGCCTGGTTTTGTTTCGCTATTCCCGAAGGAAGCTTTTTCAGTCGAAGCTGCAAACCGCGCTCTTCGTGCTGTGCTTTTTCTATCCGCTGGCGTGCTTGCTCATCATCTATGCAGCTCACAATTTGTCGTTTCTGGAGCGATTCGGTAGCGACGGCGGGTTGATCAAAATCGACAATAAATTCTTCCTCTATTTCATCGAAGTGCAGGGTGTACTGGGATTTGTGCTCACCGCATTCACCGGGCCGGGGCTCATTTCGCCCGACCTCGCCCATGGCGCGCTCGCTCTTTACCTGTGCCGACCGTTCTCGCGCGCGGAATACATTCTGGGCAAGGCGTCAGGGCTGGCGATTGTGCTCTCGCAGATCACGTGGATTCCCGGTCTGTTTCTGTTCGCGGTGCAGTCGAGCATGGCTGGAGCGGGCTGGACTTGGGATCATCTTTGGATCGCTGGCAGCATGGTGCTTTCGTCATTGATCTGGATAATGGTTCTATCGCTGCTCGCCATGGCGCTGTCGGCATGGGTGAAATGGAGAATCGTCGCCGGGGCACTTCTGCTGGGCGTGATGTTCTTCGGCGCCGGCTTCGCGCAAGCGATCAACGCCGTGTTGGGGACCCATTCGGGGCACTTCCTCAACATCGTCTATCTGATGGCAACGGTTTGGACTTCTCTGTTTGGAGTCACCATGGAAGGTACGATAACGCCGTCGGAGGCATGGCTCGCTCTGCTTGTGTATTGTGCGATCTGCTTCGCGCTGCTCGTGCGCCGGGTGCGAGCGTACGAGGTGGTCAAGTGACCGAAGGGACCAACAACGACCGCCTCGTGTTCGAGGATGTCTCGAAGTTTTACGGCGAGATTCTCGGAGTGAATCGTGTGAATCTCTCGATCCCTCCGGGCGTAACGAGCTTGGTCGGTCCTAACGGTTCGGGAAAAACTACGTTGATGAATCTGATGACGGGGTTGGTGCGGCCTTCACGCGGGCGAATCCAGGTGCTCGGCTGCGATCCGGGCGAGCCCGAGAAGCTTTTCAAAATCTTGGGTTACAGCACGCAGTTCGATTCCTTTCCCAAGGGGCTGACCGGATTTCAGTTTGTTTCCTCGTATCTTCGGCTTGCCGGCCTAGACTCCCAAACCGCGGAACAGTTGGCCTGGCGTGCCATTGAACGCGTGAATCTCACTGAGGACGCAGGACGCAACGTTGCAGGCTACAGCAAAGGGATGCGGCAACGCATACGGCTGGCGCAGGCCTTGTGTCGCAATCCGCGCGTTCTGGTGCTTGATGAGCCGATGAACGGCCTCGATCCGCTGGCTCGCGCCGATATGATCGCGCTGCTTCGCGCGGCCGCAGCCGAGGGCTGCTATGTGATCGTTTCGAGCCACATTCTTCACGAGGTGGACACGCTGTCGGATCAGGTGATCTTGCTCAGTAACGGATATATTGTGGCGGAGGGCGCGATTCACAGCGTACGCGACGAAATCCGGGAGCATCCCGCGCAGATTCTGATCCGCTGCGACCGGCCGCGCGATCTCGCTTCGAAGATGATGGAGTCCGAGCAGACTATCGAAGTCCGCATTCATAACGACGAGCACGGGTTGTTGATAAAGACGAAAGATGCGGACCGGTTCTATCTTGCGCTGAACCAGATCGCGCTCAACGGGATTCAAATCGAGTCCGTCGCGCCGGCCGACGACGACGTGAATTCCGTCTACGAATATCTGATCGGCAACGACGAGGTCGCGCGATGACAAAGCTCCGGTGGGCGCAGGTGAAGGCTGTCATCCGTCTGGAAATGAAGAAGACTTTCTTTGCCCGGCGCGGCCTTTGGATTTACGTTCTGGCGCTGCTGCCGCTGTTGCTCTTCGTTGCGCATGCTGTCATCGTTTCCCATGAGCAGGCGCAAACCCGGGAAATGGCGAGCCGGAGCGAGAGGCCATTGAGTTACCAGGATCTAGACACAGTCAAGCCGGGTATGACGCGCGACGAAGTCGTTACGCTGCTGGGGAAGCCGCCGTTGCATTTCCACTGGAAGCGCCGCAAGCCAATTCTCCTGACGACTGCTGTTACAGGTACTGGCGGCATGGGTACGCCCCTGAACCTGTCGGCGGCATACAACCGAAACGGCGTTTACACCGACGGGACGCACTTCGACACTGACGGTTTGGATGGTATAGGTTTTGCGATTTCGGCGAACCTGCTGACCTCGAATCGGATTTTCGACGGTGTTCAGTTCAACTTCGGCCCGCCGAATCAACCGAATGCAGCCTACGGCGATGACCGGGCGATTAAACTGCCTGCCGGCCAGTTCGCGAAATTGCAACTGCTGGCGACCGGCGTCGAAGGGCCGGTATTAAATCAGAACATCACCGTCACCTACACCGACGGCTCCAACAGCACGTTCACGCAGAACTTCAGCGACTGGTGCGGTTGCAGCGAGAAGCCCGGCGAGCAACCCGGCGAGTCTCTCGCGGTGGTGATGCCGTATCGCATTTCGAGTGGCGGTACGCAAGACGACGGTCCGTTCTATCTGTACGGATACAGTTTTGCTCTCAACCGAGCCAAGACTGTGCAGAGCCTGACTCTGCCCAACAATCGCGACGTCGTTGTTCTGGCAGCCACATTGACGACGCAAGGCCAGGGCGTAAAGGCCGGGAGCCACGGGCGCGTTCACTTCGCGGAGGTTCCTCGCGAAAGCTATCAATACTCCGACGGGTCCAATACTCTGTCGGTCGAATTTGAGGATGGAAAGGCTGTCGGCGTCAATATTCGCGAAGGCTACAGCGAGCCTCAGGATTCCGTGGTTTTCGCCGGCGTCTTCCAGTTTTTTTATCTGCGACTCGCGATCTTTTTCGGCTGCCTGGGAATTTTCATGAATCTGTTTCGCGGCGAGATTCTCGACAAGAGCCTGCATTTTTATTTTTTGGCGCCGATTCGCCGCGATGTGCTGATGGTGGGGAAATTTCTGGCCGGATTGCTGGCCACCTGCACGATCTTTGTGACCAGCGAATTGCTGCAGATCGTCGTATTCAACTGGCAACTCAGTCCGGCTGCGCGGGAACTTTACCTTTACCACAACCACGGCCTGGCGCAGGGGGCAGCGTATCTGGGAGTTACCGCGCTGGCTTGCCTGGGCTACGGGGCCTTCTTCCTCGCGGCCGGAATGCTTTTCCGAAATCCAATTCTGCCGGCAGCTGTGATCTTGGTCTGGGAAGCAGCAAATCCCTTCCTGCCGGCGTTGCTGAAGAAATTCAGCGTGATCTTCTATTTGAAATCTCTGTGCCCGGTGGAGATCACGAGCCCTCCAGGTACGCCGCCGCTGATGGCCCTACTGGTTTCGAATCCTGAACCGGTCTCTACGTCGGTCGCAATCCTCGGCATCGTGGCCGTGGCGTTGCTGGTATTGTACGTTTCCAGCTTTCAGGTGCGACGAATGGAAATTAACTACACCTCCGAGTAGCTTCACTTCCCGAGTGGTTGTAAAAGTCACGGAGCGATTTACTTCACAGTCGTGCTCAGAAAAATCTACGCGGGACGTCGGAGAGAACGGAAACCGAAGAGTGGGTTGTTTGGCGTGATCAGGCATCACTTCAGATGTCTAACCTTCCCGTAAACTTTGTGCGAAGATGGCTATCAGCCCGATGGCCGCTACGGCGATTTCCGCTCCTTCCTTGGTCGCTACCCGAGTTCAGTCGGTGGACGCAATGCGGGGCGCGATCATGATGTTGATGGCCATCGACCACATTCGCGATTACGTTGCCCGTAGCGCAATGCAGTTCCTGCCAACCGATCTAACCCGCACCACGGCTGCGATTTTCTTCACTCGCTGGATCACGCATTTCTGTGCGCCTGTGTTCATGCTCACCGCAGGCCTGGGAGCTTTTTTCTGGATGAATCGCGGCCACCATTCGAAGAGCGAACTGTCACGCTTCCTGGTTACGCGCGGCATCTGGCTCATATTGCTCGAACTCACGCTGATGCGCATGATCATGTTCTTTCAGGTCAGCTTTCGCGGCAATCTCGTGCTACTCATCATTCTGTGGGCCATCGGTATTTCCATGATTGCCCTGGCTGCGCTGGTTCATCTTCCGCTCCGTGTCCTCGCCGGCTTGAGCATTGCCATCATCGCCTTGCATAACCTGCTCGATCCAATTTCGTCCCAGCGCTTTGGCCGTGCTGCATGGCTCTGGGACATCCTTCACCAGCGAAATCTCCTCACGTTCATGGGAATCAGGTTTGTGACGTCCTACCCTGTGCTGCCCTGGATCGGCGTCATGGCACTCGGCTATTGCCTCGGCGCAATTTTTCTCTGGGATGGCGGACGTCGTCAGCGTTTCCTGATCTGCTTAGGGCTCGCGCTGACTGCGGCTTTCATCGTGCTGCGCGCGATTAACATTTACGGCGACCCCGTTCGCTGGAGCCACCAGGCCTCGGTGCTTTTCAGTGCGCTCTCTTTCCTGAATACGACGAAGTACCCACCTTCTCTCGACTTTCTCCTGATGACCCTGGGCCCGGCGCTCGCGGTTATGGGTTGGCTCGAGCGCTTTCACTTCTCTTTCGCCAATCCCCTGATCGTGTTCGGACGAGTTCCATTCTTTTACTACGTCGCTCATATGCTGCTCGCCCATCTGATCGGCGTGGGGCTGAGCTTCGCGCGTTACGGGCGACACGCCTTTCTTCTGCTTCCGCCGCCTTCAATGGGAAGCCCGAGCGAACTTTTTCCGCTCGACTACGGATTTCCGTTGTGGACGGTCTACGCCGTTTGGATTGCCATAATCCTGCTGCTCTACCCGGCATGCCGGTGGTTCGCGAGCGTCAAGCAAAGTCACCACCGGTGGTGGCTGAGCTATCTGTGAGTTACCCCGGAGAACAGCCGTGGCAATGGATCAAAGGTGTCGCCGTCCACGGACATGTTGCGATCAGGTTTCACGCTATTTGAGTTATGCTAACAACGAGATGGCCAAAACCTCGGGTAGAGCAAAAAGAATGCGGAGTCCCGTCGACTCCGCACAAGGTTTCCTGACGCTGGTCGCTCCGTGGCTTCGCCTAGGGTTATAATTCGGCGAGGACATTGCCATGAACCGGTTGTGCGCCTTCATTCTCCTTCCGCTCGTAACTTCCTTAACTCTGTCCTGCGGGAGCGGAAGGCAGCTTCAATCCATCACCATCACTCAGACTTCGAACGGCCAGCAGATCGAATTCCTCGCGACAGGACATTTTTCCAGTCCACCGGTCACGGTACCTTCGATCCCTGTGGAGTGGTCCATTCAACTCATGGCGCCACCGCTCCCTCAATACACGCTCACTGCTCAGCCGTTCGGGTTCAACTGCGGTGTTGCGGAACTAACTTCTCCGGGGCCAATTCCGATTGTCGCGTATGCTCCCTCGAATGCAAACGCCCCACTCAGTGGATCGTGGTCAGGAATGGTTCAGGCGTCCACGCTTGTCACCTGCCCATAAGACACGACTGTTTCAGGGCGCACCCAGCGCCAAGCATGCCAGCCCCCGGAGAATGATTGAATCTCCCCGACGCGGGCCGACGGCTTTTGGGTCCCGCAGGGATGAAATCAATGTCGGATTCGGGAGGAGCATGATTTCGTGATAAACAGGGCCATCGTTCAGGTCGGAGAGAAAATTCGGGAGGAGATAGTTTCACCCGACTCGTCGTTTTGTCTTTGCGTGATGCGCGGATTGGGATGGTTCGTACTATCCTTGCTGCTCAGCATCGGGGTGTTGCCCGGTACCCTAGATCTCGCCGCCGCCGCGCAAAACGAAGCGTCGGTTCATGGTCTGTGGGTCTGGAAGGGGCCGTCAATCGTAGCCGAGCCCCGAGGTGTGGAGAAGCTGCGGGAGTTCTGTCAGTCCGAAGGCATTAACGAGGTTTATATCTCAGTCTCCTCGCACGGCACGGTGCTGGCAGGCGATTTCCCTCGTCTGATTGATCTTCTCCACCGGAACGGGGTTCGCATCGAAGCGCTGCTGTCGAGCGAGAATGCCGACGAACCAGGCGAACACAGAGGAAAACTGCTGCATGAAGCGGAGGAGGTCGTCCGATTCAATCAGAACCACCCGAAGAGCCGATTCGACGGGATTCATCTTGACGTCGAACCGCAGCAGAGGCCGGAAAACAAGGGCCCCGGCAATCTTCGTTTCTTGCCGGGTCTGGCTGAAGTTTATCGTGCAGTGCGTCAGGTCGCCGAGCCTGCCCAGTTGAAGGTCAATGCCGACATTCAGAATAAACTCCTCAAGGGGGATCTAGCCCAGCGCAGATTGCTCTTGTCATCCTTGCCGCGGTTCACGCTCATGCTGTATGAGGTCGGCAGTCATGACGGAGAAAGTATCCAGCAGAAAACCGACAAGCTCCGCACGGCGAGCCAAAACTTCTTGGACATGGCATACGCCGGCTTACACGACACGGATTTGGCAGAGATGGTGATCGGGCTGCGCACGTCGGATTATGGTGAACTGCTCCCGCAGATGCTGCTGTCACTGGATTCGGCAAACCGCACGAATCAGCATTACGTCGGATGGGCGCGACATTCCTACAACGATTTTCTGCTGGGATCTCACTAGAGAGCCCGCGCCGCAGCCGGATTCGGCGAGGCACATTTCTGCAGATAGCTGCGTCTAGTTTTGTGCCCCAGCAGATTCAATTCCTTGCACAACTATCGGCGATCGGCATTTTTGGCAGCTTAGTCGAAGCTCGGTTAGTTGGGAGGCCTGCTCGGCAGTGCTCACTCGGACGTGTGCGGCGACTCTGGGTTTTGCGTGTACTAGGATTTTGTAACAGCGACCCTTTTTCAGATCATCCACAATTCGCTGCAGATCTATCCAACACACGATGACAGGCGCAGGTGCGGGGTCAATCGGGTTTGTAGGATTTTGGTAGTAGTAGGATTTGAACTCCGAAATAACCAACGAAATAGGGCTGATTGGGGCTCGTGGGCTGGAGGCTGCGCCCAGACATGAGGAGAAAAATCACGGGTCTATGGATCTTGCAGCGCGCGCCCCAGCCCAATCGTGGGCTCGTAGTCGCGCACATCGGAACAGGGCGTCCCAAAATTGACCGGCATTATGCTTCCTAAATCTTTATTCCTAAGTTTTTGTACACGATACAAGTCATACAAGCCTGTCCAAGCTCGCCTGCGCTTACGGTAATCGTGCAGACCTCATTTAGCATGGAATACAAACCTCACATTTGCGTACCGTCCGTGATGCGTTTATTGTGTGTGATTCGTTAGTGGATCGATTCAGCTATGAATGCTCGCGTCTTCTTCTGGTCGCTTACGTCGGCACTTGCTGGCTTCCTTTTCGGTTTCGACACCGTGGTCATCTCGGGAGCCGAAAAAACAATTCAGGCATTGTGGGGACTGAGTCCGGGGTGGCACGGGGTAGTGCTGGGCTCGGCCCTCTATGGCACCGTCGTAGGGGCGCTGATCGGTGGTTGGCCTGCTGACCGCTTCGGACGCAAAGCCACTCTGTTGTGGATCGGTGTTCTTTACTTTGTCGGTGCAGTCATGTCGGGCCTGGCAAGCAATGTTTACCTATTCATCCTGGCGCGTCTCATTGGCGGTCTGGGCATAGGCATCTCCACGGTGGCTGCTCCCCTATACATCTCAGAGATTGCGCCGCCGAAGTACCGTGGGCGCCTCGGCGGCATGTTTCAGTTCAACATCGTCTTCGGGATCCTCATCGCTTTCGTATCCAACGCGCTGCTCGCGGGCATCGGCGAAAATGCCTGGCGCTGGATGCTTGGAGTAGCCGCGTTCCCCTCACTTCTTTATGCGGTGCTCTGTTTCGGCCTTCCCGAAAGCCCGCGCTGGCTTCTCAGTCGAAAGAGCGATCGCGAGAGTGGATTGAAAATCCTGCAACGCATCCGGCCCGAAGCCTCCGAAGCAGAGATCGAAGCCGAGGCGAACGAGATTATCGCTGCGTCTTCCGAAAAAGCGTCGTCAGGCAAATTCTGGACGCGTCGTCTGCGTAAACCGATCCTGCTTGCCATCTTTATAGCGTTCTTCAATCAGCTCTCCGGCATTAACGCAATTCTCTACTTCGCGCCGCGGATATTTGAGCTGGCGGGGTTGGGCGCAAAAGCTGCGCTACTGCAATCCATCGGCATCGGCATCACCAATCTCATCTTCACCTTTGTCGGTCTCTGGCTCATCGATCGACTTGGCCGACGCACGCTTCTCTTTATTGGATCGTTCGGATACATTGCTTCACTCAGTCTCGTGGCTTGGGCCTTCTTTACGGTGCATTATGCGATCGTGCCGGTGTGTGTCTTCGCCTTTATCGCAGCGCACGCGGTGGGTCAGGGAGCCGTGATCTGGGTTTTTATCTCCGAGATATTTCCCAGTCGTCATCGCGCAGAGGGCCAGACCCTCGGCTGCTTCACACACTGGATCTTCGCCGCCTTGCTTACGACGTTCTTTCCGAGGATGGTCTCGGACTTCGCGCCCGGCTACGTATTCTCGTTCTTTGCGTTCATGATGGTTCTCCAGCTCGTTTGGGTCAAAACGATGGTGCCGGAGACGAAAGGTGTTCCGCTGGAGCAAATCCAGAGACAGCTGAGAATCGAGTAGAGTCGTCATGAAGTGCAACATCGTCGGTGTCGGCGAAGTGCTATGGGACTTGCTTGTCACTGGGCCAAAGCTTGGTGGAGCTCCGGCGAATTTCGCATATCACGCACACGCCCTCGGAGCGTACGCCAACGTCATCACACGTGTAGGGAGTGATGATTACGGACGAGAAATAGTCCGCCGATTTCGTGAGATGGGCCTGCCAGAAACGACTGTGCAGATGGATAACACTGCGCTTACGGGGACGGTGAAGGTCGAGCTCTCGGGCAATGGGCTGGCTCATTTCGAAATTCAAGAGAATGTGGCTTGGGACTGCATCGCGGCAACGCCTGAGGCAATCGCCGTTGCTCAAGTGGCCGATGCCATTTGTTTCGGGAGCCTGGCGCAGCGTTGCGAACCCTCGCGCGCCACGATACAGAAGCTAGTGGCCGCGGCACGAGCGGACGCGCTGCGCGTATTCGACATCAATCTTCGCCAGCGGTTCTACTCGCGCGGCGTGATTGAAAAATCGCTGAAGCTCGCTAACGTGTTGAAGCTAAACGATGACGAACTGCCGACACTTGCCGAAATGTTTGCTCTGACGGGATCGGGCGAGCAGCGGGTGGAGCGACTGGCTCAAGAGTTTAATCTCGACTTGGTTGCGTTGACGCGTGGCCCGAATGGCAGCCTACTTTATCAAAAAAATAAGGATGGAACGCGGTGGTCGGATTGTCGGTCCCGTCCGGTGCATGTTGTTGATACTGTGGGGGCTGGTGATTCATTTACGGCTGCGCTGGTTCTGGGGCTGTTGCGAAGAATGGACTTGGAGGAGATCAATGAGATCGCCAATGAGGTGGCGCGCTATGTCTGCTCGCAGGCGGGAGCTACGCCGGTATTGCCGAAAGAATTTGCGCGACGCTTCTTGGTCACATCGCACTGAATACCCGTCGGCGCCGACTCTGAGTTCGCCACATAGCGATCAGGATCCTAGCTTGAGCAATGCTTTCCGCAGTCGCGCATGGCACTGCGTTAGGTGCTGGTAGAGCATTTCGTCTGGTCTGCCTTTGGCTCGGATGATTTGGAGCAAGGCTTGTTTTTCTTCGTGTGTCCAGGCGCCCAATTCGGGCGCATCGGCCAGAATTAGCGCGAAGTTTTCGAAGGCTGATTTTTCTTGCGGTGCCCATGAAGAGGGACTGACGGTCCCGCTTCCCAGATCATCGATCTTCACATTTAAGATTTTCTCCAGCGCTTGACTTGAATGTTTGCGCATTTCAGTGGCACCTCCCCCAAAGTCGCGCGCCATTCGTTTGTTGATGTGCAGGCCGATGTTGCGGGTTGAGAATTTGTCCCAGGCTCCTACATCGCTGCCTGGCAATTCGTAGAACGCGTGGCCATCGGCCAGGCGGCGTAATGTTCTTGCGGGCGTCCGGTATTTCTTCGTCGTGTTTGTCTTTGATCCGGAATCGGCGGCGATTTTGGCTTCTTCTTGTTCCGCTAATTTTTGCAGGTCGGGGCGGCCTGGCCTGAATCCTAGTTTGCGGTAGAACCAGAATGCGCCGGACTCGATCGCCTCCTCGTTATCTTTGCCGAGCTGATAAGGATAGACGGAGACGCACGTCGTTCCCATGCGATGACAGAGACAGCGCAGCACCTGCGCGTAGATCCATCCGGCTTCGCCGCCGCGGAAGGTATAGAAGGTGTTGAAGCCGACCTCCATCCACTCGCAGAGGCCGATGGCTTCGATGTAGTTGATGGGCACTCCGTTTTTCAGCGTGAGTCCGGCAATGTAGGCGCGCAACGGCAGACGGCGCTCGGGCGGTAGGTTCCAAAGATAGATGGTGACGCCACGGCCTACGTCGGCTCTTACTACCGAGCGCGGATCGCCTAGCGTGGTGCCGTAGAGTTCACGATAGCGGACCAGCATGACCTCGCGGATTAACTCCATGATTTCATCGCCTTGCTTGAGCGAGAGCTTCGTTAGTTTGGGTGGACGCTTTGCTAGTTCGTCTGTTAACGAGACCTGGCTGCGGCTGATTAGCGGCGTGGTGTGATAGAAGGTGCTGCGATCGAAGATGGCTCGAAGCGGTTTTCGATTTCGCGTTCGCGTGATGACGGAGTTTTCCAGCTTCCAGCGCAAGGGGACGCGCAGGGATTCGTAAAGCTCGGCTTTTTGTTGAGGCGGCAACGGTAATTGATCGAAGCGGTCGATCAGCCATGTTGCAGTCGCGGCCTTCTTTTTTCTTTTGTCCGCATTTCTTCCGGCCGCACCTGCGGTGGTTTCCAGCCACAGCTGCCATGGTGTGTCGGCTTCGACATTCGCGTCGTCTTCGAGCAACGGGATGAAGCGCGGGCCGGTGGTGCCTAACTCTCTTCCGGGCTCATAATTATCCCAGGCGATTTCGACTTTGCCGCGAAGACGCTTGATTAGCCACTTCGCAACGTCGAAGCTAAGCGTGTCTTCCATCTCGGTGCCGGCGATGCCGGAGACTTCGAAGGTGTCGAAGTCGTCCATGTCGGCGCCGGCTTTGTGTAATGCTTCTACTTTTTTGTAGAAGTTATTCAGAATTCGCTCGGAGCTGCGGACTACTGCTGGCGCTTGCGGAAAGGCTCGCAGGAAAAGTAACGCTTCATGGAAGCGGATCAACGAGGGTGGGGCGGGGAAGTGCGCGCCCTCTAAGCGATTCAACAGCTTTACGATATGAGGTGCTTCGCCGAGGGCGAATTTGTAGCGGCTGGCTTCTAACTCAGTGAGTTGGCGGTCGAGGGCTTTCGCGGCCATGGCACGGTCCCAACAAAGAGTAACTCACGGGCTGTCGGCCGGGTGTTACCTAGCTGATGACGGCACCGAGGGCGGTTACCGAAGGGAGGGCTGGAACATTAATGATCAGCCTTGTGTCCCCTGTAATCAAAGTAGCGAGTTGGAGTTGGCCCTAGGCTTCGTCAATCGAGCGGCGACGGGAACGAGGGTGCGGCCGGTGCGACATCGACCAAACGAACTGATCTGCAATATCAACGTCACTGGCTTTGCGAGCGTCATGCTCGCAGTGCTGTACCTGTTTATGTATCGGCAGGTCGACGCGCATAGGGCACACCATGGTTTAGAGCCAGATTTGCCGAGAGTCAGTGATCCGGTTTCGATGGCGCACGCAAACTGGGAGGACGCGATGGTGGTTGCCATAACGCGCGACGACAAGGTCTTCTTGCGCCGCGATCTAGTAAGATCCGACCAGTTGCCCGCCAAAATCCGAGAAAGCATTAGGCTCGGCTCGGAGAGAAAGGTTTACATCCCGGCAGACGGCAGGGCGAGGTATAGCTGGATTGCCGAGGTTCTTGATAGTGTGCGTTCTGCGGGAGTTGAGCAAATCGTTTTCTTGGTGGAACAGGGAAAAACTCCTGTTTCAACTACGCAATAACGCTGAAACCGTCGGGCGCTCGCCATGCTATAATTCCATTTCGCCTGAACGTTTTACGTCGAGGCTGATGCTGTGATTTCCTCCGCGGGCGGATCCATAATTCCGAGAATCAATGCAATGCAAGTTCTCGTTTCACAGAGAGAAGAGATGAGGTAGAGCCATGTCCGGGCATTCGAAATGGGCAACAATCAAGCACAAGAAAGGCGCGCTCGACGCCAAGCGCGGCAAGATTTTTACACGTCTTATCAAGGAAATCGCCATGGCGGCGAAGTCTGGCGGTGATCCGGATATGAATCCGCGGCTGCGCACGGCGATCGTGGCGGCGAAGGCGGAGAATATGCCTGCCGACAATATCAAGCGCGCCATCCAGCGGGGTACCGGCGAACTGCCGGGCGCGACTTACGAAGAATTTGTGCTTGAGGGTTACGGGCCAGGCGGCGTGGCTTTGCTGGCCGAGATTTCCACCGACAATCGCAATCGTACGGTAAGCGAAATCCGGCATGTGTTCGGGAAGAACAACGGCAACATGGCCGAGGCGGGCGCTGTCTCGTGGATGTTTAAGAAGAAGGGCGACATTGTTGTACCGAAGTCGGCGGCTAAAGAAGACGATTTGATGAATATTATTCTCGAGACCGGTGGTGAAGATTTGAAGGACGAAGGCGAGAATTGGGAAATTCTAACGGAGCCTTCGGCATATGAAGCTGTGCTGGAAGCGGTGAAGAAGGCTGGTATTACACCCGCCTCATCGAGTGTGAGTATGGTTCCGGATACTTACATTAAGCTGGAAGGGCAGCAGGCTACGCAGATGATTCGTCTGCTTGAAGCGCTTGAAGATAACGACGACGTGCAGAATGTGCATGCCAACTTTGACATTGACGAGAAACTTTTGGAAGAAGTTGCGGGTTGAGCTGTTCGGCAAGGATTTAGATTCGCAACTTCGATCGAGTGTGAGGCCGCCTTTCATAGGCGGCTTTTTTGTGGCGTTGCAAGAACTCGGCTGCCTAAGTTTTCAACACCGCTGAGGAAAAGTTTGTGGAAAAGTTGGAACTTATTCTTGTAACCTCCTGTTAACGAATCTCTTTCAACACTCTGCACTGCATCGGGTGCTTACTGTATTGTGCTGACGCACGATTGAATGTTCGTGAAAACACGGCTTGATAAATTGCTTGTCGATCGAGGTCTGACGCCATCGCGCGAGCGGGCGCAGGCGCTTATTCTTGCGGGAAAAGTCCTCGTCAACGAGCAGAAAATTGAGAAGGCGGGCGCGTCCATTGATTCGGGATCGGTCCTTCGTCTGCTAGGCGAAGATCTTCGCTATGTCAGCCGTGGAGGACTTAAGTTAGAGAAGTCCCTTGAGCATTGGCGGATCGATCTCGCGGGGGGAGTCTGTCTCGACATTGGCGCGTCTACGGGAGGCTTCAGCGATTGCATGTTGCAGCACGGCGCTGCCAAGGTCATTGCCGTCGATACCGGTTATGGCCAGATGGATTTCGGATTGCGCAATGATCCGCGCATTCGGCTGCTGGAGAAGACGAATGCTCGCTATCTTGAGCCCAGTGAAGTGGGTGAGCCCATTGATTTTGTTGCCATGGATGTATCTTTTATCTCCGCGACACTGGTACTGCCTGCGGTGATTCGTGCGGCTTCATCTTATCCCAGACCAGTTCGCAAGGTGATCCCGCAGATTGTGGTGCTGGTGAAACCGCAATTTGAAGCGGGCAGGGAACTGGTTGGTAAAGGCGGAATCGTGCGCGACGAAGCGGCACAGAAAGCGGCCGTGGCCAGGGTGGAAACGGCGCTTGCTGACCTAGGATGCGTTAACGCTGAATGGATAGAATCTCCTATTCTTGGCGGCGAAGGCAATCGCGAATTCCTTCTCCACGCTGAGTTTTCGCTGCCTTGCGGCGAATGATTCTGTACAATCGGAAGTCCGATGTGATGAAAACGTCATCCTAGTCGGACGAGAAGTTTGGAAATGCCCGAGTCTCACCAAAATCCGAGTCGCCAGAAGACCATTGCGATTATTTCGAAACCGGAGCGTCCCGAGTTGCGTGAAGCACTGCCAGCACTCGAAAAATGGCTGCTGCAGCGCAACTACGCAGTCGTGTTCGATAGGGAGAGTTCGGCATATTTTTTGCCGTCAAGCGTGCTGCCGCGCGGAGAATTGGCCACGCGGTCGCCGGATTTGGCTCTGGTGCTGGGCGGCGACGGCACTCTGCTTTCAGCTGCGCGCGCGGTTGCTAAAGTTGGAACTCTGATCCTTGGAGTGAACCTGGGTACGCTTGGATTCATGACCGAACTGCAACTCTTTGATCTCTATCCAGCTCTGGAAGCGATCGAGAAAGAAGGTTACATCATCGACAGCCGATCCATGCTAAGTTGCTCACTGGTGCGGGGCGGCGAAACGATTGCTACTCACGTTGCTTTGAATGAGTTGGTGGTGAGCAAGAGCGCCATTGCGCGCTTGAATCACTTTGAGCTTTTTGTGGACGCGGAATTCGTCTCCAGTTATAAAGCTGATGCTCTGATTGTGGCGACGCCTACCGGTTCCACTGCATATTCTCTGGGCGCGGGCGGTCCGATTCTCGAGCCGGATGTTGACGCCTTTGTTATCACTCCCGTCTCACCTCATGGATTGACGCACCGACCTGTGGTGGTACGGGATACGGTTGAGATTGAAATACAGGTTCATACCGGAGATGAGGAGGCGTATTTGAGCCTCGATGGACAAGTCGGAATGCCCACGCGAAACGGCGATATCGTGCGTTGCGTCAAGGCTGAACACTCCGCTAAGCTGTTGCGTTTCCGAAAAACATTTTTTGAAGTGCTCGCCACTAAGCTCAAGTGGGGGGAACGGTGAACTCCGCGGCGAGCCGATATGCACCTGAGTAAAAATGCTGTGAACGAAATATTTCCAGGTCTCGTTGAGCGCAACTTTGACGCCGGCGAAGTTCAACTGAATTACGCTGAGGGTCCCGCTCATGGGCCACCCCTTGTGTTGTTGCATGGACTGGGCCGCCGCTGGCAAGTATTTCTACCCCTGATTCCTACATTGAGTTTGCGCTGGCACATCTTAGCACCTGATCTGCGCGGTCATGGCAGGTCCTCAAGGGTCTCTCGCGGATACTATGGTCCACAATATTCGGAAGACATTGCTTGCTTTCTGAGGGAACCCGTTGCCGCTCCAGTCGTGCTATTTGGCCATTCGCTCGGCGGCATGTTGGCCATGTCGGTTGCTTCCCATCATCCGGAATTAGTGCGCGCGCTGATCCTTGGCGACAATATGATCGTCACGCGGCAACTGCGCAATCCCATGTATACGGCACTATTTTCCGGACTGCGCGATCTGGCGCGTAAGGGCGGGTCGATTGAGCAGATCGCAGCTGGCATCGGCAAAATTGTGCTGCCAGTCCCCAGTGGCGACGAGTTCGTAGAGATACGCGAACTTCCGGGCAATGACGAGGCCTATCTGCTATCCTGGGCGCGCTCCGTGCAGCAGGCCGATCCTGATACCTATGAGATGACGCTCGACGGATCGTCGGTCGAGGGCTGGGACGGAGAGAGCGTGTTGCGCCGAATCACTTGTCCAACGCTGCTTCTGCAAGGCAACCCAGAATTAGGAGGATTGATGTCGGATGCGGATGTGACGTTGGCCAAGCGTTTGTTGCCGCATCACACACATGTGAAATTTCGTAACCTGGGGCATGCGCTGTTCATACAACAGCCGGAACCGGTGTTGCGAGTGGTAACGAATTTTTTGGAGTCGCTGTAACGCCATCTGCGGTGAGGTCCAAGCAGCGGCGCTTGGATTGCAGCGGCACCTGTACTTGCCAACCGAGCGTTGTAAGTTTGGAGATCCGTTATGAACGATTCGCGCTCCAATGAGCTTCGAAGAGACGGCGACAAGAAAGAAGAGCCGGACTGGAAAAACCACGGCTTGCGCGTCATTCGCAGTGGCGAGTTGGACTCTAACACGCCGCAGACGCCTGGCATGACGCGCGCCGAAGCCATCTCGCATGCCAGAGTCGGCGCGCAAAAGCTCTGGGCGGGAACGGTGCTGGTGCACCCGAACGCCAAGACCGGCCCTCATCACCACGGGGAACTGGAAACTGTGATTTATGTTGTGCGGGGCCGGGCGCGCTTTCGATGGGGGAATCGGTTGGAATTCGTCGATGAAGCCGGTCCAGGAGATTTCGTTTACGTCCCTCCTTATGTTCCTCACCAAGAACTAAACGCCCGCAAAGATCAGCCGGTGGAGGCCGTGATCGTGCGCAGTGGCCAGGAACCGGTCGTCATTAATTTGGATATCCCCAGTCCAGAGGACACTTCAGAGGCTCCTGAAGACGATCCGTTTCACTCCGCGCCCGGCAAACGCTGAGGCTTGGAAGATTAGACGAGATGTTGAGTCCCACTCTTCGCGAAACGTCACTGCTGTACAATTCCCCGAATCAAACTGCTGGCAAAAGTTCCGGCGATCTTCTGCGTTGTGCTCGTGTGCGCAGTCGGTATCTTCGCGGAGCCAATTGCTTCTCTGAAGGCGACGAACTACGTCAATGATTTTGCCGGTGGGTGGTTTCGGGCGGGATATGGTGCCTGCGACAGCGACTCCAGAAGTGCTGTTGCCATTCTGACAAAAGGCCGTTCCGACATACGTCCAAGAAGAGCCAGGAGTGTTAGAGCGCTCCACTAAAACATCTCTGTCCGCAGCTGATCCTGCAAGCTCTCTCGCCGCCGAATCGCCCTCGCTTTCGTCCCATCCACCAGCACTTCGGCCGAGCGGCCACGCGTGTTGTAATTCGATCCCAGTACCGCACCGTAGGCACCAACGTCGAGAATGGCCAACAGATCTCCTTCATTGACCACTGGAACTTTTCGATCACGCGCAAAGAAGTCGCCAGTCTCGCAGATGGGACCGACCACATCGGTAATCTCGATTGTGCGTGAGTCGCGGCTCACGGGTACAATCTCGTGGTACGCACCATACAGAGAAGGACGCACCAGATCGTTCATCGCGGCATCGACAATCAGAAAGCGTTTACGATGATTTGTTTTCCGGTAAAGAACGCGCGTTAGCAAAACCCCTGCAGGACCCACGATAGAGCGTCCAGGCTCGAGCAGTAAGTGCAGCTTCAATCCGCGTAACGGAGCGAGCACTGCTTTCGCATAGGCTGCAATCTGCTTCTCGAAATTCTGCTGCGCCCCTTCGTATGAAATCCCTAAGCCACCACCGGCGTCGATATAGCGGATGTCGTGTCCCTCGCCACGCAGCCCTCGGACCAGATTGGCCACTCGTTCAAGCGCCGCTTGAAAAGAACCGACATCGGTGATCTGCGATCCAATGTGCACGCTCACTCCGGCTACGTTCAGATACGGTTGCTTTGCGGCGTGCGCATAGAGCGTCCGCGCCTCGGGAATCGGCACGCCGAACTTATGCTGATGCAGCCCAGTCGAAATGTAGGGATGAGTTTTCGCGGAGACATCGGGATTGACTCGTACTGCGACCGACGCGCGCTTCTTGAGCCGGGCGGTAGTTGCGGAAAGCAAGTTCAATTCCGAGGCACTTTCGACATTGAACAACAGTATCCCTGCGCGCAATGCGATTTCCATCTCGGCCACAGTTTTTCCCACGCCGGAGAAAACAACTTTGCTCGCGGCCTTCCTGTTCACACGCAGAACGCGCTGCAATTCTCCGCCAGAAACCACATCAAAACCGGCACGCTCGCCCGCCAACAGCCCCAGAATTGCCAGCGCCGAATTGGCTTTGACGGAATAGCACAGCGTATAAGGAATGGAACGAAATGCGCGCGCGAATGCCTTCACACGCGCGCGAATCATCGCGGCGGAATAAATGTAGAGCGGAGTTCCGTGGCGTGCCGCCAACGCTTCAAGCGACACAGCTTCGCAGTAGAGTTGCTCGACGCGGGTTCCAGATGCCGCGTGATATCCAAACGCGGGCGGGCGTAAGACTTGCGATTCGCGCGTGCGCTTCACTTGCGTTTGCCCGGATCGGCTTTCACTTTGATGGCGACCACCGTCTGATCATCGAATGTGTCCACGCCGGCGGCGTGATCGGTGACCGCCTTGAATATCTCGTTGACTACACAATCTGCCGACTTAGTGGCGCAGCCGGCGACGATCGCCTCCACGCGTTCTGGCCCGAAGGAATGACCGTGGCGGTTGCGCGCGTCCAAAATACCGTCGCTGTAGAACACGAAGAGATCGCCGGGCTTGGCCTTGAAACTCAATTCGTCGTAATCGGCTTCGTCGAACAAACCAAGTGGAAGCCCAGTCACGTCGATGAACTCAATCTTGCCGTCATGACAATAGATAGGGCGGGGCAGGCCCGAATTCGCTACCAGCAGGGTCCGTTTTTCGTCGTCCCACACGGCGTAAATGATCGAGACAAATTGTGCCGCGATTCTGCGTTCCGCCAGCGACAGATTGACCGCAGAGAGCATCTCCGCCGGACCGGGCTCAATTGGAGCATGAGAACGGAGAATTCCACTAACCAGCGCAGCATAGATGGCGGCTGGCGCGCCTTTGCCGCTTACATCGCCAATCGCGATCCCCAGGCGCGACAGGGAATAAGGAACGAAATCATATAGGTCGCCCCCTATGGCGCGGGCGGGAACGAACTTCGCTTCGACGTCGAGATGCTCCATTTTGGGACGTGAGTGCGGCAGTAAGCGGAACTGCAATTCGCGCGCGAGCGCCAAATCGCGCTCCAGTCGCCGCTCCTGACGTTCGATCTCCTCGTAGAGGCGTGCGTTTTCGATCGCGATCGCGAGCTGCGCCGCGAGCGTGGTCAGAGTTCGTTTGTGATCGTCGGTGAAATAGCCGCGGCGCGTATGCTCCAAATCGAGCACTCCGATTACTTTTTCCTGATAGATCAGCGGAACGGCCAGTTCCGAACGGGTCTCGGGATTGGTTGCGATGTAACGGTCGCTCTTGGTTACATCGGGCACCAAAACTGCTTCCTTGGCTTGCGCGGCGTAGCCTACGACGCCGCGGCCCAGAGGGATGTCGTGCTTCAGATGCAATCGTTCCTCGAAGCGCTGCGAAAAACGGTGTTGCAGTTTTTCTCCTGTCTGATCTAAAAGCAAAATGCTGAACATCTGGTAGTCAATCAATCGGCTGAGCAGTTCGGCGATGCGCTTGAGCAGTTCATCTAAATTCAAAATGGAGGTAAGTTCTCGCGCAATCTCGTTGAGCAGAAGTAGGGTCCGTGCCTGTCGGGTGATGCGGGTGTGCAGCCGCGCATTCTCGATGCCGACCGCCATACGCGATGCGATCAACGTCAGCAGACGCTTGTGCTCTTCGGTAAAGTAACCCTTTTGGCGTGCCTCGATGTCGATCACTCCGATCAGCCGATTCTTAACGATCAGCGGGATGGCCAATTCAGAGTGAACATTGGGCACGGCCTCGAGGTAGAAATCTTCCTGTGTCGCATCGGCTACCAGCACGGCCTGCCGTGTCTGCGCGGCTCGTCCTGTGACGCCCTGGCCCACTTTCACGCGCAGCCGGTCAGCGACTTCAGGCGGATAGCCGACGTTAAAACGAACGTACAATTCCTGGCGCTGCTCGTTGAGCAATAGGATCGCAAAAATTTCATAGTCGATGACTTTGCGTACTAGCTCCGCCACACGGCGGAGCGTAGTTTCGAGGTCGAGCGTGGTGTTTACCACGTCGGCGACTTCCAGTAGGAGGGGTTCCACCTCAGAAGCAAGATTAGTTTGCGAGGCGGTCGTTTTCACAGGCTTCATCATAACAGCCGATCGAGGCGGCTCTTCCACGGGCTCATTTGTGTTGGTATTTGGTATTTGAAAATCGAAACCCTCGTTCCCGAAAATTACAATTCACAAATTTCTAGCGGCAAATGTCCTACGGATTTTCCACCACGCAGATATCGGGAAGATTGCGATAGCGTTCCGCATAATCGAGTCCATAGCCAACTACGTAGGCATCGGGAATAGTGAAACCGATATATTGGGCGTGGATCGGCTGCTTGCGGCGCGAAGGCTTGTCCAGGAGGGCGGCGATGCGCAAAGACTTGGGCCGATGCCCCTGCATCAGCCTCGAAATGTAATTCAGAGTCAGTCCGGTGTCGAGGATGTCTTCGACCAGAATCACGTTTCTGTCGGCCAGCGACTGATCCAGATCTTTGGTCAAACGAACCTCGCCCAACGAGTCCCAGGCCGCGTGGCCCGCCGGGTCATCTTTGGCGGTGGGACGGTTTCCGTAACTCGAAACTCCGATAAAGTCGAAGGTGGCGTCCAGAGGAACTTGACGCGCAAGATCGCTCAAGAAAATGGCTGCGCCTTTGAGCACGCCGACAAAGATAATCGATTGGCCCTGAAAATCGCGCGTAATTTCTTCTCCCAGTTCGGCGACTCGCTTGGCAATGGTCTCGCGTGAAAGCAATACTTTGAGGTCGGGCATTGAGCACCATCTTATACACGAGATTGGGCGTAACCGAAATGATTTAAATCGGGCCTATATTTTTGAATTCGGGTGGCCATGTTGCGCGCTCTTATCAGCAGTCTCTAGAATGCTTTGAGAGGTTATCCCAGGAGAAAGTTTCGTGAATCTTAAAGGAATCCAGCTCACTTGGCTCGGTCACGCCACCTTTCGCATTCAGACGCCGGAAGGGAAGACCCTTTACATCGATCCCTGGATCGCGGGCAATCCGGCGTGTCCGGAGAACGAGAAGAACGTGACGAAGGCGGACGTCTTGATCTGCACGCACGGGCACGGCGACCATATTGGGGACGCGGTGGATGTGGGTAAAAAACTAAATCCAATTGCCGTGGGCATTTTTGAACTTTGCACATGGCTGCAGAAGAAAGGGGTCAAACAGATTGCACCTATGAACAAGGGCGGCACGCAGACCGTTGCGGACGTGAAGATCACGATGGTACACGCGGTGCATTCCTGTGGAATCCAGGATGGCGATCAGATCGTCTACGGCGGGGAGGCATGCGGCTATGTGCTGGAGTTTTCTAGCGGCGTTAAGCTTTACCATGCCGGCGATACGAATGTTTTTAGCGACATGGCCATCATCCGCGATCTTTATGCGCCGAAGATTGTGATGCTGCCCATCGGCGACCATTTCACTATGTCTCCGCGCGAGGCAGCGTATGCCTGCAAATTACTTCAACCAGAGATTGTCATTCCTATGCACTTCGGGACATTTCCAATGTTGACGGGAACACCCGGCGCGTTGCAGAAACTTGTCCCAGATATAGAGGTGCTGGAGATGAAGCCGGGACAGACGATTTCATAAACGCAAGCCGCGAACTGGCCAGCTAATCATTAAGGAGCAGGATGACTGATCGACCCACAGACTCTCATTGGCGGATGGGCGGGATCACCGTTGGTGAAGTCGAAGACTATCTCTATGCGATGTTGCCGCCACGCGACGAAGTTCTTACCGAGATGGAAGTTGACGCCAGTAAAAATAAAGTTGCCATTGTTGGCCCAGCCGTTGCCCGCGTGCTGTATCAACTGGCTATGATTTGCGGCGCGAAGAAGATCTTCGAAATGGGCTCAGCCATCGGTTATTCCACGATCTGGTGGGCACGCGCGGTGGGTGACGATGGACGAGTGATCTACACGGACGGCGATCCCAAGCGTGCCGAGAAGGCGCGCCGCTACTTCGAGCGGGCTGGAGTTAGCCAGCGCATAACGGTCCGCGTGGGCGATGCGCTCGAATTCCTCTCGGAGGAGAAAGAACAGTACGACATCATCTTCAACGACGTCGATAAAATCGATTACCCGCGCGTGTTTCGTCTGGCTCTGCCGCGAGTGAAAAGCGGCGGTCTTTTCATTACGGATAATGTGCTGTGGAGTGGTCGCGTCAGCAAATCCAATCCTGACCCGACAACCAAAGCGATCCTCGAATTCAATAAACTGATCTACGAATCGAAGGATCTGTTCACGACCATCCTGCCCATCCGTGACGGCGTCGCAGTTTGCGTAAAGAAGTAGAGAGTTAGAGAGTGAGGCGCGACACGGGTAAACCGCACGGTGCTAGAATTGTGGTTTTCCCCGTGCAATGAAAACCCTGACTCCGTCATCCGCAGAGCGGTCGACCGTAAAGCAAATTCCGGAAACTCTGCCGCGCGCCCAAGCCGAGGAGCGGCCTGATTCTTTGAGCGACGTGTTGGTTGTGGGCGCGGGCCCCACCGGAATGGCCTGCGCCATCGAGGCGCAAAAAGTCGGATTCAAATCTCTCATCGTCGACAAGGGATGCCTCGTCAACTCTATTTATCACTATCCGCAGAACATGGTCTTTTTTACTACGCCTGAGCTGCTGGAGATTGGCGACGTTCCTTTCACCACGGCCCTGCCCAAGCCGAACCGGCTGGAAGCTCTTGAATACTATCGTCGGGTTGCCGAGCATTATCACTTGCCGATTCGGCAGTATGAGTGGGTGAAGACCATCACCGGGGAGGATGGTAACTTTCGCGTCACGACCACCGATCGCCGCGATGCCATCCACGATTATCGTGCGCGCAAGATCGTGCTGGCTACGGGCTACTACGATCTCGCTAATCAACTCAACGTTCCGGGCGAAGATTTGGATAAAGTGTTCCATTATTATCGCGATCCCCATCCCTATTTCGACACTGATGTGGTGGTGGTCGGCGGCAAGAATTCCGCGGCGGAAGTTGCTTTGGATTTGTGGCGACACGGAGCCAGGGTCACGCTTGTTCATCGTGGAGCGCAGATGCACAGCCACGTCAAGTATTGGGTGCGTCCGGACATCGAAAACCGCATAAAGGCTGGAGAAATCACAGCTCACTTTAATAGCACGGTGCAGGAGATCAACGCCGATTGCGTTGTCATTCGGACTCCATCGGGCCTGCTTCGGTTGAAGAACGATTTTGTCTTTGCGCTCACCGGATATCATCCCGACTACGATTTTCTGCGCAGCGTGGGTATCGAACTTTCGCCGGAACAGCTTCGTCCGGTGTGCGATCCGGAGAACCTGGAATCAAATGTTCCGGGAATTTATGTTGCCGGGGTGATTGTCGCGGGATCGAGGACGAGCGAAATCTTTATTGAGAACGGACGCTTCCACGGCAAACTGATCGCCGCCCACCTTAGCCAGAAGTTGGGTGGCGAGAACCGAAATTTTCCTCTTGACGCCACTTAATGCGTAACCGTATAGTTACACATTATGCGGAACCGTTCGGTTACATATTTACCGGAGGCAACATTTCAGGCGCTCGCTGATCCTACACGACGAGCGCTTCTCGACCTGTTGCGTCTGGGAGCTCAGCCGGCTGGGCAAATTGCAGAGTCCTTTCCCATTTCCCGTCCCGCAATTTCCAAGCATCTCCGTCATCTGCGGAAAGCGCATCTGGTTGTGGAATCTCGCAGCGGACGCCACCGCGTCTATCAGCTCAACGCCGAGCCTCTGAAGGCAGTCGACTCCTGGCTCGATCGATACCGGAGTTTCTGGCCCCAGAATCTGAAAAATCTGAAATTGTTTGTCGAACGGGAACACGCACTTGAAACGGGCACGATCTCGAATAAGGCTCCGAATAAGAAACGGAGCAGACACAAATAAACTTTGCAAAGCTTTTTTGCGAAACCCAAGGAGAGAAACTATGAAACTCGCTCGCAATCTCGCTACCGTCGCCGCAATCGTCATGATTGTCTTCTCTTCCAATCTTGTGATGGCCGAGTCGGATGCTCACAAATCATTTGAGCTGCTGAAGGGAATGGAAGGGAACTGGGCTGGCAAGAATTCGCAGGGCCACGCTATCCAAGTGACGTTTCGCGAGACTGCTGGCGGGTCAGCGCTGATGAGCGAAATTCACGGAGACGGGCCGGAAAACATGGTCACCATGTTTCACATGGATGGCGACCGCCTTCTGATGACTCACTATTGCGGAGCCGGCAATCAGCCCCGCATGAAGGTTATTTCGTCCGACGCAAAATCGGTCAGCTTCGAATTCCTCGACGGCACCAACATTGGCCCGGGCGACGGGCACATGCAACATGTGACCTTCACTCGACCTGACGCCGACCATCATGTCGAAGAGTGGGTCTTTCTTGATCACGGCAAAGAGATCAAGCAATTGTTCACACTCGAGCGTGTGAAATAGAAGCTTCGTTTAGGCCGCAGTTGAAGCCGTGGCCCCCTTCAAGGCCAAGAATCGGAGACTCACTCATGCCGAAGGAAATCATTACGCCCGACCGCGACGCTATCATTGCGGAGATCGACATTTCCGCACCGCCTAGCCGCGTCTTCGAGGCATTGACCAATCCAGCGCTGCTATTGCGCTGGTTTAATGACGCGAGTTGCCCCGTCAAACTCTGGCAAATGGATGCGCGGCTGGGAGGCAGTTACTGCTATGAAACAGGGAAGGGAACTCGCATGGTAAACGGTGTCGACGAGTTCACAATTCACGGCGAGATTACCGAAATTGATCCACCGCGCTTGCTCGTCTATACCTGGATTGCCAACTGGCATCGCGACAAAGATATGAAGACAATGGTGCGCTGGGATCTCACACCTACCGAGTCCGGAACCCACGTAAAAGTAACGCACAGCGGTCTTGCCCAGGAACCGGAAGCGAGCGCTGACTACAGTGGCGGCTGGACGAGCGTGGTCGAGAAGCTCAAACAATTCACTGAAGGAAAGATATAGAAATCGGCATCATCATGGTGACTTCCAGACTTTCCCCCGATCAAGATACGATCCAAGCGAAAGTTCACAGTGCCGCACCAGCGGAATGGGTAAATTTATGCACCTCGGCAAATTTCGCCAGACGCTGCGCCGCCTTTCGAAGAATCGAGGATTCTCCTCATCTGTCGTTTTAACTCTTGGGCTGGGAATTGGGGCGACTGTTTCTGTCTTCAGCATTATTTATGCTGTGATGATACGGCCACTGCCTTATACCGATCCGGGGCAGGTGATCAGCGTCTTCCAGAGTAAGGTGGCGAATGACGAAGCTGATCTGGATGGTTTTTCCCCGGCTAACTTTTTGGATTTTCGGGCGCAGAATCATGTCTTCACAGACCTCGCGGCTTATTGTGGCTTCCACTACAACCTGACCGGCCATGGCGAACCTAAGCACTTAGAGGGGGCCGCGGTTTCTTCAAGTCTGTTCGCAATTCTTGGCGCCCAGCCGGTGCTGGGGCGTACTTTTTTGCCGGACGAAGATAGTTACTCGTCGCCTCACGTCGCGCTTCTGAGTCACAGCCTCTGGTCGGGAGAGTTCCGGAGCGACCCTCAAATCGTGGGCAAGAGTATCTCTTTGAATGGCGATCCTTACTACGTAGTCGGCGTCATGCCGGTTGGTTTCCACTCTCCAGATGACGAAGGTAGAGACTTGTGGGTCCCGCTGCAGCAGCAGGTTCGTCCCGATCGTATGCTTATGCGCGATGTGCATTTTCTGCAAGTTGTTGGCCGGCTGCGACCGGGTGTCACGCTGGATCAGGCGCGCGCCGACATGAACCGCATCGCAGCTCGATTGCGAGCGCAATATCCGAGTTCGGACAATGATTCGGGCGCGGTGGTGATGCCGCTGCAGCAGGCTATGGTTGGCGACACGAAAAGGTATCTTCTGCTTGCGCTTGGCATCGTCGTCTTGGTCCTGTTGATTGCGAGTTCCAACGTCGCTATTTTGATGCTAGCGCGGGTTAGCGGGCGCACGCGCGAGTTGGCGGTCCGGATGGCGCTCGGCGCGAGCACATCTCAAATTCTCAGCGATGTGCTGGCGGAGAGTCTGATTCTTGGCTTGCTGTCGGGTTTGCTGGGACTCTTTCTGGCGTTAGTTGGCGGCAGGATATTTCTCTATCTTGCTCCGGACAACGATATCTTCCCATTGATCCAAATCAATCCTGCAGTTCTAGCTTTTGCCGTGGGCATATCGCTGCTTGTCGGGTTCAGCTTTGGCCTACTGCCTGCGCTGAAGGTGCTGAGAACCGACATCCAGCAAATACTTCGAAGCGCTGGAAGCGCAACCACGATGGATGGAGCCGGACGTTTTCTGCGTCATGGGCTGATTACGGGTGAGATTTCTCTTTCGATCGTGTTGCTCATCGCCACGGGACTTTTGCTGCGCAGCATGCTGAATTTGCAGCATCAGCCTCTGGGTTTTCGTACGGACCATGTGATCACAAGTTGGATTGGGCTGCCGCGAATCCGCTATCAGGACAATAACGATGTTGCCACCTTCTTTACGCGGGTGGATGAGAACTTGCGGAATTCGCCTGGGGTAGAGGCGGTTGGATTGGGCTATCCGCTGCCGCTTACTGGCAACCATTTCTGGACAAGCTTCAGGATTGCAGGAAGAAGTATGAATCCGGGTGAGTATGAATCCGCTTCGCTCCGTTTTGTAAACTCTGGATTTTTACCGGTGATGAATATCCCGATATTACATGGGCGCAATTTTACCGACGCGGACGATGCAAATGCGCAACCAGTAGCGATGGTCAGCGAAGCCTTCGCGCACAAGTATTGGCCGGGCGAGGATGCGGTTGGGAAATACATTTCCATACTTCGCGACAGCTCCTTAGTAGCTAGCAACAGCGTGGTTCACGGTGGCTTTGTTCACAACGACGCGGCTCAGAATTCCTTAGTTCCGCGGCGTGTGGTGGGCATTGTTCGCGATGTGCGGTCCGTGATCGAGGAGGAACCGCCTCCAACCATGTACGTTTCTTACAAACAAATGTCGTTTCCCTCAATGACGATCGTTCTGTTGAGCCGCGATGCGTCGGGCTCTGTGCTAACGGAAATTCGACAGGCGGTGCAGAGCGTCGATCCGGAGCAGCCGGTTGAGTATGTTGACTCCTTGGAATCGATTGTCCGCGAGGAGTTGCAGCCCTGGCGATTCGCACTTGCGCTTCTTGGTGGGTTGGCGGGACTGGCGATAGTGCTGACCGGGGTTGGATTGTTTGCGGTGGTGTCGTATCTGGTGCGCGAAAGGACAAAAGAGTTGGGACTCAGAATGGCGATGGGAGCTCCGCGCAGCAAGGTGATGAAGCTAGTCTTGGGCCAAAGTTTGAAGCTGGCTCTGCTCGGAACTGGTATTGGGCTGGCGCTTACATTCATCGTGGTGCATTTGATGACCAGCATGGTGTATGCCATTCATCCGAACGATCCTGCGACTTTTGTTGTTGTGGCGTTCTTGGTGGTTGCGACTTCCATGGTGGCTGCTTACGTTCCGGCACGCAGGGCGGCCCGGATCGAGCCGCTGGCGGCGCTTCGCGAAGAGTAGCCGCGTGAAGCCCCGGAACGGTGGACGATTCCTGCTTTGGCGATTCCCTTTGCCATAGTCCATCCCGAGCAAAAATCCCGCAGTCACAATCTGGACCGTTGCCCACGGCAGACGACCGGAGTATTGGGCACGTCAGCTCTAAGCCCTGGTTTATACTGAACCCATGCCGGAGTCCGCAGACAAGACGTTTTACCTGGAAACCTTTGGCTGCCAGATGAATGCGCACGACTCCGAAAAGGTGGTTGGGACGCTTTTGTCGCAGGGGTATCGGCAGGTGCCGACGGTGGAAGAGGCGGGGCTGGTGCTTTATAACACCTGCTCGATTCGCGACAAGGCGGAGCAGAAGGTCTTTAATCGGCTGGCGGATTACAAGAAGTTTAAGGCGCAAGGCAAGCAGTTCGGCGTGCTTGGTTGCGTGGCGCAACAGGAGGGCGAGAAGATTTTCGAGCGCGCTCCTTATGTTTCGCTAGTCTGCGGGTCGGCTTCCTATCGCAATCTTCCGCAGATGCTGGTGCAGTTGGAGGCTGGGTCGCAGCGGGTCACTGGTCTCGACGATCGCGAGACTGACGAGTGCTTTGAGACGGAGTTTACGGCCCGGACCAATCCTCATCGCGGGTACATTACGATCATCGAAGGTTGCGACAAATTTTGCGCTTACTGCGTAGTTCCTAATACGCGCGGCAAGGAGCGCAGCCGGAGTTCGTCTTCAGCTCTTGGAGAAGCGCGGCAACTGGCTGATCTTGGATATACGGAGATCCAGCTCCTCGGGCAAAACGTTAATTCCTACCGCGATCCTGATGGAAAGACGAGCTTTGCCGAACTACTGGCGGCCGTGGCCTCGATTTCAGGAATTCGCCGGGTGCGGTTTACTACTTCACATCCTCGGGACTTTGGACGGGATATCGTCGAGGTTATGGATGCCGTTCCCCAGCTTTGCGATCATGTGCATCTGCCTGTCCAGAGCGGATCTACGCGGGTGTTGGATGCTATGCAACGGCTCTACACGCGTGAGCAATACCTGGAACGCATCTCGTGGATTCATGCGGCGCAGCGCGATTTGTCGATTACGAGCGATCTGATCGTTGGATTTCCGGGCGAAACTGAAGCAGAGTTTGAAGAGACGTTGTCGTTGCTGGATGTGGTTGGATATGACTCTGTGTTTACCTTCAAATATTCTGCTCGCCCGAATACGCCCGCATTGAGTTTGGTGGACGCGATTCCCGATGTGGAGAAAGCGCGGCGGCTAGCGGTGCTGAATGACAGGCAGAAACAGCTTGGAGCGCGACGTAATCAAAGGCATATTGGCCAAACACTTGAAGTGATGGTTGAGGGGAAGAATGAGGCCCGTGGGCAATGGAACGGGCGGACATCGCAGATTAAGGTACTGAACTTTACTGCTCCTGCAGGAATTGAACTGGCTACTGGAAGCTACGTTTCGGTTCGCGTTACCGGTTGTTTTCCGAATAGCTTGGTGGGCGAGATGGCTGGTTCGTGATCTTGTTCGGTGCTGCCCGGGCGACGACGCTCGGCGCTCCACACGGGCTAAGTGTTTGAGGTTTTTATGGAAGTAGAAATGAAAATTCGCGGACTCATGATGGATCCAGTTTCGAACATGCCGATTGTGCTGCTCAAAGATGTTGGCAGTGATACGGTGCTTCCGATCTGGGTTGGAGTGTACGAAGCGAACGCCATTGCGCTCGAAATTGAGAAGGTCAGCACGCCACGTCCGATGACGCATGACTTGATCAAGAACGTGCTTACGGGGCTTGATGCGATGGTGCACAAAGTAGTGGTCACCGAACTGAAAGACGACACTTTTTATGCCGTGATCTGGTTGGAAAGGGAAGGGCACGTCGTGAGCATCGACTCCCGTCCATCCGATGCGCTGGCGCTAGCGCTGCGCGTGGATTGCCCGATTTTTGTTGAGGACGAAGTTTTGAAGAACTCGAAGCAGGCGGCTAATAGTCCCGTTCCGGCGGTTAACAGCGAGGAACTCCGCAAATGGCTGGAGGATCTCGGTGATGATGATCTTGGCAAGTACAAGATGTGAGAGGCAGTTGTCAGTCTGCGGTTCTCAATTACCCGTTTCGATGAGATCGTTCCGAACCAGTGTGTTCGCGGTTATCGTCCTTGCCGGCTTGTCATTTGCGCAAACGAATTCGGGATCTTCCGATGGGGCCGTTCATTCGTCCGACAAAACTCCTGTTTCAACGTCAAACAGTGCGGGATCGACGATCGCGCTGCGTGTCACCTCCACCATGAACGTGCCTTCGGAGATGGGCGGAGCGTTCATGAGCGCTTCAAAGTGCGACTCCGACAACAATCTCTATATTCGAAAATACGCGGTGGACCAGCCGATGCTTGGTCCAGTGGTCAAGATCGATTCAGATGGTAAGCGCGTCGCGCTATTTGACCCGGCCGTCTTTTCCCAACTTGCGCTGGACCGCGCTGATGCGTTCTCGCCCGCGCCCGATGGCGGCCTCTATCAGATTGCGCAGAGCGGAGTGTTGAAGCCGCGCATCTATGTCCTCCATTTTTCTTCTGACGGATCGCCTTCATCCTCGACGCGTCTCGACGCTGATTTCGAGGTATATACGTTTGCGGCGTTTATTGATGGAAATTTCCTGGTGTCGGGCGTGCAGCGCGATGTCCAGAATCACGACGATCGTGGTCGTAATTTCACGGCGGTTTTTTCCGCTGATGGAAGGGAACAGGCGCAGCTTTCGTTTGGGGCTGGGAGTCAGAAGGAAGCCAGGAACGGTGCCGATCAATCTCCGCCGGCGCTTGATCTGGCGGATGCCGAGGTAGGTAGCAATGGCAACCTTTACGTCATGCGACGTTCCTCTCCGGCGCAGGTCTATGTGATAGCGCCTAGCGGCAAAATTCTAGATACGCTCAAAGTCAGCGGTCCGCGGACGGGATCTGTGCCCGGCGCGTTTCATGTTTCCATAAATCAGATGGCCGTCTCATTCTGGAATGAAGAGGATAAGAGCCAGACGATGGTGGTGGCGGACGCGCAAACGGGCCGCAAGATTGCCAGTTATTCCGATCCCGCTGGCTTGGGGCCGATGTTTGCTTGCTTTGCGGCAAACGAAGGAATGTTCACTTTTCTGCGGCTGGGAGAAGGAAATGCACTGGAAGTGATCCGCGCCCAACCACAATGACCGAATCCTTCTGTAAATTACGAATTGCCCTCCATGCCTGATTCCGCCGAACAGCTACAGCGTCTTTATCTTGCGGGATTTGAGCTCCAGACCTTTGAACGCTATCCCAAGTGCATTGGCGTGGTGCGCGAAAGCTTTGTCGCTTTGCTCGTGCCAGGCGTCGATGGTCTGCAAATTCTGGGCACCCCTGGCTGGCGCATGGGCGAAGTCATGGGTGTACTAACTGAGAGGGAAGGCCGAAAAGTCTTTCAAGCGAAGGACGAAGTGCTAGATGCCACGCCGGAGCGGCTTGAGGCATTGCAGAAGTTCCGCGACGAGCTCAAACGACTATTGCAAGGTGTGGGCGAGACGGGTTTATAAGTAGACATAATACCTGTTATCGGACATTACATATTAGGCGCAGGGTCAGCGTTCGCCGCGACGCGTGCCGGGGTGCTCACAATTTCTCGCCCTGCGGTCCACGCACACCGAAGCGTTCAGCAAGCAAATTCATGATCTGCAGGCGTGCGTCAGCCGCTTCGTCTGATTCGTCCGAGTCATCGCCATACGTGTCGAAAAACTGATGAATCTTTTGCAGCAGCTCGGCGTGGCGGTATTTCTTCCCTGGCGGCTCGACCGGCCCAAATCCCGGCTGGTCCACCGCGCCGTCGCGCTCTGAATCGGGATCCTCCTTCTGTGGGAACGGAGGACAAGGTCGGGAGAACCCACCAGCCAGCATGACCGTCGAGAGCACATAGCCACCGACTGACCAAAGTAACTCGCGGTACTGGTCTTCAGACAAGGCGTGAATCGCCGCCGCATCGAGAACGGTCACGGATGTGCCGTCCGTTATGCGCACATATTTTCCAGTGGAGTCAAGGTCGAACGCTTTCATTCGCAGCCGCCTTCACCTAAGAAACGGGGCCGACTCGCTTCGATATTTTTGACGGCTAGCAATCGGCATCCATCGCTTTCTCTGCCCGCATCTTGGTATCGAAGAGTGCCTGCTCCAGCATCTCATAAAACTGTGACTATATTGTTAAAGGAACGCACGCTATGTGCGTTGATTGTGTTTTTGGACTGGACAGCGCCGGGATGTCCCGTCCGAGCCTAGAAGGTGTAAACTTTTCGTAGGAGACTGACATGGAAGCCGCCCGCTTTGTAGCCATATTTGTAAGCATATCGGTAGCCCTTTTTGTAGCTTTTGCAGTCATTTTCCTCCCGCTAATTCTGTCGGAAGATCGATGGAGAGTGGCGCAGGACAGGGCGCGCGCGCGCCGTATCGCTGACGCTAGGATGAATGCAAGACTCCTGAGACTCAACATCTGAGCGTTCCTAAAGGCTCTCCTCCTGGCCGACCAAAGCTCGTCCGATTGCCTCCCGGCACTCGCTGCTTTAGCTCTCACCCGTAAACACGATTCCGGCGTGGAATAGCGTCCCTGCGATTCGGGTTGCTATCGCGATCAGGTCACGTTGACCGTAGAAAACCTTTACCAACGGGGCGCGAGACATTTCCGGTAGGTTCACAGCGCGACCATTGCGGATGAGCGCCGCACTTTGCTCATTCGCGGTGACGCTTGGTAGCTGCGGCACCAGCTTTCTGGGATGGATAAACAAAGGCTCGACAATTCCCTGCTGCATCGCGGTTTCGAGGGTTGGAAGCGAGTGCGCTTCTTCGATGGCAAATTCGGCGACGGCGGTACGGCGAAGGCTGGCCAGATGCGCTCCGCAGCCTAGCTTCGCGCCCATGTCGTGAGCCACGGACCGTATGTACGTCCCCGACGCCACGTGTGCTCGGAAGGTCACTTGATCTCTGGTGGTTTCCAAAATCTTGAATTCCTTAATTTCAATCTGGACTGGTTTGAGCACCACCTCTAGCTTTTTGCGGGATAGTTTGTAGGCGGGGACTCCGGCAATTTTCTTGGCGGAAAACGGCGGCGGCATCTGTTCGATCCTGCCTTCGAATTGAGTAGCGAGGGCGCGCATCTGTTCACCATCGATATTTACCACTTGATGCGGCGTGGTCGGTTCGCCATCGGCGTCATAGGTATCGGTGGCGAAGCCGAAGCGAATTACGCCTTCGTAAGTCTTCTCGGAATGGGCATAGAACTGCGCCAAACGAGTGAGATTGCCTACTACGATCGGCAGAACTCCCGTGGCTGATGGATCGAGGGTCCCGAGATGACCAACCGAGCGCTGACCCAAAATTCGGCGGACGCGATTCACCACGTCGTGCGATGTAAGCCCGGGCGGTTTATTGATGACTACAATACCGTTCATAAGGGTTTGGTATCTGGTAATTTGTAATTGGCAATTTGCATCAAACTTCTTGGCTCTTCGCGATCTTGTTTCCAGGTTACCCATTACAAGCTATCAAATCGCCAAATAAATGATCCCTCTTCGCGATGATCAGCCCACTTTCTCGACACCTTTCGTCAATTATTTTCTGATTGCTCTGAACATCGTGATCTTTCTTTGGGAGTGGTCGCTCGGAACCCAGAACCATCGGGCGCTGAATTCGTTCCTCTTTCAATTCGGCGTGGTTCCTCACCACATGCTCGCCGTGCTGAGTGGACAGTCGAGTGATCCCATAGTGGCTGGCATTTTGCCGTTATTTACATCGATGTTCCTGCACGGTTCATTCTTACACGTTGCGGGCAACATGTTATTCCTGTGGATCTTTGGTGACAATGTCGAGGACCACTTGGGACACTTCAATTATCTGGTGTTTTATTTGCTGAGCGGGGTAGCAGCCGCCATTACGCATATCCTGCTGAATCTTAATTCCCGCTTGCCAACGGTTGGCGCCAGTGGCGCTATCGCCGGCGTGATGGGCGCGTACTTCATCTTGTATCCAAGAGCACGCGTACTCACATGGTTCTTCGTCTTCGTGCTGTGGCTGCCGGCTTGGCTTGTTTTAGGCTACTGGTTCCTGCTTCAGTTTGTCGCTGTTCCTGAGATCGCTGCCACCGGAGTGGCGGTCTGGGCCCACTTGGGAGGGTTCGCTGCGGGTGTGATCTTGATTAAGATTTTTCCTGAACGTTCCCACCGATATCGATACGGAACCTGGTAAGTCGTCAGGGCTCAGCGGCGAGGCTCCGGCGCAGGGCCTGGGGGCAGAATCTCTACCTCGCCCGAAGACTTCGGGTTGGAATCGTACTCCGGGGTCAAATCTTCGGTCGAACGCGTGCTCAGCCGCTGACGGGTGACGAACCATACAGCTGTAGTCCAGGTCGGAAAAAGATCTGCGCCGGGAATTAGTTTCGCGGCAGCCGTGGGCAAAAAGGCCCAGTGCCATCCGAGCAGGCGAATCATGACGAAGGCGACGACCAGGTCAAGCACGGAGTCTGCGGGAGATATTCCGCCTTCGATGAAGAGCGGAAATGCGGCGATCTGGAGCACATCGGCGACGATGGCTACGGCCCAGGCCAAGCGTTGCTCTGGCTCTTTCAGCGAGTTGAAGGAATCTTTGAAGTGATCTAGAAACGACATGTGATTCCTCGGTCGTGAGTCGATCGTCGTCGGTCGTTGACGCGCAATAAGATCCGACCTCTATTGTTAGATGCCTTATCGGGTGCTTGCGTCGCCGCTACTCGTAGGTCTCACTACAGCGTGCCGATTGAGGGCTTTACGACAATTTTCTCTACGGTTGTATTCTCGGGCAGAAGCAGCGCATCAATTACCGTACGGGCGACGACATCGGCGGACATCATCTTGCGTCGGGGCGCTTCTGGCCATAGCGTGTTCCAGATCGCGGTATCGGTCGCGCCGGGCAGCAGGGCGACCACGCGAATTCCTTTTGGCCTCAACTCTTCGCGCAGTGTGTCGGTGAATCCGAGGGCTCCATGCTTCGATGCATTGTAGGCTGCGGAACCCGAGAAGACGCGCTCGGCAGCGATTGAAAGGTTGTTCACAATCGTGCTTCCGCGTTTCATTACGGCGAGTGCAGCCTGGGTCACCAAGAAAAGGCCGTTGAGGTTGGTATCGATAACCTCAATCCAGGTGGGATAGGGCAACTCGCTGACGGTGCGGTGGGGATGTCCGATGCCGGCGTTGTTGATGAGGATGTCAAGCGGCCTATGCAACCCGCGCACGAGCGCGAACAGATAGTCGATCGACTCGACACTGCGAACGTCGCAGCGCTGCGCCAGTATATGCAGCTTCAGTTTCGCCGGCTGGACTTTCTCCAGTTCAATGCGCGCTCTGGCCATGGCACGGTCGTCGCGGCCAGTGATAATCAGATCGCATCCTTCACGCGCAAGGGAGCGGGCTATGGCGAGGCCGATGCCGCGATTGGCTCCGGTAACGAGCGCGAGGCGACCGGCGAGGTAGGGTGGACGCGTGGGTTTGCGTTTCTCCATGACGAATTTTCAGCCTATGCCAACAGCTGCTGTGTTTCGAGGAGCGAGTCTACAATTCGGCAATACCTGCTATCTGGCAGCTTCCGAGCGGCACTCGGCGCGGACGGGCGAGATCGCCCGCTCCCACACCAGGTTTCATCAATCACACGCCATTGGTGCGTTGGCGGATCAGCGACAGGAACTCGCTACGCGTTTCTTCTTCGTCGCGGAAGCAGCCCAACATGGACGACGTTACTGCCGACGAATGCTGTTTCTCGACGCCGCGCATCATCATGCATAGATGCCTCGCCTCGACGACCACTCCGACGCCTTGCGGCTCGACGGCCCGCTGAATCGCTTCCGCAATTTGAGTGGTCAGGCGCTCTTGAATTTGCAGGCGACGCGAAAATATTTCGATTAGCCGTGGTATTTTGCTCAAGCCCATTACTTTTCCCTTCGGAATGTAAGCGACATGCACCTTGCCGAAGAACGGCAGCAGGTGGTGCTCGCAGAGGCTAAACATTTCAATGTCTTTTACAATCACCATCTCGTCATAACTGACCGTGAATAGCGCCTTGCGCAAGAGAACTTCTGGATCTTCCTTGTAACCCTTAACCAGAAATTGCATGGCTTTTTCCACGCGCGCGGGAGTGCGCACAAGACCCTCACGATCGGGATCTTCGCCGAGGCGGACGATCATTTCGCGCACCAGTTCCTCGTAGCTGGCGCTGGTCAGGGTGCTGGATTCAGTGGTTGATTTCATAGATGGCTGGTCGCTTTTTGATCGATTATTGACCGTTCTCTCCCGAGTATTCGAACGAATTCATCATGGTTTCTTCAATCCGTACCTTCTCTAGATGAGCTTTGTGGAGGCCTCGCTTCATAATTTCGTAGATCGCGATACATAGATTCTCTGTGGTCGGAACCTTGCTCGCAAATTCGGGACGCAAGTTCAGGTCTTCATGGTCGAAGCGATCAAGAATCTCGGCGCGTACGAGGCCATCGAGATCGACCAGATTGCAGACCATGCCGGTCTGTTCGTCGACCGGCCCGCTGACAGTGACTTCGAGCATGTAATTGTGCCCATGTCCATAGGGGTTATTGCACTTGCCATAGATCATGCGGTTGTCTTCCGCCGACATTTCTTCGCTGTGCAAGCGGTGCGATGCGGAAAACATGTAACGCCGAGTCAGGTGGGCCTTCATGCTCCTCGTCTCACGCCTCCCCATAAAAATCGACAAACAGGTCGGGTGTTTCGTAGACGCGCACACGGTGCAGTTGCGCCGCATTGAGCTTTGGCGCGAGGCGCTGCCAGATGACGATGGCGAGATTTTCGGTGGTCGGAATCCTGGTGAAGAACTCGGGTACTTCCTTATTTAGAAAGCGATGGTCCAGCGCGTCCAGCACTTCCCTGTTCATTACATCTTTTAATTGTTTCAGATCAACGACGAATCCTGATTTCGGGTCGACCGCTCCCTTTACGGTGACTTCGAGCGTGTAATTGTGGCCGTGTCCATTGGGATTGTTGCACTTGCCGAAAACACGCTGATTTTCCTCCGGCGAGAAATCCGGATTGTGATAGTAGTGCGACGCTGAAAACTCGGCTTTGCGTGTCAGAAAGACCATAGAAGCAGTTCTCGGTTCTCAATTCCCGGTTCTTAGTTTTTGCGCCTTTATGCCCGGAATTTGTTCTGTCGCCGGCATTGCCGTCGGAGCGATTGTTTTTTCCCTACCTACAGCATAGACGCGACCCTTCCACGAGACCCGGCCATGGGCGTGGGTTTTTTTCGAGCGCAGCAACAGATAGGCGAATATTGGCAGACCGCATGCCATTGCAATCAGGTTAACGGCGGTGGCAAAATGCGCGGTGCGAATTCTGCGATAGAGCAAAAACCATAGGGCCGCGAACGTAATCCATGTGAAATGGTGGGCATTTGCGCCCGAAACCGCAAGGCCGAGCGACAACCATGCCATGAACCACAGAAACATACTTTGGATCGCAAGGCGCTCGGGATGAGGAAACAGCAGCGCGAGATTCTTCGTCCAGCCCTCGCGGAGCTGAAGCCAGTTGCGGTACATGCGGGTGCGCACGGCGTCTCCGCCATAACGGAAGTACACGCGCCGACCGGCATCTCGGAATAGCCGTGCCAGGGCCACGTCTTCAAGTATTTCCGTAGCCACCGCGGCGTGACCACCGACGGTCTCATAGGCTCCGCGGCGGACCAGGATGTACTGCCCGTTCGCAGCAGCAATTCCCGAATTCGGGTCGCGCACTTTCTGGGGTGGATATTGCACCGCGAGTTCCGCGAAGATTATGGGCATGATGGCTCTCTCCGCAAAGGTGGCCACGACCTGCTGGGGCGAGTACGACAGCAAATCGGCGCGCTCCTTCTTCGCTTCGTCTAGGGCCCGCCTTAACGATCCCGGCAGATGCACCGTATCCGCATCGGTGAACAACAGCCACGGGGCAAGTGCTTCTTTTGCCCCAGCAACTACCGCGTTATTTTTCCCCTTCCAACCGGGTGCGAGTGGTCCCGGGGAAATCACTTGCACCCCCGGAAAACTCTGAGCGATCTCTCGCGTGCGGTCCGTCGAGCCGTCGTCTACAACGATGATTTCGAACACAACGTCGGTTTGGGTGGTCAGCGATTCCAGACAAATGCCGAGGTTCGCCTCTTCGTTCCGAGCGGGAACGATAATCGAAATGTCGGGCGTTGCTGGAAGTGAGTTATCCATTATCCATCGGCTTTTCGCTATTATAGCGGGGTGAGACGAACGCTTCTTCTTAGGATGCTAGCCAAGGCACGAGCCAACACACCGACCGCACTGTTAACGATTGGATTGCTGGCCGAGCTGATCGGATGCTATAGCGGCGGCAGACCCACCCGCATTGGCTCAAATGCTCCAGACTTCACGGTGCAGGATTCCGACCACAAGGTCAGGCTTAGTCAGTTTCGCGGGCAGGTGGTGGTGCTGAATTTTTGGGCGACGTGGTGTCCGCCGTGCGTTGAAGAGACTCCATCGCTGGTTCTTATGCAGTCGCGCCTCAAATACAAAGGTGTCGTAGTGCTCGCCGTCAGCATTGATGACGATGACGCGGCGTATCACAAATTTCTTAAAGATTACAACGTCAACCTGGTTACGGTGCGGGACGAAGCGAAGAAAGCGCCCACGCTTTACGGAACGTTTGGCTGGCCCGAAACTTTTATCATCGATCGCAATGGAATCATTCGCCGCAAGTTCATTGGGCCCGTAGATTGGACCAGTCCGGAGATTACCGATTACTTGAGCAGACTGTAAAGGAACGTCTCAGTTATTAGGTATTTCGGGTCTCGGCGAACTACCGTAAAACCTAAAGTCTTACGTTACGCAGCCGTAGCGAGTTGGTGATGACTGACACCGAGCTGAAGCTCATTGCGGCTGCGGCGAGAATCGGGCTCAGCAGCAGTCCGAATATCGGATAAAGCACACCTGCGGCGATCGGCACTCCGATCGCGTTGTAAAGAAATGCGAAAAATAAATTCTCCCGGATGTTGCGCATGGTCGCCTGGCTCAGTTTGCGAGCTCGTACAATTCCTTCAAGGTCTCCTTTAAGCAGCGTGACACTGCCGCTTTCTATCGCGATATCAGTTCCCGTGCCCATGGCGATTCCGACGTTAGCTTGCGCTAGCGCGGGCGCGTCGTTGATACCGTCTCCCGCCATGGCGACGATGCGGCCTTCGCTCTGTAGGCTTTTTACGATCTCCGCTTTTTGCGACGGCAGAACCTCGGCCTTGAAGTCCGTAATGCCCAGGGTTCCAGCAATCTCTTGCGCGGCAGACTGGCTATCGCCGGTGAGCATGACGATCCGGATTTTCTGGAGTTTCAGTTGCGCAAGTGCAGTTGCGGCAGACATCCTAGCCTTGTCACCGACCGCAATCAAGCCTGCATAACGATTGTTGATGGCTACAAGAACCGCCGTGGACCCGCCAGGGCGACCGTAGGTAACGGCTTTCTGCGTTCCGAACACCCCAGACTGCCCCAGCAGTGCGATGTTGCCAACTGCGACGCTCTTCCCTTCTACTGTTCCACGCACGCCTTGACCGGGCACGGCTTCGAAGTCGCTGGGCTCACTCAAAGTGAGGTTCTGCTCATTCGCCTTCCGGACGATCGCCGCGCCCAGCGGATGCTCACTAGCACGCTCCAGACTTGCCGCCAGCCGCAGAATCTCCTCTTTTGAGATATCTGGCGAGATATCGGCCGGATTGCCTAGCTGCGACATCGATACTACTTCGGGCTTTCCTTCGGTCAGTGTTCCGGTCTTGTCGAAGACGATGGTGTCCACTTTTTCGAGGCTCTCCAGTGCCTCGGCGTTCTTTATGAGGATGCCCGCGTGGGCGCCGCGGCCAGTGCCGACCATGATTGCCATTGGCGTCGCCAAGCCCAGCGCGCACGGACACGCTACGATCAGCACGGCGACGGCGTTCACGATGGCGTGCGCGAATCGCGGTTCAGGTCCAAAGCTCGCCCATACTAGGAATGTCAGCACAGAAATTGCTATGACTGCCGGAACAAACCAACCGGCTACTTTATCTGCCAGCCGTTGAATTGGGGCGCGGGTGCGTTGTGCCTGGCTGACCATCCGCACGATTTGCGCCAGCATGGTCTCGCTGCCGACGCGCTCGGCCCGCATCACCAACGATCCCTTGCCGTTTACGGTGACGCCTATCACCGCAGAGTGTGCCCGCTTCTCCACAGGAACTGATTCGCCCGTAATCATCGATTCGTCCACCGTGCTCGATCCATCGAGTACCACGCCATCAACAGGAATCTTTTCTCCCGGACGGATCCGCAGACGATCTCCCGGTTTGACCTGGTCGAGCGGGATGTCTCGCTCAGAACCGTCGTCACTCATGACTCGCGCCATCTTCGGGCTTAGATCAAGGAGGGCTCGAATCGCGCTCGAGGCCTGGCTTCGGGCACGCAGTTCCAGCACTTGACCCAAAAGCACGAGCGTTACGATAGCTGCCGCGACTTCAAAATAAACATCGGGACCACTGCCCATGCTGCGAAACGACGCCGGAAAGATGTGCGGGAATAATGTTGCTACAACGCTGAATGTATAGGCAACACCCGCGCCCAATGCGATCAGCGTGAACATATTGGTGCTGCGGTTTACTATCGAAGCCCATCCACGCTGAAAGAACGGCCAGCCGCACCATAGAACGACGGGAGTTGCGAGTAGCAGTTCGAGCCACGATAAAATCGAGCGCCAAGGCGTTGACACGAGCCGGCCTCCAATCGCGATATCGATTCCGCCGTCCATGAATGCATGTGGAAACAACATGCTGCCCATGGAAATCGCCAGTAGCGGCGCGGTCAGCCCCACCCCAATCCAGAACCGCCTTGTCATGTCGCGCAGTTCGGGATTGTCTTGTTCGAAAGTTAGTGTACGTGGTTCGAGCGCCATGCCGCAGATCGGACAACTCCCGGGTGCGGCACGAACAATTTGAGAATGCATGGGACATGTGTATTGCGTCTTACTCGCAGAGATTGTTGGTGGTTCAGGATCGAGTGCCATTCCACATTTTGGACACGGACCGGGACCGACCTTCCGCACCTCAGGGCACATAGGACAGACATAGGCTCGACTGTCTATGGGGCTTTGTTTCTCAGTGGCACTCGTGGCGTGTCCCTCAGAAGAACCGACATTTTGGACCTTGCCCAGAGTCGGCGTGACCAAAGCCGGACCGCCCGGAAATACCAGTCCTGAAGTCTGCGTCATCGGCCTGGGCGGAGACGACAGAATCTTTTCGGGATTCGCTTCAAACTTCGTGAGGCAGCCCGACGAGCAGAAGAAATATGCTTTTTCTTCATGAAGTGTTCCCCTGTGCAGTGTCTTGTGGCGAGCTGTTGCCGGGTTCACATCCATTCCGCAGACGGGATCCTTTTCTAGAGTCTTGGCGGAATTTGAAGCGCCATTTGGTTGATTCGCGGTGTCGAGGTCGTCCATGGGCTCGCTGACTTTGGTTCGAGTTTACTGGCTGGATCGCGCTTGGCGGAATCCGGTCCTTATTAGATACTCATATCAGTTCAACATATTAGATATGCAAGGGGTAGTTTTCGAACCTTTTTCCTCAGGAGATCAAAATGACATACCTCGAAGTCGCCTACCGCTATCAAACTCCACCGGGAGAAGCCGAGTTGCGGGCGATTGACAGCGTGCGCGAGGTCTATGGGATTCAGCGTATCCAATTCAGCGAGAAACAGCGGACCGTCCGCGTGCTGTTCGATGCCTCGCGCTTGAAGAATGACGCGGTAGCTAAACTATTGCGCCAAGCCGGCATCGACGTGCAGGATCAGTTGGTTCTGGCCTGAGTGTTATTTCGAGTTGGTCGCTCGGTAGGGGATAGCCCAAGTCCGCCCGTTTCCCTGCTAATCCTCATTCCAGGCGAGGATTCTCGGGGGAGGGCCGGGAAACTGAGCGGAACGGGCTTTGGCCGACTGAGACTAGTCGACGGACGGGGAAAATGCAATGGGGCATCCGGAAAGACCTCTGGCCGAAGTATTTTCCCAAATGCCCCGTTGCGCGCCACTTCGTCTGCCTTCAGGAGAAGCATGTCGGTTGCCATTGCTAAGGCATTGCCAACATGCATATTTAGAACGCAGAGGCAGGTAGGTTTTGCGCTGGACCGGAAACTTTTACTTGGATTTACAAATCGTCTCAATTTGTTACCTTGGAAAAGGAAGAGGCTTCGGACACGCGCACGACTCGCACATTCGGCGCGGATTGGGCGAAATCCCTGGTTTCCGTTTATAATTCGAAAACGCAATTCTTCCACGATGCGCCCGTAGCTCAATTGGATAGAGTGCATGGCTACGAACCATGAGGTTGGGAGTTCGATTCTCTCCGGGCGCACCACAAACCCTGCAACAACTTATGGGGGTTCACTCCAGGTGGAAAAGCTAAACCATGTGGTTAATCGAATCAACGTTTTTTATTTAGAATTGCCTGATGGAAATGCCGAGGCGCTATCTCCGGATCGTAAAGTGGCTCGGTTTAACCCCGGCAATCGGTTTGTGCGTTGCGTGTGGCAAGGAATTCAAAGTACCCTTGAGCTTGCTGTATAAGACGGCGGATGCAAAGGCCAGTCTTGACGAGCAGTTTTACCGGCACAAGTGCCAACGGGGAGCAGCCTAAACATCCGTGAAGACGTTTTTCTTTGATAATGCTGGCCGCCGTGGCATATTGAAAGGCACCTTATGAAGCACACCCTCAGTATCATGGGGCTACTCGCGTCAACAGCTTATTTGATTTGGGTTCAGTGGTCGTCTGCGAGGCGCCGAGCTAAAAATTTGCGGAACGGTGGAATCCAGACCGTTTTTAACGGTGATTCAAAGTAGCCCAGTAGCAACCTTCCCCATCTCTGAGCCGGAACCCAATCACCTGCGGAATTTGTCCGGCACATCCTGTCCCACCGTCACACTATGAGAGCTTTAGCTCGTAGTAGGGGGAGTGGTACGTTGGGTTAATCGGTTAATTAACAACCACCACCAATCGATTCCCTATAGCGTGGTGCTTAGGCGGACGATTTGACGCGCCGCTTCTTGCGGCGCACGCAACCATGAGGGCGTCCCAAAATCCGATCCGCACTTCATCTTCTATTTGAAACGCCGCCGCGGCTCGGACCGGCTTAGAACATGTTCCACGTACACGATATCGTGTGCGATTCAGGCCTCTTTTAGCTTTAACTTACTCTTGTTTTCTTCGAGAAAAGCCTGAAGGTCGGGAACCGCGTTCAGCAGCTTCGTCCACTGCTCGTAGTAGAGCGTTACCGGAAAGCGGCCGAGACCGTAGACGCTGACGCCGCCCTTCTCGCTGACGCGGAACTCCATGACGCCGCTTCTCTTCTTCTTCTCTACCTGTTTTTCCAGGTCACTCAGACGAGCTTTCAATTCTTCGTAAGTTGGTTCTGTCATGAATGCACCTCAGTATATTTATTTTTATCATAAGGGTGGTTGCGGACTTTCGTCGAGCCTGTCCCAACCAGCCCTTGATTGGCGTGTCGCACTCATGCCATCACTTTTCATTCTTGATCACAACTCCACTCTTCATGACAAACTTGGCTCGTTCGAGCGCGGTGACGTCTTTCAAGGGATCGCCGGGCACCGCGATGATATCTGCCAACTTGCCAACCTCGAGAGTGCCGATGCGATCCTTCCAGCCCAACAATTCCGCCGCGTTGATGGTGGCTGCATGAATGATCTCCATGGGTGTCATTCCTTCCTCAGCATAGGCTTCAAGCACCAGGAGGCTGGCCTGTCCGCGATTTTTGTGCGGCATGCTCAGATACATGTCCGAGCCTGCGGCTATAGGCACACCGAGCTTACGAGCGCGCTGCAGGCGATCGCGATTCCCGACCACATACAGCTTGATCCATTTCTGTTGTTTCCTGAGCTCCTCCGGGTTTGGCTGTCGCGTACCAAACACCATTTCGAGATATTCTTGCTCGGTGCCATCCGTCGGCACCATGAAGATGTGCTTCTCCGCCATCATATTCAACACATCATCAGAAACCACATAGGCGTGCTCGATGGAATCGACTCCCGCTTCGGCAGCGATGTGGGTTGCTTTCTCGTCCGTGGCATGGGCTGCGACCTTTGCGCCGCTAACATGGGCTTCTTCGACGATTGCTCGCATCTCGTCGAGAGTCACATTGGCCGGACTGCCGTTGACAATCACTTTAATGCAATCGGCGCCGTTATAGAGTGCCTGCCGAACCGCCTGCCGAGCGCTCTCCGGACCATTGATCGTGACGTATTCCTGCTCAATGATCGACTGCGCTTCCGGTATCAGACGGCCAAACTGGCCACCCGGAGCGGCAAGAGCCCGCGTGCAGGCAATAATATGGGGACCGGGCAGCCAGCCACGGTTAATGGCATCGCGCAAGGCCACGTCTCCGTTAACGCCGGAATTGCCCAAGTCGCGGACGGTGGTGATTCCAGCCTCGAGGTCCTCGCGCGCAAGTTTAGCGCCGCGTAGGGCGCGTTCGGCCGTACTATGCACCGCTACAGCCTGTAGCATTGCGACATCTTGCAAACTGAGATCTGTCCCATCCATTTCCAGGAGTAGATGGGTATGTGAGTCGATCAAGCCAGGCAATAGCGTCGCATCGCCTAAATCGAGAACCGTGGCCCCGGCCGGGATCGCCAGGCGAGAGCCGACGGCAATAATCCTCTCTCCTTCAATGATGATGACACCATCCAGGACAGACGATTCGCTCCGGCCATCGACGAGCCGGGCCGCGCGGATAGCGATCGGATGAGATGTGTTCGATATCTGTTGATCCTGAGCGACCAGGGAATATGCGCCAAACGTGCATATGACCAAACAGCATAACTTGCCCAATTGAGACATGATCGTGACCTTTAAGAACCAGCGCGCAACGACCTCAATACTGCCGCACCCGTAGGCAAAAGGTAATACCTTATCGAAGACGGTCAGAAAAACCCAAACTACGGCTGTATGCGGGCCAAAATCCATGCTCTTCGTCATTTAGGTGAAAAATTCTTCACTACCGGGATTCTCAGATGGCTCTTTCCTGCATCTCTTACTGCTGCAAGCTGTTGCACGTCCTTTGGGAGGCCACGAATGGAATTGCAAATGCTAAACTGATGTTGGCAAGAAAATCCGAGTGGAGAACAAATAATGGCGAAGAAGAAAAATGCCCTGCTTGAGAGCGTCCCCGTGTTGGTGTTGCTTGGGCTGCTGGCCGGTGCCATAGGTGGCATAGGGATCGGATTGATCCAAATGCATTCCATGTCGGCGGCTTCGTCATCGACCAGCAGCAAGTAAACATTGTTTTCTGCCGATTACCCTGTTCGGATGGGATTCACTCCGCTTAACCGGAACAACGAATCTGTGCGCTATGGCGCAGGCTGCGAGTCCGTGCCCTGAAGAAAGTTGTCGATTCTTTTTCGGTCAAAGTTTGGTGGTAGCTTCTTTTCCGTATCTTTCCATTCTTTATCGGCCATCGAAGAACGCATTCTTTTCAGATCTGCAATAGCGCTTTGGTTTCCTCGCTCTGCGGCAAGAAGAAACCACGTGAGTGCCTGGACACGGTTCAGGTTGGTCCCCTCACCACTTTCATACATTCCGGCCAGAGCCCGCATGGAGGAGATATTCCCTCCCCGGGCTCCTTGCTCATAGAATCCGAAAGCTCGCTTCGGACTTGGATCCACGCCGGAACCGTGCTGGTAAAGGTAGCCGAGACAGTAGTAGCCACCGGCCAGTTTCTCTTTTGCCGCAGTCTCGCACCAGGAACGCGCCTGCGTATAGTCCGATGCATTCATGTACAAAGCGGCGAGGTCGAGTTGGGCCTCACCATAGCCCAGTTCGGCTGCTTTTCGGTACCATGCAGCAGCCGATTCGAAGTTCTTCGGGAGGCCTTCGCCCTTTTCAAACATCTGGCCTATGGCGATACAGGCGTCGGCAAATCCCGCGACGCCATGCTCGCCGCGCGAGCGCTTGGCCGCATCCTGACCACTGGGGTTTCCAGCTTGACTGGATAACAAGAACCAGGCATAGGCCAGAGTATCGTTCAAGCCGATGCCCTCGCCGTTGTAATATGCCGCGCCGAGATTGAACATTGCGTTGGCGTCGCCTTGGCGAGCGGCCTTGCGATACCAGCGGACGGCCTCAGCCTTGTCTTGTTCAACGCCATCCCCGAACCAGTAGAGAAGGCCAAGATTGCTTTGTGCTTTTTGATTTCCTTGATCGGCAGCCTTGCGATACCACAGCGCCGCTTGATCTGTGCGCTTCGGCACCCCGTTGCCGGACTCGTACGCCTTTCCCAGCGCGAACTGCGCGGCGGCGTCTCCGGAATCAGCTCTTTGCTGAAGGCCGGATATTTCCGCGCTTGAGAGCTTAGCCTTGGCATTTCCTGTTACCACCGGAGCTGTTACCTGTAAATCGGGCGCGATACTACCGGGAGTAACAAGAACGATGGTAGTGAGTAATGAAACGAGCATGACCGTGCAGCTTACGCCAATTCGATGAGTTGTTCCAGACTTCCACCCGAGGGTTCCCGAGCGTTACATTCTCAATGGCTTGACACGGACTTGGTTTCACTGCCTTCACTGCCTCATGCCAAGATTGGCAAATCGAATTTTATGAGGCTGCGCTGCCACAAATCACGCGAGATGAACTCTAGCGCTCAGGGCCATAGCGCGCTTCTGCGTCTCATTCACGAATGCCTCATCTTTCGGCGAATCAGTTTTGAGGGAGTCTAGGTTGATCGCCACGTTCGCCAGCGCGCCTTCAAGGGCGGCTTTTGCCAGGGCGATTGAGGTCGTCAAATCGGACTTCATATTCGGGTTGGTGATCGGCTTCAGCTTGTCTGCGATCTCGGCCACCTCGGCCGCCTTTTCGGCTACAAGAAGAGGGACGCTGGTCGCCTGCTTAAGGGCGGCGCTGATCGCGGCGCCGCCATCCGAAGCCTTGCCATCGGATCCGCCACCTGGGGACGACTTTGCCGACTTGTAGGCCTTCATGACGAGGTTGTAGGACGCGGCGTCGGCGTCGATCGCAGATTTTAGTTCCTCGCGAAGCTGGGCTAGTCGCGCGATCGCTTCGCTGAGCAGAGTCTCATGTTGCACATATGCCTTCTTGCCGCGCGACATGGAAGCGACCATGCTCGCGAGTCCAGCGGCCATGGCACCGCTAGCTGCTGCGGCGCTGCCTCCGCCGGGAGTGGCGGTGGGAGCGGCGAGCTGTTCGATGAAGGGCTCGACTCCGGCGCGCAGACCGCCTACGGCCATCTTGCCGCCCATTACCGCAGCGAGGCGATTCTCCAGAATGAGCGAGGAATCGAAGTTCTCTACTTGCAGAAACCATTCCGCGGCCTGCTCAATCGCTTTTTTAGGGATTAACCCGACGATCTCGCTTGAAACCGGGATGACTCCGTAACGCGCGGCTTCACGTTTTACGAGCTCGAAGACGCGGTGGATGGGCGTCTGCTCGAAGTCAGTCAGATTCATCGAAACCTGAGCCAGACCGCGCACCAGGAATCCCGCACCCTTGACGTAGCGCAGGCCTCCAGTGGAGAAGCGGACGGCCTTCGCGATTTTTTTGGCGATGTCGACATCGGGCGTATTCAGGAAAACGTTGTAAGCGATGAGAGCTTTGCGCGCGCCGACTACAGTGGCCCCGGCGGTGGGATGTACTTTGGGTTCGCCGAAATCAGGCTTGCGAGCAGGGTTGGTCGCAATGTCGACGCGAATGCCTTCGAACTGGCCGCGGCGAATGTTCTCCAGATTCTGGCGTTCGGGCGTGGCTGCGGCAGCCTCATAAAGATAGACGGGGATCTGGAAGCGCTTCGCGATCTCGGCTCCCACGTGGCGCGCCATGGCCACGCAGTCTTCGAGGGTGACGCCGTCAATCGGTATGAAGGGGACGACATCAGCCGCGCCCATCCGCGGGTGCGCGCCTTGATGCTTCGTAAGATCCAGCAACTCGGCGGCCTTCCCTACTCCACGAATGGCCGCTTCCTGAATGGCCTCGCCTTCGCCGACCAAGGTAATGACACAACGGTTGTGGTCGGAATCCATCTCGCGATCGAGGAGATAGACTCCTGGAATCTTCATGGCTTCGACGATGGCATCGACTTTGGCCGGGTCGCGGCCTTCGGAAAAATTCGGAACACATTCGACAAGCGTGATGGGCATGGCCAGAAGGATAACGGGCGGTGGTTGGGTGAGGCAACTCTTCACACAACTCGG
>Ga0209530_1000092_pt1 | contig 76012 bp, 64 predicted proteins | sample BlaSpr_A8_Ref_O1_FD_187987 | JGI IMG/M metagenome (GOLD analysis project Ga0209530, IMG submission 187987) | Forest soil microbial communities from Thunder Bay, Ontario, Canada - Black Spruce, Ontario site 2_A8_Ref_O1 (SPAdes) (version 2) | ecosystem: Environmental > Terrestrial > Soil > Boreal...
CGCCGGCGCCGCCGTCAACGTAACCTGCGTCCCACTCGCAAACGGAGCCGCACACGTCGCACCGCAATTAATTCCCGCCGGCGCGCTGGTCACCGTTCCAGTGCCGGTGCCCGCCTTGGTCACCGTGAGCGTCTCGTTGGCTGGCGTCGACGCTCCCTGGCACTCCGTGGTGCCGAGCCCCGGGCCCGCCGCTGACTGTAAAAGCACTTCCGTCTTACAGGCCGAAGCCACGTACCCGATCACGCCGCCGCTGTTCGGGACCGTAAGCTGCCCGTCGGCCGCCACGGTGTAACCGTTGGGTGCTGGCATCAGATCGGCGGCCAGGGTTCCCATGGTCGAGCCATCGGTGATGGCGGTATAGGTGGTGGCGCCAAAAGTCAGCACCGTAACTTCATCCGAAGTCTGCGGAGTAGGAGGATTGACCGAACCACCGAAAAAATTCGCGGACGTCGCCAGCGTGGCATTGTTGAAATTATTACCGCCGGGATCCAGCGGGCCAGTGGAAGAGGCGGTGTCGGTTTCGGCGGCGAATCCCTGATTCGGTCCGGAGAGATAAAGAATGATCGGCGAAAATTGCTCCTGAGGAAAAGTCAGCACGGCCCGGCCATTCGGCATCACGGCCACGGTTCCATTGGCGATGCCGGTGGTTTGCGGCGTGTCGCCGGTGGTAGTTTGCTGGACGTAATCGAACGAAAAATTTGTATCTCCGGTGGTGGAAAGCGAGCCGATGGCCACGGTAGCCACTCCGTTGGTCTGTTTGCCCTGAAGGGCCATCACGCTAAATCCGTTGAGCGACCCCAGACCGAAGTTCCCCGGCGTCGTCTGCAATTCGGCAATGCCGCCGTAAATCACATCGCTGGTCGCGTCGATGCTGATGAAGATAAATTGGGTGTCGTCGATAATGTAGGCGACGTCGGAGACCGTGCCATTATTGCCCGCGATGACCGGGCTGAGGGTCAACCGCCCGTTCGAAACGGTTTCATTGCTCAGCGCGTAGGTTCCGGAAAGGGCCTCACTGGTCTGCAAGTTTCCGGCGTTATTGATATCCACCATGCTGCCGTTCACAAAATTTCCGACGCCGTCAAAAATCGCCAGACCCACGGCGGACTGCGGATTCCCGTTCTCCGGCACCCCGGCGAGCACCAGCGATCCGACTTCGCTGAAGGCGTAGGACCCGTTTAGCGCGCTCAGCATAAACGTCGCCGGATTCTGCTTGAACATCACGCCCGATCCGGTGTGCCCGCTGGTGCCGTCCACGTCGTCGAAGCGAATCAGCCGCGCCTTGGTCACCACACCGTCCACAATATTTCCGGCGGTGAACGCGATCAGCACCGTGCCGCCGCCCGCGGTCATCAGCTCCATAGTTCCGCGATTGTTCGCGCCCAGCCAGTATTGCCCGGTGACTTCCTCGGTGGGCTGCGCGCCGCCAGATCCCAGGGCATCTTCAAATCCGACCATGACGTTGCCCTGCCCGTCGGTGGTGAAACTCGCTGCCACTACTTCCATGCTGCTGTCGGCGTCACTAAATCCCTGGAACAGAAAGCAGTAGGTCCCCTTCAACTCGGCGTCGTTGCTGCTATCGGCGGCGGCGATGGTGAGCGTGTAGGTAATCGAAGTGGTTTGCGGAGGCGTCGAAGAATCCGTGGCCTGCACCGTAAAAGTAGAGGGGCCCGCGGTCCCGGTGGGCACACCGCCGATCGTGGCGAAAAGGCTGTCGGCCGGAGCTCCCAGCTTCAGTCCAACGGGAAGCGTGCCGGAGGAGACCGTGAAGTGCACCGGCGCAACCGCACCGGTCGCGTTAATCACTTGGGCGTAAGTCGCGCCGACCGCTCCGGCGGGCAGCGTGGCAGGTCCCAGGGTAATCTGGGCCTGCCCCTGCGGCGCAGAGGCCAACAGGAACAACCCGCAAAGTATGATGAAAAAATGCGGTATGAATCGCTTGGCAAGATTAGGCATAACGGACTCCACCCCTCGACTGGTTCATCCCTGCTCTGCCCCATTCGACGCCCGAATTGTTCCAGAAGGATGTATGGCTTGTCCAATGAACTGATCAAGATTCTCGTTACCAACCGCAGGGTACCGGCGCGCGGATTCGTGCAGCAGGCCGCGCCCCGGAGCAAGGCCTCCGTCCAGCAGGTGGAACGCAGGCGGGACGAAGGCTGGACGAAGATACCAGTAATGTTATTATAATTTTCTGGTAATCACTTCGTTGCTAGCGTTTACCGGGCCCGACCAGATTATGCCGAAGACGTATTCCCAGCCCGAACGCTTCCCCCGCCGCCGCGGCAATTTCGCGCTCGCCGGCTGCCTGCGCTGGCTGCTCCCGCTGCTTTTCGTCGCGCTTTTTTCCGGCGCTGCGTCCGCGGATAGCGAAATTCAACGCGCCTCCGCCGATGGCGTCGGTCCGGCGCTGCAATACACCGTCGCCGATTTCGACGGTGACTTGCGCCCCGACCTGGTCGGCGTGCAAACCGGAACCGCCGGATTTTCCGGCACGCAATACTGGATCGAACTGCAGCTCAGCGCCGCCGGTCGGCAATCCATTCCGGTTTTTGCGCGCTCCGGCGGCATTCGAATCTCGGCCCTCGACGTCAACGGCGATCGAAGCCTCGACCTGGTTCTTACCACCACCTGGCTGAGCCAGCCCGTGGCGATCTTATTGAATGACGGCCACGGCACTTTCACGCGCGTAGATCCTGGCGCGTTTCCTAACGCTTTTCGCGACGCGACCACCAGCCTGTCCTCGCGCCGCATCGTCGGCCACGACTGGGCCGGAGTTCCTCCAGCGCCGCCCACCGGAGCACTCCTGGCCGAATCCAGCGCGCTCCTCGTTGATTCGCCGATCGATAGAATCGCGCAGGCCAATCGTCGTTTTGGCCTCAACCAATTCTTAACCTCGCAACTCGGCCGCGCTCCGCCTTGTTCCCTGCCTTAGCTCTAAACCAGAAAAACTCAGCTCGATAACCCGCTGACCACGCTGCGCAGGCAGCAGCCCCGGTACGGCTCCCTACCACCGCAACTTTTTTCGCGAGGACGCAGGACTGTTGTTTTTTTTCTTAAGGCCAACAGTTTCGCGCGCTGCGCGCCGGCTTATTTCACTTGGGACGGGTGGCGACGGCTCGCCGCCATCCGCGCAAATAAGGAGTTCGACCCACAATGATTCGCGCGTTCGTGGACTACGCACTCAATAACCGTTTCCTGGTTCTGGCTTTCGCCGTGCTGCTGCTCATCTGGGGCGCGATTTCTTTTCATAATCTTCCGGTCGAAGCCTACCCGGACGTCGCCAACAATTACGTCCAGGTCATCACCCAATGGCCTGGCCGCGCCGCCGAAGAAGTGGAACAGCAAGTCACCATTCCCATCGAAATCCAGATGAACGGGCTTCCGCACCTGGAGCATCTCCGTTCCGATTCGCTCTTTGGCCTCTCCAGCGTGATGCTCATTTTCGACGATGAGTCCGCCAACGACTGGAACCGCGCAAAAGTCCTGGAACGTTTGTCGCAGGTCACGCTGCCCAACAATCTGCAACCGCAGATGGGCACCGACTGGAGCCCGGTCGGCCAGATTTTCTGGTACAGCCTGCGCAGCACCAACCCCAAGTACGACTTGATGGAATTGAAATCCATCGAAGATTGGCAGCTCGAAAAACAATTTAAATCCGTCCCCAACGTGGTCGATGTTTCCAGCTTTGGCGGCACCACCCGCGAATATCAGGTGCAGGTCGATCCCGAGAAGCTCGTCTCTTACGGCCTCAGCCTCGCTCAGGTCGAGCAGCAACTCGCCGCCAACAACACCAACGCCGGCGGCAGCTTCATCCAGGCCGGCCTGCAGCAGATCAACGTGCGCTCGGTGGGCCTGTTCAACAACGTCGAGGACATCGAGCAGACCGTGCTCACCGCCAAAAACGGCACGCCGCTGACCATCCGGGATATTGCAACGGTGGTCCAGGGCCCCAAAATCCGCCTGGGCCAGATCGGCAAATCCATTCACCGCGCGGACGGCGTGATTGTTGACGATCCCGATGTGGTGGAAGGCATCGTGCTGCTGCGCAAAGGCGCCAACTCCGACGAAACGCTGGCCGGAATTCACGCCAAGGTAAAAGAACTGAACGACCACCTCCTCCCGCCCGGCGTAAAAATAATTCCGTTCCTGGATCGCAGCGACCTGGTGCGCTTCACCACTCACACCGTGCTGCACAACCTCACCGCCGGAATAATTCTCGTTTCCGTGATTTTGTTTTTGTTCCTCGGCAATCTGCGCGGCTCGTTCATCGTCGCGCTGACCATTCCCTTCGCGCTGCTCTTCGCTTCGATCTGCCTGAGCCTGAAAAATATTCCGGCCAATCTGCTGTCGCTGGGCGCGCTTGATTTCGGCATGGTGGTCGATGGCGCGGTGGTCATGGTCGAAAATATCGTGCGCCATTTGACCCACGGCAATGGCAACGGTCCCAGCACGCTGGAACGCATCCGCTCCGCCGCGTTCGAAGTGCAGCGCCCCGTTTTCTACGCGATCGCCATCATCATCACCGCCTATCTGCCGATTTTCACCCTGCAGCGTGTCGAGGGGCGCTTGTTCAAGCCCATGGCCTGGACCGTCGCCTTCGCTCTGCTCGGCGCGCTGATTTTTTCCATGCTGGTCGCGCCCGTCCTGTGCAGCATTCTTTTCAAAAATGGAGTCCGCGAGTGGCACAACCCGGTGATGGATCGCCTGAAAAATTCCTACCGGGTAGCGGCGCGCTGGGCCATCGAACATCGGGCGGTCACCGTGGGCGTCGCCGGGCTCGCTGTGTGCCTGGCAGCTTTTCTCACTTTCGGCGGCGTGATCGGTTCGGAATTCCTGCCCCATCTGGACGAAGGCGCCATCTGGGCCCGTGGCACTCTCGCGCCCAGCACCGGCCCCGATGAAGGCGCGCGCGTGATGAACCAGGCGCGCATCGTTTTCGCCTCCTTCCCCGAAGTCACTCAGGTCGTTTCGCAGGTCGGCCGCCCCGACGACGGCACCGATACCACCGGTTTCTTCAACACCGAATACTTCGTGGACTTAAAACCCAAAGAACAGTGGCGTCCCGTGTTCGGCCGCGACAAAAACGAACTCATCGGCGCCATGGATCGCGAACTCAGTAAAATTCCCGGTGTTCTCTGGAATTTTTCGCAGCCCATTTCCGACAATATGGAAGAAGCGGTCAGCGGCGTGAAAGGCGAGCTGGCCGTGAAAATCTATGGCGATGATTTGCGGCTGCTGGAGCAAAAAGCCGACCAGATCGTCGGCATCATGCGCAATATTCCGGGGATCGAAGACCTCGGCGTCTTTCGGGTCATCGGCCAGCCCAACCTGAATTTCGTCATCGATCGCAAAAAAGCCGCGCGTTACCAGATTAACGTCGCCGACATTCAGGACGCGATCCAGACCGCGGTGGGCGGCAACGCCATCAGCCAGGTGCTGCGCGGCGAGGAGCGTTACGACCTGGTCATGCGCTATCAGGCGCCCTACCGCGACACCCAGGACGCCATCGAGAAAATCCTGCTGCTCTCGCCCACCGGCGCGCGCGTTTCCTTGGCCGACGTTTGCAAAATCGAAGTCCGCGACGGCGCGTCCGAAATTTACCGTGAAGAAAATTCTCGCTATGTGGCCATCAAATACAGCGTCCGCGGCCGCGACCTGGGTGGCGCGGTGGAAGAAGCCATCCGCAAAGTGAATGCGCAGGTCAAACTGCCGGTGGGCTATCACCTCGACTGGGCCGGCGAATACGAAAGCGAAAAACGCTCCGAGCGCCGGCTGATGATCGTGCTACCGCTGACCATCATGGGCATTTTCGTGATTCTGTACACCATGTTCAGCTCCGCGAAATGGGCCCTGCTGATTCTGGCCAACGTGGCCATGGCTCCGGTCGGCGGCTTGTTGGCCTTGCTGCTCACCGGCACGCACTTCAGCGTTTCGTCGGGCGTGGGATTCTTGGCGCTCTTCGGCGTTTCCGTGCAAACCGGAATCATCATGCTCGAATACATCAACCAACTGCGGGTGCGCGGCCACACCGTCGAAGATGCGGCCATCGAAGGCGCAGTGCTGCGCCTGCGCCCGATCATGATGACCATGCTGGTCGCGACCCTGGGCCTGCTGCCCGCCGCCATTTCCCGCGGCATCGGCTCCGATTCTCAACGCCCCTTCGCCATCGTCATCGTCGGCGGCCTGGTCGCCGCGCTGCTGCTCAGTATTTTCCTGCTGCCGACGCTGTACGTCTGGTTTGCCCGCGAAAGCGACAAGCTCCCCGAAATCGAAACCGGTTTCGACGAAAACGGCTAACGCGCTGGCGAGGGAGTTTACTCTGCAATTGACGCGCAGCCACCACACCGTACCCGCGTTTTGCATGGAGCGAAGCGGCTTACGGCTTGGGATGTGCGACGAAGAACTGCCAAATTAAATCCGTGGCCGGCACGGAGTTGCCACTCAGCACTCGCCCGGGCCACATGTGGTGCCCGCCTTGAATTGCGTACAGTTCGACGGCGGTTCCCTGCTGGCAGCTGGAAAATTTGTCGATGTGTACTTCGGGCGTAACTTCCCGCGTCGGGGAAGCCGCGCAGCCGTCCCGCTTCACCCAAAAATTCACCGCGGCCGCCACCGAATTGTTGCGGCCCTCCTGAAACTCCGGGGTGCCGCCGTCAAACGGCACCAGCCGGTCCGCCGTGCCATGAAAAATCAGCACCGCCACCGGCGCCGTCGGATGGCACTCCACATTCAGCGCGCCTTCCACTGGCGCGATCGCCGCCACCTGCTCCGCCATCTCGCAGGCCACGCGATAGGACATCATCCCGCCATTCGAAATCCCGGTGAAGTAAACGCGCTTCGAATCGATCGTGTAATCGCGCTCGATTTTTTCCAGCAGCGCCCGCAAAAATCCAATGTCGTCGACATTTTCTTTCATCGCGGCACCGCAGCAGCCCCCCGCATTCCAGGTAACCACCCGCCCGGTCCCGGCCGGATACACCGCGACGAAATGTTCGGCGTCCGCCTTCGGACTCATCCGCGAAAGCTCTTCTACCCCATAGTTGCTTTCCGTCGCGCCATGCAGCACAAAAACCAACGGTAGCGGCGTTCCCGGATGGTAGCCGAGTGGCGGATGCACCAGATAGCCGCGCGTTAGCCCGCCAAATTCCAACGTTCCGGAAATCGTCCCCGCCCGCATCGCCGCCGGCATTCCTAGCGTCGCGCGCACACTCCCCCGGCGCATCACGGCTATGCCCAGCAGCGTAAGAATCACCCCGAGAATCACGAGTGTCCGTTGAGTTTTCATCGCGGCGTCCGCGGCCATCTTATTCCAACTTTCTTCCTGGCGCGATAGCATCGCCGAATGGATGACCAGTCCGTCTAACGCTCGCAGCTTTCACCGCGTGCAACGAATCCCTGACCCATCGCATCTCCATTTGCACTCGCAACCCGCGTTTGGTACAGATCACTTTCAAGGACGCTTCCATGACTCTCTTTCGCGCTGTCCTGCTCGTCGTTGTTTGCGCTTCGGCCCTTTCTTGGAACGCGGCGGCGCAACAGGCTACCCACGACGCTCCCGCGGATGACGGCATGGATCGCACGATTCGGCCGGGCGACGATTTCTACCGCTACGCCAACGGCGGCTGGCTGAAAGCCGCGGCGAAGACCGCCGGCCGAGGCAGCTACGACAATCGCGCGATCCTGACCGAAAAAACCAGCAAGCGCGTGCGCGACCTGATTCAGGACGCCGCCGCGAACCCGGTTCCGAAAGGCAGCAACACCCAAAAAGTTGGCGACTACTACGCCAGCTTCATGGATGTCGACGGCATCGAGGCCAAAGGCCTCGCGCCCATCGCCGATGAAATGGCCGCGATTGCAGCGCTGGCTGACAAAACGGCCCTGGCCGCGTATCTCGGCGGCACACTAAACACCGAAGTCGACGGCCTCACCACCAGCGCCGACCACATTTTCGGTTTGTTCGTGAATCAGAGTTTCGACGACGCGAAACGCAATTATCCGCATCTGTCGCAGGGCGGCCTCGGAATGCTTGAACGCGACAATTATCTCGACCCGTCCCCGAAGATGGCCGAATTGCGGGCCCAATACCAGAAACACATCGCGGCGATTCTGAAAATCGCCGGCGTCGCCGATCCCGACGCCAGCGCCGCGCACATCCTCGCGCTTGAAACCGCGCTGGCCCAAGCTTGGGCTCCCGACGCCGACGCCGCCGACGTTTTCAAGCAGAATAATCCCTGGAAGCGCGCGGATTTTCCGGTGAAGGCTCCCGGCATCGACTGGAACACGTATTTCGCCGGCGCGGGGATGAGCGATCAGGCGGATTTCATCGTCTGGCAGCCCACCGCCGTGACCGGCACATCCGCGCTGGTCGCGAGCGAGAGCCTCGACACCTGGAGGCAATACTTACAATTTCATCTAGTCGAACACTACTCCAGCGTTTTGCCGAAAACGATTGGCGCCGAAGATTTCAATTTCTACGGGGCGATTCTGTCGGGCGCGAAGCAGCCGCCGGAGCGCGAGAAGGCCGCGATCGCCGCGACCAATGCCGCCCTGGGCCAGGCCGTCGGGCAAATGTATACGAAACTTTATTTTCCGCCCGAAGCGAAAGCCAAAGCGCAGGAGATGGGCCGCGACCTGCTCACCGCCTATCGCGCGCGCATTGCGAATTGGACCTGGATGTCCCCCGCGACCCGCGAAAAAGCGCAGATCAAATTGGCCACATTTACCCTCGGCCTCGGCTATCCGGACACCTGGATCGATTATTCAACGCTCGACGTCGTGAGTGGCGACGCTCACGGCAACCTGCGCCGCGCCGAAGCCTTCAATCGCGCGACCAATATTGCCCAGCTGAAAGAACCCGCCGATCCGGCCGAATGGCGCATCGACGCCCAAACCGTCGGCGCGGTGATCCTCTTCACTCCGAACACCGAATTGTTCGCCGCCGGAATTTTGCAGCCGCCCTACTTCGATCCGCAGGGCGACGCCGCTTCCAATTACGGCTCGGCCGGCGCCGGCATGGCTCACGAAATCGCCCACAGCTTCGACGAACTCGGAAATATTTACGACGACCAGGGCCGCATCGGCATGTGGTGGACTCCGCAGGATCTGGCCAACTATCGCGCCGCCACCGCGAAACTCGCCGCGCAGTTTGACGAGTATTGCCCGTTCATCGCGGTTTGCGTCAACGGCCAGCAAGTCTCGAACGAAAACAGCGCCGACCTGGCCGGATTGCTCGTCGCCCACGACGCCTACATTCTCTCGCTGAAAGGAAAGCCCGACGCGACCATCCACGGCCTCACCGGCGAGCAGCGTTTTTTTCTGGCCTTCGCCCAGCGCTGGCGCAAAGTGCAGAGCACCGACGCGCTGCTGCACCAGATCAAAACCGACACACATGCGCCCGGAGAATATCGCAGCGACACGGTCCGCAATCTCGAGGACTGGTATCGAGCCTATGGCGTGGGGCCGCCCGACAAACTGTATTTGGAGCCTGACGCGCGCGCCAGGATCTGGTGAGCCCGGTGCGCATCGCGTTCGTGGAATGGCCGGAAGCACTTCTGACCACTGGCACGCCGTGGGACCAGCTGAGAAACTCCGTCGCCACCGCGCGTCCCGATATTCTGCTGACCAACGAACTTCCTTTCGGCCCGTGGCTCGCCGATGCCGAAAACTTTTCGCGCGACGCTGCCCAGCGCAGCATCGAGGCCCACGAACGAGGTCTCGCCGCACTGACCGCCCTCGGCCTCCCGGCGGTCATTTCCTCGCGGCCCGTCTGGAATGGGAAAAAGCTGGCAAATGAGGCGATCGCCATCGAGAACGGAACCGTCCGCGCCTTGCATCGCAAACAATACTTTCCCAACGAGCCGGGGTGGTTTGAAAGTAATTGGTACGCCGGCGATTCCTCCGGTTTTCATCCGGCAAAAATCGCCGGAATCAGCGTGGGCGTGCTGCTTTGCACTGAAGCCATGTTCAACGAACGCGCCCGCGCCTACAAAAAACATAACGTCGCGCTCATCGTCATCCCGCGCGCCTCCGGGATGAACCTGGAATCGTGGAACATCGCGGGTGCCATGGCGTCGCTCGTTTCCGGCACCTACGTCGCGAGTTCAAATCGCGTCGGCAATTCCGCCGGCGGCACGCATTTTGGTGGCGGAGGTTACGCTTACGCGCCCGAAGGCCGCTTACTGGCGGTGACCAGCGCCGCAGCGCCGCTGCAGATTTTCGAACTTGATCCACAAATCTCAGCAGCAGCCCAACGCGAATACCCCTGTTACGTCCCCGAAATCGACTGAGTTCATTGCTCGGAAGCCAGTGCAGAATAGAACTTGCGCTGGCTAGTCCTGACGAAGCGTACTGGCCGGATCGATCTGCAACACGCGCGCGCCCGGAATCGCGCTGGCGATCGCCGCGACCGCCAGCAGCAAAAGAGTGCCCGCCGCAAAAGTCGCCGGATCGACCGCCGAAATTCCAAAAAGAAGTTTGCTCGTTAATTTTTGCGTAGCCCAAGCCCCGCACAGGCCCACCGCTGCGCCAATCGCGGCCATGCCCAGGCCCTGCTTCACCACCAGCCAAAACACATTCGGCCCGCTGGCGCCCAGCGCCACGCGCACCGCCAATTCCTGCCGGCGCTGCGCCACCAGAAACGAAACCACACTGTAAATTCCGATCACCGCCAGCGCCAGCCCGGCGAACGCAAAAGACGAAAGCAAAACCGTGGTGAATCGTTCGCTGCTGGTTTCCCGCGCCACCAGATCCTCGATGGTTTGCACCTCGGCGAACGGAATCTCCGAGTCCAGTTCATGCAGCTGGCGGCCAATCGCCGGAGCCAACTGCGGTGGCGCCACCGCGGTACGAATCACAATTTCCTTGAAGCCGTAATTTACAAATGGATGCTGCGCATATAAAACGACAATCTGCGGTTCGGGCGGCAAAGCCAGCCCCACGTTCCGGAAATCGCCGATGACGCCAACAATCGTCACGTCGGACGCGTCACTCACGTTCGTACCAGGCGTGACCTGCAAAAACGCCGGCGGCCCGATATGAATCTGCTGGCCCACCGGATCCTGCACCAAGAAAAACTGCCTCTGAAATTCTTGGCTGATCAACGCCACCGGCGCGCTCGTGGCTATGTCCGCTTCCGAAAAATCGCGCCCCCGCATTAGCGGAATGCCCAGAGTTTCCCGGAAATGCGCATCGGCCACGCCAAACTGCGCCATCGGAATATCCTGAATGCGGGTAACCGCCCGCCCCGGAATGCCCAGCATCTGCACCCATCCATTACTCGGCGGATAAATCGTCGTCACCGTCGCGCTGACCACTCCCGGCAGCGCACGAACGCGATCCGCGAACTGATCGCAAAAACGGGTGATCGCCCCGGAATTCGGATAGCGAATCGGCGGAATGTAGAGATGGCCCTTCAACAAATGATCCTGGCGAATTCCCAGATTCTGATGTTCCAGCCGCAGCATGCTCTGCACCAGCAAGCTCGCCCCCACCAGCAGCATCAAGGACATGGCCATTTGCGCGGCCACCAAAATATTCCGCATCCGCGTCGCGGTTTTTCCGGCCATCGCCGAACGCCCGCCCTGCTTCAACGCCTCGACCAGATTCACCCGCGTGCCGGTGAGCGCCGGCGCCAAGCCAAACAGCAAAGCCGTCGCGAGCGAAACGGCAAGCGTAAACGCCAGCACCCGCCAGTCGATGGCCACCGACGCCAGCTGCGGCATCGCGTCCACCTGCATTTTTGTAACGCTCACCAGCGCGGCCTTGGCCAGCAGCAATCCTGCTGCCGAGCCAAGCAACGACAGCAGCAAAGTTTCCGCCAGCAGCTGGCGGATCAATCCGCCGCGCGCCGAACCCAGCGCCGCGCGCAACGCCAGCTCGCGCTGCCGCGCCGAATTCCGCACCAGCAACAAATTCGCCAGGTTCACGCAGGCGATCAGCAAAATCAAACCCACCGCGCCCATTAGCAGAAACAGCATGGGCCGCAGCGATCCCGCGCGCGTGTCATCCAATTTTTTCAGCACCACGCTGACGCCCTGGTCCACCGGATGCGCAGCGGCCAACGCATCCGCCACCACCGTCAGATCGGCCTGCGCCTGTGCCACCGTGACGCCCGGTTTCATGCGCCCCAGCGCCAGGTACCCGCGATCTCCCCGCGCGCTTTCCGCCCACACTTCCGAAAACCCGAACGGCGTCCAAATCTCCATCGAGTCCAGCCGCCCCGCCTCCACCCATTCCGGCGCCACGTCCGGCATCACCGCTACGATGGTGTAAGGCTCGCCGTTGATGCGAAGTTGCCGCCCCAGTATCGAAGGGTCCGCGCCGAAACGGTTTCTCCACAGCTGCGCGCTGATCGCCGCCACGAAATTCTGGCCTTCCTGACTTTCTTCGGTGGTGAAGAGCCGGCCCATGACCGGTTTTACTTGCAGCACTTCGAAATACGCGGCGGGCACTAGGCCCACGCGCATCTGCTCCGGCTCCGAGCCAAAATCGCCGAAGCTGACATTCTTGCGCCAGGTGTCGTACGCCACCATGTTTTGAAAACTGTGGCTGCGCTGCGCAAAATCGCGCACGTCCAGCGCCGAGGGGCCGTCGGGATTTGCAAATGTATTCGTCGCGCCGTTTTTGATGGAATAAACGCGGACCAGCTGGTCGGGATCAGAAAAAGGCAGCGGGCGCAGCACCAGCGCATCAATCGCGCTGAAAATCGCCGTGTTCGCGCCGATGCCCAGCGCGAGCGTCAGCACCGCGACCACCGTGAAGCCGGGACTCTTCCGAAGGGAACGCGCGCCGTAGCGCAGATCGCGCAAAAAATGCTCGAGCCACGCGAGGCCCCACGATTCGCGCACGTCTTCGCTGACCAGCGTAGCGTTGCCCAGCGCCCGGCGCGCCGTATGCGGCGCGTCCTCGACCGCGACGCCGTCCGCGCACTGTTCCTCCGCCTCCAGCTCCAGATGCATTTGCAGCTCGCGCTGCAAATCATCTTCCATCCGGCGCCGCCGGAAAATCGCCGGCCATCGCGAATTGATCCACCGCCACACGCGCGATTACTCCTCGCTCGACGCCGGATTCATCACCAGCGCAATCGCCCGAGCCAGTTGCTTCCACCTGGATTCTTGAGTCGCCAGCTGCGCGCGGCCTGCTTTCGTCAGCCGGTAGAATTTAAATTCGCGATTCCCTTCCTGCGCCGCTTCCCATTTCGCGCTGATCCAGCCTTTGCGCTCCATGCGATGCAGCGCCGGATACAGCGAGCCGTGCTCCACCTGCAGCACATCCTGGGTAGTGCGCTGGATATGTTTGGCGATCTGATGGCCATGCGCGGCACCAAACAGCAGCGTGCGCAGAATCAACATGTCCAGGGTGCCTTGCAGCAATTCGGCGCGATTCGCGGGGGTTCGAAGCGTCATGACAGTAGAGATTCTACCCTCACTTAGGTAGACGCGCTACCCTCGATTCCGTTAGCCCCCGGTTCGCGAATAATATTCGCCAGCCGCGCCCACGCAAAAACAAAAGGCCCGGGCTGAAACCCGGGCCTTTCGCCGCATTGCCTTACCGCCGCCTAAACGATCGTCTAGTGGCAGTTCTTCTTGTCTTCGATGCCGGTCAGCACATTCGCCGCCGCCGTCAAAGTGCGGTCGTAGCACCGCCCGAACGAGTCGGTGTAAACGTAGGTCTGCTTGCTGCTCTGGTCCGAATTTTGTCCCAGCTCGTAGCCATTCGGGGTCAGCACAAACAGCGCCAAATCGGTCGGCGTCACTTCATTCGTCACGCTGCTTTTGAAAATCGGAAAACCCAGCAGCGTATCGGTTTCGTCCCGCTCGAATTTCTGGTCGACCGAGGTTTGCTGCGTGATGTTGCCGTTGGCCAGCACCTCTTCGTCCAGGTTCACCGTGATCGGATACGAAAAATCCGTTTCCTTGGTGGTGAACAGCGGCCCTTCGGAAGTGGTGGTCTTCGCGTGGGTCGTCGAAGTGTTCACGTTGTCCTGAATATAAGCCGTCGCCGAGCTGGTGATATTCGCCACGCTCTTAAAATTCGACTGCTGCTCGACCTTGGTCGTCACCCGGCCATGCGAAGTATTCACGTACCCACTGATCGTGAAATTTTCCGTATTGATCACGGTGACCACGCCGCTGCCCAGATCATTCGCGTCGAGCGTCACCGTGTTGGTCACCGTCGGATTCGGCGCGGTCAAAGTATTTTCGGTGACTTCTCCGGTTACTGCGCGCGAGCCGTGATCCTCAAAAACCAGCAACTGCGCCGTCACCGTGAAATAGCTGTAGGCGTTGAACACGCTCACGCCCACGGTGTGCGGCTGGCCATCGTTTAATGTTCCGGCAAACGGCGTCAGGTCCACGCGATACGGCAGCAGGTTCAACGTCTGCACGCCCGGAATCGGCACCCACAAACCCGGATCCAGTCCGCCGGTGTAAATCCACGGATACACCGGAGCGGCGCCGGCCGGTTTTCCATCCACGCTGATTTCCACTTCGCGGAACGCGGTGTTTTGGCAGTCGTCCAGTTGCGCGGCGATATCCGTCGGCACGCAGAAAAACCACTGCTCTTCGGCGTTCTGGCTCTGGGCCACTACGTCGAGGTACGCCGACTCCACATTTTTCGGCAGCGTGAAACTCTGCACCACCTGCGTGTTCGACGAAGTGATCTGGAACGAACTGTTTCCACCCTGCTGCACCGGCAGCACTTCATCCGCGGTGCGCGGCGCCGGATTCAAAAAGTCCGCCTCGTAAAATTCCAGCTTAAACGTGCCGAAGATGATCGAATTCAATCCATCCTCGCCGACAATATTGCCCAGGCTGGCGTAACCGGTCTGCGCCGTGGTGAACAGCGTGCCGTAATCGGTCAGGTCGCGCTCCACGTGCCAGGTATCGGTCTCGGTGGCCAGCGGCTCGGCCGTGGTCCCGAAATAAATGTTCACGCCGCCAAAGAACAGCTGCCCGGTGCGGTCAAACTGCACGCCCGGCTGAATCGAAAAATCGCCGGTGAAGATTACCTTGGACCACGGGCCGCGGCAGGCCGCCGGCGGCGTGAACGTAAAATCCTTGTTGTTAAAATCGTCGAACGCCTGATTGGTCAGCAGAGTCACTTCGCAGTGCCGCGTGTTCGGCCGCAGCACCGCGGGATCGGCCGTAGCTACCAGCGAAGAACCCACCACCGGCTGCGACCCCGGTTGTATGGCCTGCGCCAAGCTTACCGGCGCGAACGCAAACGCGCCGCCGATGGCCAGCAAAGCAAGAACTGCAAGAATTCTAATGCGGGTGATGCGGGTGAAATATTTCATGACACGCCCCCAGAAATGAAATGGTGCCGAGCATACCACGCGTGGTATTTCCGAAAAAATAAAATGACCGGGCAAGAAATAAATTTCGAGGAGCGAACGAAAATCGAAAAACAAACGCATTGAAGGAAATCCCACGGCTGGCGCGGCCGGCGCCGCGAACCCGCCTCAATACGCCGGAGGCATCCCTATTTTTTTCACAATCGCTCGATAGCGTTCGTCGCCGTGCACCACATCGAATTGCGGGTAGGTTTGCAACCACAGCAGCCCCGGCGCCCGTTGCTGCAATCCTTCCTCCAGCAGCGCCAGTGCTTCTTCGCGATGACCCAATTGCATGTGAAGCAGCGCTATTTCCACTGGCGACACGTACGAAGTTCGCGCCTTCTGCTCCAGAACATGCAACTGCCAGGTGAACACCGCGTCGAAGCCACCCCGCTGAAACGCGCCGCGCACGGCCGCCGCCGATTGCGGGTCACCGTTCATCTCGTACATTCTGGCCAGGGCCGGAGCCCACTCCACGCCTTGCCGCGAGGATTGCAGAGCCAGCACCAGAGCTCCCTGGCTTCCGGCGTCATTGGGATTCGCCAAAAGCTTCTGGCGTGCTTCGACCGCGGCTTCATCGTACCGCCGGGCCATTAGGTACACGTAACTCAGGGCCCAGGGTCGCGCGAAAGGATCCGCTTCGTCGGCCTCTTTTTGCGCCGCGACCGCTTCGTCGAATCGGTTCTGCGTCGCGAATGCCACCGCGCGAAGGTAGCGGGGCTCCGCAAATTTTGGGTCGAGCGCAATCGCTCGATCGAATTCCCGCAGCGCGGCGTCCCAGTTCCAATCGTGGAAGAGGTAAGACGCGCCCATCGCGTTGTGCGCTTCGGCCAACGTATCGTCCAGCTCGACCGCCTTTTTTGCCGCTTCTTCCTCCGGACCAAACGCCTCCCGCGGGTCTTTACTCCCGGAGACGGCGCTCGCGCCGTAATACATCGATACTCCGGCCCAAGCCAGGGCGTAATCCGGCTGGATCTGCGTGGCGCTCTGGAAGTACTTTCCGGCTTCGTCGTACTTGCTCGCGTACCAGAAATACATTCCGCGCAGCACGGCGTCGTGCGCTTCGGGATTCACATAACGCGCTGGGGCGGGTTGGACCACCACGGCGGCGTTCAATTTTTTCGCGATGGTTTTCGCCGCATCCGCCGGTAGCGTGACCAGGTCATTCACGTTGCGGTCGTAGCTTTCGGCCCACACGTGCGAATCGCTGCGCGCCTGAATCAGCTGAATGGTCATGTGCACTTTGTCGCCGGTGCGTTCGATCGAGCCTTCCAGGATTCCGTCCACGCCCAACGCACTGGCGATCTGCGGCAGCGGCTGGTGCGCGCCTTTGTACTGCATCACCGAAGTGCGCGACACCACTCGCAGGTTCGAATTTTTGGCGAGCATGGTGGTCAGCTCGTCGGTCATGCCCGCGGCCAGGTAATCCTGCCCCGGATCGCCGGAAAGATTGTCGAGCGGAATCACCGCGATCGAGCGGATCGGCGCGACCAATGCCGCCCGATGCCGCCGCGCCCAGTTCAGGCCCAGCGCTAGAACCGCGAGGAGCACCGCCACGAATCCCAGCGCCAGCCGCCACTGAATTTTGCGCTGCGTGGTGGGAACCGCACTCGAAACCGCCGCGGCTTGCGCCGCCGGCGCGTCCGCCACGGCCGCTGCGTTCCCATTCCTTGCGACTTCCAGAGGCAACGCCGGTGCCGGCTCCGCGACTGTCTGAATCGGCCCGATGAACCGATAGCCCACACGTGGGAGAGTCTCCACGTAAATCGGCGATTCGGAAGAATCGCCGAGGGCCTCGCGCAGCTTGACCATGGCCTTGTTCAGCCCACGGTCGAAATCCACATACACATCCGCCGGCCACAGCCGCTGGCGCAAATCCTCCCGGGTGACCACCTGCCCGGGATGCTCCAGCAAAATCATCAGTAGCTCGAACGGCTGTTGCTGCAGCTTGACCCGCGAGCCTTTCTTGCGCAACTCGCGCGCGCCCAGGTCGACTTCAAAGACGCCGAAGCGCGGATTGCCGTTCGTCGCTCGTGATGATGAGGTATCTAACATGAAGGTAATCCTGATTCGGGCGGAGTATACCACGCCCAGTTTGCGCCCGGCTCGGCGCTGGAATCTGAGAACAAGTCACGTTAATGCACTGGTGCAGCGAGACTTAGCAGGGAACAAATCGACCGCCTGCCGGGGCATTGCCTTCCCTGCTGGCGCGGCGCACAGTCCGCTCGCTTCGGAAACAAATTCGGAAATCCGCCCCGCTACCGAACGCTGCCCCGGCCTTCGTCGCCGCGGAAAATTAAGTTAAGGAGAAACACATGGATCGCACACTGAGCAAATTTCTAAAGGCCATGTATTCCGCCCGCATCGTCGCGGCCTTCGTGCTGCTCGCGCTGGTCAGCCTGTCCTTCGCCGCCGCCGGAGCCAAGGCCGGCTGCGCCGTCCCGCTGACCACTGTCAAATTGCCCGCCGCCGCACCGGCTGGCCAGCCGCCTTTCGTCGCCCCCAAGCCAGCCGCGCAGACGAACGATGATTGGGACGATTTCGATCCGCACCCAATCGTTGGCCTGTGGCACTTGATCTACACCGCTGACTCCGTTACCGGCGCACCGGGCATCTTCCCGCCCACGCCGCCGAACTTCGCGTTTCTCGAATCCTACAAAACCTGGCATCGCGACCGCACCGAATTCGAAAACGCCTTCCTCGACCCCAAAGGCGGCAACATCTGCTTCGGCGTGTGGAAGCAGACCGGCGAACGCTCCGTCCAACTGCACCACATCGGTTTGATGTTCAACACGGATGGCAGCGTCAAAGCCGTTTTCACCACCGATGAAACCAACACGGTTTCGTACGACGGTAAAAGCTACAGCGGCAAGTTCACTTTCCGCCTGTTTCCGCCGGCCGACGTCTATGGCACCGGCCCGGCCATCGTCACCGTGACCGGCACCACGGCCGGAACACGCATCACCGTAGATTGATCGAGCTGGTCATGACCTGGTGTTGATGCGCCGCGCTCACCTCTTTTGGATGGGGAGCGCGGCGCAAAAAATCTCCAACCCCGGAGAGCGGGAGGGGCGCAGACCGAGGGATGCGACCTCTCTCGCGCACTTTTGCAGCCAGCGTTACGATTTCAACAGCCAGGATTTGAGCGATCGGTCAAAATGAGGCCGGTCAAAATGATGAATGGGAACGGTTCTGGAAAGTTCACGCGATCCGTTCCTCCCGGGAACCGCGCAGCCGTCCAATGGATACCGCTGCCTCGCCCAGCACCAAAAAGCCAATGAGCAGCAGCGCCGAATTCGCAAAAGTCCGCGGGTAACCCAGCACCGTCGGGTCTGCGAACCAGTATGGATATTTCCCGGTGATTTCTCCGCGCACCAACGCATATGCGAAATACGCCAGCGGATAGATCAGCCAGTAAAACGGCTGCGTCCAGTTGAGATTCTTCTTCGGCACAAAAATCAGCCAGTACACCACGTACAAAACCGGGACGGCGTCGTGCAACGCCACGTCCGCCACCTTATTCAGCCCGGTCGGATCCCAAACGCTGCGCAGAAACAGCGAATACACCAGCCCCACCACAAAAATATAAACCGCCACCGCCGTCATCGTGCCGGGCCGCGTCAAAAACGAATCGAGCGTGCCACGTAGCGCCGAAGCGGTGGTCACCAGCGCTACCACCAAGACGGTCAACACTGTGAAAAAGCTCAACGTGTGCGCCACCGCGCCGAACGCCGAATCGCCCCTCGCGGCGTAGGTTTGCATTACCAGCCAGATCTGCAAAACCACCGCCAGCCAGGCCACCACGGCCAAAATCACCAGATACGCTTGCTGTGCCGGTGTTTTATTTGCCATTCGTCGCTCGCACCATACGCCGCCGCAACCATACCTTGGGCGTTTACGTGCTGCAAGTTGCCCTCTACCGTAATCGATCAAGGCAAAAGCGATCGCCATTTTGTGGCAGCGTCGCCCAAACCGCGAAGCTGCTATACTTCGCCTCCCAGTCTTCGAGGCCCATGGGCAAAAAAAAACCACCACCCAGAAAAACTCGCAAGTTGCCCGCCCCCGCCGCTCGGCCGTCCCGATCCGCCGGGAAACAGCGCTCCGGCGCCGCCTCGCCGAGCGCGGCCGAATTGCGCTTCCAGCTCGAACGCCAGTCGCGCATTTTTGATTCGACGCTCTCCTCCATTTCCGATTTCGCCTACACCTTCGATCGCGAGGGCCGCTTCAGCTTCATCAATCAAGCCCTGCTCGATTTGTGGGGCCTGAAGCTGGAAGAGGCCATCGGCAAAAACTTTTATGAATTGAAGTATCCCGAAGAACTCGCCGCGCGCCTGCAAAAACAGATCCAGCAGGTCTTTGACACCGCGGAGGGACTGATCGACGAAACACCCTACACCAGTCCCACCGGTGTCGGCGGCTACTACGAATATATTTTTCGCCCGGTCTTCGGCCGTGACGGTCAAGTTGAATTGGTAGCTGGTTCCACCCGGGACATCACCCGCCGGAAAACAATGGAAGAAGACCTGCGCCAGAGCGAGGAACGCTACCGCATCCTGGCCGATTCGCTGGAGCAGCAAGTGCGCACCCGGACCGCCGAGCTGGAGGAACGCAGCGCGGATAATCTGGCGCAATCCACGCACCTGCAGGCGTTGTCTGGCCGCCTGATGGAATTGCAGGATGAGGAGCGCCGCCGCATCGCCCGCGAACTGCACGACAGCGCCGGCCAGGTGATCGCCGCACTTTCCATGAATCTGGGAAGGCTGGTGGACGAATTGAGGGTGAAAGATCCCGGCCTGCTGGCCCTCGCGATCGAAGGCCAAGCCTATGCGCAGGAACTGGACAAAGAAGTTCGCACGACGGCGTATTTGCTGCATCCTCCGCTGCTCGACGAAATTGGCCTGAGCGCGGCGCTGGATTGGTACGTGGACGGCCTGAAACAGCGGGCCGGACTTAAGGTCACTCTAAATCTTCAGCGCGACCTCGAGCGTCCTTCGCGCGAAATGGAACTGGCCATTTTTCGCGTGGTCCAGGAATGTTTGAGCAACATTCACCGCCATTCCGGCAGCAGCAGTGCGCGGATCCGCATCGCGCGCGAATCCGGAAAGGTGATCGTGGAGGTGAGCGACGAGGGTCGCGGCATGGATCCCGACAAACTGGCCAAACTTCGCGCCCGCAGCGCCGGCCTCGGCCTGCGCGGCATCCGTGAACGGGTTCGTCCGTTCAATGGCGACGTCGAGATCGAGTCCCAGGTGGACCAGGGCACCTCGGTCCGCATCATCTTCCCCATTGCCGAACGGAACTAATTAAAACCAGCCGGTCCTCTTGAATGCGTAGAGCAGCCCGGCGACCAGCGCAGCCATGATCGCCGACGCGATCCAAACCCCGTTGGGATTGTGCAGCAGTGGTAAATTTTCGAAGTTCATGCCGTAGTAGCCGGTGATCAGCAATATCGGCAACGTAATGGTCGCAAATAGCGTCATCACTTTCACGATGTCATTGGTGCGGTTCGCCGCCGCGGTCAGATGCACTTCCAGCACGCCGGTCAGAATGTCGCGATAGGTCTCGGTGAATTCCAGTGCGCGCATCAGATGGTCGTACACGTCGCGGAAATAAACTGCTTCGAGCTGCAGGTAGTGTTCGTTGCGCCGCAAAACCTGCGAGAGCATGTCGCGCATCGAAATCGTTACCCGCCGGAATTCGATCAGCGAGCGCTTGATCGCGAAAATCTCGGTGAGCAGCTTGGTGGACGTGTGTTCGATGGCCTTGTCTTCCAGAATCTCGATGCGACTTTCAATCGCATCTAACACCGGCAAATAATTGTCCACCATGGCGTCCACCAGCCGGTGCAGCAGCCGTCCCGTGCTGGCCAGTTTCGGCTGCGTCGGGAAAATCGCCCGCACCTGATCGACAAACGGGTTTGGCCCGTCGCAGACGCTGATCAGCAATTTGTCGCGCAGGAAAAAATCCATCTCCGAAAACGAGCACTCATCCTGCTGCGCATCGAACCGCACCAGATTCGCCACCAAAAATAAAGTGTCGCCATACTCGTCGATCTTGGCCCGCGTGTCCGGCGTGCGGCAATCCTCCACCGCCAGCTCGTGCAAATCGACCATCTTCGCCAGCTCGTCGAGCACCGGCCCAGCGGGATCGGCCACGTGATACCAGCGAAACCCGTTGTGCTCGCCATACAGCGCAGCCTGCACATCCTGCGGCGTCGCTGTCGGCGCAGTGATCGGCGCCGACGGAGGAATACCCGGGCTGACCGCCGAAACTGTTGAAGAATTTTTCACCGTAGTCATAGTCCAAGTAGAACTTAGCGAAGACCCAGAGCAGCGTCAATGCCGCAAAACGCCGTACGAAGCTAACGCGTTCTGATTCTTCAGGCTGGGAGCGCATTACTGGATGAAATTCCTTGCTACGTTCCCTTCCTGCGTCAGGGCAGGCAGAATGACGACGAAAAACCCGTTGCGCCCCTTCCTTCATCTAACCGTAACGCTGACGCCCAAGCATCGGGTACCATGCGGGTTTCCGGGAGGCCCCGACCATGACCGTGACTGCCTCTGCCACCAACGACGCCACGCCCGCCGCGCAGAAAACCGCGCTGCACGTCGAAGGCGACCCCGAAATCGACGCGCTGCTCGCCCAGGTTTTCGCCGCCGAATCCTGGACCGTCGAGCGCACCCCGACCAACGCCTCCGCGCTCGAACTGGTCGCCGTCCGCGCCTACCAGCTGATCGTCACCAGCGAACGAAACACCGGGCATGAAGACATCTTGCTGCTGCGCGAAATTCGCCGGATCCGCCCGCGCAGCTGCCTAATCATCCTCACCTCGCACGGCACTCCGCAGGACGTCATCGACGCCATGCGCGAACACGCCTTCAGCTATTTCTCCACCCCTTTTTCGCCCGTGTCGCTCGCCGAAATGATTCGCCGCCTGCAGCAAGGTGCCTGCTGGGACGACGGCATCGAGGTGATCTCCGCCACTCCCGAATGGCTGCGCCTGAAGGCGCGCTGCGATTTCGAAACCGCCGACCGATTGCTGCAATTTCTGCAGGAAATTGCGGTGTTGCCCGAACCCGAGCGGATGGAAGTAGCGGTGGCCTGCCGCGAACTGCTCTACAACGCCATCGAACACGGCGGCCTGCTGGACCGCACCAAGTCAGTCGAGATCGAATATGTGCGCGCGAGTTCTATGGTCACCTGTCGCATCTCCGACCACGGCCCCGGTTTTGACTTCGACAAGATTCCGCACGCCGCCGTGGCCAATCCCCCGGACGATCCGGTGCAACACATCGGTGTGCGCGAAGAAAAAGGCCTGCGCCCCGGCGGATACGGCGTCTTGATGGCGCGCAAATTGGTCGACGAGGTAATTTACAGCCAGAATGGCAGCGAAGTCCTGCTGGTCAAATACCTGCGCCCCCGCCAGCAAGCCCAGTCCACCGGCCTGCACTAAGAAACTCTCCGTGCCCTACGGCCGTTCTCCGTAATCGAGACGAGGCATTGGCTCCCGCAGTCTGCAAGGTGCCTACCGCGACCTCACCCCGCGTTCTAAACCCACGCCAGCGTAGTCAACGAAGCCGCCTTCAGCGGCACCGTCGCCGACATGTTTCCCGCGCGCAATTCGATGGTTCTCGCCGCGCCGGTATTCGTCACCAGCAAAACGCGCTGCCCATCCGGATTTTCCGCTGCCACATGCGACAAACCCTCCGCCGTCGACTGCGACTCGAACCGCCGCGCGCCTCTTCGAATCGCGCGCGAGTAATGCGCCAGCGCCCAGTACTGCCCGCTGCGCGTAATTTCCTTCGTCTTCGAATCTATCGATACAATTCCGCCGCAGGGAAACGGCCCGATGTTCGGCTTGCCCACTTCATCCAGCGCCAGATTCCATCCGGTGATCGACCGGCACCAGTTGCGCAGTGCCCCGTTAAAAATCCCGCCCCACTTGCACCAGCCATTCAAATAATCCGCGTCGGTGTAGTCCGGCCCGCCCTCGGTCCAATGCATTTCCACGTCCGGATATTTTTCATGCACCCGGCTGACCATGTCCGGCGTGCCGACGTAGGCGTGCCAGGCCACCGCGTTGGTATATTTCCGCACTTTTTCTTCTTCGAGCATGTCCAGCACCCGGCCCCACAAATTGTAATTGTGATCCAGCAGCCAGATTTTCGTCGGCGTGTTGGTGCTCTCCAGCAGCGGGCCCAGATGATCGCGCACGAATTGAATTTCGTATTCCTGGCCCCAGATGCACGCCGGCATGCGCCCGTCCTGGTCGGTGTCCAGTTCGTTCTGCGACGTTACCGCCTGCACCGGCACGCCTTCTGCGGCATACGCCTGCAGGAATTTCAGGAAATACTGCGCGTAGCTGGCCAGATAAAATTTCCGCATCGAACCGCCCAGCATCGAATTGTTGGGCTTCATCCAGCCCGGCGGCGACCACGGCGTCGCCAGCAAAAATATTTCCGGATTTTCTTTTCGCGCCTCACGAATCACCGGCAAAATGTATTCGCGGTCGTGCTCGATCGAAAACCGTTTCAACTCGGGATCGGCTTCCCCGTCGTCGTAGCTGTACAGCTTGGTCGAGTAATCGCTCGAGCCCATGCACACCCGGCAAAAATTCAATCCCATTTCCGAAGGGTTGAACATTTCGTGCAGCAGTTGCCCGCGTACTCCCGGCGCTAGTTGGTTGAACATGTAGCACGCCGCGTCGGTGAACGCGCCGCCGAATCCTTGGATCTCCTGAAATTTCGTAGCCAGATTCAACTGAATCTGCTCAGCACCCGCCGCACTCGATGACGACGGCGCGGCCACCCACGCCGCCTTCGGCGCCGCCGCCAACCGTTCATCGCCAGCCGTGACCCAAACCGAAATGTCGGTGTCCGGCACGGGAGTCACCGCCGCGACGGAACCCGCGTCAGCGTCAACCGAAGCCGCGGGCCCCAGCACCGCCGCGCCCGCCTCCTTCGCCACCACTCCCGCCGCCAAACCCAACGCCGAAATTCCCAAAAAATTCCGCCGCGAAGTCCGTATCCAACCGTCGTTTCCCATGGCCCTCTCCATCTCCGGAGTAATTTCGTCATCCTTTATACAGCGCGCATCCTACGAGCAATGCGCCTTGCGCGCAAGCCGGTTCCCTGCCTGCCAGTGTCTCGCAACGCGGCCCATGCCGCGCATTGACTCCCCGCATTTCCCCACTTAACATAAGCCGCTCATGGCTGACCCCGCACCGCTGATTGGCCGCACCATTTCGCATTACAAGATCGTCGAAAAATTGGGCGGTGGTGGCATGGGCGTGGTCTACCGCGCGGAAGACACCAAGCTGAAGCGCCAGGTCGCGCTGAAATTCCTGCCCGAAGCCGTCGCCAAGGATCGCATCACCCTCGAGCGTTTCGAACGTGAGGCGCAGGCCGCCTCCGCGCTGAATCATCCCAACATCTGCACCATTTACGATATCGACGACTCCGGCGAAGTTCCCTTCATCGCCATGGAATTGCTGCGCGGCGCCACCCTCAAACAACGCATCGCCGGCGGCCCGCTGCCGCTCGAACTAATTCTCGATACCGGCATCCAAGTCGCCGACGCGCTCGACGCCGCCCACGCCGAAGGCATCATCCACCGCGACATCAAGCCCGCCAATATTTTCATTACCGACCGCGGCCAAGCCAAAGTTTTGGATTTCGGCCTGGCCAAACAAGTCGCCTCCACGAAAAACGTCGGGGAAACCGTCACCATGGGCCCCGGCATGCTCGAGTCCGACCCCAACCTCACCAGCCCCGGCACTTCGCTCGGCACCGTGGCCTTCATGTCGCCCGAACAAGTCCGCGGCGAAAAACTCGACGCCCGCACCGATCTTTTTTCTTTCGGCCTGGTCCTTTACGAAATGTCCACGGGACGCCAGGCTTTTACCGGCAGCACTTCCGGCGTAATTTTCGCCGCGATTCTGGAACGCGAACCGGTACCGCCGACCCGCCTGAATCCCGACCTGCCGGTAAAACTTGAGGAAATTATTTCCAAGGCGCTCGAAAAAGATCTGAAGATGCGCTACCAGCACGTCGCGGACATGCGCGCCGATCTGCAGCGCCTGAAGCGCGACACCGATTCCGGCCGCTCCGGCCGCGCCGCGCTCGCCGCTAATCTGACCACCGCCGAGCAAGCCAGCGGCGCCTATGCCAGCGCGACATCCGCCACCCAGTCTTCGGCAGTGAACTCGACGCCGAATACGTCCAGCGCCGGCTCGTCGTCTGCTGCGGCGATCGCCGCGGTTTCGTCCGTCAGCAGCGGGAGCTCGACAGCAGTCGCCACCACCGCGAAGGACAACCGGCTCGCGCTCCTCGCCGGCGGCTTAAGCGCGCTGATCATTCTCGCCGGCGTCGGCTACAGTCTGTATCGCCTCTACAATCGCAACACCACCCCGCCGTTTCAGGATTTCGCCATCGATGCGCTCACGGCTAACGGCAAAATCCAGTCCGCCGCCATTTCGCCCGACGGCAAATACGTCCTCACCGTGGTCCTGGACAAAGGCCAGAGCAGCCTCTGGCTCCATCACGTCGCCACCAAGAGCGACACCCAGGTCATCGCGCCTTCCGACGAAGGTTTCGCCACCATCGGCTTTTCGCCCGACGGAAATTATATTTACTTCCGCAAAGCCGATACCAAAGTCCAGGACGTCTTCACCCTGTACCGCGCGCCGGTCCTCGGCGGCACTCCGCAACCGGTGGGCCATGATATCGACCGCGGCCCCACCTTCTCTCCCGACGGCAAGCAGCTCGCCTACATCCGCGAAAACGATCCGGACGTCGGCAAATATCACGTGCTAATTTCCAGCGCCGACGGGTCTGGCGAAAAATCCGTCTTCACCGGCGCGACCAGCCGCGACCCGCAATATCTTTCCTGGAACCCCGACGGCGAAAATATCACCGAGGGATTTCTTTCGGCCGACGGCTTCGTCACTGTGCTGGATCAGATCAACGTCGCTTCCGGCAAGGTTTCGCCGTTGGCAACCTTCAAGCAGATCCCATTGTTTCAGGTGCAGTGGCTGCCGGACGCGCGCGGCCTGCTGGCGCTCTACCGCGGCCCTAGAAACAATTTCATCACCGAGCAAATTGGCTTCGTTCCGGCCCGCGGGGGTGGAGAAGCTTTTCGCGAAATCACCAAGGACACCAGCAATTACGCCACGCTCAGCGTCTCCGCCGACAGCCGCAGCATCGCCACCGTGCAGCAGAAATTTTTCGCCAGCATGTATGTCTTCCCGGCGTCCGGCACTGGCCCCGCGGGCAAAAATTTGCCTGCTCCGGCGCTCGACCCGGACAAAACCGGCGCCAGCTTTGCCTGGGCCAGCAATGATAGCTTCTACATGCCGATCGACGCCAAAACCTACCGCGTCACGCTGGACGGCAAGCAAACCCAATTGCTGGATAGCAGCGCGCTGAGCGACATGAGCGTTTGCCCCGACGGCCACACGGTGGTCCTTTCCTGGATTGGTGGCGGCGGAAAAGCCGGGGTAAATCTGTGGCGGGTAAATCCGGACGGCACGAATCTGATTCGGCTGACCAACGAAGGCCGCCAGGATTCCGCGACCTGCTCGCGCGATTCGAAATGGGTGTATTACCGCAACGCCGGCAGCGAACAATTATTTCGCGTGTCGCTGGCCGGCGGCGATCCGCAGCCGATTCCCGGTACCACCATCCCCCACGGCATCGTCGCTTCCAATTTTCTGGGAATTTCTCCGGACAATAAAACCATCGCGTTTCTTTCCACCGTCGAACTGCCCGGCGCAGGCCTCACCAACGTGCAAAAAATCGTGCTGGTCGCGCTCGACGCCGGCCTGAATCCGCAAGTCCACCAGCTCGATCCAAATTCCCACATCGCCGCCGGCCCGCATTTCACGCCCGACGGAAAATCCGTGGTCTACGTCATTCGCGTCAACGGCGTCAGCAATCTCTGGCAGCAACCCATCGACGGCAGCAGCCCCGGCCACCAACTCACCAACTTCACCAAAGAAGAATTCATCGGATCCTGGAGTTTCTCTCCCGACGGCAAATCCCTGGGCATGATCCGCAGCCACGTCGAATCCGACGCCGTCCTGCTCCACGACAACGCCCCCACCAAATAACGCGGCGCCGCCCCGCGCATCAATCCGAATCTTGTCGCGCCCACATTCCATGCAGTGCTTTCCACTGCTCCTGCTTCCCAGCCCAGTCCAATACCTTTCGCGTCTCCAGCTCCGGTGTCGTCGGCGCCAGTCGGGGGCTCAATACCGGCCCTTCGCCCGGAATCCCGCGCGTCGAAAAACTCATCATCGATTCAATCCCCGGCCCCAGATGGCAACCGGTGCACATCACGAACGGCGACACCTTGCTCGTTCGCATGCGCTGCTCCTGAAACTGGTCGAAGCCCTGCGTCATGGCCGGAAATATCAAAAACGGTTCGTCGGCCGCGGTCACGCCGCGCAACCCGCTGTGTCGCCCGGAAAAAAGCAGCACTCGGCTCAATTCAATCTCCGACGGATCCTGAAAATGCGCGGCCAGATCCACGTCGCGGGTCATGCCCGGCGCCACGATGGGGATTCGCGTGTAGTGCCGGATCTGCACGCTCTCCGTCACCTTGGTCGGCCGTAAAATTCCGTCGCGGTCCGGCAAAACCATTTGGCGCACCAACGCGAACTCCGTCCCTGCCGGAAACTGCGGCACCTCCGGATTCCACACATCCGCCGGGTCCTTCATACCGGGAATCTGCATCCGTGCAAAAAGCGGAGTCTTCATCTCCCCGAGCTGCCGGTAATACGCGAGCGTTGCTTCCCGCCCCGCCGGCAGCCTCGCGAAAACAAAAAAATCCGAACGCGCCACGAACGACGTGTCATGCGTCGGGGCCGCCAGCTCCTGCTCCGGCGCGCCCAGGCAAACCCACGGCCCGGCCGGATCGAACAAATCCGGAGGCAGAAACGCGCGATTAGGAAACGCCGGATCGTACGCCGCCGGAAATTCGTGGCGCTGCAGCGCATCGGCATACGTATTCGGCAGCGCCGCCAACTGTTCGGGCGACAGCGCCAGCCGCCGCACGATCGGTCCCAGCGTGGCCATCAGCTCACGGCGCTCGGCTTGATGCGGCAGGCCTTGATCTGTGGGCTGGTCCGCGGGCTGGCCTGAGCTCTGATCGGCCCAGTCATACACCGCCCAAATGTCGCGCTGCAGAATCGCGCGCCGCAGCGGATCCGTCATTTGCCTTTCGGCGTGTGTACGCAGGAATTCGTCGGCCAGCGCCAGCGCTTCCCGGTGCGATTTTCCTTCTAGCAAATAATTCGTTTCGCTCCACAACAAGGGATCGAGCGAATCGAAACCATATTCCTGGCCGTCGGGCGCGACGCGGGTGTGCAGCAGAACGTACAAACGGTTCGTTACATCGCGGGAGTCAGAAGTGAAAAACGCGGTTCGTTGCGCCGCGCCGACCGAAACGTGCCACAGAGACCACCACACCACAGCCGCCAGGGCGACGGCCGCCGCGCTCGCATATTTCACCGAACGCTGTACTCGCATCGTGCTCACATCAATTGCAGGTCTACTGCGCGTCCCACTACCAAGTCCTGCTACTGCAGATTCCGGTCGCGCTTGGTCACCCGTCGCTACACTTTGCCACTAAACCCCGCCCGCGCTTCCGGCTCGCGCCACCGCCGCCTTATCTCCCTGCAATATCGGCAAAGGATTCTTCGGCGGCGTCTTCCCCGCCGATCCCCGGCGCGCCCGCGCCCGCAGCTGCCCAATCTTATGCGACGCCTTGAAAATTCCGCCCACCGGAATGATCCCGCCCAATTTGTAAGCCCCCACCGCCGCCAAACCCATCGACGCCACGCACCCGCACGACGCGCAATCCGGCGTCCCGCCAAATTGGCACGGCGTGATCATCGTCTCCAAATCCGCCGACATGGTTTCCGTGGTCATCGCAAAAATACAATCCTGCGGGCTCTTCGGCGGGTGCGCGAATTCCCGGATCACCCGCTCCGGCATATCCAGCTTCGGATATTTTTTGCGCAGCACCAGCATTTCCGCGATGGCCTGCAACCGCTCCGCCGGCGTCAGAATTTCCGGCATTTGGTCGCCCACCTGCGGCGTGAACATGCTGAACCACACTTTCTTGATCTCCGGCCGCGGCGTCCAGAATTTCAAAAACTCTTCGAGGTAGCCCGCCCGTTTCATCATCTGGCCCGTGATGGTGCAATGCACCGTGACCCGCTGCCCCACGATGTTTTTCAGGATGCGTTCATACGTCGCCGGCGTCCGCCGCACATCATGCTCCGGCTGCAACCCGTCGATCGACACCGCAATATGCAAATGGTCCAGCGTCACCCAGCTTTCGTGCATCGGCCGGAACGCGCTGGTCACCAGCTGCACATGCACTCCCCGCGCCATCAATTGCGGAATCAAACTTTCCAGTTCGCGGTAACGCACCAGGGGATCGCCGCCCACAATCGACAGATGCAAGGGCTTGAAGCGGTCCACCACTTCCAGCACCCCATCGACCAGCGCCTGCCCTTTGCGGTCGTTCAATTCCCGCAAAGTTTTTCCGCCGCCCAGATGCGCATCTTCGTACGCATAGCAACCGGGGCAGCGCAAGGGACACTCCCGCGTAATCTCAATCGACAGCGTCGGCGCTTCGCCCTTCAGTATTTTTCCCCACGCCTGAATAATCTGAGAAGTTTCCAAAGCCGGTGATCCTTTTCGCTCTCAAGTTCGCGCTGCGGCGCGGGCCCCAAATTCTTACACTTCTCGCTTTTACTTCTCAATGGATGAATTCATTCGTTAAAATGTCGCCCAGCAACTCCAGTATCGCCTAATCCGTCTCTCCCGCGCCTTTTTTTCTACCCCGCACGCGACCGCGTCAATTTGAACCACAGTCCCCGCGTGTACCTCCGGGCGGCAGGCCTCAGCCCGGCAAATCAGTTGACTGCCCAGCCAAAGTGCATCATAATCACACGTACAGTTCGCTATTTCATTCGTACGTTTGGAGAGCCAGCATGTCGACCGCGATCAAGGTGAAAAAAGTCTCCGCCACCATTTTCCGCGATAAATTCAAGGACTGCGCCCAGAAAACCAAGGGCCGCTCGGTCTTACTGGTCGAAAACCGCCGCTTGGCGCCCAAGTATTTTGTCGACAAAGCCTGGCTTGATTCCCTGCTTGCGGAATTCGCGTCCATTAAAGCCACTGCCGAAATACTTGCCGACCGCGAACTCACCGGTCATCTGCTCGAGCTGTCCACCACGATCGACCATGGCGTGCGCTCCGGTAAGATTCCGCTGCGCAGCTTGAAGGATGTCTTCGGCAAGTCGTGAGTCCATCGTCAACTCACTACGAGATTAAATTCATCGATCACGCCGCGGCCCAAGCAAAAGCCCTGGATGGTTCGATCAAAAAGCCGCTTCAGAAGCTGTGCGAAAAAAAGCTAGCGGTCGATCCGCAGGGCTATGGCACCGAACTCCACGCTCCCCTGACCGGTTACTCGAAACATGAATTTCGTACGCATCGAGTCATCTACCGCATCTATTCCGACTTGTCGCTGGTGGTCATCTGCGCGGTCGGCCCGCGAAAACAGGGCGACGTCGCCGATGTGTATGCCCAACTGGCCCCCCTGATCAAAGCCGGAAAAATTGCCGAACAACTATCGGCCCTGCTCAAGCTCAAGCCTTGAGCATCACGAAGACCCTCGCGAAGACCATCACGAACAAACAATCACCGTCGACCCAATCCCCGTCTCATTCTTCACCGCCAACAACGCCTGATTCGCGTCCTCCAACGGAAACCCGCTGATCTCCGGCTGAATCTTCAAATCTGTCGCGATCCGGATGAAATCCCGCGCGTCCTGCCGGGTCATATTCGCCACGCTGCGAATCTGCCGCTCGCCCCACAATAATTTGTCGTAATCGAACGCCGGCATTTGATCCAGATGAATCGCGTTGATCGCCACCACTCCGCCTTTGCGCAAACTCCCGAGCGCGCTCACCACCACTTTTCCGCTGGGCGCAAAAGTAATGGCGCGATCCAATTCCACCGGCGGCTTCTCATCCTCTTTGCCCACCCAGGTCGCGCCCAACGCCGCCGCCGATTTGCGATGCCCCTCGCCGCGCGTAGCCACATAGACCTCGCACTTCCACGACTGCAAAATCGGCACCGCCAGACTCGCCGAACTGCCGAAACCGAAAAGCCCCACGCGCTCGCCTTCATCCACATTCGCCACCCGCAAGCTCCGAAACCCGATAATCCCCGCGCAGAGCAGCGGCGCGACCTGCACGTCGTCCAAGCCCGGCGGCAACGGCACCGCAAAATCCGCTCGCACCGTCGCATATTCCGCGTACCCGCCGTTCACCGTGTAGCCCGTAAACGTCGGCCGGTCGCACAGATTTTCCATGCCATGCGTACAGAACCAGCAATGTCCGTCGACCCCGCCCATCCACGAAACGCCGACGCGGGTCCCCAACGCCAACTCCGGCGTCGCGCCTCCAATCACTTCGCCCACAATCTGGTGCCCCGGAATCAAATCAGTTTTCAGCGCCGGCAAATCGCCTTCCACAATATGCAAATCCGTCCGGCAAACGCCGCACGCCGAAACGCGCAGCATCAGCTGCCCCGGCCCAGCCACCGGCCGCGCCACCTCCCGCACCTCCACGTACTCGCCCGCCGCACGCCCCGGCACAAACACCGCAGCCTTCATTCCGTTCCCCCCGCTAAAATTTCTCGCGACACGCTGCTGCGAATCAAGCCGCCCGCGAATTGGATGCACCGCCTCACCGAATCGTCACCCGCTTTTCCGGGTGCCGCACTCTTTGCGTTTTTGTTTCGGCAAAGGGTGCGGGTTTCGATGCCACCGCGCCATAACCTGTCCTACCCAACGCAATTCGCCCCCCCCCGCCACGCACTCTCCGTGCCCTCGATCTTTTTCTCGGTGTCCTCTCATCGCCGCAAAGCTAAATTCATCTTCCTCACCTCGCGTTCAAATTCCTCCATCTCCCCCGCGCCGCGCGCCACCACCGAACTCAACCCGGCATGAAACTCCCGCGCCCCGGTCCGCTCCACCGCCTCGCCAATATTCCCCGCATTCAACCCACTCCCCGGCATCACCACGATCCGCTCGCCGGCACTTCGCACCAACTCGCCCAAAATCGGAAACGCCTCCGGCGCCGTCGCTTTCCCTCCCGAAGTCAGCAACCGATTCGCACCGGTACGGATGACATCCTCCAACCCCGCCCGCAAATCCACGCACGCATCAAACGCCCGATGAAAAGTCACCGGCCAGGGCGCGGCCCACTCCACCAGTTCCCGAGTGCGCCCAACATCCACCCGACCCTCCGCATCCAGCAAACCCAAAACAAATCCGTCCAGTCCCAATCCGCGAGCGGCGTCAATCGACCCCCGCATTGCCGCAAACTCCCCATCCGAATACAAAAAATCGCCGCCCCGCGGCCGGATCATCGCAAAGACCGGCACGCGTGCGCGTTCGCGCACGCCACGCAACAATTCAGCATCAGGCGTAGTCCCGCCCTCGCGCAAATTACTGCACAATTCAATACGATCCGCTCCGCCGCGCTCCGCGGCTAAAGCAGCCTCCACACTTTCCACACTTATTTCCAGGATGTACCGGCGGGTCACTCGCGGGTCAACTTCAGAGGGCGCCAACGTGGGGTCTTTTCAACGCCTTCGCAAACTCACTCAATTCTCGTCCGCGCGCTTCGATCGAATCCCACTCGCCCAGCACGCAGCCGCATTTCGGGCACAACATCAGATACGACAATTCGCCGCCCGGCTTGGCTCCAAAAGTGAAATTCGGCGGCACTCGGCAGGTGGAACAGACAAAAACGCACGTTCCGTTCCGCGCTTTCATTCCCGACAGATGATCTTCAACCATGGCGCACCTCGCCCCTGCCAACCAAAAAGGCCCGCTCCTGACTTAGTGTTACCACCAGATTCCGAAACCCGTCAAGTCATCGTCGCAATAATCCGTGCCTATTTCAGCGCGCCAGTCTGCCGCAGCAGCTGCGCAATTTCCGGCGAATCCATGTTGGTCGAGGTAATCATCTTCGCGCCGGTGTCGATCCTTCGCGCCACCGATTTCCCACCCGCATGATCGGCCAGCGCTTTCACCGCCAGCTCACCCATGCGGAATGGATCCTGCGCCACCAAACCCTTGAGCCGGTTCGAACGCAGCATGTCGAAATACAAATCGGAAGTATCGAAGCCCACATGCGCCACCCGGCTGGAAAGTTCCAACCCGGAAAGCGCCATCACCATGCCCGCGGTCGACGACTCGTTCGGCGTGAACACTCCCGCCAGATCGCTCGCATGGCGCCCCAGCATTTTTTCGGCCGCGGATTTCGCCGTGGCCCGCGTGGCTCCCGCATATTCCTCCGACAAAACCACTTTGATTTCCGGGTAGTGCGCCAGCCGCTTGCGGAATCCTTCTTCGCGTTCGGCAGTGCTGGCCGAGCCTTCCTGATAGCGCAGTAGCAAAACTTTCCCGCGCCCGCCAAGCACTTCGCCCATGCGGTCCGCCGCCAGCGCTCCCGCTTTGTGATTGTCGGTCGCGATGAAACTCAGAATTTTCGTCGAATCCAGCGCCGAATCCACGATCACCGTGGGAATTTTCGCGGCCGCCGCACTTTCCACCAGCGGCACGAACGTGCGGCTGTCGAACGGCGCCAGAATAATTCCATCCACCCGTTGCCGCAAAACCGTTTCCAGAATTTTGGTCTGTTCCTGGCGGTCGTCCTCGCGCAGCGGCGCCTTCCACATGAAATTCACTGCCACGCCGTGCGGCTGCAGATCCCGTACTGCTTTTTCGGCGCCCGCCTGCATCGCCTTCCAATATTTATGCAACGAACCCTGCGGCACGGCGGCGATTTTCAATTCCATTCTATGGCGTCCCTTGCACCGCGACGTCAAGGTCGCGCGCGCGTCGATGGCCCATGTTTCTAAGGCGAAGAATAGACCGAAATCCCAAGCTTGCGCCGCATCATACGGCGAGACCTGTAGAGTTGAAACAGCATTGTGCGCCGTAATTTCCTGGGAGTTACTTGATGCCTACGATTTACCAAGGCTAATCGGCTCTTCGCCCGCGGCCCCTCATCCGATTTTCCTTACAGCATTCCAGGGATGGCCGGTACGCGATTCGTTCTCTACAGTGGAGGTGTAAGCGGACCTCGCCACCGGGTCCGCAATTCAAAAAGCTTTCATACGGAGAAATAAATGGCTAGCAATCGACCGGACACCATGGAAAAGAAAAACGACAAGCAACGCGATATGCCCGCGCCCGATCCCAAGAAGGGCCCGGAAAAGCGCAAGAAAGATCTCGATAGCGACGAACGCAATTCCGGCTTCCGCAGCTCGCGCATCCGCGAATCCGAATCGCGCACCTCGGAGACCGGAGACCCTTCGGTTTCCTAGACTTCGGTTTCCTAGATAATGACCAGCGCAGCAGAATTTCGTTGAAACCGGAGGCGCGGCCGCATCTGCGTCGCGCCTCTAGTTATTTCTACCGCCGACCGCGACCACCATCACCGTCGCGTCATCGTGCCAATTTCCTTCGCTGAATTCTCCCGCCGCGTTCAAAATGCGGTTCTGCAAGTCCGCCGCCGATTTCCCGCAACTTTCTTCCAGGAGCCGCAACAACCGGCCATCGCCAAATTCTTCGCCGTTCGGCACGCTGGCTTCCGTAACCCCGTCGGTGTAAAACACCACTCGATCTCCAGCCTGCAGCGTGATCGCGCCCATCAGATACGCCTGGTTCGGAAACACGCCCAGCACTCCGCCGCCCGCATCCAGCCGCTCATGCGAGCCGTCGCCGCGCAGCACCACCGGCGGATTGTGCCCGGCGTTCGCGTAGTGCAGCTCGCCCGACGCGCCATCCAGCCGCGCATAAAAAAACGTAACGAACCGGTCGCTCAGAATATTTTGGTGGATCGTCACATTCAGCCGCGCGCACAAATCGTCCGGCGCGATCTCCCGGCACGCCAGCCCGCGCACCGCCGCCTGCAAGTTCGACATCAGCATCGCCGCCGGCATGCCTTTCCCCGCCACGTCGGCGATGCATAGCCCCATCGAGTCCGCGCCAAACGCGATTACGTCGAAATAGTCTCCGCCCACGATCCGTGCCGGCTGCCAGGTTGCCGCGATTTCGTATCCAGCCATTTGCGGAATCGTCTTGGGCAGAAATCCCTGCTGGATCGCCCGCGCTTCTTCCATTTCCCGCGCCTGGCGGTCGTACTGCGCTTTGATTTTGTGGTGCTCGCGCGATTCCCCCGCCGCGTCTTCCCGCGCTTTCCGCCGCACGCGTCCCAATTCAATCTGCTCGCGCAGAATCGCCAACAGCTTCACGTTGCTCCACGGCTTCTCCACAAAATCCCCGACGCCGCGCTGCATCACCTCCACCGCCAAATTCACCGTGGCCCATCCGGTCATCACCACGATCGACGCCTCATTCGCCGATTCGCGCACCCGCGCCAGCACGTCCAAACCTTCCCGCCCAGAAGTCGTGTCTCGCGCGTAATTCAAATCCATCAGAATCAAATCGAATTCCCGCGCCGTGATCGCCTCAATAATCGCCGCCGGCGACGACGCCAACTCGCACTTGTATCCATGGTTTTTCAGCAGCGCGCGCAAAGCCTCCAGCACATCCGGTTGATCGTCCGCGATCAGAATCCGTGGCTGCAAAATCGGCGCGTCGCCCACGCCACCTTCCGCGTTCGCGCTCTCGCTCAGGTTGGGTTGGTTCGTCGCGTTCACACTATTGTTTACGTTCGCACTTCGCGTAGTGTTCCAGGGCCGGTTCGAATTATTAATTTCGTATGCCATCGTGGCCCTAGGCTACATCCGCCCCGCTCCTTTGCATAATGCAAACACTGCGCGATTACAAACGCACTTCCCCCTCCAGCATCAAACCCGAATAAACATGGTATTTGCAGCAGCTTAGGAAGAACGAAAGGCAGTAGCGGCGGAGCTCATGTCCAGTCGTGGGACCATCCGTCGCGTTTCCGGACACATCCACCGTCTTCAAATTTTCATTGAAATGTAACGAGCTGCGCTACGTACTTCCGCGCCCGCTCCAACCGCGCGTACCCGGCTATTCGTAGCGCAGCGCCACCATCGGATCGACGCGCGTCGCCCGCCGCGCCGGGAAATAACACGCCGCAACCGCGACCAATATCAGCAGCGCCGCCGTAACCGCGAACGTCACCGGATCGATCGCGCTGACTCCATACAGAAAAGTCCGCAGCACCCTCGTCGCCGCCAGCGCGCCGATCAGCCCCACGCCCACTCCGATTAGCGCCAGCCGCAATCCTTCGCCGACCACGATGCGAAACACATCGTTCGGCTGCGCGCCCAGCGTCACCCGAATCCCCATCTCGTTGGTGCGCTGGTTCACCGAGTACGACATCACCCCGTAAATTCCCACCGCCGCAAGCACCAGCGCCAGCGCCGCGAAAATTCCGATCAGCCAGGTTCGAAAACGCGGCTCGGTCACGCTGGTCGCCATGTTTTCTTCCATCGTGCGAATTTTTACCACCGGCTGGTTCGGATCGATCTCGCGCACCGCGCTGCGCAGCGCCGCGGTCTGCAATCGAGGGTCGCCCGACGTCCGCAGCACCACTGAAAGTTGGAATACCGGCAGCACCGTGTCCGCCTGCCGGTACGGCAAATACATTTCCGCCTTCGCGTCGGTGTCCAGCCCTTGCAACACGTCGCCCACGACCCCGACGATTTCCATATACGGCACATCTTTATCCGGCGTCGCGCCAATTTGCATCCGCTTGCCCAAAGGGTTTTTACCGGGGAAATAGGTCCGCGCCATGCTGGCGTTGATCACTACCACCGCCGGCGCCTTTTCCACGTCGCCCGCCGCGATGTTGCGCCCCTGCAGCAGCGGCACGCCCATCGTCTCCATATATTTCGGCGTCACCGTGCGATACCCCGCCGCGACGTAATCGTGCGGCGTTTTCGGCGGCCGCCCCTCGATATTAAATTGGATCAGGCTGCCGCCACCGCTCACCGGCAAGAACGACGCCGCGCCCGCCGACTTCACGCCCGGCAAAGTTTTTGCGCGCTCCACCAGGCGATCGAAAAATTCGTAGCGCAATTCCGGTTTCGCGTACGCGTTTTGCGAAAGCGGCAAATCCGCCACCAGCAAATGGTCCGGCTGGAATCCCGGCGACACTTCCTGCAGCCGCGAAAAGCTGCGCAGCAGCAGCCCCGAACCAATCAACAATAACAGCGCCACCGCAATCTCCGTCGCCACCAGCGCGCCCAGAATCCGGTGATGCCCGCGCCCCGTCGTCGAGCCGCGCGATCCTTCATTCAAAGTTTCGCGCAGATCGATCTTCCCGGTACGCAGCGCCGGCACAATTCCAAACACCAGACCGGTCAGCACCGACACCACCAACGTAAACAGCAGCACCGAACGATCGAGGCCCACCGAAAAAATTTGCGGGACGCTTCCTTCCGCCATATGCAGCAACGGCCCCAGCGCCGCCGACGCCACCAGCAATCCCAGCGCCCCGCCGGTCACCGCGATCAGCACACTTTCCGTCAGCAGCCCACGCACAATTCGCCACCGGCTCGCGCCCATCGACGTGCGTATCGCGATTTCCCGGCCGCGCGACGCCGCGCGGGCCAGCAGCAAATTCGCCACGTTCACGCAGGCGATCAGCAGCACAAAACTCACCGCGCCCAGCAGCAGCAGCAACGCCGGCCGCACATTTTGCACCAGCCGGTCCTGTAACCCCACCACGTCCGCGCTGATGCCGGTGTTGTGTTCCGGATATTGATTTTCCAACCGCTTGGTGATGCCCACCATTTCGGTGCGCGCCTGTTCGCGCGTCACCCCGGGCTTCAGCCGCGCCACTGCGTAAATTCCGGGATGCCAGTTGCGATCGTCCGGCAGAGTTTTGGCCCACGGCGTAAACGGCAGAAAAACATCGGCGGGTTGCAGCAACTCGAAACCCTTGGGCAGCACGCCCACAATCGTGTACGGCCGCGAATCCAGCGTGATCGATTTTCCCACCGCATCCGCCGCGCCGCCGAAACGGCGCTGCCACAAGCCGTAACTCAGCAGCACCACCGGGGCCCCGCCGGCCGCGTCTTCCTCCGCGCGAAATGTTCGCCCCACCACCGCGTCGACGCCCAGCAGCGGAAATAATCCCGCCGTCGCGTAGCGCGAATTCAGCCGCTCCGGATCGCCCGCGCCGGTCAACGCGATCGTCGCGCCGCGTGTCCCCTCCATCGACTCAAACGACTGGCTCTGCGCACGCCAGTCCACATAATTTTCATAGGAAGTGGTGATCGTGGGGTACGGCGATTTTTCAGCGACAATCACCAGCCGGGAGGGATCGTGAAAACCCAGCGGCCGCAGCAAAACTGCATTCACCACCGTGAAAATCGCCGTGTTCGCGCCAATCCCCAGCGCCAATGTGATCACCGCGATCAGCGTGAAGCCCGGATTCTTCTCCATCATCCGCGCCGCATATCGCAAATCGTTCAGCAAAGTCCCCATGACCCCTCGCCTCGCCGAATCGCCAAACCAGAATCACCCGGCCAGAATTGTGCAAACTTAGACGCACTCTACGCCAAAACGACTTCGTCATCCACCGACCCGCCCAGAACCTTTAGAGTGCGGTGCCTTGCCACCGCTTTCGACCAAGCCCTCGCAACCGTGACTCTGACCCGCCGTATCGCAAAATAACAAATCACCCCTGCGGACTCTCGTTGCCGAATTGTTAGCAACCCAGTTAAAATCCAAACATGAAATCCAAAGGCTTGCTCGGGCTCTATTTCGTCGTGGGCGTCCTGGGTGTGGTGGCCGGCGTAGCCAATTTCTTGCAGAAACACTACGTTTTCGCGGCCATCTATGGCCTTTTCGGCGGGATCTGGCTGCTCATGGCCCTGCTGAAATCGCGGGTCGAAGCCTCGCCTGCACCAGGCCCGTCGAACCCGGCGCCGTCAGCTTTACCGGCCGAGCAAACTCCCAAGCCGACGCAATCTTGAATTTCAGGCAATCGCGGTAATCGAAACAAAAATCAAAAACAGATCGGAGCAAGAACCAAAAATGAAGAAATATTTTCGCGCCAAATCCAAATCCGCCGCAGCCTCCGCCCGCAGCAAATTCGCGGAGGCACTCTCCACTTCCGCCGCCCTCGGCTTGGCGCTGGGCCTTGCCGCTTCCGCCGTCGCCGCCTCCGGCGGAATCTCCATCTCGAGTTTCCGCACCAGCGAATCGTCAGCCGCTGCTGGCGCCGCCACCACCGCCACCCAGCGTAAATCCGGCGGCCATCCTCAATCTTCGCAATCGCCGTCATCCGATTCCGGCGCCACCCAGAAAGGAGCAAACGTGATCCAAGCCAAAGGAACATTCGATGTGAAAGTGGACCCGCAGGGAGAAGCCGATAAAGCCGAAGGTTCCACGCTCGCGCGCATGTCGCTCGACAAAAAATATCACGGCGACCTCGAAGCCAGCGCGAAAGGCACCATGCTCACCGCCGGCACCGACGTCAAAGGTTCCGCGGGCTATGTCGCCATCGAGCGCGTCACCGGCACCCTCAACGGAAAAACCGGCAGCTTCGTGCTGCAGCACAACGCCACCCTATCCCGCGGCACGCCGATGCAAAATATTATCGTGGTCCCCGATTCCGGCACCGGCCAGCTCGCCGGCATCACCGGCAAACTCACGGTCATCATCGCCGACGGTAAACATTCCTACGAATTCGACTACACCCTGCCCGCCGCGCAATAAATCGCGCGCGCACAAAAAAACGCGCCCGCCCGCGGCTACCCTTGTCCATAAGCCGCGAGCGAGCGCGTGGGTGAAAAATCTAGCGGCCGTTGCCGACTTCGAAATCGGCGCGGCAGCCGCGGTCGACCCAGATGAAATTATTGGTGTAGCCCCAGGTCTGTTTGTAAATGCAGTCCGAATCGCTGCGCTGCCGCAGCAGCCGCACGCCCCGGCTTGCATTCACGTTGCAATTGTTCCGGCGTCCGTCGTTCGACGAGCAGCTCACCACCGTCACGCCCGGCCGGTTCGGCGGCGCCCAGTTGTTTCCGCCCATGCTGAAGTCCGCGCGGCACCCGCGATCCACCCAGACCCCACGACGATCCCAGCCCCAGGTCGAACCAAAGATGCACGGAGTATTGCTGCGCTGCCGCGCTAGCGACACGCCGCCGCTGGTATCCGTCGGGCAGTAATTTCTACGCCCATCGTCCGACGAGCAGTAAATGCTGTAGCCGCCACCACCGCCACCGCCCGGAGGATATCCCGGAAAACTCGGAATCCCTGGCCCGTAATAGCCCGCCTGAAAATCCGCGCGGCAGCCGCGGTCCACCCAAACATTGCGCGAATCGAATCCCCAGGTTTGATTGAACACACACGCCGTATTGCTGCGCTGGTTCACCAGCCGCACTCCGCCGCGCGTATCCGCCGGACAAAAATTGCGCCGGTTATCATTCGAGTTGCAGGAAATCACCGGCCCGCCCTGCGGCGGCGCCGGAGCAGGCGCTGCGGAAATCGGCGACGATAGTTTCGCCGCCGTACGACGCGGAACAAAAAACGCAGCCAGCGCGATCACCACAATAAAAGAAGCCACCAGAATTTTTTTCATGAACCGGGGAACCTCGCCGTTGATTTTATGGGTGGCCCATCCTTTCGTTTTTCAGAAAGGTGGGGCCTTTCGCCGCACGTTGCCGCAACCGTCAACCCAACCGCGCCGCGATGGTACTTCCGAAAACCCAAAAAGAAAACGCCAAAAGCAACTTACCGCGATTCATCCGTCGATCGCCCAACCATCAGAGTCCGTATCCTCGCCCTAAGATAAAGATTAAACTCTTCCCATGCCCGAAATTTGCATCCGCCCCGCGCGTCCCTCCGACCGCGAACCGCTCGCGCGCCTGTTCCACGCGCTCTGGCCCGAAAATCCCGCCGAGCATTACGCCGAAGAAATCACTCCTACCCTCGCCGGTACGCCCGTCAGCTCCCTTCCCACCATAATCTTGGTGGCCGAATCTGCCGATACTACCCTTGTCGGATTTCTCGAGGTCGCTCTGCGCTCCCATGCCGACGGCTGCGACGTGCGCCATCCCGTCGGCTACCTCGAAGGCTGGTACCTTATCGCAAGCCATCGCGGCCGTGGCCTCGGCAAACAATTGCTCGCCGCTGCGGAAAACTGGGCCCGCGCCCAGGGCTGCACCGAAATGGCCTCCGACGCCTGGATCGACAATGACCTTTCTCATCGTGTGCACGAGCGTCTGGGTTTTGAAGTGGTCGATCGCTGCGTCCACTACCGCAAATCGCTGTAGCGCGAGAAGCAAATTTTGACTCGCAGCGAACCACGCCGAAGCTCCAGCTTCGACCCGCGCCGAAGCGCCGCGGCGTTGAGTTGTGCCCGTCGCAACTCCACCCGTGTTCGGGCGCCGCGTCGAGTTACGCCATCGCGCAGCTTCGATCGTGCTGCCGCCGATTTCGCTTCTCCCTCTTGCCGCAACCCGGGGAACGAGAGAGAATGAGCGCTCGATGGCGGGGGCAGACGGGTGCCAGCAACCATAGTCGGGTTCAATTCGGGGAGGATTTCCGTGAGCGACAACAATAACAATCAAGCTGAACAAAAAAGCAATCTGGTCATCCGCGTTCCGCTTTCCGCGGACGGCTTCGCGTCCATCTATTTTTCCAGCAGCGACGGCCGCGCCATGTCCGAACGCGAATGGTGGCACCTGCGCCAGGTCGTCGAGCTGGCCAGCAAAGCCTTCACCAAGCCCGAAGAACGCGCCATGTCCGCCAGCGCCTAAATCTTTAACGCGCCCCAAGCCGCGCCACACTCGCGCCAAGCCAAATCCGCGCGCGCTTACGCTTCGCGCCTTGGACTTGGCTTTTGCCCCCGCTTCGGTTCAAGTTGTCATCCCGACCGAGGCGCGTTCTGTGCGCCGACCGCCGACCCTCGCAACCGAGCTCGCCAAAGAATCTACGCCTTCCCCGCCAATTCCTCGCACACCTTCCACAGCCGCTCTTCCTGCTCCAAATTATGAAACTTGCAAACCCGCTCCGCCTTATCGAACCACAACCGGTTCGTCAACCCCTCCACCTCCGGACTCGTCGCCAGCCAAATCACCGTCTCCGCACCCTTCTCCCGCGAACGCCCCTTCATCCCCGGCGCCAGCGCGTGCAGCAACGGAGTATCCACCGCCCCCGGACTCATCGCGTTCGCCGTCACCGCCGATCCTTCCAGCCGTCGCGCATACGCCCACGTCAACATCCGGTTCGCCTGCTTGCTCTGCGCATACGCCGTCGACGGATTGTAAGTCCGCTTCTTGAACTCCACATCCTCCAGTTCCAATCCGTAAGCCATCTCCGACGCCACGTTCACAATTCTTCCCGCCGGCCCCCGCTGCAAAGCGCCCAGCAATAAATTTGTCAGCAGAAAATATCCCATCACGTTCGTCGCCCAGGTCACTTCGATTCCGTGCACACTTTCCTGCCGCGTCGGCGAACTCGTCCCCGCATTGTTCACCAGCACATCGAGCACGGAGTGTTTCTTCGAAAACTCCTCCACCGCCTTCCGAATCGACGCTTCACTCGCCAAATCCATCACCAAAACTTCCAGATGTGGATTCCCCGTTTCCGCCGCCAGCTTCTTCCGCGCCGCGTCCCCCTTGGCCGCATCGCGGCAAGCCAATATCACTCCAGGCTGCCCCTCCGCCCGCGCCAACCCGCGCGCAATCTCATACCCAATCCCCGCATTCGCCCCAGTAACCAAATACAATTTCCGTCCACTCTTCTGCGTCGCCATCATCCCCTTTTCATCCTCTCCTTAGAAATGCACTCATCCGTAAAAAGTCGCTGCAAACTCCGGCCCGCCACTCACCAGCAGTTGGCCGTCACATCCAGAGGAGCGCAGCGGCGAAGGACCTCTCTTCGATGTTTGAATTTCAGCAAGTAATGTTCAGCCAGCGCCGAGATTCCACGCAAGCGCGATGCATCTGCCATTAAACAACCGGTGCCACCGCCTCGCCGCGATCGCACCCAGGCCTAATAATTTCCGCTACGCCGAATCTCCAGCGCCACCGTCGGCACCGAACCGCACGGCAAATTGGTCACAAATCGCAACGTCCCATTCGCATCCTCAAACGACAACCCCGACTGCGCCGACCCTCCGCGATACTGCCCCCAAGTTTTCGGCACCGTCGCCACACACTGCGCATCCTGCGGCCCCGCCGAAACCGTGGCCGCCACACCCGACGCCGTCGGCGTCGCCGCACCCAACGCATCCCCGCGCACCGCACGATTCTTCCGCATCAACGCCGACGCCAAAACTAAAACCGCCAGCCCCGCCACCGCGCACCGCGCCATCATTCGACGTCCAAATATTCCCCGCATCGTAATCCTCCTCTTGCGCGCACTCTGCGCCAGCCTTCCGCCACCGCGCCCGGCCCGATCCGTCCCACATCAGGCACCGTCCCCTAGCTCTTGCTGTTCTTGCCGGCCGCCTTCTGCGATTCCGCAAACGCGAGCTGCGACGCCTCATGCGCCTTATTCGCATGCTCCATCGCCTGCCGCGCTTGTTCGTGCCCGCTCAGATGATCTTCCTTCCCATGATGCGCCGCCGCCGCGCGATGCGCATGCGCCGCCATCTCATGAAATTCCGCCGCGCGCGCGTTGTAACCGTTAGGCATAGATCCTCCGTATTTTTTCTCGCAAATTAAATTTCTACCACGCACCTCAAACGAATGTTCCGCCATTCACGTTAGCGCCGCCGCGCGCCCTTGTCCATCCGGTCTCGGCCCTGCCATCTTCCCGTAATGCCCCGTTGACCCGCGTTCCCGCAGACTGAATTACCAGCTTCGCTGTATTGAGGCGGTTTCGAATCGGCCACAGGATAAGGACCGTAGGAAGTCGCCACTGGAATTCTCGGGTGACGGCCACCCTCACTTCATCCGTGACGATCAAGGAGAAATAAAATGGCAAAGCAGACCGCAGAGCATCACACGCGCGCGGCCGAACATTCTGGCCACGCGCAGAAACATCATCAACAAGCCGCCAAGCACCACGAATCCGGCAATCACGAAAAAGCAGCGCACCACGCGCAGGTCGCTCAGGGTCACCAGACCCAGGCCATGCACCACGCCAACGAAGCGGCCAAAAGCCACACCGAGCACCACGGCAACAAGGAATAACCCTGCGCGTTGATCCGTGGCCTCCATAAAAAACGGATCGGCGAATTCATAAAGAATTGCGCGCAAGGTTTGTTCTTATCCTTCCTCCCCCCAAACCTTGCGCGCAATTTCATAACTCGCAACGACGTCATCAGTCGCTTCTCAAATTGTCCCAAGGTCGCGCCGTGAAACCATTTCGCAAGCCAGCCGCCAAAAGCGTCGGGGCAAATCAATCCGCGACCACCTCCGGGATTCCGCTGCGCCAGTTCGGCAAACACGAAGGGGTAAAAATCTCAGCGCTCGGAATGGGCGGCCACCATCTGGGCGCAGCCAAAGACGAAGCGACCGCTATCGCCCTGGTCCACGAGGCCCTCGACGGAGGCATCACTTTCTTCGACAACTGCTGGGAATATCATCGCGGCAAAAGCGAAAACTGGATGGGCCAGGGCCTGAAGGGCCGCCGCGATAAAGCTTTTCTGATGACCAAAGTTTGCACCCACGGTCGCGACGGCGCGCTCGCCACCCAGATGCTCGAGCAATCCCTAAACCGCCTGCAAACCGATCATCTCGATTTGTGGCAAGCCCACGGCGTCTCCTTCGAAAACGATCCGGCGCTGTTCATTCGTCCCGGCGGCGCCGCCGAAGCCATGCTCAAAGCGCAAAAAGACGGAAAAGTTCGCTTCCTTGGTTTCACCGGCCATAAAGATCCCAACATGCACCTGGCTATGCTGGCAACCGGCTTCCCTTTTGACGCCGTGCAGATGCCGCTTAATCCTTTCGACTCTACTTTTCGCAGTTTTGAAACGCAGGTGTTGCCGGAATTAAATCGCCGCGGCATCGCCGCGCTGGGCATGAAGCCCATGAGCGGCCACGGCGAGCCCATCCAGAACGGCGCGGCCACGGCCGAGGAGCTGTTGCGCTATGCGATGAGCCTGCCGGTTACGGTGACCATCACCGGAATGGAAAAGCCCGATATTCTCCGCCAGAATTTGCGCATCGCCCAGAATTTCACGCCGATGTCCGCCGCCGAAATGCAAACCTTGCGCGATCGCTGCAAACCCGTGGCCGCCGATGGCCACCTCGAGCTTTATAAAGTTTCGCTAAAATTCGACAACCCGGAAGCCCGCATCGCTCACGGCTTCCCCATCGACCAGCAATCCGACGAAGTGAAGGAATGGCTGCTGGAAGTCCAGAACGAGGGCCACGCGTATCCGGTAATTCCCGAACCGTAGGATGTCAGCGAATTTCAAAAATAATGTTGCACTCGAACACATTAGAAAGAGGCCCCGATGGCAGAGGTGGTTCAGGACACGGAAGATGAATACGAAAATCAGTTTTCGCGGCGGGATTTCGTGAAAGGAGCGGCCGCCTTCACCGCTTCCGCGGTAGCCAACGCGCGCATCGCTATGGCTGCGCGCAAACCGGAAAAACCATCACGATCGGGCGCTGGCGGCGGCGCCGCAACCGGCCCGCAGATCGCCACACGCGAACTGGGCAAAACCGGCGCGCAAGTCTCGATCCTCGGCGTCGGTGGTTATCATCTCGGTTCGACGAAGGACCAGCAGGAAGCCAATGAGCTCGTCGCCCGCTCGCTCGACGCCGGCATCAATTTCTTCGACAACGCCTGGGATTATCACGACGGCCTCAGCGAAGAACGCCTGGGCACCGCCCTGCGCGGCAAACGCGATCGGGCTTTCGTCATGACTAAAGTCTGCACCCACGGCCGCGGCAAAGATGTCGCCATGCAGATGCTTGAACAATCTTTGCGCCGCTTGCAAACCGACCATCTCGATCTCTGGCAGATTCACGAAGTCATCTACTACAACGATCCCGATTTAATTTTCGCGCCCGGCGGCGCCGCCGAAGCGCTCCTCGCCGCGAAGCAGCAAGGCAAGGTCCGCTTCATCGGTTTCACCGGCCATAAAGATCCGGCGATTCATCTGCGCATGCTGAACCAGAATTTCCCGTTTGACACCGTGCAAATGCCGCTCAACGCCTTCGACGCCAGTTTCCGCAGCTTCGAACAGCAAGTCCTGCCCGAGGCCAACAAGCGCGGCATCGGCGTCCTCGGCATGAAAAGCCTCGGCGGCTCCGGTGAGATGGTCACCGGCGGCGCCATCACTCCCGCCGAAGGTCTGCGCTACGCCATGAGCCTGCCCGTCGCCACCACGATCAGCGGCATGGACACCCTCGGCGTCCTCGAACAAAATCTGGAAATCGCGCGCAATTTCCAGCCCATGTCCGCCGCCGAAATGCAGTCGCTATGCGACCGCGTAAAAACCTACGCCGCTGACGGCCGCTTCGAACTATTCAAAACCACAAAAAAGTACGACGGAGCCGTAGGCCGCGAACAGCACCACTACCCTTCAGCCCAAAAACTCCCCGTGTAGTCTCATAAACGCCAGGCCGGAACGCAGCCATACGTCATTCTGAGCGCAGCGAAGAATCTCAACCAGGCTAGTGTCTCGGGGGCGCAACGATGGAACAGGAACCCGCCCACACCGCCTATAGCGGCCGGCTTTAGCCGGGCCATTTGCTTTTGCTTTTACCGTTGGGCTGTCAAGAAGAAGCAGTCGGTTCGCCTCAAGCTTCCGTTCAAACCCGGCGGACGAGCCACACCACCAAACAGATGATCACCAGCGTCCCAATAATTCCGTATCCGAACATCGCGCCTCCCAAGCCACCTTGTCGATTTTGATTCCGGCGAGGTGATGGTGCGCTACATCGGCTCGCGTGTCCCTACCGGAACAACAGTAGGAGACAGCGCTTGATGCCTCAGGTCTGCCGGGGCAAACACTTCACGGCAGCGGACACGGATCGATCTCGCACGTCACCGTGACCACCAGCCTCGGCATCAGCGCCGACGCCGCGCTCTCCGTCAGGTATCCGCGCTGCTGCAAGGTTTGCACCGTCGCCTTCAACTTTTCCCGCTGCCCTTCGACAATTTTTCCGAGCTCCGCGTCGTAACCTGAGCGATCGCTCCAAACGATGGTGAAGTTATCGACCGGCTGCCACGACGACATGTCTATCACGCGCTTTCCGAGCCAAAATGCAATGAGCCGGTGCCGCGTTACCGGATCGAGCGGCTCCACGCCATAGCACGATCCCAACGGGGCATTTTCGTCGAAACGCCGCAGCACGATGCGGTCGCCATCCAGCTCCACGATTGCCACCGCGCCGATTTCCGAATCATTTTCGACCAGGTCGTACCCATAAATCGGTGGCCATCCGTCAAGCGATTTGCGTTCCAAAGAATCCCCGCAAAATACCGATCCTCCCGATCCACCGCCGAGGCTGCCGGCCGCACGAACTGTTATTTGGATCTTGTTTTCGGAATCGGCCACGGTGCGTGCGACCACTCCAGAAGATTCACGCGACGGGCCCCTTTTAGTTCGGGGTCTTTCGCCAGCATCATCAAAGCGATTCGCGCCAACATTCCACTGGCCCAACTTCCGCCATTATTCAGCGTCCAATCGCCCAGGGTGCTGCGCGATTCGGATAGTGGCAAGCGGCTGATCAAAATCGCGGCTTGGGCCGGAAAACGCGGCGCAATCGCCACGATGGTCGAAACCGGAACCTGTGCATTCTCCTGAATCAGCGCATCCAAAACCGCGTTTGCCGCCGAAACCGACTTCCCGTCGCCGGCACCAAGCGGGACTGGCCATTTTTCCAGCCAGGACGGCAGTTCCGCCAGAATCGTCGCGTCGTGATTCCTTCGCGTAAAATCAGCCGCCCACGCCGCCAGCCGCGGATCCCCGCTGTGCAGCCATTGCTGCAGGGTCGCACTGTCAACGTGCATCTCGGGAGTTATGGCTTGGTCCTGCGCCGGGTCTTGCACCAGTTCTTGCGTCGGCTGTTGCGCGCCAGTCGAGCCAGCACCAGCCAAAATCAGCAGGGCAACGACCATAACCAGTGTCACGAAGCGGATGCGTTTCATCAGCAACCTCGCCTTCACGCAGGCCTAATTGACTCGTTAGACTCCAACGGCTCCCCAAATGTTGCCGCTTCACATCCACGCCATCGAGACAGCGGCGGCACCGCCGCAAATCCGCCTGCGATTCCGCCCCGCGAGTGCAATAGAATGAGTGGTCGAAGGAGAATTTCGATGGCTACCGAAACCGATGTCCTCATTTGCGGCGCCGGCCCCGTCGGCCTCGCCCTCGCCGCCGAACTCACTCGCTACGGCCTGGCGGTCCGCATCGTCGAAAAAATTCCGCAGCGCAACGACAAATCCAAAGCGCTGGTCATCTGGAGCCGCACCCTCGAACTCATCAACCGCATGGGCTGCGTCGAAAAATTCCTGGCCACCGGCCTGCACTCGCCTGGCGCGAATATTTCCAGCGGCAAAGAACGCATCGCGCACATCAATTTCGACGGCGCCGACACGCCCTATCCCTTTGCGCTGATGATCCCGCAGAACGAGACCGAGCGCCTCTTCGAAGAATTTCTGAACACCCTCGGCGTGCCGATCGAACGCGACGTCGAACTCACCGCCTTTACCGCCGCGCCGGACCACGTCGCTTCCACGCTGCGCCACGCCGATGGCCGCGAAGAAAAAATCGAAACGCCCTGGCTGGCCGGTTGCGATGGCGCCCACAGCACCGTCCGCAACCAACTCGCCCTGCCATTTTCCGGCACCACCCAGCCCAGCGACTGGATGCTCGCCGACGTGCATCTTACCGGCGTCCCCAATCCCGACCAAACCAACGCCTTCTGGCATTCCGCCGGCGTCCTGATTATTTTTCCCATCACTCCCGGCCGCTTCCGAGTCATCGCCGACGCCGGACTCACTGACGCGAAAAATGTGCGCCCCGAGCCCACCCTCGAAGAAATGCAAGCGGTTCTCGACCAGCGCGGTCCCGGCGGCATAAAAGTTTCGGATCCCATCTGGCTCGCGAATTTTCACATCAACGAACGCAAAGTCAGCGACTACCGCCGCGGCCGCGTTTTTCTGGCTGGCGATGCCGCGCACATTCACAGTCCGGCCGGCGGCCAGGGCATGAACACCGGCATTCAGGACGCCTGCAATCTCGCCTGGAAACTCGCGCTGGTCGCGCGCGGCACCTGCGCCGCGGATCCACTCCTGAATAGTTACAGTCCCGAACGCAGCGCGGTCGGCGATCAAGTCCTGAAAGCCGCGGGAATCTTTACCTCCGTGGCCATCCTGCAGGGCGAATGGAAGCAGTCGCTGCGCAATCACCTCGCGTCGCTGCTGCTCGGATTTGCGCCCTTCCGCAAACTCGCGGTGAACGCCGCCGAAGAATTGTCGATTGGCTATCCCGCCAGTCCGCTAAACGCCCACGCCAAAGACCACGACGGCGCAGCGCAACACGGCCACGCGCCCCACGAAGGCCACCGCGCCCCAGTCACCGCCGGCGAAATTCCAGTAGGCGCCGGCCGCACGCCACGCTTCGCGCTTTTCACCGCAGCCAACGACGACGCGAAAAAACATTTCGCCGCGTTAGTCGCGAAATATCCCACGCTGCTTGAACCAAATCTCCGCCCACCATTCACCGCAAACGGCCTCTGGCTCGTGCGCCCCGACGGCTACGTCGCGCTCGCCACCTCCCCCGCAGACTGGGTCGACCTCCAAGATTATCTAGCCCGAATCACCGGCCCCGCCTAGCTCCGCCACTTCCGAGCCTTGGTGCTGGCTTCTTACCCTCTCGAAGCGAACCCGCATCGTCATCGCGATCCTGTTTACGTTCGCCTTTCGTCCGGGCACTCCCCGTCTCCGTGTGCGATTCCCTGAACGCATCGCGAAATTCCTCGTTCCGCGCTACAGTGCGCGCATGCCGACGCTAAATGACAAACCGACCATCATCAGCATGGCCATAATCGCCTCCGCACTCGCCACGCTGCTGCACGAAGGCCTCGGCCACGGCATCACCGCCTGGCTTCGCGGCGATATTCCCACCGAGCTGACCAGCAACCATCTCTCGTCGCTGCAACCCGACCGTTGGGTCGACGCCGCCGGCACTCTCGTCAATCTCGCCGTCGGCGCTGCCTGCCTGCTCATCGCGCGTCGAACAATAAGCGCCAACACCCGCTATTTTTTTTGGATTCTCGCCGCGCTCAATCTGCTCCCCGGCGCCGGCTATTTCCTCTTCTCCGGAATTTTCGGTTTCGGCGACTGGAACGAAGTGATCCGCGGCCTGCCACATCAGCCGGCGGTGCGCATCGGCATGACCCTCTTCGGCGCCGCGTTGTACGTGTGGTTCGTTCGCTTGCTCGCGCAAGTGATCCGCCCGTTCGTGCCGGAGCGCCACACCTACAACACCGTCGGCCGCCTGCCGTATTACACGGCGTGCCTCTTCAGTTGCGCCGCCGGCGCCCTCGACCCACTCGGTATCAAGCTGCTCCTGGTCTCCACCATCCCCGCCGCCTTCGGCGGCTCCTCCGGCCTGCTCTGGGCCGACGCGCTCCTCCCGCGCACACCACCAGCGCCGGAAAAAATCTTCACGGTGCATCGCGCGCCAATCTGGTGGGTCGCTGCAGTTCTGCTGGGAGGTTGTTACCTATTCTTCGTGGGCCGCGGCATTCAACTCACCCACTGACCAACGCCGCACCGCCGTTGCCGTTGCGGGTGGCCCATCCTTTCGCCTGCTGCAAGGGTGGGGTCTTTGCCGCTGCGGTTGCCGATCTTGATTTGTCTTGATGTATCTTGATGTCTCTTGACGCGCGTCTCCATCCCCTGCTAACCTCACTTTTAGGGAGACTGCCCACATGCCCGCTAAAGCCACCAAGCGCCTCGGTCTCAACCTGCGCGCCAGCCTCTACGACCGCCTCACCCAACTTGCCAAGGACAACGGTCAGACCAAGACTCACCTGCTGGAACAGGCCGTGGCCCACTACATTCAATTCGTGGCACCCACCGAAACCACGGTGCGCCCCGAAATCATGGCCCAGGTCCGCCGGTCGATCAGCAAGAACCACCGATTGCTCAAGCTCCTGGCGAAGTAAGTGCCGCGCCGAATCTATCCCACTCTGCAGGAAGTAATCGAAACGCAAAAAATTCTGATCGACGAATACGGCGGCCTGCGCGGAATCCGTGATCGCGGATTGTTAGAATCCGCCGTGTTCCGTCCGCGCTCTGGCTATTACCGCGACCTCTTCGAGGAAGCCGCGGCGCTACTCGAATCGCTGGCCGGCAATCAGGCCTTCCTCGATGGCAACAAGCGCACCGCCTTCGTGATCACCGACGCCTTCCTGCGCATCAATGGCCACTACCTCGACGTAGAAACTGCCGCCGCGCATCGCTTCATCAACACTTCCATCGCGCGAAAACAATTCAACTTCACCACCATCCTCGCCTGGCTGAAAGCCCACGTCGAAACCCTGGACCCGTGATCGCGTAGGTGTTTAGTCGCCCGCACCATTGTTTAGCCGTTGAATTTCCGTTGCCGCAAAAAAAAACGCCCCGAACCGCGTGATAGCGGGTCGGGGCGTTGCCTCACCGGTTGCTTTTGCCCTACGCCGTCGGCGTGTTGTCGGCTGCTTTACGACGGCCGCGCGGTTGACGCCGGATTGCGCTTGTCCGCCATTTTCGAGGCCATGACCATCAGCAGCTGCTGGTCGCGCGGCGAAGTGCGCGCGAGCAGACGCCGGAACTGATGCAGCACCGGAGCGTCACCGGGAAGGTCCTTGCCGGCCCATTCCTTCTGCCGCAGGCCGTTGCGCATGAAGTCCGGCTTGGGCGGATTTTCTCCTTCGTAGAACAATCGATACATCGGGACGTCCAGAGCGCGGGCCAGTTTTTCGAGCACTTCGATGCCCGGCACGGTGCGGCCATTCTCCACGCGCGAAATATAGCAGCGCAGCAGTCCGGTGGATTTTTCCAAATCGCCCTGGCTCAGTTTTTTCTTGGTTCGTAAACTTTTAAGTCTGCGGCCGATTCTCATTCCTTCCTCCTGTGTTTTGCCTATAAGCGGCGGAACGTGAGCTGCTACTTCGAAGTCCACCGACTGGCGATTTCCCGGAATAGTTCTTCGCGACGTAGACGGCTTTCCTCGGCCGCGAGCGTGTGGATCAGGTCCTGACAAAAAGCGGACCACCGTGCCGGAAGCGCTCGCGCCTGATGAACCATTCCGATGAAAATGCTCGCGACGACATTGGTCATGCCAAAAAACCTCGGGCCTCGCCGCCCTTTTTTAAGGAATCAGGGGCGCGACCCGAATCGAGCGGCGATGGCCGGGCCCTGAGCTGTTCTAAATGTGTAGAAATGGGTGAAGCGCGAATGAAATTCGGGCTTCGTTGGAATAACGACGGTGTTGCTTAGGGAGAACTACAGAAGGATTAAAGCGGGAGGTGCGCGGCCGGAATCAGGTGTGGCCTTGAGACTCGCGACGATGAGCTGATTCGATGGAAAAATTCGGCCGGCTAGCGATGGAGCGACCGGCGAGGTGCTCGTCGCCAGGACGATCAGGGAACGCCAGGAGCGCAGCAGGCCAAAGCAATCGTCCAGAGAATGATCGCGCGATTGCCAACTGGTTCCGGCATCTTGAAACGCCTTGGGGAAAGCTTCGGGATCGACACGGGTGAACTGGCCATGGCCGTCGTTGAGCAGCACCGCGACCGGCAGGCGCAGCGAACCGGTGGTGAGCACCAGGTCCAGGCTGCCATTGCCGTTAACGTCGCGGGCCACGACTTGCAGGCCCCCGGGCAGCGAGAAAACCGGAATGCGTTGGTGGCCGGCGGAGCTGAGCCGGAGCTCGATCCAGTACTGGGTGCCGGAGAATCCGCTGGCGCCGGTCTGCACCGCGATCTGGTCCGGGCGAAAATCCCCGTCGAAATCGTCGAGGGCGGAGCGCACCGCGGGTGCGGTGGGAATGCTTGGCTGCGGGAAATTTTCAGCCGCGCGAGATACGCCGGTCTGCAGCAGGGCGGCGAAAAACAGCAGGAAAAAAGCGCGAACCAGTCCGCTCGCCGTCACGCTGCCGCGCCAGCGCTGGACTGCCTGGGAGATGGGTGCCCGAAGTTTCACGATTGCGCTTTGAAGATTAGCACAAACTAACTTTTGTGGTACCGGGAAAGACGAAGAAATCCTGAAAAATAAAGACTTAACGTAACTTTTTCACGATTTTCATGCAGGGTTTACGTGAGCCGAGAGTAGTCCCGGTGTGGGGACGGAGTCGGTCTATGCCAATTGTCACCGGGCGACCGCGGGCTGGTCTCGGTTGCCAGTAGAAATACGGTGCAGAGCTTCCTGGGGATCGGAGCTTTAGCTCCGACAATAAATCTCTGGTTTTCCGCGGGCTTCAGCCCTGGGGACGACGCTTTGGAATGTCTCTCCGTGGGCAGCGAATCCGGCCCCCAAAGGCGCCCTCACCCAGCTCACCCGGTGAAGACACTCTGCAGTCTTACCGTGTGGCATGTGGCGAAAATCCCGGTTTTGTGGAGTGGCGCTTCGTGATAGCGTGTGTGCGCCCCGAATATGCCGAACGAGGTAGCGACTTCGAAGTCTCATCGTTTACCCCGCTTCCGCGGCGTTTGCCGCGAGAGCAGGCTGAGGCGTTATTTCTCCCGTACCTCGGCAGCAACACTTGGATTGTGCTTCGCCGCGATTTCTCCTCTAGGATTATTTCCAACTGGCGTATTGGCGCAGGAAGCCACTTCGGGCAGTGGCGGCCGAGCGGCGGCCGCGCCGGTCGTGGTGCAGCCCGGGGCACCGGGGCAGCCGACCAAAACTTTGCCAGCGTCGACCCATGCTTCCCTGCCGCCGCTGGCGCATTCGGACGTCGAATTCATGCAGGGCATGATCATGCATCACACCCAGGCGGTGGAAATGACCGCGATGATCCCGTCGCACACCGCTAACCAAGCGCTGGGCGAATTGGGCGCGCGGATCAGCAGCTCGCAACAAGATGAAATCAAATTCATGCAGCGCTGGCTGGCGCAGCGCGGCCAGGCCACCTCCATGCCCGGGGCCATGGCGGGCATGCCGGGGATGGATAAAGACGGCGGAGCGATGGCGCTGATGCCCGGGATGTTGACGGCGGAACAGATGGACGCGCTGCGCCAGGCGCGGGGCCCCGAGTTCGATCATTTATTTCTAACTGGCATGATTCAGCACCACAACGGCGCGTTGATTATGGTGAAAGATCTGTTTAATACCGCGGGGGCGGGGCAGGACGCGGATATTTTTAATTTCGCGACCGATGCAGACAACACCCAGCGCGCCGAGATCAAGATCATGCAGGGCATGCTGCAAAAAGAAACAGGGACGAAAACCTCAGAGGAGAAACGATGAAGCGAATCGAGAATTTGGGAATCCAGCTGGCCGGTTTGGCGCTGGCCGCGATGTTCTGTTGTACGGGTCTCAGCGCGCAGCAAGCTGCACCCGCCCCCGCTCCGAACGGCGCTGCCAAGGATGCGCCGGCAGATGCGCCGTCCGATAAGGTCGGCAAGGAAATGCAGAATCCGTTTGCGGCCGTTCCGGCGCCGCCGTTGCCCGCGGGCATGACCGGATCGAACACCAACGATCCGCGCTACACCCTGAAGCCGGGCATGTATGACGCGGGCGAAGCGGCGGTGGGCTTGAAGCACTTGCTGCTGATCAAGAAGCCGGACGCGTTCCAGCTGGGGACGGACAATCCAGACGACCCCAAAGTGGCCAAGATGATGGGCCAAATGGGCATTCCGGCCGAGGCGAAAATTCCGAAGGATCTCCAGATCGTGATCGCGCAGCTGGCGTTCGGAAACTCCGACGTGGCTTTCCAGGGCAATCACTTGTTCCAGGGAAATTTTTATGGAATGAATATTTTCGATATTTCCGATCCAGCCAAGGCCTCGCTGGTGACCACCATGGTCTGCCCCGGCGGACAGGGCGACGTATCGGTCTACAAAAACCTGATGTTCATGTCGGTGGAAATGCCCAACGGGCGCATCGATTGCGGCGCGCAAGGATTTCCACCGGAACCTCCGCCCGCCGCGGGCGAGGAAAAGAAACGCCGCTTGCCGGCCGCGCAGGCCGAACGTTTTCGTGGCGTCAGAATTTTCGACATCACCGATATCAAGAATCCGAAGCAAGTGGCCGCCGTGCAGACCTGCCGCGGATCGCACACCCACACGCTGGTGGTGGACCCCAACGACCAAGACAATGTTTACATTTATGTTTCGGGAACGTCCTTCGTGCGCCAGGGCGAAGAACTCGCCGGATGCTCGGGCGGCAAGGCGGACCAGGATCCGAATACGGCGCTGTTCCGCATCGACGTAATCAAGGTGCCGGTGGCGGCGCCCCAGGACGCGAAAATCGTTTCCAGCCCGCGGGTCTTCATGGATTCCCGCACCGGCGCGATGAACGGACTGAGCAACGGCGGCAGCCACGACGAGGAAGAGAAGAAGCCGCAGGACACCGATCAGTGCCACGATATCACGGTCTATTCGGCGATTGGTTTGGCGGCTGGCGCGTGCTCGGGCAACGGGATCTTGCTGGATATCAAAGACCCGGTGCATCCGAAGCGCGTCGACGCGGTGAACGATCCGAACTATTCCTACTGGCATTCGGCGTCGTTCTCCAATGACGGATCGAAAGTCGTCTTCACCGACGAGTGGGGCGGCGGTTTGGGTGCGCGCTGCCGTCCGAACGATCCGAACAAATGGGGCGCGGATGCGATTTTCAATCTGAAGGACGACAAGCTCAGTCTGCAAAGTTATTACAAGTTGCCGGCGGCGCAGGGCGACACCGAAAACTGCGTCGCGCACAACGGTTCGTTGCTGCCGGTTCCGGGGCGCGACATCGAAGTGCAGGCCTGGTATCAGGGCGGCGTGTCGGTGATGGATTTCACCGATTCGGCGAAACCTTTTGAGATTGCGTATTTCGACCGCGGACCGATTGACCCCAAGATGCTGGTGCTGGGCGGATTCTGGTCGGCGTATTGGTACAACGGCTACATCTACGGTTCGGAAATCGCGCGCGGTCTGGACATCTTCGAACTGACCCCGACGGAAGCGCTGAGTCAGAATGAAATTGACGCGGCGAAAACCGTGCAGGTGGCGTATCAAAATGTGCAGAACCAGCAGAAGATCGAGTGGCCCAACAAGTTGGTGGTGGCCAAGGCCTACCTCGATCAGCTGGAACGTTCGAAGGCTTTGCCGGCGGCGCAGATTGCATCGCTGCGCGAAGCGATTCGCGGCGCCGAAGGTTCGAACATGAACAAGGGCAAAGTGGCGAAGTTGAAGTCCATGGCCCCGGCGGTCGAATCCAGCGCCGCTGGTGCAAAACCAGCGGACGCGAAGCGCATGCAGGCGTTAGCGGCAATCCTGAAAGCGCCCGTAGCGTAGACCCGAACGCAGAACCGATCGGTAGGAAACGTCCCGCTTGCCAGTGCGCGAGCGGGACGTTTTGTTTTTTGCGCAAGCCGGCCACACCGCCAAAATCTCTAGGCCAGAAGGCCTGCTTCTGGATGGCCTGGTCACCATCGCGAAGAAACCCTCCTGCTCTAAGGACTCAATTGTTCCTACCGCACCACCTCGTATTCCGTCTTCACCAATCCACTCGCATACGCCTGCGTCGCCACATGTTGCAGACGCACGTCCCGCAGCAGCGCGCCAAAAAGCGGAATCCCCTGTCCAATCAGCACCGGCACCCGCGTAATGATCATTCGATCCACCAATCCCTCACGCAAAAACCTTTGCACTGTAATTCCGCCATCAACATAAACGTGTTGCACTCCGCTAGCCGCGAGCTTCTTCGCGATCTCCGCCGGCGCGCCGCTCATCTGCTCCACCTTGCCGCCATGCACTCCCGAAAAATCCAGCGGCTTGCTGCTCAGCACCACCACCCGCTTCTCGCCGTACGGCCATTCCGGAAACGCCAGAACAATCTCAAACGTATTCCGCCCGATGACCAGCGCATCCACGCTGGCCATGAATTCCGGATACCCGTGTGGCTCCCCGCCACCCTCCGGCAGAAAATCGAGTTCCCCGCCGGCCCGCGCAATAAATCCGTCCACACTGGTCCCAATAAAAACCGACACTTTCATCCCCGCCTCCTGCACTCCGCGCGCGCCTGGAGATTACTTTTTGCCCAGCCGGAACACAACTCCCGCGCTGAACCGGAAACTATTCTGCCGGCTATTCAATCCGTCCGGGATCGTCGTCAGGAAATATTCGGCCTGCACCGGACGAATCGCAATCAACTTGGTCACCTGGATGTCCACGCCGCCTGCCGCGTTTAACTTCGTGATGCCGAAGCTGCCCCGCCGCCCAAGGCCTTACGTTTCGCCTTCTCCTTGACAATCTAGGAGTCGATTCTTTATATTCCTAGGTGTTCTAGGAGAGTCATCCATTCCCCATCCGGGAGGAACTATGAAACTCTGGAGCCGCCTCCGTTCTTGGTTACGCGCCAACCTCTGGCGCTCGCGCACCGAGCGCGAAATGGATGCGGAGCTGAACTTTCACCTCGAAGCCCGCGTCGAAGATTTGCTCCACCGCGGTCTCCCGCGCGCCGAGGCCTTGCGCCGCGCGCGGCTGGAATTTGGCGGATTCGAAAAAGCCAAAGAAGAATGTCGCGAAGCGCGCGGCGTTCCGCTGCTCGAATCCATCGCCCAGGACCTGCGCTTCGCCCTGCGCACCCTCCGCCAATCTCCCGGCTTTAGCCTCATCGCCATCTTGACCATCGCGCTCGGCATCGGCGCCACCACCGCCATCTTCAGCGTGGTCGATGCCACGCTCCTGCATCCCTTGCCCTATCCGCAGCCCGAGCAGCTCGTACGCCTCGAGGACGATCTTCCCGGAGTCGGCGCCCAGGACGTCGGCATGTCCGTGCCGGAGCTCCATGATTTTCAGCGCTCCGGAATTTTCCAATACGTTTCGCCCATCGGCGGCGGTGACGTCAATCTCACCGGCGGTTCGCAGCCCCTGCGCATCAGCTTTCTCAATGTAGCGCCGAATTATTTTGCCGTGCTCGGCGTGAAGGCCCAGTTGGGCCGCACCTTCGATCCCGACGATCAGACACCCGGTTTCACTCTCGAAGCGGTCCTCAGTAATGGTCTGTGGAAACGGGAATTCGCCGCCGATCCGGCCATCCTCGGCAAAAGCCTGCGGCTCGATAACGATTTGTATCGCGTCATCGGCGTGATGCCGCCCGGTTTTCACGATCCCGGACGAACTCCGGAGGAAAGAAACATCGACAGTTGGATGGCCTCGGGCTTCGCCGGGCCGCCCGCTCCTCCGCCGCTACGCCACGACCGTCTCCTGCAAGCGGCCATCGCGCGCATCAAACCCGGACTCACGATTGCCGAGGCCCAAAGCCGTTCCGATGCCCTGGTCGGCGGGTTGCAAAAACAATTCCCGGTGGATTATCCGGCCCAAAGTGCGTGGCGCGTACGCTTGACCCCACTCCAAGAGACGGTGGTTGGCAATGTTCGGCAGTCGCTGATTCTGCTGCTGGGCGCGGTCGCCCTGGTCCTGCTGATCGGCTGCGCCAATATTGCGAACCTGCTGCTCGCACGGGCCAGCGCTCGCGGCCGCGAGATGGCCGTCCGCCAGGCGCTGGGCGCCGCGCGGTCGCGGCTGATCCGCCAGTTGCTCACCGAAAGCCTGTTGCTGTCCTTGCTCGGAGGAATCGCCAGTCTCGGAATTCTTTTTTGTACCAAGACGTTGCTCTTGCGGATCGTTCCCGATAGCCTGCCGCGCCTCAACGATGTCTCGGTCAACTGGACCGTTTTGCTTTTCGCGCTCGCTTCTTCGCTTCTCGCCGGAGTGATTTTTGGTCTGGCTCCCGCCTGGCAAGCCAGCCGCGTCGATCTGACCCACATGCTCAACCAGGAGACACGCAGCTCGAAAGGTTCCCGGCAACAATCCCGCACCCGCGGCCTGTTGGTGATCACCGAATTTGCTTTATCCCTCGTGCTGATGATCGCCGCGGGCCTGCTGCTGCGCAGTTTCTGGGATTTGCTGCAGGTGCATCTCGGCTTCAATCCTCAGAACGTCATGGCGGTTCGCACCTGGCTGCCCGTCCCCAATGATCCGGCCACCGACGTCTATGGAACCACCGCGCAAGAGGCTCCTTTCTTGCGCGAAGTTCTCCGTCGGGCCGCGACCCTCCCGGGTGTGCAGCAAGTGGCCATCGGTGATCTCGCCTCGATTCCGTTGGGGCATGGTTGGCGGGATGTAAGTCCAGTCGCACTGATCGTTGAAGGCCGCGATACTCAGACCGATCAAGCTCCCTTGATCGACCGTTCGGAGGTGACCCCGGAATATTTTTCCTTGCTCGGCATCACCTTGCTGCGCGGAAGGCTGTTTAGCGCCTCGGACAACGAAACTGCGCCGGCCGTCGCCGTGATCAATGAATCGCTGGCCCGCACTTATTGGCCAGACGCGAATGCCATCGGCCAGCATCTCAAGCGGCCCCGCGATTCTGCGTGGAGCACGGTGATCGGCATCGTGGCCGATGCTCGAACGGAATCGCTGGCCGCAGCGTCTGTGCCGGAAATTTACTTGAGCGCCTATCAGCGGACGCCCAAAGATTTGGCGGTGTTCGTGCGCGGGCGGCTGGACGTCGCGGCGATTCCCGCGCAACTCCGCGAACAGGTGCAGTCCATCGATCCCGACCTTCCCGTTTTCGGTGCCCAGACGCTGACTGGCGCGGTGTCCGCGTCGCTGTCGGCCAGGCGCTTTGCCATTAACATGGTCGCGCTGTTCGCCTTGACCGCCTTGCTTCTCGCGGGCCTGGGGATTTACGGCGTGATTTCCTACACCGTAAATGAACGCACCCGCGAATTCGGCATTCGCGTGGCCCTGGGCGCCCCGAAAAACACCATCCTGCAAATGGTTTTGCGTCAGGGTCTGCAACTGGCTTTGGCAGGTGCCGTGGTCGGGGTAGTTGCTGCGCTGATTGTTTCCCGCCTCATGGCGGGCTTGCTCTACGGCGTCAGCGCCGCCGATCCTCTCACCTTCGCCGGCGTGACCGTAATTTTCATCCTCGTCGCGCTAGTCGCCTGCTACGTCCCAGCCCGCCGCGCCATCCGCGTCGACCCCATCGTAGCCTTGCGCTACGAATAAAATCGCAGTCGCGTCGTCATTCTCGGCGCAGCGAAGAATCTCACCCATGCCCACGCATCGCCGCCCAAAACCACCGCGCCACCTGTAGCGGCCGACGTTAGCCGGGCAGCCGTTGCCGTTGCCTCTGCTTTTCCCGGTGCCCCATCCTTCGCCTTTCGAACCCGAATGGTTCGACCTCAGCGCAACTCCAAAGCCCCCTTCACCCGAATATCCGCCGCCGACGCGCCCACCAACACCTCGAACTTCCCCGGCTCCGCCACCCACGCCTTTTTCTCCGTGCTGTAATAGCTCAGCGCCCCACGGTCCAGCGTAAATGTAACGTCGCCCGATTGCCCCGGCGCCAGCTCCACCCGCCGAAAACCTTTCAACTCCTTCACCGGACGGTCCACGCTCGAATGTCCATCATGCACGTACAGCTCCACCACCTCCGCTCCCGCCCGCTTCCCCTCATTGCGAACTTTCAAACGAACTTCGAAGGTCTGTGCCTGGGCGGAACCCGCGGCCGGCTTGATTTTCAAATCGCTATACCCAAAATTCGTGTACGACAACCCATACCCAAACGGAAACTGCGGCGCGATACCGTGTTTGTCGAAATAGCGATACCCCACATAAATTCCTTCCGCATATTTCACCTGCAGATTTTCTCCCGGATAATTTCCGTAAACCGGCGACTCCTTCAGCTCATTCACATAGCTAAACGGCAATTTCCCCGAGGGATTTACGTCGCCGAACAAAACATCCGCCACCGCGTGGCCGGTTTCCTGCCCGCCGAACCACGCATCCACCAGCGCCGGCACGTCATTCACCCAGCGGCTCACATTCACCGGCGCCCCCGCGTTAAAAACCACCACGGTGTTGTGATTCGCCTTCACCACCGCCGCGATCAATTCGTCCTGCCCCGGCGGCAGGTCCAGCGTCTTGCGATCGAAACCCTCCGATTCCACGCGCGCATTGTCGCCGACGACTAGAATCACCGCGTCGGTGTTGGCCGCGATAGCCACCGCTTCCGCCCGTAATTTTTCGGCCGCCGCCGCATCTCCGCCGCCGGCCGCCGAAAGATTCTCCACCAACCCCGCGCCGCTCACGCCTTCCTCGTCGATCGCCGCGCCCTGCGCATACCTCACCTGTATTCCGCTGCCCGCCCGTTCCTTGATGGCAGCGAGCGGCGAAACCGAATACTTCGAGCGCACCAGCGAACTTCCCCCGCCGCCCGTTCGCGCCACCGCCGCGTTAGGACCGATCACCGCCAGCGTCTTGATCTTCGCCGGATCCAGCGGCAACAAATTGCCGGAATTCTTCAGCAACACCAGACTCTCCGCCGCCGCACGTCGCGCCACCGCCCGCTGTGCCGGCGTGTCGATTTCAGCCGCGCCCGTCGCCGCCGCTTGCGCCCGGTCAAAAATTCCACTCACGAACAGGACGCGCAAAATGTTCCGCACGTTTTCATCCACCGTCGCCTGCCTAATCGCCCCAGCCGCGATTCGCGGCAGCACTTTCTCCGGCGAAAGAAAGTCGCCGCCATTCCCATTTTTCTTCGCGCCCTCGGTCGCCAGCCACGCCCGCGCCACTTCCCCGCCCGGCATTTCGATATCCATCCCCGCGTTCACCGGACCATCCGTGCTGTACGTGCTCCCCCAATCCGAAACCACAAATCCCGTAAATCCCCATTCCTTGCGCAGCACGTCCTGCAACAAATATGCATTCTCCGAACAATACCGCCCGTTCACTTTCTGATATGCGGACATCACCGACCAAACCCCCGCTTCCTGCACCGCCGCCTTAAACGCTGGAAAATAAATTTCCTGCAGCGTGCGCTCGTCAATCGCTTCATCCACGCGGTGTCGTTCGAATTCCTCATTGTTCGCCGCGAAATGTTTCACCGTGGCGATCACCCCTTCGCCCTGCACGCCTTTGATATACCCGACGCCGATGCGCGCCGCCAAATACGGATCCTCTCCGTATCCCTCAAAATTTCTGCCCCACAGCGGCACGCGCTGAATGTTCACTGTCGGGCCCAGAATCATGTCGCGACCAATCGCCCGTACTTCCTGCCCCAGCGCCTGCCCCACCGCTTGGGCCGTGGCCGGATCCCAGGTCGCCGCCACGCCGATTCCCGACGGAAACGCCGTGCTGGCGAATTTTGGAAATTTGGAATCGGCCGCATTGGTCAGCGCCGAAGGACCGAACCACGACCGGATCCCCGCTGGCCCGTCCGCCATTTTGATCGACGGAATCCCTAGCCGCGGAATCGCCACGGTATCCATCCAGTTCGCGCCGCTGAGCAGCGAAACTTTTTCTTCGACCGTCATCCGCCCCAGCAGGTCCTCCACCCGCTTTTCCACCGGCTGCTTCGTAGCCTTATATAGAGCCTGCGCTGGCTCCTCCTGCGCCGGAGTCCTCGGCCGCGCCAACGCGACCGCGCCAACGCCCAACAACACCGCCAGAGCCAGCCCCACCGCTACCATGCTCCTCGACCCGCCACTCCTGCCGTAATTTCTCCGATTATTTCTAACGAGCATGTGCCCATCCTCACCTGAATTTCAAAACTTCCACGTCGGCATCCTGTGCCGTCAATGGCCATGGAAAAACCGCAAAAAATTTCTACTTCTGATCCTGCACCAGCGGCACATCGGCCATCAGCTGCAAATTAATCATTTCCTGCAAGCGCCGCTCGATTTGAAAATACGTCGCCAGCTTTCTTCCGGGCAGCACCTCCAAAAATCTCGATACATACCGCGCCCGCAATATCGCCACATTCTGATCCGCTTCCAGCGCCCGCCGGGTCAGATCCACGGCCTGCGCATCGCTGATCGATCCGAACGACTCCTTATATTCCTTGATCACCGCGTATTTCTCGTTGTTCACCCGAACCAGGTCCGCCGTATATTGATCGTAAATCGGCCAGAATCGCGCGGCGTCGGCTTCGCTCAGCTTCAGATTGTCCGCGATCAATTGTTTCTTCTTCGAGCGAATATCCTTCCGCATCAGCTCGATGTTCGGGTCCTGCGTTACCGGCACGCTCTGCAAGGACGACGATTCCCCCTGATTGTCCGCGCCAGCTTGAGCCCGCGCGCTCCCCGCCCCCAACGCCGTCAGCGCCAAAGCCCCGCACATCGCCATCCCCATCCACATCGACTTAGCCATTAGAAACCATCCTTTGTTCGATTCGGAATCGCCGCGTCCCACCAACCAGCCGCGAAGGTAGCACGGAAGAACCTTTTTTTCGACCGCCAACACGCCGCCCATAACCCGCACACCGCGCTACCCACCCTGCGACGCCGCCCGCACCACCTGTAGCGGCCGGCGTAGCCGGGCGCGTACCTGCGCCTCTAAACCTGAAACCTTCGCACCGCTCCTCCCGTATAAAGAAAGCGAGGTCCCCGTGCATCGCCGATCGTTCCTCAAATCCGCCGGAGCAGTTACCATCGTCGTCGCGGCCGGCGGCGTCTATCGCGCCTACGATCAAGGCGTCTTCAGCATCGGCGCCGGCCCAGCCTACGAACCCTGGAAAAATTGGCGCGACGCCACCGGCGGCCCCCTTGCCCTGGTGCGCGCCGCGATCCTCGCCGCCAGCCCGCACAATACCCAACCTTGGCGATTCCAAGTCACCAACTCCGCGATCGATCTTTACCTCGACACCCGGCGCAACGTCGGCGCGCTCGATCCCTACCTCCGCGAAGAACATCTCGGCATCGGCTGCGCGCTGGAGAATCTGCTACTGGCCGCTGCGGCCAACGGCTACGCCACCACGGTGACCCTGCCACCAGGAAAGCTGGAGCCGATCCCGGCTGATCCCGAAACAACGCTCGTCGCCCGCGTGGATCTCTCTCCGGGCAAAAGCGAATCGAGCGAACTGTACGACGCCATCCCTCGCCGCCACACCAATCGCGCCCCATACGATCCGCAGCGGCCGCTTCTGCCGGATTTCCTCGAAAAGCTGCGCCATCTGCCCGGCGACGACTCCAACACCAAACTGTTTTTGTTCACCAGCGAAGCCGACCGGAAAAAAATCGCCGAAGTCAGTTCCGCCGCGAACACCGAACTCTATTCCGACCCCGACGTCCAGCGCGGCAGCGAACGCTGGCTCCGCCTCAACTGGAAGGCGGTGCAGGAACATCGCGACGGCCTAACCGTCGACGCTTTCGGCCTGCCGCCCATCGCCAACGCCGCCGCCAAAATGATGACCCCAAAAATGTTGAGCTGGGCCGCGGCCCACGGTGAAAAAAATGGCTACGTTAATCTGATGCTCAGCGCGCCGCTGATCGGATTCATCGCCGTGCGCGACCGCTACGATCCGCGGCAATGTTTGGGCGCCGGACGAATCTGGCAACGCGCCCACCTCCTCGCCACCGCCCGCGGCCTCGCCGCGCGCCCCTGCAATGAAGCCGTCGAAATGGTCGATCATGAACGCGCGCTCGGCCGCCCCGCCTCTCGCGTCGCCCTGCTGAATGAAATCACCGGCGACTCGACCTGGCAGCCCACTTTCGTTTTCTATATGGGCCATCCCACGCTTCCCGCCCACGCCAGTCCCCGCCGTTCACTCCAATCCGTCCTGCTCGAACCAGTTTCACCCGATTGAACGGCTGCCCGGCGATGCGGTATATTCGACCCTAGCCGGAAAGCACAGCGGAAATTCCGGTGCTAACTTAATAGAGGAGGCAGTATGTCCAAGGTTCTCGCTATTGTTTTCGCAACTGTATGCATCGCCGTGCTGTGTTGTGCGCCGTCGGCGTCAGCGCAAGTCACCGTCGCCGTCGGAGTGGCGCCCATATGTCCCTATGGCTACTTCTCGTACGCTCCCTACAACTGCGCGCCGTACGGCTACTACGGGCCCGACTGGTTTGTTGGTGGTGTATTTCTGGGAGCTGGCCCCTGGTTCCACGGCCCTGAACACTTCTCCGGCCATGTCGACAACCGGTTTGACCCTCATCACGGCTACCGGGGACCGTTTCCTGGGCGCGGAGATGAACCCAACAACCACTTCCACGGCAATGAGGCCAGAGACGGGAGAGGCCACGTGGTCCAAAGCGATCATGAGGTCGGCGGTGAACACGGACTACCCGGTGGCCACGGAGGGGAGCATCACTAGAACGCGAGGTCTGCCGCAACGGCTCTGCTTGCCACGAAAATTCACACCAGGAAGGCCAGCATGAGCCAGCGGGCGGCGTGGATTCAGCTCGAATAGAATCCACGCCCCGCCCGTTTATCAGGCCCAAGTCAGCCGGATTGGATTCCGCGCGGCGGCGGCTTGGCACTCCGATTGTTTCCGTGTAGCGCGTTTATCCGGAGTTGGAAAATCTCGATGGCGCTCCCGCCAAGTGAGACTGCAGCTGCGCGAGACTTTCCACTACCAAGTCCGCGCCGGCCTTGGCTAACGCTTCGCTCGAAAAACTGGTGGTGATCCCCACCGCCAAACATCCCGCCAGCTTCGCCGCGATGATCCCGTTGATTGCATCTTCGATCACCCAGCAGCTGGTGCCCGCCAGCCCGAGCTCCTTCAGCGTGATTTCGAATACTTCCGGCGAAGGTTTCGGCGCATCGAACTGCGCCGCATCCACCATCACCTCAAAAAAGGATTCCAGCGCGGACCTCTGCATCAAGGATTTCCGGTTTCGCGCGGTTGCCGATGTCGCGAGCGCCAGTCGAAAGTGCCGGTAGGACCAACTCACAAAGTCGAGAGCGCCCGCTACCGGCTGAAGGGTACATTCTCCCGCTTCGTAAAATGCGTTTTTCTGTCTCTGGAGCTCGGCGCTCTGCGCCGCCGACAGCGAGAACTCCGCGGCGACATCGTCGATCATCGCCTTATCGCTGCGCCCAATATAGGCGGCGAAGCGCTCCTCCGGCAGCGCGATTCCTGCGTGCTGCAAAGCCGCTCGTTTGGCGCGCTCATGCAGGCCTTCCGAATCGACCAGCACTCCGTCCATGTCGAAGATCAAAGCTGCGGGTAGCACGGTGCGCCCCTTGCACGATGTCGCTTCACTGGCCGAACTGGACATCTATATGGGACTCTTGACGTAGGATGCCTAGTATTGCACGATTGGTGCATGATGTTGCACGCTTCAATCGAAGGCCAGAACCCGGCCCTTCCCGCCAACCGCCACGCCATAATTTTGGATCGCTTAACCGCGGACGGGCAGGTCAGCGCGTCACTGCTCGCTCGAGAATTTTCCACATCGGAAGACACCATCCGGCGCGACTTGCGGGACCTCGCGTCCCGCGGGCTCTGCCAGCGAGTTTACGGCGGTGCGGTGTTGGTTTCGCCCGCGTCAACTTCAATCCGGGTCCGCGCCACGGAAGGGAGCGAACGCAAGCAGGCCCTCGGGAGAATGTTGGCCACGCTGCTGCGTCCGGGACAATTCATCTTCATCGATGCCGGCAGCACCAATTTAGCGTTTGCGCACCAGATACCGGACGGCCTGAATCTCACCGTCGCGACTCACGATCCAGCCATCGCCGCCTGTTTGGTGGGGCGCTCCGGCGTTGAACTTCTTATGATCGGCGGGAAGGTCAATCCGAAAATAGGAGCGGCACTCGGCGGCGGCCCGCAGCGAGAAATCGCCAGCATGAGTCCCGATCTCCTGATCCTCGGAGCATGTTCCATTCATGCCGAAAACGGCGTCGGAGCTTTCGATTTCGACGATGCCCAAATGAAGACCGCCCTCATCCAGCGTGCGGGCTCGACCGTCTTGGCCGTCCAGAACGAAAAGTTGGGCGCGGTGGCCACCCACCAGATCGCGGCGATCGATTTGATCGCAGATGTTGTGGTCGAAGCTGACGCTCCAACGGCCCTGACCGAAACATTTTCGTCCAAAGGTCTGCGGGTTCATCACGCTGCGCCGGCATCAATCGCAAATGAGGGGCCACGCCACGCCGCCGGACCAATGCGCCTGACCAAACGGGTCCAACGATGAGCGATCTCAATCATCAGCGCGTACTCGTCACCGGTGCGGCACAGGGCCTCGGACGCGCTATAGCTGAGAGATTCCTGGAGCAAGGGGCCACCGTCCTCCTCACTGATTCGGTGGAAGACCACGTGATCAATACGGTCACGGATAATTTGGAGCGCCGATTTCCGGGACTCGCTTTCGGCAAGCGCCTCGACGTCACCGACGAACGGCAGGTCATCGAAGGCTTTCAGTTCATGCGTGACGTCCTGGGCGGATGCGATGTGCTGGTGAATAATGCCGGCATCAACCATGAGTGTCCTTCGGAATCGTTTACGGCGGCGGACTTCGACAAAGTTCTGGCGGTCAATTTGCGGGGCGTCTTCCTCTGCAGCCGGGAGGCGATCAAGTTATTTCTGAAGCAAGGCTCCGGCGTAATTATCAACAACTCTTCGAATCATGAACTGGTCCCCAAGCCCGGTTTCATCGCCTACTCGGCCAGCAAAGGCGGCCTGGGGAATCTCACTCGCACCTTGGCGCTCGAGTACGCTGACCGCGGAATTCGGGTGAATGCGGTCGCGCCCGGCGCCACTCTCACGCCGCTAAACGCCTCGTGGGCCGACGATCCAATCAAAAGAAAAAAAGTGGAGAGCCACATCCCGCTAGGACGCGCCGCCTCTCCCGAAGAAATTGCGGGAGTCTTCGTTTTCCTGGCCAGCAAAGACGCCAGTTATATCACCGGACAAACGATATACGCGGACGGAGGGATCAGCCTGCACACCGATTACAAAACGAACTGGTCCTCCTGACGGTTTCTTCTTCGCTGCGCTCAGAATGACATCAAGGGTGGGTTGATTGCGTTACGGCTACGCCAATGTTTCCCGTTCCAACCAAACTCCAAAACGCCACCTGTAGCGGCCGCCTTCGCGCCTCGACCATGCACCAAACGCAAATCAATACATGTGGAACGAAATTTCGATGTTTTGGTGCACCGCGACCGGCGCGCCGCTCGCGTCCTTGGCCGGCTCAAAGATCCAGGTGCCGACCGTGGTCACCGCCTGCTGATCCAGCGACGGCTCCAGCGATTTGGTCACGGTAATGTCGCTCGCGCGGCCTTCCGCGGTGACCAGCACCGCCAGCATCACCGTCCCCTGAATTTTTTTCTTCCGGCCCTGGTCGGAGTACTCCGCGGCAGGGCAATATTTGCACCGTGCAAACGAGTTTGGATTCGGGCGCGGCGCGTTCGCATCGTGGGTCGGACCCAGCGCCGCCAACGGCTCGCCCAGCTGTCCCGCCAGCTCGCTCGACATCGTCACTCGTGATTGCACGAAAAGAATTGGGCGCGGATGCGGTGGTCCCGCCGCGGACGCGGCGGGGGTCACCGCCGGCCGCACATTCACCGTTAGCCCCAAATCATTGTCCAGCGCGCGGTACCGCCCGTTCACCAGAATATCCGCGCCGAGCGCTTGGGCCAGCTCGATCGCCTGCGGCGATTCAAATTCGTCTTTGGCGGTTAGTCCCCGCGCCTGCAGCGCCGCCGGCAATTGGGCCCGGTCGATCACCGCGAACGCTCCGCCGCTGCCCGCGGCCCACTCCGCGGACAAATTGTCCGCGACCCACGCGCCAAACGGCCGCCACTGGTTGTCCCAGGTGCAAAAATCCAGCACCACAATTTTCGGCGCGCGCCCCGCGCCGCTGGACTCTTTCCAATCCGCCAGCGCCGCCGCCAATTTCGCATTCAAGTCCTGGGTCATCGCCGGCCACTCCACCGCCGTCGCCCGAGCGGAGCCGAAGCCTACTCCCCGCGGCCGCATCGTCGATCGCGGCTGCATTTGCGCCGGCTGCGCCTGAGCTGCCGGTGATTGATTCGCCGCACCCGAATCAGCCGCTGCCCCGCCGGGCATCGGCCCGGCATCGGCCTGCGCCCACACCCGCCCCGGCGCCAATAGCAGCAGCGCCGCGCACACCATGGCGCACGGCGCGGCGCACCGCCAAGCCCGCGCCCCGGCGAATCTCCGTGTCCGCATTTCCTGATCGATTACGTTCCGGAATGAGTAGTTCATGGCTGGCACCTCGCACTTTGCCGATGCGATGCGCCATCCTCGCACCCAAGTTGCTTTCGCGCAATTTGCAATTTCGCCCAGCCGATGACGTCGTGCTCCCAGGCCTGCTGGTCCCTACCGTCCCGGCTCTGTCCATCAGTATAGAGATATCACCGGAGTTATTTATCGTCCACTAATCGTGGGCCCACGCAAGATCTACAACCTCCATTGCGCTGCAACGCACCCTCTCCGTATTTCTACGAATATCCAACAAATTCCAATTGTGTTAGCGTGAGTCGGGGCACTTTTCTGTGCGATCAATTTGCGCGCCAATCGACGTGGGACGACGCAAGCGAGAGGAGGACGCCATGCATCACCGCGCATCACAAAACGAAGCTCCGCCACGCGACGCGATTAGAAACCGACCTATCTCCCGCATAACCAAGGCCTCCCATGCGTTCTAATCGTCATTTTAAGGGTGTTTTCAAAACGCCGTGCATGCTGACTCAATTTGCCGTCTGCCACTTTCCATTTCTGAATTTCCATGTTCCACCCTTCCTAATCGACACTTCCCGCAATTAGAAACCATCTTCAACCTCCACAAAACAAAGGCCGTCCGTGTTTTCTAATCGACAGTCTTTTCGGCGTGGGCCGCGCGTCACCGTGCGCCACCGCAGAGGGGCGGGGTTTCGGCCATTTCTAATCCGCTACCAGCAATTAGAAATCAACGTAAACCACTCAAAACAAAGCGTCGAGGCAATTTCTAATCCGCAAAAACGACGGTGTTTGGTCGCCCAAAAAACCGGCGCAGGCCATTTCGCTGATTTATCTCTTCCCATTTCCGTCTCGCCGCGAGTAGATTCATCCCAGGCGACGCACCAGAAGAAGTCGAGCGCCTCGCCTACCCACACCATGACAGCGATGCCGCAAGCGCCGGCTCGGCGCGTTCATCACCGCGAAGGTTTCCAGGAATGGCGCTCCGGCAGCGGGCCTTCCAGCGTTCGGCCCACTTTCGCGATCGCCATCCTGCTAATTTCCATCGCGATCCTCGCGACGGCGGCGCCCGCGTCCGCGCAGGATCGGACGCAAACGCGGTCGATGGTTATTTCGCGGGGCGGGATTGTGGCGGCGGAAAGTCCTTTGGCGGCGCAGGCGGGGGCGGCGATTCTGGCGCGGGGCGGAAACGCCGTCGACGCGGCCGTGGCCGCGAACGCGGCGATGGGCGTGGTTGAGCCGATGATGAACGGCATCGGCGGCGATCTTTTCGCCATCGTGTACGAGGCGAAAAGCGGAAAACTGTACGGGTTGAACGCCAGCGGCTGGGCGCCCGCGGGGCTAAGCCTCGAATTTCTGAAATCCAAGGGCATCACCGAAATGCCGCAGAGCGGCATACTCGCCATCACCGTGCCGGGCGCGGTGGACGGCTGGTCGAAACTGCTGGCGCGCTTCGGAACGAAGCAATTCTCCGAAGTACTCGCGCCGGCGATTTATTACGCGCGCGAAGGATTTCCGGTACCCGAATGGGACGCGGCCTACTGGGACGACAGCGTGAAGCTGTTGCAGCGGGATAAAAATGCCGCGGCAACTTTTTTGCCCGGCGGGCGCGCGCCGCGCGTGGGCGAACTTTTCCGCAACCCGGATCTGGCGCGTTCGTTGGAGCTGATCGCGGCCGGCGGACGCGACGCGTACTACCGCGGCAGTATCGCCAAAAGTATCGCCGCGTATTCCGCGAAAATCGGCGGCCCCATGACCGCCGCGGATCTCGCCGAATATTCCAGCGAGTGGGTCGAGCCCATTTCCACGACCTATCGCGGCTGGACGGTTTACGAAATTCCGCCAAATGGTCAGGGTATCGCCACGCTGGAAATGCTCAATATCCTGGAAGGATTTTCGTTAGCGAAATACGGGCACAATTCGGCTGATGCCTTGCACGCGATGATCGAAGCGAAAAAACTGGCGTACGCCGATATGTATCGCTACGTTGGCGACCCGAAATTCAGCGAGATTCCGGTGGAAGGCCTGGCCTCCAAAGATTACGCCGCCGCGCGCGCCAAATTAATCGACATGGCCAAGGCGAATTGCAACGTGCCGCCGGGCGAGCCGGCGCTGCCGGCCAAAGGCGACACCACGTATCTGACCGTGGTCGACGCTGACGGCAACATGGTCTCCTTGATTCAAAGCAACTATTCCGCATTTGGCTCGGGCCTGGTGGCCGACGGCACCGGCTTCGCGCTGCAGAATCGCGGCGGACTCTTCAAACTCGATCCGCAATCGCCCGATGCCTTGGCCGGGCACAAGCGCCCGCTGCACACCATCATTCCCGGCTTCATGACCAACGGCCACGAACGCATCGCGTTTGGCATCATGGGCGGATTCAATCAGGCCCAGGCCCACGCGCAATTTGTTTCGAACGTGGTAGATTTTGGCCTGAATATTCAGGAGGCGATGGAGGCGGCGCGTTTCACCAAGCGCACCTTCGCCGGCTGCGACGTCGATATGGAAGACCGCATTCCCGCGGCGGTGCGCGATAATCTGGCGGCCCGTGGCCACCAGATTATTTTGCACGGCGCGTATTCCGCCACCATGGGCGGCGGCCAGGCTGTCGAGCGCAACGCCGACACCGGCGTAAATTTTGGCGCCTCCGACCCGCGCAAAGACGGCGAAGCCATCCCGGAGGCCGCCCCCACGCGTGCGCAACCATGAACCGTCTCGATCGCGTCTACGTCTCGGGCCGCTCGGTTTCACTTCGTTTCGGTTTACGCTGTCATCCCGACCGCGGGGCCGCAGTTGCCCTGACGAGGGATCTCTCTTCGATTGCCCCAATTGCAACGCACTCGATCGGCGATTCAAAGAATTCCAGTCTTCCCTTCTCGCCGCGATTCCGAACTGCGGCCACAGCTGGACCGAAAGTACTATCGACCAGCACTTTCGCCTGGCCGATTATTCGTATCCCAGTCCTTGCGGAGGCAGTACATGCCGGTAGCGAACCAGGTTTCGGAACCGCCGAGAAAAACCTCCCCCGACTCCACCGAGAAACAACCGCTCCTGATCCCGACCCCTTTCGGAGAATTGACCCGCGAAGAAATTCGCGAGTGGGAAATTATGCTGGGCCGTCCCCTGCTGCGTTTGCCCCAGACTCCCGAGAATTAGCGCGCCGCATTCAGCGGTGGCAGCCGCGGCGGGAAAACTGGAGTACACTGCGGACATGAGCGGACACTCGCGAGCTCATGTTCTGGCGCCGCGCATTTTGCCGGCGGCGCTCCTTCACTCAACTCTACGCGCACTTCTGCACGCGACGCTGTGCGCCACGCTGCTGGCCGGGCGCGCGGAGGCTCAACCAAAGCCTGCGACCGCAGCCGACAGCTTCTCCATTCCCGCCGGAACCATTCTCCCCATCGAACTGCGCTCGACGCTCTCACCAGAAAAATCCAAACCGGGCCAGGCCATCTCCGGAAGAATCATGCAGGACGTTCCGCTGCCGGCCGGCGCACGGATCAAAGCGGGCAGCAAAGTTTTTGGCCGGGTGCTCGCAATTACTCCCGCCAGCGCCGGCGTGCCGCCCAGCATCTCCTTGCAATTCGATCAGCTGGTGCTCGCCGGCCAGACGATTTCGATCGCGACCGACCTGCGCGCCATCGCCGGCTTCGTGCGCATTGAGGAAGCGCAAATTCCCACCACCAGTGGGGGCGAAGGCGAAGTCTATCGCTGGTTGCCCACCTCGCAAATCGGCGGCGATGTGGTCTATGGCGCCGACGCCCCGGTGGGCAGCGCGGAAAATGCCGACGATATCGTGGGCCGCTCGGTCCATGGCGGCGTGCTGGTGCAGGTACGCGCCAAACCCGGGGCGGCTTGCCGCGGCAGCATCGCCGGCAATCCTGCGCCGCAAGCCCTGTGGGTTTTCTCGGCCGACGCGTGCGGCGTCTACGGGATCAATCATCTGGTGATCGCGCACGCCGGACGCAGCGCGCCCGCCGGCGTGATCGTCCTCGCGTCAAATGCCGGCAAATTGAAAATCCCCGGCGGCACCGGCATGTTGCTGCGGGTCAACGCCCCCGCGGAAAATTAATTGCGGACGCGCAACTTAGCGGACGAAAGTTGGCAGGTGCACGATGTCGGTGGGCGGGACTGGCTCGAGCGGGTTGCCGGCTTTGCGCCAGGCGGCTAGGCCACCGGCAATGACGAAGGCGTTGAAGCCTTTTATGCGCAGCAGGTGCGCAACGCTGGCGCTGGTCAATTCATTGCGGCAGGTGCAGTACAAATAAATATTGTCCTGCTTGGGGAGCTTTTCGATTTCGGCGTTCAGATTGTTGGGCTCGATGCGGATCGCGCCGGGAATGCGATAGACGTTGGTGCCGTAGTAGCCGTGGCTGCGCACGTCGCCGAGCACGATGGTCCCCGTCGGCCCCGTTTGCAGTTTCTTGGCCAGCTCGGCGACTTGCACGCGCGGCACGATGCGGTCGCCGCGATGTTTCCAGTACAACGACACGCGGTAGGCGATGTAGGCCAGCACCGCGAGAATGATGACCACTTCCACGGCGTGGCCGGCGGCGCGGAAGCCCTCGACGATTTTTCCCACGAAATCGCGGAAGATGTAGCCGACGGCGATGTACGCCAGCGCATACAAACATGCGCCTAGAAAATCCAGCCCCAGAAACTGCAAGTACGGCATCTTCATGCTGCCGGCCAGCGGCGCGGCCATGGTGCTGACACCCGGAATAAATTTCGCGATCAGCAGCGTCTCCCGGCCGCGTTTGTAGAACGATTCCGCCGACTTCAGCACGCAATTTTCGGGGTCGATCGAAACGCGGCACAGGAATTTCAGCACGGTCCAGCCGGTGTGCTTGCCGAAGAGGTACAGCATGGTGTCGGCGGTCATCATCGCGATCACCGCGCACAGCACTACCGCCGGCGTGTTCAAGCGGCCGGAGGCGGCGGCGGCTCCGCCGGCGACTAGCGCGACCGCGCCGGGTACCGGCACGCCGATGGCTTCGGCGAAAACGACCAGGGAGACTACGGCGTAGCCGTGGCGAACAATCAATGCGAGCAGATCATTCATAATTCGAGGGTAAAGACTAGCACGCCTCGCGCACAATCGGGCGAAGGCCCGATGGGGGCGGAGGCAACGGCAAGTGCAGCGCAGGTTTTGGGCTGGGCAACATTGGAGAATCGACGGGTGAGTCAGCGGGCGCGCAAAAAAAGAGGCGCGGGAAATTTCTCCCGCGCCTCTTTGCCCTACGCCCTGAACTTTTTGCGGCGGCTATTTATTCCGCCGCGGTTGGAAGCCGATCGTTTTTTTCGTTCAGCGCAACCTGAACGCGTGAAGAAGATCAGCTAGAAGCTGATTTTCAGGATTTGGCCGTTGTTGCCGACGAACCAGCCGGCTTTGGGATTGGCGAAGGCTACGGCCCAATTGCCGTCGACGCCGGCGATGGGATACCAGGTGCGGCCTTCGTCCGGGGTCCACGCGGCGCCGCCCGAGGAAAAGGCGGGCTGCGTTTCGGCGGTGACTACGACGGCGTGTTCCAGATCGAAATTCTGTCCGTCGAAGCCCCAGTTGTCGGGATCGAGGTAGAAACCGTTGTCGTCGAAGCGGCTGCCGCGGACGTAAGCCAGGCAAAAAATCGTGCCCTGCAGCGGCGGCTTGTTGGTCAGCGTCCAAGTCTGGCCGCCATCATCCGATGTGGCCGCATCAGCAAAAGAATCGTCGCCGAGATCGCCGCCGGCCACGATGCCGTGGCGTCCATCGCGGAACGCGACGGTGGTGGCGCCGCCGCTCGCCGAAGTTTCGAGCGGCGTGTTGTACGCCTTCCAGGTTTGGCCGCCGTCGCGAGTGGCCAGGACGCGGGCCGCGATGGCCTGCGCGCCGGTCACTGACCACGCATTGAACAAGCCTTGAGTCGCGGTGCAGGTGCCGCTGGACGAAAACGAGGCTTCGCCGGTCAGCGCGGGAGGCATGCGGTTGGCGATCGATTGCCAGGTGCGGCCGTCGAACGTGCGCAGATCCGGAAAGACGCCATTCACGGAATCGCTGTGGGCGATGCCGCGATCCGGGCCCCAGAAGGCGAAGCAATCGTAGAAGGCGTTCACGGTCGCGTTGGTGAATTCGATTTTCCAGGTCGCGCCGCCGTCGATGGTTTTGTAAATCTTAAAATCGTTGGTGTTGTTGCCGATCGAGAGCAAGTAGGCGATTTTGTCGCTGACGCCGTAGACGTCGCGGAATTGCAGTTCGTCGTTGGGGTCGGTGGTGGTTCCCGGCACGACGCCAGATCTCCAGGTTTTTCCGCCGTTGGTAGTGACCACGAAGGTGCCGCCTGTGCCCGAAGCCCACACCACGTTTTCGTTCACGGGGCTGACTGCAATCAAGAGCTGAGTGGTTCCGCTCACTTGCGGAGTAATCGTCGGCTGCTTCACCTGCCCGCCGTCGTTACCAGCTAAAACGACCGACGCCGACAACACCACCAGACAAAACGCCATAAATAATTTTGAAATTTTCGCCATTAGGGTCCTCCCAGGACGGGTAGTACGGTGAGCTGAGGGCAGGAGTATAGATGCGGCGGAAAAGCGTGTCAAACCATACCGGGG
>Ga0209530_1000093_pt1 | contig 75839 bp, 68 predicted proteins | sample BlaSpr_A8_Ref_O1_FD_187987 | JGI IMG/M metagenome (GOLD analysis project Ga0209530, IMG submission 187987) | Forest soil microbial communities from Thunder Bay, Ontario, Canada - Black Spruce, Ontario site 2_A8_Ref_O1 (SPAdes) (version 2) | ecosystem: Environmental > Terrestrial > Soil > Boreal...
GAACGGCAATATCAGAGAACAGCTATGATTCGCTTTTTGTTGCGCCTGGCGATGGTGATCGGCATAGTGTCTTGCTGCGTCCGGTTGACGCACGCTGGCGGACCGGAATATGTAGCGGGATCGAGCTATTTCAACGCATTGACGATGGGCCAACCGTTGATCTGGGCAGGAGGACAGATCAACTACTACACGGATCAGGGTAACTTGAGCCCGATTCTTTCAAACTCGGCGGCGAATGCCTTGGTCGCGAACTCTTTTCTGCAATGGACCTCTGTCTCGACGGCAGCGGTAGTAGCGAACGCAGCAGGAGAGCTGGCTGAAGATGTAAACGGAAGCAATATTGAGGTGAATTCGAGCGGAATAGTGACTGCTCCGGCTGACATCACTCCTTCTGCCACGAATACCCCAGTAGGGATTGTCTATGACTATGACGGGTCGGTAACGAACGCCCTGCTTGGGGAAGGCGCGGGCGACGCCACCCAATGCTTCTGGAACGCGGTTTATGGAGGTGTAGACAACTTCGTTGTGACGGCTAATTTTGCACATGCTTTAGTGGTGATCAATGGTCAGTGTGCGTTGCAGACTTCCCAGCTTACCGACGTGGAATACCGGCTAGTTCGCGTGTTGGGAAGCGTGCTGGGAATGGGATGGTCGCAACTCAACTTGAATGTGATTACGGGCGACCCTACTCCCACCGGAGACGACTTCGCTGGGTTTCCGGTAATGCACTACATGGATTCTGTGAATTGCGTGCCGATCACCGTCTGTTATACCAACCCCTACCAACTGGCAGCGGATGACATGGCCGCACTGTCGCGGCTGTATCCCTTGAGTACGCCTCCTTCGAGCACGGCGCGCGTCTACGGGTCGGTCTACTTTTCCAATCATCTGGGAGGTCCAGGACAGCCCATGCAGGGAGTGAATGTTTTCGCGCGATGGATTGATCCGTCGACGAACCTTCCCTCGCACGAGTATGCGGCTTCGTCGGTTTCTGGATTTCTATTTAGCGGAAACGCAGGAAATCCGGTAACGGGCTGGACCGATCCTCTCGGCAATGCCTACAGCGAATTCGGGGCAAACATTCAAACGGTGGAAGGATTTTTTGACTTGGGCGGGTTGCCAGTTCCGAATGGGGCAAGCACTGCGCAATACCAGCTTTCGATCGAAGCGCTCAACGAGGCGTGGTCGGCGGGAGTAAACCCTTATAGCGGCGCTCAGGTGACACCCTCTGGGACATTCGAGCCGATTACTGTCACGGTATCGGCGGGGGGTGAGTTCGAACAAGATATTCAGATGTCTGGCAGCGGACAGGCCGTGGTACCCTGGGCTGCATCCGAGACATGGAGCGCTCCTGCGGTTATTCCAGAGGCAGGAGATTGGGTTGGATCTTTAAGTGGCTATGGTGACGCGCCTTATTTCCTGCTGTCCGCCCAGGCCAACCGCACTTTCTCGGTGGCGGTGACGGCGCTCGACGAAGCTGGCGTGGCGAGTGAATCCAAAGCCGAGCCGGTGGTGGGCATCTGGGCGCAAGGTGATCGGCAAGGTACGCCTCCGCCGGCGTTTACATCCCTGCCCTTCAACTCGGAAACGTTTGCCATGAACCTTTTGAGCGCGCAGGTTCTTCGCTCAAATAGCTTCATTCTCGGTATTTCCGATCTGCGAGGTGACGGGCGTCCCGATTACCAATACCACGCGCATGTACTCTATGGCGATTCGGTGACTCCGCAACGCGTTCCGGTGAGCGGAGGGGCGGTTGTGGTGCAAGGAATAGGGCTTGCGCCGGGGTTGAGTGTGGATGTAGGCAGCACGAACGTTCCCGCAATCGCCACTGATTCGGGCCACATTCTGCTAACGGCTTCAGCCCAAACTGATGGGCCACAGACGATCACGATAACCGATCCCGTGAGCAGCGCGTTCACCACGATGACGGGTGCTCTCACCTACGGGGCTGCGGCGAGCGACGAAATGCTCTTGTTGCAAGGCTCAAATCCTCCCGCAGCGCTTGGAACCCAAGCGATAAATCCCGTAAGCGTGCGAGTGGTCACTTCGGACGGAATTACTCCGGTATGGGGCGCGACGATCGGATGGAGCAGTACAAATGCCGCGACGTTGTCTGCCTGCGGTGGCGTTTCGAGTTGCTCGGCTACCACCGACGAGGGCGGGAACGCTTCCACGTGGGTTACGCCGACGGCTGCCGGAGTCGCAACCATAACGGCGATGCTTGCGCCCGGCGTTTATAACCCAACGCAGTCAGTATCCGGCACATTGAATGGAACTTCTTCGTCGCAGAGCATCGGAGTCACCACGCCCTATCTTTGGATTGCTCAGGGAGCATCAGTGAGCGTGCCGTTGACTGCCCGGGTGGTGAGCCTCGGATCTCCGCAGAGCGGCGTAACGGTAAACTTTATCGTGGATCAGGGCACAGCTTCACTGAGTTCCTCGACCGCAGTGACCAACAGCGCGGGATATGCAACGGTGACTCTCAGCCTGACAAATTTTTCTTCCAACGCCCAGCTGAGCGCCTGCGTTTTACCCGGACCCGGGCCTTGCCAAACCATCTACGCGAACGCGGTTGCCGCGGGATTGATGAATTTGCAGCCGGTAGCCGGCGGCGTGCAAGTTGTCACCGGACAGACGTTTCAGCCCCTGACCGTACGCGTGACCGATTCCTCTACGCCGCCGAATCCGGTGCTGGGTGCAAGTGTTCTTTTTCAGTCGACGGTGATGCGGCCGTCGGGAGATGGGTTCACAATCGTCACGGGCGACTCGACGACCACTCAAACAGGGATGCCTTCGATCCTGAGCGCTACGCAGAGCCTGGTTCCAAGCAACGTTAACGGCCTAGCCGGCATTGTTCCGAGCGTGGGATCATTCAACGGCCTATTGGAGATCGAGATCCAAGTTTCGGCCGGAACCGCGGCTTTTATTCAGGATGTTTTAGAAACTTTTCCGTAAAGCGCTCAGTTATCCCGATTCGACGTTGATAGAAGGAGATTGTCACAAAGCGATCTCGTGCTCTGGTGTAGTCTGTTGCTCTACGAATGAGCACTTTCCGAGCGACTTTGCTGCTGGCGATGGCCACCTCGTTCTGGACCGGTTGCGCCTCGATCGGGCCGCCCGAACCGCCTTCGCTTGAATTGCCCAAGCCGCCCTCCGATCTGCGCGCAGCGCGCAAGGGCGACAACGTGGTGCTGACCTGGACCATCCCTTCGCGAACAACGGTTCGCCAAAAGTTGCGGTATTTGGGAAAAACCGAGATATGCCGGAGTTTTGACGCGTCTATCAAAGAAAAAGAATGTACCCCAGTCGTTGGATCGGTCGCGCCGCCTGCGGATTTTGAAAACACGATTAAGACAAGTACCAAAAAACTCGCAGCAACTTTCACCGATGTTCCTCCCTCCGCAATTAAACAGGAGAATCCCATGGGATTTGCCGTTTATGCAGTGGAGGTGCAGAATGCGGCTGGCCGGGCAGCGGGGATTTCGAATCAAGTAAGAGTTCCGCTCGTGCCGACTCTACCGCCCTTCGAGGATTTCGCGGCCCGCCCAGAGGCATCAGGAGTGCTGGTCTCATGGCGATGTCCTCACAATGCAGTCAGCCTGAAAGACCTTCAGTTTCTGTTTCGCATCTACCGGAGGCTCGAATCGGAGGTGCGGTACACGAAAATCGCCGACGTTGCTGCCACCGAGTGCGCGGAGGCGATACCTCCAAACGAAGAGGCCGCCGCTGGTTCCTTTCTGGATCAAACCTTCGAGTGGCAGCAAACATATTTCTACCGTGGCACTGTAGTGAGCGCGATTGAGGTTCCGGGCACGAGTGCGATCGAAATAGAAGGCGAAGACACGCCCGAAGTAAAAGTGTTCGCCAATGACATCTTTCCGCCGGCAGTTCCCTCGGGATTGCAAGCTGTGTTCTCGGGGCCGGGGCAGTCGCCGTTTATCGATTTGATTTGGTCGCCAGGAAAAGATGCGGACATTGCAGGCTACAACGTATACAGGCATGAAATTAGCACGCCGCTCGAAAAATTAACCGCCGAACCCGTGCAAACCCCGGCATTCCGGGACACACGGGTTGAGCCTGGAAAGACCTATTTTTATTCAGTATCCGCCGTCGATCGACGCGGCAATGAAAGTGCACGGTCGGAAGAAGCGAGCGAGAACGCGCCTTGATTCGCCCTGTAGCGGGTTGACGAATAATTCTAAGGGAAAAACATCGCCGAATCGGAAATCTCGTGGTTAGATAGTTTGATGAGATATTGCCGTTTTGAATGGAATGGCCAAGCCCAGTATGGAATGGTTGAGTCTGCGGGCGGTCACGATGCGATCCTTAGAGTACTGCTAACCGCCCCGGAAGAGTCGAACGGAGATGTGGAAGGGCTGCGAACACGCCGAATCGATCCGATTCCGCTCGAAGAGGCCACGCTCTTGCCGCCAGTGCGGCCTTCCAAGATTGTTTGCGTGGGGCGCAATTACCGGGAGCACGCGGCGGAACTGGGACATGATGTTCCCAAGGAGCCGCTACTGTTCTTGAAAGCGCCGTCGGCATTGCTGGCGCGCGGAGGAGTAGTGAAGCGGCCTAAGATTTCGCAGCGAGTGGATTATGAAGGGGAATTGGGCGTTGTAATTGGGAAAAAGTGTCATCAGCCGGGCGAGGATGAGGACCTCCGAGCTTATATTCTCGGCTACACCTGCGTGAACGATGTGACGGCGCGCGATTTGCAGAATAAAGACGGACAATGGAGCCGGGCCAAAGGGTTTGATACGTTCTGCCCGGTGGGACCGCTGGTGGTGGACGGACTGGATCCGTGGACGGGAGTAGGCGTCGAGACTCGCGTCAACGGCGAGGTTCGGCAGCAGGGCAATACGCGGGATTTCATCTTCCCGCTGGATACGATGATCCGGCACATCGCGCAGGCGATGACGCTTTATCCGGGAGATCTGATCGCAACCGGCACTCCGGCTGGCGTGGGACCTGTAGTGGCGGGCGATGTGATGGAGGTGAGTGTCGAGGGCGTGGGGACGCTGCGGAATTCCGTTGCAGACGAATAGACTGTGATCGGCAGGTTATTGCAGGCGGAAACGTTCGCGCATCAGCCGCTGCAGGCGTGGTTTATAAAGAAGGTCGTAGGCAAGTTCTTTATCGGGAAACATGGCGAGGGCGGCGCGCTTGGCGCCTGCGGCCAACTCTGAGGCTTCCTCGATGGTGAGCGTGGGATCCTGACTGATGACAGAAGAAACCATGCTGATCATCAATTGCAGGCGGCGAATTTTTCGAGCCTCGTCTTCGGAGCCGCTGAGTTCGCTGTTACTCCCAAGTTCTGACCCGCAGAGGGGATCGTTCTCACGATTTGATTGTTCCCCAGAAGTCATCGTGCAACCTACCTGGTGTTTTGGCGATGCGAGTAGGGCAGAGGTCGCGACGCTCTTTTGAGTCCGGGCGAGCTGCCAAGTTTGACTTTCTCTCGCATTCATCTGCATTATCACATCGGAGAATCCCATGCGCGACATTATTTCTACCGACGATGCTCCTAAAGCCATTGGACCGTACTCGCAGGCCATTCGGGCGAATGGGTTCGTCTTCGTTTCGGGGCAGGTGGCGATCGATCCTTCTACGCAACAGGTGATCACGGGAGATGTGGCGGCCCAAACGGAGCAAGTTCTGCGCAACTTGTCGGAGATTCTGGAGGCGGCCGAGAGCGGATTGGGCAAAGTGGTGCGCTCCACTGTGTTCCTTAAGAACATGAGCGATTTCGCCGCCATGAACGAGGTGTATGGCAAGTTTTTCAGCGTCGCACCGCCAGCCCGCTCCACCGTGGAAGTGGCGCGTTTGCCGAAGGATGTGCTGGTGGAGATTGATGTGATTGCGCTGGCCTAGCGAAATCAGCTCCAGTGAGCACGAGAGATGGCTAGGCATAAAACCTTACATATACCTTTAACCATCTATCGTTGTTAGTGGATCGTTTTTAGTGGGGTTGCAAGAGGAGCCTGGAATGAGTAAGTACGCCACAGTATTCATCTTTTTTGCGCTCACGACGGGGCTGGTGACGGCGCAAAATACTACAAGAAAAACTCCGAATACAACTGCGCCGACCAAGGTGACCGGGACGGGGGTCAAGACGGAGTCCGGCTTGCAATACTGGAATATTCGAGTGGGAAATGGCGAGGAGGCTAAAGAAGGCAGCCACGTTCGCGTGCACTATACGGGCTGGCTCGCAAGTGGAAAGAAGTTCGATAGCTCGGTCGATGCGGGGAAGCCCTTTGATTTCACGATCGGCAACGGCGAAGTGATCCGAGGATGGGAAGAAGGAGTCACCGGAATGAGGGTTGGCGGCAAGCGGCAGCTGCGAATTCCACCGGCTCTCGGCTACGGAGCCGACGGGACGCCAGACGGATCGATCCCGCCGAATGCGACGCTTATCTTCGACATTCAACTGCTGGGTGTGCAGTAGAGACGGTCCTAGGTGTTAGTCTTCAGGCCTCGGGAAGAACGGGGAAAAGGGATTGCTGGGCTTATAACCCAAAACCCAGAACCTAAGACCTGTTTTACGCTTTAACTACTTTGCCGCTGCGGATGCACGAGGTGCAAACGCGCATGCGTTTGGTAGTGGCACCCACGCGGGCGTGTACCGGACGCAAGTTTACGTTCCAGCGGCGCTTGGTAACGTTGTGGGCGTGGCTGATGCGGTTTCCCGATTGCGGCTTCTTGCCGCAGATTTCACATTCCTGGGCCATGACTGCTAGATCCTCTCAAAGCTTGTGGTAGAAACCACTATTGTACCGGATTTGGGCTGCGCCCGACAATTCGCCTTTAACCCGGGGGCAAGGTAAACTAGCATCGGAGACGAGGGGTTATGAGAAAACGCGGCAATTCGACGTTGATGGAGAGCACTCTGCTGCTGGCGTTGATGGGTATTCTGGCAGGAGCGGTTGGAGGATTAGCGGTCGGAGTGGCGACCGGTCCTAAGGCTACTTCGGCAGTATCTGCAACCAAGTAGCCTGGCGCAGACGCCTGGCTGCGTTCGCTATGCGATACTGAAGCCATGCAGACGCCGCTTCAGACGCCCACTGCGGCCACGGACCCCAAGTCCGTGAAAGTGAATCTAACCACCGGAAGCGGTTTGGACATTGAGTGGAAAGATGGCCACATTTCCCACTACGCCTTTGTCTATCTGCGCGACGCTTGCCCATGCGCCATGTGTAATGAAGAGCGCGAGAAGGCGGGCCGTGAGCCGGGTGAACCGGAAAAATTAGCGCCGGGCATGCTGCCGATGTTCAAGGCCGCCGCGCGGCCTCTCTCTGCCGAAGGGATCGGCAAGTATGCGATCCGGTTTGCGTGGAACGATGAACATGATCTGGGCATTTATTCCTGGAAATTGTTGCGGGAGATTTGCCCGTGTGAAGAGTGCAAGGCACCGCGGGTGCAGGGTTGAGCTGGGCTGATGCAAGAGGGTAAATTCAGCAGCACGGCACAACGGGTCGCGGTGCGAAGGGCCGCGCATCAGCTGCTGGACCATCCCAAGGTTCTCGACGACCCGCTGGCTCTGCGAATTATTGGGCACGAAGCCGCTGAGCAGCTCCGAACTAATCCCAAAGAACATCATTTATTTTCGAGGGCATTTCGCGCCTTCATGGTGGCGCGAAGCCGCTACGCGGAGGACGAACTGGCGCGAGCCGTGGCTGAAGGGGTTAGCCAGTATGTTGTGCTCGGAGCGGGGCTCGATACTTTCGCCTACCGCAATTCGCATCCCCAGTTGCGGGTGTTTGAGGTGGACCATCCTGCTACCCAGGAGTGGAAGCGGGCGCGGTTGCAAGCGGCGGTGATTCCAGCGCCGCCTTGGTTGACTTTTGTGCCGGTGGATTTCGAGCGGCGATCCCTAGATGCGGGGCTTAAAGACGGCGGATTTGACCCGAAGGCTCCGGCATTTTTTTCCTGGCTGGGAGTTACTCCCTACCTGACGCATGAAGCTTGCATGGCGACGCTGAGTTTTATTGCCAGGATGCCGGCAAGAAGCGGCGTGGTGTTTGATTTCGCGATGGATCGGTCGTTGCTCAATTTCGGGCAGAAGATGGCGCTGGATGCGCTAGCGAGACGCGTAGCGGCGGCGGGAGAGCCGTTTCAGTTGTTCTTTCATCCGGTAAAGTTGCAGGAAGAGTTGAAGAGACTGGGATTTCACCGAACCGAGTTCCTGCAAGGCGAGCAAATCAATGCACGCTATTTTCATGATCGTAGGGATGGGCTGAAGGTGCGTGGAGGGTTGGGGCATTTGATGGGGGCATGGGTATAGGCGGAGCGAGATGGAAAAAGCGATGGCCCCGATTGCTCGGGGGCCATCTAATTTGGGTAACAAAGCACCCTGCGATAATTTCAGTACAGTCAGCGCTGATTCTCACGCAAGTTACTTTTGTAGATATCGAATCGCCGACACTCACTTGCAGCACCGCTCCTGTAAAATTAAATTATCGGCTCCGGAGCCACTTCCGCATTGTCTTTTCTTGATCAATTAAATCCGCAGCAGCGTGAGGCCGTCGAAACTGTCGATGGGCCGGTGCTGATCCTCGCCGGCGCGGGGAGCGGGAAGACGCGCGTTATCACTTACCGGATTGCTTATTTGATCGAGCACGCGGGAGTGATGCCGGAATCCATTTTGGCGATGACGTTCACCAACAAGGCCGCCGCCGAGATGGGCGAACGGGTCGAGAAACTGGTGGGCGGGTTGAGCATTGCGAAGCCAGTCATTTCCACTTTTCATTCTTTCTGCGTGCGGGTTTTGCGGCGCGATATTGAAGCTTTGCAGATTCCTTCGGCTACGCCGGGACAGCTGCCGATTGGGCATACGAAGAAATTCGTCATCTATGACGAGAGCGATATGCAGTCGGTGGTGAAGGGCATCATGCGCAGGCTGGGGCTGGACGATAAGCAGCTCACGCCGCGCACCGTGCTATCGCGGATTTCATGGGCGAAGAATCACATGCTCGATCCGCAGGAGCTTTACCTGCAATCGGCCGATCCCAAGACCGAGAAGATCGCGCATTTATTTGAGGAATATCGCAAAGAACTGCGTAAGGCCAACGCTTTGGATTTCGACGATCTGCTGCTTGAGGCCACGCGGCTGCTCAAGACTTCAGCACAGGTGCGCGAGTATTACAACCGAAGATTTCAGTATTTGTTGATCGATGAATATCAGGATACGAATCGTCCGCAATATGAGTTGATGCGCATGCTGGCGGGTGAGCGGCATAACGTGTGCGCGGTGGGGGATGAAGATCAATCGATTTATTCCTGGCGCGGGGCGGACATTCGCAACATTCTGGAGTTCGAGAAGGATTTTCCCGAGGCAAAGATTATCCGGCTGGAACAAAACTACCGCTCTACGCAGAACATTTTGCAGGCTGCGTCGTCGGTAGTTGCGAATAATTTGCGGCGCAAGGGGAAAAATCTTTGGACGTCGCGCCAGGGCGGGACGAAGATCGGCTACTATGAAGCCCCGGATGGAGAAAACGAGGCGCTTTTTGCCGCGGACCACGTGACGAAGTATATGCGCGAGGCGGGACAGCGCGGGGAGACGCCGCGGGCGGCAGTGCTTTATCGCACCAACTCACAGTCGCGGCTGTTCGAAGAGGCGATGCGGCGGTACGGCTTGAAATACAAAGTGGTGGGAGGATTTTCTTTTTACGAGCGATCCGAGATCAAGGACATGATCTCGTACCTGAAGGTGATTCAGAATCCAGATGACTCGATCTCGCTGCTGCGCGTGATCAATACGCCCACGCGGGGAATTGGGAAAGGCACGATTGAAATCATCGAGAGGCTGGCGCTGGAAACTGGGCTGTCGTTGTGGGGAGCGACTGGAGAGGCGATTCGGCGGCAGTTGTTGCCGCAGCGCGCGCTGGCGGCGTTGAAAAGTTTCCAACAACTGATTGCGGATGGCCAGGCAATTTTGGCGGGCAATTTTGGCGAGAAGCTGGAGGATAGTGCCGGAGAGAATGCGGTCGCAGAGCTAGCGCCTGAGACTGCGGAGATTGAAGGCGAGCCCACAAACGAGGATGAGGCGGCGGCTTTCGATCCTGACGAGTTCGAGAATGCTGCGTTTGATTTCGGCGGAGCGTATGAAGGCGAGGACGCATCGGGCATGAGCGCATCGCGGGTTGATGGTGACTCGAGCGCAAGCTTCCCGTCATCCGTAGTCAACGAACAGGGCAACGTGGCTGCGCTTGAAGCTGCGAGTGTTGCCTCTGATGCATCTCCGGCACCGGTAGTCAGCACAGCCGATATTCTCAAGTTCCTTATCGACCGAACCGGGTATATCAAGCTTCTCGAAGCCGAAGACACGCCGGAAGCGTTCTCAAGGATTGAAAATTTACGTGAGTTGGTGAATGCCGCCATGGATTCGCGCGACCGGGGCGAATCACTCGATCAGTTTCTGGATCATGCGGCACTGATCAGCGACGTGGATGACTATGACGAGCGCTCGCAGATTACGCTGATGAGCCTGCATGCGGCTAAGGGACTGGAGTTTCCGCTGGTCTTCTTGAGTGGACTGGAAGAGGGATTGTTTCCGCACTCGCGCACGATGCTGCAGCCGGACGACATCGAAGAAGAGCGACGGCTCTGTTATGTAGGCATGACGCGCGCAATGGATCAGCTTATTCTGTCGCGAGCCGTGTACCGAAGAAGATACGGCACGGATCTGCCGGAGGCGAGCGTTCCGTCGCGATTTCTGGAGGAAGTTCCGGTTGGGCTGATTGAAGAGTTGGGAACGCGGCGTACGGCAAACGTTGGTAAAGCTTATGCGGGAACCGGCAACTATTCGCGACCCGGGGGGCGTGAGCCGGTTCACGACGATGCCGCAGGATCGCACTACTCCTACGAAGACGAGGATCAAAGTGCGAGTTGGAAGGGCGGCGGCACTCCGGCAAGCCGCCAAAAAACTACGGCACCGGCCAAGCCCTACAATTCGATCGAGAACATTGCGGAGTTTTTTGCCAGCCGCGGTAAAAAATTTACGATACCGAAAGTTCCGCTTGAAGAGCCCGCGGGCAAGCGCGGATTCCGGCCTGGGCAGAAGGTTCGTCATCCGAAATATGGCGAAGGAACGGTCTACCAGCGAGAAGGAGAAGGCGAAGAAGCCAAGATTACTGTACAATTTCCTCGCTTCGGATTGAAAAAGCTGGTAGAGAAATACGCGCAGCTGGAACGCGGCTGAGCGGCAGTTTTCCACTAAACACAATAAGGATCAAAGAAAGCATTCATGGCAAATACAGCAGAGTTGAGCAAGGAAGAACGCAAGAAATCGAAGCGCACCGCCCGCAAGAAGGCGAAAGCGGAGAAGCCCAAGAAGCCGCGGGATTATGCGCGCGGATCGAAGAAGCGCAAAGTGAAGAAGTTGGCTCGCGGCCAGTCGAAGCGGTAAGGCTGGGTTCAGCAGTGCGGGCGTGGATCGCCGGTTGGTCAAGATTCGCTTGTCAGTTGTTACCGATTGACGGCAATGATCGAACGGCGCTCCACGCCCGACTTCGCGGTGAGGAGACCACTACCACTTGGCACAATCATCCACGGAACCGACCGGCACCGTGCGCACCTCCGACAGTCAGCTGTTCTGCTGCAAGTCGATTGACAAGCTGATCGCCGAATCGGAAGCTCCAGGACAGAGGCTGCAAAAAACCCTGGGGCCATGGTCGCTTACTGCACTGGGGATTGGCGCGATTATTGGTTCGGGGATTTTCATCCTTACCGGCACCGCGGCCGCAGGAGAATATTTCCAGGCCCCATCCATCCTGCATGCGCAGGCGCTCGACGTAATCGTGAATTTGCTGCGCACCGGCAGCATGGCGGGGGCGCTCATGCACGGGCGCCCGCCCGCCGGGCCATCGATTGCGATTTCATTCCTACTGGTCGCAGTGGCCTGTAGTTTCGCCGGCTTGTGCTACGCCGAACTGGCCTCGATGATACCCATCGCGGGCAGCGCTTACACTTACTCCTACGCCACGCTCGGCGAAATTTTTGCCTGGATCATCGGCTGGGATCTCATCCTCGAATATGTAGTCTCGAATGTCGCAGTCGCGGTGGGTTTTGCCGGCTATACGAAAGCGCAACTGGCAGTCTTTGGCCTCAACTTGCCCGACAAGTGGGCGAGTCCGGTGTGGGCCGGCGGACAATGGACGGGCGCCTACTTCAATCTTCCCGGTTTCCTTATCGTTTTTATCCTCACGCTGCTACTGGTACGCGGGGTAAAAGAGTCGGCGGAGACTAATAACATCATGGTGACGGTGAAAATCGGCGCCATCCTGACCTTCCTGGTTGTGGGTGGAATGCTGGTGAAGCCGGCGAACTGGGTGCCGTTCGCGCCCTCGGGCTTCGCTGGAGTCGTCACCGGAGGGGCGATTGTTTTCTTTACGTATATTGGATTCGATTCCGTCTCCACCGCCGCCGAGGAATCGCGCAATCCGCAAAAAGATTTGCCCTTCGGCATCATCATGTCGCTGGTGGTCTGCACCGTGCTTTATATCGGCGTGGCCGTCGTCCTGCTCGGCATGATGAAGTACACCACCTTCGTGTCCGGTGCAGCTGCGGAAGCGCCCGTGGCCTACGCGATGAAATATCTGGGCGTACACCCGATCTTCCGCTCGGTCATCGTGATCGGGGCGCTGACGGGCATGATCTCATCGTTGCTCGTGTTTCAATACGGGCAGGCGCGCATCTGGTACGCCATGTCCCGCGACGGATTGCTGCCAAAGCTGTTCTCAGCGGTACATCCGAAATATAAGACGCCGCATTGGTCTACCTGGATCGCCTGTTTTGCCGTCGGAATTCCGGCCGGCCTAGTGGATATCGGAGATGCAGCCGACCTGGCCAACATCGGGACGTTGTTTGCTTTCGTTCTGGTTTCGCTGGGGGTGATTATCCTGCGCCGCAGGCAGCCCGATCGCAAACGCGCGTTCAGGGTGCCGTTCGTCCCGTGGTTTCCACTGCTCTCCGTGGTCTTTTGCGGCGGCCTGATGTTCGGGCTGACGATCATCACCTGGTTGCGCTTCGTAATCTGGCTGGGACTTGGCCTGCTGATTTACATTTTCTATAGTCGACACCGGAGCGAGTTCGCCAAGAAATAGGCGGCCTCCCGGCTGCTCCTCGCAAATCTTTCGCTTAGAATCTACAATCAAAGGCGATGTCTTCCGCGCTGGATCGAGTACCGAGCAGTTTCGTGCGGCTTTTGCCGAAGGCGGAGTTGCACCTGCATCTGGAGGGATCGATTGAACCGGCGACGCTGCTGGAGATTCGCCAGCGTAGGGGCGAACATCCGATGCGCTCGGAGATCGACCAGCTTTACAAGTATTCCGACTTTCCCGGCTTCCTGCTCTCCTTTAAAAATATTACGGAGCACCTGCGCACGCCGGAGGATTATGAGCTCATCACGTACCGGCTGATGCAGCGGTTGAAAGAAGAGCACGTGCTCCATGCCGAGGTTTATGTTTCAGTGGGGGTATGCCTATGGCGCAAGCAGGATTTTGATGCCATCTTCGAAGGGTTGGACCGCGGACGGGCGCGGGGGGCGCGCGATTTTGGAGTCTCGCTGCTATGGATCTTCGATGCGGTTCGTCAGTTCAGCATCGATGACGCACGCAAAGTTTTTGAGCTGGCGGTTCGCTACCATGATCGCGAAGTGGTAGGAGTTGGAATTGGCGGCGATGAGCAGAAGGCTCCGCCGGAGCTTTTTCGAGAGGCTTATGCGTGGGCTGAGGGTCATGGCATGCGGCTTACGGCGCACGCGGGCGAGACGGGACCTCCGGAATCGGTGTGGGGCGCGCTGAATTTGCATGCAGAGCGGATCGGCCATGGGCTGACGGCGTTTCATGATCCCGATCTGGTGGAAGAGTTGGCACAGCGGCAGATTCCGGTCGAGATTTGCCTGACTAGTAATTTGCGCACGGGACTGTGCCCCAACCTGAACGACCATCCAGCGAAAAATTACTTTGATCACGGAGTAATGATTACGCTGAACAGCGACGATCCGGCGATGTTCGGAACCTCGCTGGCGCGTGAGTATCAGCTGGCGCAACAGGTTTTTGGATTTACGGACGAACACTTGCGGGAGTTGGCGCGTAATTCATTTGAAGCGTCGTTCCTGCCGGCGGAGAAGAAATTGGAATTTTTGAACTTGTTTGATGCGGCTGCGGCCAGGTGACGGTTGAGCATTACAAACTTCGCTTGGGATTAAAGGGCGCGCTCATGTGCAATGAAGTGCCATTCGCCCCCTTAAATGCTCCGCCCGCTGTTCCCGCGCCTGACACTACTGACCCATCCATGCTGTAATGGTTGGTAGGTATGGCTTCTACCCTGACAAATCTGCGCCGGCGAGCTAAGGCGCTGCGCCGCGACCTACGCGGGGCAGCGATGGCAACGCGCGCGCTGGCCTCGACGGATCATCCTATTCTGGCGCACATTATTCCGGTGCGGCGGTGCAACCTGGCTTGCACTTATTGCAATGAGTTTGACGACTTCTCGAAGCCGGTGGAGACGGAAGAGATGTTTCGCCGCATCGATAAGCTGGGTGCACTCGGAACATCTATCGTAACGATTTCCGGCGGTGAGCCATTGCTGCATCCCGATCTCGACGAAGTCATCCGTCGCATCCGGGCAAATGGGATGATTGCGGGGCTGATCACGAATGGCTACCTGCTCGTGGCCGATCGAATTCGGCGGCTGAATCGGGCGGGGCTGGAGTGGCTGCAGATTTCGATCGACAACGTGAATCCGGATGAAGTTTCGAAGAAGAGCCTGAAGGTTCTCGACAAAAAGCTGCAATGGCTGGCCGAGTATGCAGACTTTCATGTGAACATAAACTCGGTGGTGGGCGGTGGTGTCGCGAATCCACAGGATGCGCTGGCCATCGGCAAGCGCGCCGTTGCATTGGGATTCAGCTCGACTATCGGTATTATTCACGACGGAAGCGGCCAGGTGCAGCCGCTGAATGCCGAAGAGCGCCGCATTTACGACGAAATGAAATCGTGGGAGAAGCGCAGCTTTACGCGCATCAATGCGTTTCAAGACAACATTGCGCAAGGTTTGCCGAACGATTGGCGCTGCCGGGCGGGGGCACGATACCTCTATATTTGCGAAGACGGACTAGTCCACTACTGCTCGCAGCAGCGTGGTTATCCGGGAGTTCCGCTCGCGACTTATACGCGTGACGATTTGCGCCGAGAATATTTGACCGAAAAAGGATGCGCGCCACACTGCACAGTGTCGTGCGTGCATCAGGTTTCGATCTTCGATTCGTGGCGCGCACCGCAACACCCCGCGCAACCAATACCGGAGGCATCGGCTGCGGGAGAACTGGTGCAGATTAAGTAAGTACTACTCCTTTACTTCTACTTCTTGGGCTGCGCTGAAGGCGGCAAAATTCCATTCAACCGCAGATATTGCGCGGCAGCAGCGTAGTGGTCGGCCCATCCGCTGGCCAAGCCAAGCGCGGCCATGGCGCGGGGAAATTTGTGCCCGCCAAACAACTCTACTTCGTCGCCGAGTTTGGAGTCGTCCATTTTGGTCAGCGCTTCGGAGCAGAAATCGAAGGAAGCGGTTGCAGCGGCCAGCAGCTTGTCTTTGGGATCGGAGTCTTTGAGTTCATCGATCTTGGGCGGCGCAATATCGGCGGCGTGGGCGCAGCCTCCGTTGTTCGACTCCGTGATGTGGACTACGAGATGGCCAAAGGTAATTTGCTCCGGCGTTGGCTTGTAGCTGAATTTGTCGGCGGGCATGGCACTGATGGCGCCGAGGATATTATTTCGCGAGCGCGGCAAAAGCATGCGCAGCGAGGTAGTGACCGGATCTTTGATTGGCGCCGAGGCTTGTGCCGCGGGAGCCATAGCGGAAGAACCAGCCTGAGACCAGCCGGGGCTGGCGCAGGCACAAGCGAAGAGAAACGTGACTAGAATGCGATTCATAAGTCTCCTTACGACTTGGTTAGCGATCGGATTAGCATTTTGCAAAAGCCATGCTGATCGGCAGCTGCCTAAATTCTAATGTTCGCGGGCCGAACCGCGAACTGTTTAGGAGCGGGCAGCCAATGCCGCTGCGCCCAGTTTCCAGAAAAGATACCATGCAGCAACGATGATGATCGCGGTGGAACGTTTCACTTTGCTGTTGGTAGAGAATCCGATCCCCAGTAGCACGATGGTCCAGATGGAGATGACGTCAAGCGCGGAAGCCATCCCGTAGAGAAATTTGCTGGTTGTCGGATCCATGAAGTACGCGGGATTGGTGGCGACCGGATTGTTCACGTTGAAACCTTCCGGATTCACTCCTGCGAACATCGCGATTGCCCCTAACAGTGACCCGATCACACCTGGCAATGCCGCATAAAAAACAATCGCATACGCGGTCTTGAAGGCGACAGTCGCGCCGGCAATTTTGAAAGTCACCCACAGCGCCAGGCTAGTGATCGCAAAGTAAAACAGAATGGTCACCGGAATTCCGTAGGACAAGTAACGAATAAGGTTAGTAGTGAAGCGGACCTGCTTGGCCTGCTGCTCGGCGGGCAGTTTATCGAACTGATCAGCGCGTGGAGAACGGGCTATTTCGTTCCGGGTAATCTGATCGAAGGTGACTTGGCGGTCCATGGCATAGACGAAGAGCAGCGCGAATATGGAGATTAGAAGCCACGGAGCCCACCAGTTCGCATTGCGGTGAAGGTCGCTAAAGGTTTTCGAGGGAGCGATAAAGGTATTGATGACGCGAGCGCCTTCGGAAAGCGGAGCGGAATCGGGGGCAGGAATGGATGCGGCGACGGGTGGCAGAGGGGCGGCGGCCATTGGTATCTCCTGGGCAGTAGTGTGGAATTTTAGACTGGAGCAAGCAGCGATACAAGCGAATTGGAAACGAAGATCAAGAGCAGCGCAAGTTTAAGATAAGGCGATGCAGAATGTGACTTTAGTTGCGATCGCGGCGATGGCGGTTGAAGTCATTCCAGCGGTTGCGTTCGCCTTTGCTGCGGAGCGCATTGCGCGGGTCGTTGGCAAATGGCCTATGGTTTTGCGCGTGAGTTTTCCCGCGCTGTTCGTCTTGCCTTACTTAATCGTGTCACTCTCGGCTCATATATTCCAGTGGAGCTGGTTTGCTCTTTACGCGGTACTGCCGGTGGCCATTGCCGGGCTGCTGATGCGGGCGGCGAGGGTTGATCCAGAGCAGCGCGGCGATTGGCGCGATGCTTTCATTCTACTGGTGGTGGGGTTGGCGGTCGACCTGCGCTGGTTTGAAGGCGCATGGCCGAGTGGACTACGAGCTTTGAACGAGTTGTTTCTGGTGGACGCAGGGTTGTATGGATTTCTGGCGATCCGGCAACTGACAGGAACGGGATTTGATTTTCATTTGCGATGGAGCGATTGGAAAACCGGGCTGCGGGAACTGGTTTTTTTCGCGCCGGTGGTGATCGTATTGGGGATTGTTCTGGGATTTATCCATCCGCACCGGAACTTGCCGGCGATTGGCGGCGCGGTGTTGCGCTGGATACTTATATTTCTCTTTACGGCTCTGCCAGAAGAATTATTCTTTCGCGGATGGGTGCAGAATTTGCTGGAGCGGCGAGTGGGACGGCACGCAGCGTTGGTGATTGCATCGATTCTGTTTGGGCTATCGCACTTCAATAAGCGGTCGGCCCATTTCAACTGGCGTTATGTTGTGCTGGCGACTATTGCCGGCATTTTCTACGGACGGGGATGGCGTAAGGACCGGCGCGTGCCGGCCTCGACAATCACTCATACAAGCGTGGATTGGTTGTGGGGACTTTGGTTTTAGGGTTGGAATTGCGACCTTGAACGGTTCGTGAAATCGGCGAGTATTTATTGACCAGCCACGATCCTAGAGATAGGATTTTGTCCCAGCCTGGCTGGTTCACACGCCGGTCGAAGCCGAATTCTGCAAACCTTCTTCGACTCCCCACCCGATGGCGGCAACGGTACGAGATGGGATGGGCCCCCGGGTAATGATTCTCAAAGGAGGAGCTATGACAAAGTTTGCTTCGGCAAAATTGTTTGCGAGTTTGATTTTACTAGCGGCATTGGCTATTCCGGTTATGGCGAATGGCGCCACGGTACAGCCCGTGGCCGGCATTTACAGCGTTTCAAGCTATGTGGTTTCCGCCACCGCGACTAACGGAGGGTCGTGTGGCGCTCCACAAGGGGCATACCTATCGAGTTATTTCTATTATCCGGGACCGGCGAAGAACGGAGCAGTGGAGCGGCATTCGATCAACGGTGCGAACGGCAATGAGGTTCAGGAATTGGATTTTCCGACCACTCCTGCGACCGGCATTGATACATGGTCAGGAGATTACACGTCGACGATTTATCCCAGTGGGAGGAAAGGCAAGTGGACCTTCTCAACGGATTGGACTTTTGTCGACGCGGATTCCTTCCTGGCAACGACGACTTATGTGTACTCGGGAGGCACGGATAGTGTTTGTACAACGGTATTCCAGAATAGTTATATTCGCACCGGGAAGTAGCGTGAACCCGGCGCCGGGATTCGCCTCCAGGATTACCTCATGTTCAATGACATCATGTTCAGTGAGCTGTAGATTGATAACGCAAAAAACCCAGGCCAACGCGCATGTGATGAATAAGGCTGTCCGGAACACATATCGCAATGCATAGGCCGAGCAGGCCCTGCGCCAGGCCGAGCATCCAGAGATTGCGATAGCGGCGGAAGAGAGCGCAAGAGACGATGCCCCACACCAGCGTGGCGACGGTCAGCACGAGATTGGGGAGATGAGCTGCTGCGAATAACGCGCCGGCGAGGGTGATCGCAGCCGGTTCGCTCGACACCAAACGCAGCACGCGGTCCATAAAAAAATCCTGCAACAAAAATTGCTGGTAAATGGTCCAGAGCACGTAGCCGGTAATGTGCTGGAGATCGCCTTTGTAGAGTGGATGCAACGTGCCAACTTTTGCCGCGAGAAACATACTTGCGGCGGAGAGCGCGAAGGCCGCGGGCATGATCCAGAGCGAGGAAACGAAGCCGCGCCAGCCCAGGCCTAATTCGTTGTGATTCTTGCCGCGAACCAACACCACCAGCAGCGTGAGTACAAACGCGATGGGAGACAAAATGCGTTGCAGGTGCTCCGGACTCCAAATAATGCCGACGATTAGGGCGTAGCCAAGAACAAGTTCGGTGAGGTCGCGTGTACGGCTGGGCCGATTTAAGCACATGGGGCAAGTATAGGGGGTCGGTTTAATTCCGGGGTGCGCCTCGCTTTCGCTCGTTGGACAGCCGAGGCGGCTGTCGCTCCATGGTTGTTTATACGGTTGCTTATACGGCCAATTGCGGAGTAGCTGCGAGAAGGCTCTTGGTATAAGGATGCTGCGGGTCTTCGGTGATTTGTTCGGTTGATCCTATCTCGACAATTTTGCCGCGGTACATTACGGCAATGCGAGTCGAGAGATAACGTACCACCGGCATGGAGTGCGAGATAAAAAGATAAGTCAGGCCAAAGTCCCGCTGAAGTTGAGCGAGGAGGTTTACGATTTGGGCGCCCACGCTGACGTCGAGAGCGGAGACCGGTTCGTCGGCGACGATGAATTTGGGGTGCAGGGCCAGAGCGCGGGCAATGCCGATACGCTGGCGCTGGCCTCCGCTAAATTCGTGGGGGAAACGGCGAAGGATGGATTCGTCGAGGCCGACGGCTCGGAGCAGTTCGATGACGCGGCGACGGCGAGAGCTTCCAGTCTCTGTTGCGCTTCCACGTCCATGAATAATCAGCGGCTCGGAAATGATGTCCTCGACGCGGAAACGGGGATCGAGCGAAGCAAAGGGGTCCTGAAAGATGATCTGCATGTCGCGGCGCAGGCGGCGCATCTCTCGAGAACCGGCGGCAAGCAGATCACAATCTTCGAAGCGGATGGTGCCGGAGGTCGGCTCAACCAGGCGCAAGATCAAGCGGCCGAGCGTGCTCTTCCCCGAACCGGACTCGCCAACCAGGCCGAGGGTTTCGCCGGGGAAAATATCGAGCGAGACGCCGTCGACGGCGCGGACTTCGTTCTTTCCCTGCGAGTAAATTTTAGTTAGGTTTCGAATTTCAATTAGCGGCATCTTCGTGTTCCAGATTCCAGGAAATGGAATGAGTCCCGCCTAGCCTGACGCAATCATCGGCACGGCCGCCAAGGCAGCCAGCAACCCAACAAATCTCCACCGGGTGAAATGTTCTTGCAGAAACACACGAGCCAGCAACACGGTGACTGCCGGATAGAGAGACGAAATTACAACAGCTTCATCGAGACGACCGGTTTGGCTGGCTCGGACGAAGAGGATGGTGCCGAGAGAATCGACGCAACCGGTGAATAGGCCCCAGCGCACGCCAGCGGAGGTGATGTCGCTGAATTTTCTTTGTGCCAGGACGATCATTCCAGTCACGATCAATCCGCCGGTTCGGGTGAAAGTTGCGATCCACCAGGCAGAGCAGTCGCCTGCCTGCCGCACGCAGAGATAGAATCCGGCAAAACCAACGCCAGCTAGTAAAGCCAGACCGATGCCGTCCGGGGAAGTGCCTTCTTCGGCGCGTGTGATCAGCCAGAGCCCGACCGCGGCGAAGAAAAAACCCATCAAGGGAATTCGCCCAGGAATTCCTTCGGTGAACATAGAGAAGACGGTTGGAATAGCGGCGCCAACCACGGCTGCGACCGGAGCGGTGAGTCCCATTCTTCCCGACGAGAGTGCGCGATAGAAAATGCCCAGCGCCGCACCTCCTGAAATGCCACCGGCCAGCACCCATGCTGCGCTTCTTGGAGACGGAAAAATGGCATGGCTTGCCGAGGCGAGCGTGCCAACTAAGACAAGGCCGCCGATATTGACGAACACCGTCAACAAAAAGGCATTGGCACGGCGGGTTGCGTATCCCCCGAGAAAATCACTCGTACCCCAGGCGAAGACCGCAGCGACGCCGTAGGCAGCGGATGTGAATTGAGCGGGGGACATGTTTGACGAGGGTAACATGCGCGATTCTGGGGGATTGAATCGACTAGAACCGAATTGATTAAGCCGGGTTACTGGGATACGCTGAGGCGGTTACTGGAGGTCAGCATGAGAGCATTTCTGATCGCTGTGCTGTGTGTCGGCTTGGGCGCCACGGTTGTAGCACAAACTACAGATAACGAGCCGGCCAGCAGGGACGACGTGATTCTTTACCTGCGCACGATGCACTCCCATGACATGATGCAAAAAATGATGGAGATGCAGTCCCAGGCTATGCAACGGATGATGAAGGACCAGGTACGCAAGGACGGAACCACGCTCCCTTCTGACTTCGACGCGCGCATGAATAAGAAGATGGACGAACTGGTGAAGAATATGCCGATGGACGAAATCACTCAGGCGATGATTCCCGCCTACCAACAGCATTTCACCAAGGGCGACATTCAGGCCATGAATACGTTCTATTCCTCGCCAGTAGGCCAGAAGGTTCTCGAGGAGTTGCCGGCGGTTATGCAGCAAGGCATGAAGGCTGCGACACCGATTATCAGCAAGTATGTGAGTGATTGGCAGGAGCGCATGCAGCAGGAATTGAAGAAAACCGAAGGCGATGCGGCGCCCGCATCAAAAGCTTCACCATCCCAGAAATGAAGCGGTAGTTGGAAGGCGACGAGAGCGCACGCTCAAGCAGCCAGCGTGTTAGAATTTTCCGAAGCCGCTTCCTTGGAAATCCCAGGTTCCGAGACAACGTGATTGAACTGGCACCCTCGATTCTTTCGGCAGACTTTGCCCGTCTGGGTGAACAGGTGCGCGCGGCGTGCGAGGGCGGGGCAAGTGTCATCCATGTAGATATTATGGATGGGCATTTCGTCCCCAACCTGACGATTGGGCCGCCGGTGGTGAAGTCGCTGCGGAAGGTTACAAAGCTGCCGCTGGACTGCCACTTGATGATCGAGAATCCGGACGAATTCATTCCGGCGTTTGCCGATGCGGGCGCGGATTGGATGTCGGTACATCAGGAAGCCTGCCGACACTTGAACCGCACGCTGCACTTGATCAAGAGCCATAACTGTCTGGCTGGGGTGGTGATCAACCCGGCTACTCCAGTTGATACGCTGGCCGAAGTGCTCGATATTGTGGATTATGTGTTGGTGATGTCGGTAAATCCGGGTTTTGGCGGACAGAAGTTCATTCCGAGCGTGCTGCACAAAATGCGGCGGTTAGCGGAGATTCGCAGCCAACGGGACCTGAGTTACCGCATCGAAGTAGATGGCGGCGTGGCCCATGACACTGTGGCGGATGTGGTGAGGGCCGGGGCAGAAATTTTAGTGGCGGGCAACGCGGTGTTCGGCAGCGGCGATCCAACCAAGAACGTGCAAGCGCTTCTAAAGGCAGCGACGGAAGCGGTGCTTCTGAAGGTCTAACCGCCTGTCAGATGTGCCGAGACGAATTGCCGGGCTTCGCTCGGCGGACAGCCGAGGGCGACTGTCCCAGATGAGAAATACTTCGAGGTCTTATGTCACGCAGAGCTTCATTCGTTGTAGCGCTGTCCGTTTTGCTGATGCTTACGGCGGCATGCACCAATAAGAAGTCCGTCAATCCATTGGCTAATGTTGGTTCGAAACAGCCGGACAAAGTTCTGTTCGACAAAGCCATGGATGCGATGAAGCACAACCGCTTCGACGTGGCTCGGATCACGCTGCAGACCTTGATTAATACTTATCCGGACTCGGAATATATTGCGCGAGCCAAGCTGGCGGTCGGCGACTCCTGGTATGCGGAGGGCGGCACGGCGTCACTGGCGCAGGCGGAGCAGGAATACCGCGACTTCGAAACATTTTTTCCGAATATGCCGGAGGCGGCTGAAGCGCAGCTGAAGATCGCCAATATTCAGTACGAGCAGATGGAAAAAGCGGATCGGGACTTCACGCACGCGCAACGGGCGGAGGAAGAATACCGGAATCTGATCATGCAGTATCCGGATAATCCCAAGCTGGTCAAAGAAGGCAAGGAGCGCCTTCTGGAAGTTCAGGAAGTGCTGGCGGAGCGCGAGTTCGACATTGCGAAGTTCTATTATTTGCGGCAATCCTACCCGGCGTCGATTGCACGGTTCAAGACGCTGATGGAGAAATATCCGCTTTACAGCAAGGCTGATGAAGCTCTGTTTTTGCTGGGGCAGGATTACGAAGGCCAGATCCTACAAATGCACACGCGGCCCACTTGCGTAAAAACCAGTCCGCAGCCGGGGTGCGTGGGGGAAGAGATCAAAGCGAAGATGGTGGAGGAACTCACCAAGGAAGCGTCCGCGGCTTATTCGCAGATCATTACGCGGTATCCGCTGATGGACCGTGAAGAGGATGCCAAGAGGCGGTTGGCGGCGTTGCATCAACCGATCCCGCGGCCAACCAGAGCGGCCGTGGCGCAGAACAAAAAAGAAGAAGATAGCCGCCGCGAGGCGGACACGCTTGATCGTTTGATAAGTGTGGTAAAGAAGGGACCAGACACAGCGCAATCCGCGAAGGTAGGCGAACCATCTTTGGTCGACCCGACGCCGGTGGCAGCGAATCAGGAGGCTGGAGAAACGGCGCGGCGCGCGATGGGTCTTTCGAATGGGGACCATAGCGTGAGCGTGGAAGCGGTGAAGACTGGAACTCCTGGTGAGAATGAACCTGCGCCGCGCTCGGATGCGCCGCAGCCTGCGAGTGCCGATCCATTTGCCCGGCCAAACTCCACCGCAGCCGACGCGAACGAACTAAAGCCCGCCGCGGAGGCAACGGCCACAAAGCCAAACGGAGCACCGGACCCCAATGAATTGACTCCCACTGCGGACGCGCAAACTGCCGATGCAAGTTCGCAGCCGCTACCGCCTCCGGTGCAGGTGAATGAAATCCAACAGGGCCAAGCAGCTTCCAGCAACAGTGCTGCGGCTGAAACTTCCAGCTCCACGCTGGCGAGTGACAAGGATATTTCGAGCAGCAAGAAGAAGAAAAAGAAGGGGTTGAAGAAAATTCTATCGCTCTAATTTATGATTTCCGCCGGGTGGATTGGGCGGAGCCGGATCGAACTGGACGAGATCGGACCAGAAACTGCCCCGCGCAGTAGACGCTGAACGGCGGTAACCAGGTAACCTCCCGTCGGATCATTGACTTACCTTCGCTCTCAGGTTACCTTCGCGTTATCTCCCCTCATCAGAGGAAAATCTTGGCCCGTAAAATACTGCTCGCCGACGACAGCGTGACCGCCCAGAACATGGGGCGCAAGATCCTCGCGGATGCGGGTTACGAGGTAGTGACCGTGAATAACGGGTCCGCCGCCTTAAAGAAGATCGCGGAACTAAAGCCGGACCTGGTTATTCTCGACGTTTACATGCCCGGCTACAGCGGGCTGGAAGTTTGCCAACGGCTGAAAGAATCGCAGGATTCGGCGCGCATTCCGGTTCTGCTGACCGTCGGTAAGTTGGAGCCGTTCAAGCCCGAGGAAGCGCAGCGAGTGCGGGCAGAAGGTTATATCGTCAAGCCGTTCGAAGCCAGCGAACTGCTCAGCGCTCTTTCCAAACTGGAAGACAAAGTTGTGCCCCGATCGGAGCCTGCCAAGACCGGGCGTTTTGCCCGCACAATTGCCGCCGTGGAGGAGAACACACGCGGCAGCCGGAGCGAGAAACCCAGCGAAGAGAATGGATGGAAGAGCCGCATTGGTTTTCCTGCCGAAAAGAAAGAAGCGGAAGAAAAGGTTGCGGATGAGGCCTCCATCTACAATCCGATGAACCGCGACCTTCGCACTGTGGTGGAAACTCCGGCCGAAAAGGCTGCGGAGAAACAGGAGCAGCATGCAGCAGAGGTTGACACGAATGTAGATGTTGCGGCTCTGGTGCCGCCAGGGCTTCCAAGCGATGTTACGGCGGAGGAAGTTGCCGCCATTGCGGCGGCCTCCGCGCAAATACAACTGGCAGCGGATGTGGCCAGGGAACAGGCGGAAGCTTCTGCGGCGGAGTTAGCCTCTTCTCCACAGTCACAAATCTCGAGCGAGCCTGTTCCGGTAAATGCCGAGATGCAGGCGGAAGCAAATTCTCAGGCGCAAAGCCCGGCGGTTGCCGTCGCGCTCCCAGAGACAAACATTTCTGAGGATGCGAACAAGACAGAAGATGCGCACGACTTGCCCATGACGATGGCTGCGGCCGTTGGTGCGGCCTATTCGCGCTGGGTAGCCGTGGGAGTGGCTCTCGATGGCGACGAGGCAAACATTTCACTCGAGCAGGAGATGCAGAAGGTTTACGCGGCATTCACGCCGGAAGGATTGAGAGAGCTGATTGCCGTGGAACCGGACGAAAGTGTAACGCCGCAGAGTTCTTCCATGAGCGAAGCGAGCGAGAAAGCACCGGAGTCTGCTGCGGTTACTGGCGCGACTGACCAAGCGGTTCAGGCAGAGGCTGCGCCGGCGCTTCCATCGGAGAACATTCGCCCAACTGAGTCTGTGAGTATTCCGGAGGCTTCGGCCGAAGTGCATCAGGAAGTGCCACAAGTCGAGCCCGCACGGCTCGAACCTGCGCCGTTGGAAGCGCCACAAACCGAGTTGGCGGAGCAATCGGGCGATTCGGTTTCGCAGTCTGCGGAAGAGAAACCTCAAGTGGAAACCGTGGTGGCGGAGAGCGTAGTGGCCGAAACAGCAGCGGCGGAAAGCGTAGTGGCGGAAGCCGCGGCATCGAATGGCACTCCGATTAGCAATCTGACTGCCCCCGAAATAGAAAATCCGCCGCACACTGAGCCGGTGCCAGAGACTGAAACGGTAAAAACCGCGGCTGCGGCCTGGGCAAGCTGGCGACAGATCCGCGATGCGAATGAAACAAGATTGGAAACGCCGCCGCCGGCACCTCAGGATTTTGATATGGCTTCGCCGCAAAATGCCGAGCCTGCGGCGATGGCAGTGGCTGCTGGGGCGGAGCAATCTCCGCAGGACGCGACGATCTCATCTTCGGCAATCTCTTCGGAGACCTTTTCTTCGGAAGCTGCGACCCACGCTGACAATGCCGCTGACGTGGCCAGCATTGTGGACAGTGTGCTGGCCGATCTCCGGCCCAAGCTGATGGCGGAGATTTCGCGAAAGATGGCGGAGAAGAAGTAAGGTCCGCGACCCGCCGTCCGTTTAGGCTGGGCCAGCCCCTAATCCAACTCGATCCCAGCCCTGGAACTCATTCCGCTGCAGTCGGCGTGATCGAAACCCGGCGGCGGAATAGCACGCGATTCTGGGAGTTGTTGTTATCCAGGCGCACATAGTACAGGTACGGATGATCGCCGATGGTTGAGAAGTTGAGATCGGGGGCGTCCGGATCAAGCAACGAAAAGTACGCATAGAGCCAGCTCCCCTCAGGGTCTTCAGAAAGCAGCTCGCTCACCGTGACCACCAGCGCCGGCTTGGTCCAGTGGACTAGATCGGTCGAGGTCGTAAGGTACATGCCGGGTGGCCCTAACGTGTTGTCCCAATAATCCCACAGCGTGGCGACCACCACATTCAAAGGCTGATAGATATTGATCGCATTCACATATTCCATGTACGGAACCGGGGTATAGACGTGCTCTTCCGGCTTCTGCACCGAGCCCGCATAGGGATCGACGAACGTCACCGAAAAATCCTTGCCGCTCCAGCCGCGCCACGATCTCGGATCGAAAACGTCTTTGGTCCGAAGCGGCGCGCCGCCGTAGGGCACCAGACATGCGTTCGGCCCGGTTGTGCCCGAACAGTTTGGAGGCCAGTTATCGTCCGTGGCCACGGCATAAAACCAGTCGCCATATTTCACAATGTTACTGTCGACGCTGTAGCCCATGGGACCATCGTCGATCTCATACTTATAGGGGAAGCCGGCTAAGAAATTTTCCGGCACCTTGGGCGTGTAGAAGTGATAGCCGCCATCCCGCGAGTAGTGAAAAGTGTCCGAGTCGTATTCGCACGCGCTGTACTGATTGTTGCCCTGGATGTTGCACTCGCCCTTGATCGCCCAGCCGTGATACTCCGTGTGTGCCAGCACAGCGATGTTTTTGCCGTCCAAGGTATAGAAAGAGTCAAGCCAGACCTGATCGTTGAACTCCGCCGGATTGGTATCGTTCTGTGAGCTGTAGGCAACCTGGCAACCGTGCTTGACCGTCTCGAGAGTCGGGCCGAGATTTTGGAACAGTTGCGAACTCGCGCTTGAGAGGTGAACCGTCCCGGTATAGTCACGAAACGCGCGGGCCATGGCGTCAGGAACATCGTTCGGGTTGCAGGAGTCCCGGGGCGTAACGAAAATACTGGTGCGGGGACCATCGAGCGAGCCTTTGACCGAGGGAGTCGTGAAGGCCAGATCGTCTCCAGGCATAGTCTGCGCTTGCGAAACCGCAATCAGGGCCGCAGTCAGAGCAAAGACGCACCCAATGGGGAGCATGCGTTTCATGGAAGTGCACCGTTCCTCTCAAAGTCTCCGTCCCACGTACTTAACCCCACGTTTCGCCGTTCCACTCGGTGCTGGAAATGATTGTAGTCGTGGGTGGATTGTGGCAGAACCGGCCACCTCTGGGCCCTTGTCTCGTTTGACCCTTCTTTTCCTCGGCCTGTAAGATCGAAGTTCATCAGCCTTTCGACATAGTCTCTGCGAAAAACGAGCGCGCCCTAACCGGGATCGCTGTGGCCCTCTGTTAGAGCTTTCGGAAGAGCTGACCGCGAATTAATTCCAGATGCCGCACGAACTGCCGAAATCTTATGAGCCGGGCGCGATTGAAACGCGCTGGGCGGAGTATTGGGTGAGGGAAAGACTTTTCTCCGTCCTCACGCCGCCCGAGGGCGAGACGCGGCCGGTGTTCACGCTGCTGTTGCCGCCTCCGAATGTAACCGGGCGGCTGCACATGGGGCACATGCTCAACCAGACGCAGATGGACATTATTGTGCGCTGGCATCGCATGCGGGGATTCATCACACTGTGGCTGCCGGGGACTGACCATGCGGGGATCGCGACGCAGATGATGGTGGAGCGGGATCTCGCGAAAGAAGGCAAGAAGCGCCGCGACCTGGGGCGCGAGAAATTTATTGAGCGCGTGTGGGAATGGAAAAAGCTTTATGGCGGTGCGATTCTCGATCAGATGAAGCGGCTGGGTGCGTCCGTGGATTGGGACCGCGAGTACTTCACGATGGACGAAAATCTTTCGCGCGCGGTGCGCGAAGTGTTTGTCCGGTTGTATGAAGAAGGGCTGATCTACCGCGGGAAATACATTGTGAACTGGTGCCCGCGCTGCGAGACGGCGATCTCCGATTTGGAAGTGAAGCATGAGGAGGTTGCGGGGAAGTTGTGGGAGATTCGTTATCCTGTAGTTGGAGAGCCGGGGGCGGCGGTCCCTACAGAATTTATTACGGTGGCGACGACGCGGCCGGAGACGATGCTGGGCGATACCGCGATTGCGGTGAATGCGAGAGATGAGCGTTATACGCACCTGCACGGCAAGAAAGTATTGTTGCCGCTGATGGGGCGCGAGATTCCAATCATCACCGATGAACTAGCGCAGCCGGAGTTCGGCACAGGAGCGGTGAAGGTGACGCCGGCGCACGATGCCAACGATTTTGAAGCGGGCAAGCGCCACAACCTTCCGCAGATCGATGTGATGGATGAGCACGCACACATGAATGCGAACGCCGGCGCGTATGCAGGATTGGACCGGTATGAAGCTCGCAAGCGCGTGCTGGCCGATCTGCAAGAACAGGGATTTCTGGTTGCGGAAAAGGATTATTCGCTCGCGCTGGGAAAGTGCGAGCGCTGCGGGACGGTGGTTGAGCCGCGGCTTTCGGAGCAATGGTTCATTAAAATCCAGCCGCTGGCGCAGAAAGCAATTAAGGCGGTCGAGAGCGGCGAGATTACGATTGCTCCTGAGAATTACAAGCAGATTTATCTGAACTGGATGAACAACATCCACGACTGGTGCATTTCGCGGCAGTTGTGGTGGGGGCATCGTATTCCGGCGTGGCGTTGCGATTGCGGGGAAATCATCGTGGCTCGCGAGAAGCCGCTGGAATGTCCGAAATGTGCGGGATCGAAGCTTGAACAGGATACGGACGTGCTCGACACCTGGTTTTCCTCGGGACTGCTTCCCTTCACAACTCTCGGCTGGCCGGAGAAGACGCGGGATCTGGCAGTTTTTTATCCCAACACGCTGCTGATTACCGGCTTCGACATTCTTTTTTACTGGCTGGCTCGCATGATCATGTTTGGCTGCCACTTTATGGATGGTCACCAACAGGATCGTTTGATCAAACATGCGAGCGGCGATGACGGGAAAAATGACAGCGTTCCCTTTCGCCAGGTTTATATTCATGCGCTGGTTCGCGACGCGGACCGGCAGAAGATGTCGAAGACCAAGGGAAATGTGATCGATCCGCTGGAGATTATTGGGCGGTTTGGAACGGATGCAACTCGTTTTACTTTAGCCGCGATGGCTGCGCCAGGGACGGACATTGCTTTTAGTGAAAGTCGCACGGAGGGGTATCGCGCCTTCGCCAATAAAATCTGGAATGCGGCGCGGTTCATGTTCATGAATGTGGACAGGGTTGAGCCGGGGATGCGTCCCAGTCGCGCAGGCGGCGGGGGCACTCGCCAGATAGGCATTTCTGGATTCATGGTTGACGCTTTGGAAGACCGCTGGATTCTCTCTCGTTTTAATCGCGTGGCGGCTGAGGTAAACGAAGCGCTCGAAACCTACCGCTTTCATGAAGCCGCGAATCGCATTTACGATTTTTTCTGGGGAGAATTCTGCGACTGGTATATAGAACTGATTAAGCCACGGCTGAGCTTCGAAGAAGGTGCCGACAAAACGCAGGCGCGTATCGCGTGCTCCAACCTGGTGAATTTGTTCGATGCAGCTTTAAGGCTGCTGCACCCGGTGATGCCGTTTATCACGGAAGAAATCTGGCAGGCGATTTATGAAGGTCAGCCGCCATTGAAATCGATTGCGTTGGCGGGATATCCGCAGGCCGAGGAGCGGCAGTTTGATCTGGCCGCCGAAACGGAGATGGCAATCCTGCAGGATCTGATTGTGAACGTGAGAAATCTTCGCGCCGAGTTGAAGGTTGAGCCGAAGGTGAAGGTGCCGGTGGAAATCTTTGCGTTCGAAGCGGGAATCCGCAGCATGATCGAAGAGAATCGCGGCTCGGTCGAACGACTGGCAAATGCGGATAAAATCACGTTCGCGGGCGCTTCGCTGGCGAACCATGCGGGCACGCGCAGCACGGCAAGATTCGATGTGCAGGTTGTATACGAGAGAAAGATCGATGTGGCCGCCGAATGCGATCGCCTGAAAAAAGAGTTGGAGAAGATGGATAAGGAGTTCGTGAATAATCAACGGCAACTCAGCAATGAACAATTCCTGGCGAAGGCTCCGGAGAAGGTTGTGGAAGGATTGCGCAGCCGGGCGCAGGAGCTTGTCGTGTTGATTGAGAAGTCAAGAAACAAAGTTAAAGAATTTGGCTGTACGTAAAACGTGGCGGGTTGTCTTATAAAGTTTGGGAAGTGTTTCGAGAGTATGGAATTTAACAACCGACGCATTACAGCGATTATCGAGAATGCGCTGCTTGAAGACCGAGCGACGCGGGATGCGACGAGCTATGCCTGCATTGATGCCAACCAGCGCGCCTCGGCGACCATCCTGGCCAAGCAGGATTGCGTTTTGGCTGGGATTGGATGCGTGGCCCGGATTCTGGACGTTTACGCCGCGCTCGATGGGGCGGTTACCTCGCACTACGAAGTGACCACGCATCCGGAAATTTTCGATGGCGTACGGTTGCGCAAGGGGCAGTCAGTGGCCGTGATCCGGCACAATGCGCGCGTACTACTCTCCTGTGAGCGGGTGATTCTTAATTTTGTGCAGCGCATGAGTGGCATTGCCACGACTACACGCAAGTTTGTGGAGGCAGTTTCCGGCACCAAGGCGCGGATTCTCGATACCCGTAAGACCGCTCCGGGATTGCGCGTGCTCGATAAGTACGCGGTGCGATGCGGAGGCGGCGAGAATCATCGGCTGGATCTTTCCGACGGCGTGCTGATCAAGAACAACCACATTGCGCTGGCTGGAGGCATCGTGCCGGCGCTGGAGAGCGCGGTTCGCAACCGGCGCGGTTCGCAGCCCATTGAGATAGAAGTGCGTTCGATGGAAGAACTGGAGGCCGCGATTACACACGGTGCGGAAGCGATATTGCTGGACAACATGCCTCCGGAGGAAGTGCGGCGAGCGGTTGAGCGCTGTGCCAAGCTGGGGCGCCCTATGCCGATCGAGTGCTCGGGAGGGATCCGGCTGGAAAACGTTCGCGCTTACGCGGAGACGGGCGTGGATTTCATCTCCGTCGGCCTGTTGACGCACTCGCCACAGGCAGTCGACATGAGCATGCGCGTAGCGCCGGTTTAAGGCCGGCGTTGGTTGTGCTTTTCTGTTCCCTCCCGCATAATTCCGGAATTAAGAATACTGAGACAAGTCGATCAGGTGGGTCGAGCGGGGCTTCCGCACCCTCGGAACCCGCAGCCGATGTGCGTTTAGGGCGCATCCTGCGACTGATGATGGAACACGCTACGGTAGTGGTGAGCGGGACCAAGATTGCGGAGGAAATTCATTCCAACCGCTCTGAGGTGTGGCGATTGGTTCAACAGCTGCGAGGGCTCGGCGTGGAGGTTGCTGGACATCCGGCGACAGGGTATCAACTGAAGTCGGTTCCGGATTTGCTGTTGCCTGAGATTCTTGGGCCGCTGCTTCGCGGGACGATTTTTGACCATCGGATTCATCACTTTTACAAGATTGGATCGACAAATACGGCGGCCATGGCGGCTGCGGCAAAAGGTGCACCGGAGGGCAGCGTTTTTCTCGCCGAGGAACAAACTGCCGGACGCGGACGCGGGGCGCATACCTGGAACTCGGCGCAGTCCATGGGGATTTATTGCTCGGTGGTGCTCCGCCCGGCGTTGCCGCCTGGGGATGTTCTGGTAATGGCGTTAGCGGCGGGACTGGCGGTGCGCGCCGCGATCGAACAAGTCGATTCCCGCGCGCAGGTAGATTTGAAGTGGCCAAACGATGGGATCGTCCAGGGAAGAAAAGTGTGCGGCATACTGACCGAGATGAATGCGGAAGCGACGCGCGTGCGGTACATTGTGGTAGGAATCGGGATCAATGTGAACCACACACATTTTCCGGAAGAATTGCAGGAGCAGGCGACGTCGCTGCGAATGATTACGGGGAATGAGTGGTCGCGGGTGGAGCTGACAGCGGCTTTGTTAAAATCGCTCGAACGGGAATATCGTCAGCTCACGGACGATGGGGATGCGCGGCAATCCATTCTCCGGCGGTTTTCTGAGCAGTCGTCATGGGTGCGAGGGAAACAGGTTCGCGTTGACGAGAACGGATCGAGCGTTAACGGATCGAGCATTGAAGGGACAACCGAAGGGCTGGATGAACGTGGGTTCTTGCAGGTTCGCACGGCGCAGGGATTGCAGAAAGTTTTGAGTGGAACGGTGAGGGGGAAGTAGTAGGTCGTTTTGCCGGCTCTGAAATGATTGCTTGAGATTGCTATGCTTTTTGTGCTCGATGTTGGTAATACGAATACGGTGCTGGGGGTTTTCGCGCGGGCTGCGAAAGCGCATCCGGCAGGGGATTCGGATGGCGCTCCGCGTTATGAGCGACTGGTGGCCAACTGGCGCGTGGCGACACGGCAAGGGAGCACCGTCGACGAATATGGAGTTTTGTTCCGGAATTTATTCTCGATGGCCAGCCTTGAGGCTGCAGGGATTCATGGGATTGTGATTTCATCCGTGGTCCCGCCACTCGATCCAGTGCTGCGGCAGGTATGCGAACGGTACTTCAATTCCAAGCCGCTATTTATCGAGCCCGGTGTGAAGACCGGGATGCCGGTGCAGTATGACAATCCGGCGGAAGTGGGCGCGGACAGGATTGTGAACGGGGTAGCGGCATTCGATAAATATGGCGGGCCGTGCATTGTGGTCGACTTCGGTACGGCAACAACGTTTGATTGCGTTTCCGCGAAGGGTGAATATCTCGGCGGAGTGATCTCTCCGGGAATTGGCATTTCTGCTGATGCATTATTTCAGCGCACGGCGCGACTGCCGCGGGTCGAGATCCGGAAGCCGGCGAGAGTTATTGGGACGAATACGGTGGGCAGTTTACAGTCTGGGCTTTATTACGGTTACCTGGGGCTGGTGGATGGCATTCTGGAGCGACTGCTCGAGGAGATGGGAAAGCAGACGAAGGTGATTGCCACCGGCGGACTCGGCTCGATGATTGGCACGGGATCGAGGTACATTGAGAAGGTTGACGATCTTCTGACGCTGGATGGGCTGCGTATTATTTGGGAGCGCAATATTATGACGAAGATACCTGCTCAGGCCTCCTCGAAGGCTTCTCCAAAAAGCGGGAATGAAGCCGCAGCGCATTCGCCGAAGCCGCGTCCCACTCGCTAAGCCGCCGTGGAAGAACAATCCAATTACTTCCATTACTTTACCGAAATCGAGGAGCAGTACTTGCGCCGCCGCGGCGGAGGGCTGTTGCTGACGACGCTGGATTGGGCGTTGATTGAAACCTGGAAAGATGCAGGCATTCCTCTGGAAGCTGCCTTGCGCGGGATCGACGCGGCATTTGATCGTTACGATCAGCGAAAATCCAAAACGAAGAAAGTGAATAGCCTGGCTTATTGCTCGCAGGAAGTATTAGCGGCGGCTGAAGATATGAAAGAAGCAGCTGTGGGCGCCGCATGTGGGGAAGCTCCGTTGAGCAAGGCGAGCGCGGGTCGAGGCTTCGAACCGGAGGTGATCGCTGGGTTTTTGCGGCGTAATGCGGATCTGCTTGAAGGCGCTAATCTTCCGCAAGAGAAGAATATTTCAATTGAGGCGATTGCCCGAGATTGTGCCGCTACGCTGCGCCGGTTGGCGCAGGAAGCTGAAAAAAACTCTGCGCAAAGGCTGGAGGATTTGGAACGCCACCTGACTGTCTTAGAAGAGAAGCTTTTTGCCGCGCTGCTTACGGCTACTCCCGATGAAGAAGTTGTTGGTGTGCGAGCGCAAGCCGATCGAGAACTTTTGCCTTACCGCCGGAACATGGCTGCGGCGCAAATCGAGCAACTGCACAAACAATATGTTCACAAGCGGCTCCTGGAAAGATATGGCCTGCCGCGGCTGAGCTTGTTCTACATGTAACGAACCAACAGCCAACCATGATCCATCGCTTCGATGCACTCATTGTCGGCGGCGGCGCGGCCGGACTGATGTGCGCCATGGAAGCCGGCAAGCGAGGCCGCCGGGTTGCGGTGCTGGACCATGCCGAGCGACTGGGAAAGAAAATCCTGATTTCCGGCGGCGGCCGGTGCAATTTTACCAACCTGCATTGCGGGCCAGGGAATTTCCTTTCGTCGAATCCTCATTTCGCCAAGTCCGCATTGGCTCGATATACTCCGGCGGATTTTATTGCGCTTGTAGAAAAGCATGGCATTCCGTACCACGAGAAAACTTTGGGACAGCTTTTCTGCGACCGCTCCGCTCACGACATTCTCGGGATGCTCGAATCTGAATGCCGCGACGCCGGGGTTAGCGTCTTTCTCAATACAAATATTCAGCGTGTGGAGCGGACGAATGAGTTTGTCCTGCGTGCGGCAAACACGGAGTTTCGCGCTGCCGCGCTCGTGGTCGCCACCGGAGGCCTTTCCATTCCAAAGTTGGGGGCAAGCTCTTTTGGTTACGATGTGGCGCGGCAGTTCGGGGTTGGCGTTCAGGAACCGCGTCCGGCGCTCGTTCCGTTAACGCTCGGGCAGGAAGATTGTTCCCGCTACTGCGACCTGGCGGGGGTTTCGGCGGAGGTGATTGCTTCCTGTGCGGGACAATCTTTCCGCGAGAAGATGCTGATCACGCATCGCGGACTGAGCGGTCCAGCCATCTTGCAGATTTCTTCCTACTGGAAAAATCCAGAAGCCATCCTGATCGATCTTGCCCCAGGACAAAAAATCACCGGAGTATTTCGCGATGCCACGGTTGCGAGGAATTTAAGTTCTGTTCGGGCAGAGCTGCGGAAGTTCTTGGCTCATCGGCTGTCCGACCGCTGGCTTGATTTTTACGCACCCACTGGCTTTTCAAACGCCGCACTCGCCAACCTGGAAAACCACTTGCATGGCTGGGCTCTTGTCCCGACGGGTACGGAGGGCTTGGCAAAAGCTGAAGTCACGGCGGGCGGGGTCGACACAGACGAGCTTTCGGCCAAGACGATGGAAAGCCGCAGAGTTCCGGGCTTGTACTTTATTGGGGAGGTAGTGGATGTGACTGGCCACCTGGGCGGCTTTAATTTTCAGTGGGCCTGGGCCTCGGGAGCAGCGGCGGGCAGGGCACTATAGTTCCGCGCCAGCGGAATTCGCTGGTAGGCGAATTCAGACGCGCCGGCGCCTACGTTTTAGCAGTAGATTTGCAAGTTGGCATACTGTCATATAAGACAGCGCTCGATTGATGGCTCCTGTTTCCCAAAACGGGAATACCCACTACAAGATCAGCTGTATTGTGAGCCGCAACCGTGGGGGATTATTTATTATTTTCCCGAAGGAGGATGACCACAATGGGATTGCTTAACGAACCCAAAGGTTGGAAATGCCTGCAACATATGGCGCAACAGGAAACCGACCCAAAGAGACTTTCGGCGATACTTGGCGAAATGAATCGCCTTCTGGACCGCCACGAGAAGACCGCGGGCGAAGACAGCTTGGAAGCTCCAGATAGTGCAGCTAACTCGAATTACTCAATTTATTCGGAAGCATAACGCAGCGGAAGCATAACGCAGCGAGGGTGCTCCGCATCCGTGCGAGAGATCCGTGCCAGACCGTTCTATGCCGTAGAATCAAGTCTTGCTCCTCGCAATCGAAAAGCTCATCTATGGTGGAGACGGACTGGCTCGCCTTCCTGCCGATAGCCGCGGACGCGGCAAGGCCGTATTTATTCCGTTCGTGCTCGCCGGGGAAAAAATTGAAGCGACGTTAACCGAAAATAAGCCAAGCTTCGCTCGCGCTCATGCCGCTGCCGTGGTGGAACCCTCGCCGGAACGCATTTCGCCGCCTTGCCCTTATTTCGGCCGCTGCGGGGGATGCCACTACCAGCACGCTTCCTACGAACATCAACTGGAAATCAAGAAGGAGATTTTGCGCGAGAACCTGCGGCGGATCGCGAAGATTGAACTCGAAAGCGAGATTCGGACTCACCCTTCGCCTCCCTGGAACTACAGAAATCGATCACGGCTGCAGGTACGGACGAGGCCGGAATTTGCCCTGGGATACTTCAAGTTTGGGTCTCACGAGTTGCTTCCGGTGGAGGAATGCCTGATTAGTTCGCCCCTTATCAATCGCGCGCTCGCGGCTCTGTGGCAGGCCGGCCGGGCAGGAAAGGTTGTGGAGGGTGTGAACGAGGTTGAGTTCTTCGCCGACGCTGAAGATCGCGAGCTGTTGGTGGAGTTATTGTGTGCGCCGGAGGCCAGACGCGCCGCGGTTCGGAGCTGGGCGGAAGAATTGTGCGCCGCCATGACGGAGATCGCGGGAGTTGTGGCGTTTCGCGAGCGGCAGAAGGGCGTGGGAGAGCTGATGGTCACGGTGGGCGCTTCTGCATTGACCTACCGCACACGTAACAGCTCCTACCGGGTGAGCGCCGGCGCATTCTTCCAGACCAACCGCTTTCTGACTGACGAACTCATTGATGTTGTAGCCAGCGGAGCGTCAGGAGAATTCGCGCTCGATCTATATGCGGGGGTGGGATTATTTTCCACAGCCCTGGCACGTGACATCCGTCACTTAGTTTCGGTAGAGATGTCACCGACGGCTGCGGAAGATCTCAAATACAATCTACCTGTAAATAGCCAAGCAGTGCAGGCTGAGACTGACCAATACTTGACGGGAACCCCAGGCGAGAGCCGGGTCGAGAGTGGAGCATCCCTCCCCCAACTGCTTCATAAACCCGACCTCGTGGTAGTGGATCCGCCTCGTGGCGGCCTGGGCGAGCGCGTGGCGCATCTGCTCGCGGGTGTAGGTGCGCCGCGCGTAACTTATGTATCGTGCGATCCGGCGACGCTGGCTCGCGATTTAGTGCCGTTGCAGGCGGCGGGATATCACCTGGACGAGGTCCATCTGGTTGATCTGTTCCCGCAGACTTACCACCTGGAAAGCGTGGTGAAGTTGGCGCGTTGAGGCGCGGGTGGCAGGCAGGCAGTTTGGTTGTTTAGCTCGGAGTCTGCACCGTGCGGCGAGGTCACTTCAGGTCTAAACTCGTCCACTTCACGGCTTTACAGTCTGCTTAAAAACTCGGCTTTCATTGCCAGGCCCTAAAGGGCGTCTGGATCAGAGAACCTACGGCATCGCTAAAAGCGATGCCCTGATACGAAGCTGATGCCCTGTCGATTTCGGCCTATCAATGCCGCCCTTCCCATCGATCACGCCTCATCCTGCTCCTCAATCTCCCTTTGAGTTTCGTCTGAGGTCAACTAGGCAGCCGATGCTTTGGGCTGCGGTTGCCTATTCCTTGGGGATAATCTATGGCGCTCGCGCCGCGCGTCCGAGTGAGTGGTGGATCGGGTCGGCGGTCGCATTTCTCGCGTTCGGCGTGTTTTTTCTCGGTCGGCGGCGATGGCTTGGAATGGCATTAGCACTGGGAGCCATCTTCTTTGCGGCTGCTCTTAACATTCAGCTCAGAGGTTTGTGGAATATTTCCAATTACGGACTGCGTGCCTTTGCCTACGGCCCGGAAGTGACGATGACCGCTCACGTGATCCGGGAAGGCAGACTGCTGGAGACAACTGGCGGGGAGCTCGAGCAGAGGCTCGATGTGGAGAGCGAGCAAATTGTCGCTGAAGATGGCACTCGCACTCTCGCGCGTTCGGGAGTGCGGCTCAGCCTCTACAGCCGGGATGCTTCAGGTGATGTTGGACGCTCCGCTTCGACCTCGGCCCGAATTTTTCGCTATGGCGAGCGAATTCAGCTCCCAGTCAAGCTCAAGATGCCGCGTAACTTCCGCAATCCCGGAGCATTCGATTATGAAAGTTATCTTGCCTCGAACGGCATTGGCACTCTGGCATCGGGCAAGGCCGAAGATGTGGAAGTGCTGCCGGGATTCGTCGGGAGCCGGGTAGAGCTTTTACGAACGCGTATCCACTCCAGCATCATCGGTAAGGTGAATGAGCTTTGGCCGCCGCCGCAAGCGGCGTTGATTAACGCCATGGTCATCGGTGAGGAAGCATTCATCGATCGTGACACGCGGGTTGATTTTCAGCGCTCCGGGACTTATCACGTTCTCGTAGTCTCCGGAATGAACGTGACTATTCTAGCCTTCGTTACATTCTGGGCGCTGCGGCGGATTCGGGTGAACGAAATTCCTGCGACCTTTATTACAATCTTTGGCTGCATCGCATATGCCTTTCTCACGGAGGTGGGCGCTCCGGTGTGGCGCGCTACGCTGATGTGCGCCATCTTTCTTGGAACCCGCCTGCTTTATCGCGAGCGCGGCATGGTGAACGCGCTGGGCGCGGCCGCTCTGGGCTTGCTGGTGTTCGACCCAGGGCAATTGCTCACGGCAAGTTTTCAGATGACGTTTTTGTGCGTGTTGATTGTCGCCGCAATCGGGCTACCGCTGGTGGAGAGAACCTCTGGTTTTTACCGCCGCGCGCTCGCCCATTGGGAAGCAGACAACTATGGCGCTTCCCTGCCTCCTCACGCCGCACAATTTCGCACTGATCTTCGATTCATTGCGGGGCGGCTCGCGCGCTTTCTGGGAAAACCTTGCGCGCTTCGGTTGGTTCGCGGTGCAACGCTGTTTTCACTGCATGCATTTGAATTGTTTCTGGTGTCGGGAGTTATGCAGATGGGACTGGCATTGCCGATGGCATATTACTTTCACCGCGCCACAACCATCGGACTGCCGGCCAATATTGCAGTGGTTCCGTTGACGCAATTGCTGATGCCGCTGGCAATTCTTACGGTGGCGCTGGGGTATATTTCCGTTTGGCTGGCCAAAATTCCGGCGATGCTGACTGCATTCGTGTTGCAAGCCATGACGGGCACAGTACGCGGATTGGGGAGCCTGCGGCTGGCTGACTTGCGCGTGGCGACTCCGTCTCTCGTGATGATTGCGGCGGCCTCCGCCGCGCTGATCTTTGCCATGATGCTTGTGCGGAGACGCGCGGGGTTCGCCTGGATTGGAATTACTGGAATTCTCGCGGCAGCTCTGGCGCTCGCGTTTTTCTCTCCGGAGCCGCTCACTCGTTCAGGTGTGCTTGAAGTGACTTCCATCGACGTGGGCGAGGGCGATTCCATTTTGCTCGTGACTCCCAAAGGCCGCACTCTACTGATCGATGCCGGCGGACCGACATGGGGCGCTTCGTCACAGTTGGATTTTGGTGAGGACGTGGTCGCACCTTATTTGTGGACGCGCCGCATCACTCACCTGGACGCGGTAGCAATCTCGCATGGGCACTCAGACCACATTGGCGGCATGCCTGCCATTCTCAAAGATTTTCATCCCAAAGAATTGTGGGTAGGGTTGCTCCCACCCAGCCGGGCGCTGGATAGTTTAATCGCAGAAGCGCATGCGCTCGAAATTACCGTGGTGCGCCACTGGGAGGGAGACCACTTCGAATTGGGCGGGGCCGAAATGGAGGTGCTTTTTCCTCCGCGCGACTGGCCGGTTGGTCTAGAACCGAAGAACAATGATTCAATGGTCCTGCACGTAAGTTACGGCGCAACTTCCGTTTTATTGGAGGGCGACGCGGAGAAGGCAGTCGAGCGAAGAATTGCAATACTGCATCATCCGCATGCAGAACTGTTGAAGGTAGGCCATCACGGCAGCAATACATCCACGACTCCGGAAATTCTGGCATCGGTGAAACCGAGTTTCGCCGTGATATCGGTTGGATTTCACACTTCCTACGGCTTGCCCAAAGAAGATGTCCTGGCGCGGCTTCAGGACGCAGGCGCACGCACTTACCGGACCGATGTGAACGGAGCTGTAACGTTTTATCTGGATGGCCGTTCAGTTACCCCGTACTTGCCGGCTATCCCCTAGTCTCATCTTCATCGGCTGCATCGGCCGGATCGGACCGGAGCGACTCGGCGATCAAATCGCGGGCCCGGTCGGAGTCTTCTTCCCGCACCAGAATAATCATTCCACCGAGACCGGGAAACGCATCCTGCACGAAACTGCCGGATTTAAGATCGCTCTCAATTCCCGCCGATTCCAGCAGGCCCTTGACGATCAGGGCCTCCGACTCCTGCTCAGTGTCAAAAACCTTGACCAGCATTTCATTGGGATCGGGATTTTCATTGTTTGCTTCTGTCGTCGCACGCGACCGCTCAGCCATGTGATCTCCAGTTTCCGGGCGTGGCCCATAGATGGGCTCAAAGCCGCATGTGTCTGATTCTAACTCTTCATGCGGAGTTGCATTGGGGAGCCTGCCAAAGGACTACTCACTTAAGGGGCGGGAGCTTTGGGCAGGAAACCGCGTAGTGGTGCAGTTTGGCTTGCGCATTATGACCGTGAAGTAGGAGATCCTTCGCTACGCCTGAAAAACGGCTACGCTCAGGATGACAAAGTCGCGTATAGGTCAAATTGCACTACTACCCGACCTTAGATTTTTTGCAGTCTCTGTACTTCATGCACGCCGGGAATCTTTCGCAGTCCTCCCATGATTTGCTCCAGGTGCTTCATATCGGAGATATCGAGGACGATTTCCACGCTGGCCTGGCTGTTGGAGGTGTGTGCACCGATGTTGCGGATGTTGCTTTGCGCGTCGCCGATCACGCTGGTGATATTTTTCAGCATTCCAAAACGATCGTCACAATAGACAGTCAGCTTGACCGGGTAAGCGGTGGGCATGGTTTCGTCACGAGCCCATTCGACGTCGATGCGGCGCTCGGGTTCGTACATCAGATTGGTGACGTTGGGGCAGTTCACGGAGTGAACGGCGACCCCCTTGCCGCGCGTGATGTAGCCGACGATGCTCTCGCCTTTGATGGGATTGCAACAGCGGGCGCGATAGACCAGCATATCGCCCTGGCCTTTGACCATGATCGCATTGTGGTCGCCAAAAACCCGGCGCACGACGTTGGCGATGGCGCCAGGCGTGTTAGAGAGACCTTCGGCTGCGATGTCTCCGGCCAGGGACGGAGTTGTACCAGCGGGAAGCAAACGCGCGAGCACCTGGCGGGCGGAATATTTTCCGTACCCGATGCCGGACATGAGATCGTCGACCTTGCCGAATCCGTAACTTCCGGCAACTCTGAGCAAGTCGTCGTCTTTGATTTCTTTCAGCGCAATGCGATATTTGCGCGCTTCTTTTTCGATCACCTTGCGGCCGATCTCGATGGAACGCTCGCGCTGGTGAATGTTGAGCCAGTGCTTGATTTTATTGCGCGAGCGGGAGGACTTGACGACTGCAAGCCAGTCGCGGCTGGGCTTGTGGCCGGCCTGGGTGAGGATCTCGACAATGTCGCCGGAATGCAGTTTATGACGCAGCGGGACCATGCGTCCGTTGACCTTTGCGCCCACGCAGGTGTGCCCGACTTCGGTATGAATGGTGTAGGCGAAATCGATGGGCGTAGCCTCCCGCGGAAGCACCACAACCTTGCCTTTCGGAGTGAAGGTATAAACTTCTTCGGGATAAAGATCGACCTTCAGCGCCGACAGGAATTCATTGGGGTCGCTGACGTCGCGCTGCCATTCGACTACCTGCCGCAACCACGCCAAGCGCTGCTCATCCTGCGCGGAGACGGGGCCGTCCTTATATTTCCAGTGGGCGGCGATGCCTTCTTCGGCGACCTTGTGCATTTCATCGGTGCGAATCTGGATTTCGAAAGGAGTTCCGTCTTCGGTGATGACTGAGGTATGCAGAGACTGGTAGAAGTTGGGCCGCGGCATGGCGATAAAATCTTTAATACGTCCCGGGACCGGCCGCCAGATGTTGTGAATAATTCCAAGAACAGCGTAGCAGTCCTGCAACGAGTGGGTAATCACGCGCATGGCGAACAAGTCGTAGACCTGATCGACGGAAATACGCTGCCGCTGGAGTTTCTTGTGAATGCTGTAAAGCCGCTTGATCCGGCTCTCCACTTGCGCCTGAATGCCAGCTTCTTTGAGCTTGTCGTTGATAATCGACTGCATTTTTGCGAGGAAGGCTTCGCCCTTTTTCCGGCGGGCGTTGACGGCCTTCTCCACCTGCTCGTAGCCGGCGGGATCGAGGAATAGAAAGCCCAAGTCTTCCAGTTCGCCGCGAATTTTTCCCATGCCCAGGCGGTGGGCGATGGGCGCGTAGATCTCAAGCGTCTCCTCGGCGATCTTATGCTGACGGTCAGGCTGGAGATGCTCGAGGGTGCGCATGTTGTGGAGCCGGTCGGCCAGTTTAATGAGAACGACGCGGATGTCATCCACCATGGCCAGCATCATCTTCCGGAGGTTTTCGGCTTGAGCTTCTTCGCGGGTTGCAAAATCGATTTTGCTGATCTTGGTGACGCCCTCGACAATATGCGCGACTTGCTCGCCGAATTCCTTGCGGATATCGTCGATGGTGACCGAGGTATCTTCCACCGAATCGTGAAGCAATCCGGCGGAGATGGCCACCGGATCCATCTTCATTTCAGCCAGCACAAGTGCGACTTCCAAAGGGTGAACCAGGTAAGGTTCGCCGGAGGCGCGGGTTTGGCCGTCATGATGCTTCAGGGAATATTCGTAGGCTTTCTTGACGATCGAGAGATCGTCCTGAGGACGGTTTTCCTGAATCCGCCGTAATAAGTCGCGGAACTTGGTGAGGGTAAGAGCGGTAGTCGCGATCTGTTGGCGCAAGCTCGCCATGTAGGATTATAGCCCGCGAGCGGCGCAATTGATGCTGGGAGCGCCGCGTTCAGACCTCGGAACAAGCCGCCCGGTTGAGACTGGCTTCGTTCGAAGCGGGCCTTCATGCTTCTTGCTTTGATCGGAATGGTTGGAACGGACGACTACCGGTGCTTCCTCTGCTTCGCCGCCCGCTTCTGCGCTTTTTGGGCTCGTTTCGCAGCCTTGCGCTGCTTCTTCGCCTGCTTCTTTCCATACTTCTGATACTGCTTCGAGGCTCTCTTAGCCTCGGCGGCATTTTCCCCAATGCTTCTATTTTCCCTCTGCGCGGCCATGGACCCAGAAAAACCCAGACCTACCAGCAGCAATAAGGCCGCAATTCGTTTCATTCGCCTCTCCGACGGGAAAATGCTGAAGCCATATTACACTGGAACGCGCAAAAGGCAGCAGGTTGCAGGGAACCTAAAAGGTCATGTCCGGTCATTTTTGGACCGGCCTGTATCGGAGCACTGGGGCGGGGTTTGTCCAAGCCAATTGGCCTGTTACAGTTACAGTCTGCCTCGCCGTTCGTTTGAGATCAGTCGTTCGCGGTCAGTCGTTCGAGGCCAGTCATTCGATAATCGTTCGTTTTAAGGTCATTCGTTCGAGAAACCATGAATTCCAGAATCCTGGTGAGCGGAGTTTCGGGGACCATCGGCACGGCACTGCTTCCTTCGCTTCGTTCCAACGGAACATCGATTGTGAGGCTGGTCCGGGGCAAAGCCATGGGCGGCGAGCAAATCTCATGGGATCCCGACGTAGGCCTATCGCCGGAGGCTGTCTCCGGCTTTGACGCGGTGATTCACCTGGCCGGCGAGAGTATTTTCGGGCGCTGGACTGAGAAGAAGAAAGAAAAGATTCGCGATAGCCGGGTAGTAGGGACTTTCAACCTATCCTCGGCTTTATCGCAGGCGGAGGAAAAACCCGGAGTTTTCATTTGCGGCTCCGCCATCGGCTACTACGGAGACCGTGGCGATGAAACTTTGCGCGAGGGGAGCGCTCCCGGCACTGGATTCTTGTCCGAAGTTTGCCAGGACTGGGAGGAAGCTACGACCCCTGCTGTGCAGGCCGATATTCGCACCGTCCATATCCGCACCGGAGTCGTGCTGAGTTCACAAGGGGGTGCGCTGGCGGCGATGCTTACACCTTTTAAACTCGGCCTCGGCGGCCGCATTGGAAGCGGGCGCCAGTGGACAAGCTGGATCGATGTGAGGGATCTGGTGGGAGCCATTCACCACATTTTGAAGAACGATCTGATTCAGGGACCGGTCAATCTGGTCGCGCCTAAGCCGGTCAGGAACGCCGAGTTCGCCAATACGTTGGCATCGGTGTTATCGCGTCCGGCAATTTTTCCGCTGCCGGAGTTCGCCGTAAAGTTGGTCTTCGGAGAAATGGGGCAAGAGATGCTGCTGGGAAGTCAGAAGGTGGAAGCCAGCAGGCTAATCTCAAGTGGATATCCGTTTCGTTACCGCGAATTGAGGCAGTCTCTGGAAGGCTTGCTGAAGAAGTAACGGTTTACGCGAAGAAATTAAATCTCAATCGGACAGACTCGAACTGTCGCAGGAGCGTTTTATTTCTTCCTGTAGCTTCTCTAAGAGCGCGGTGCGCTGTTCAGTGCTGAGTTCGCGCTTTAATTCTTCCAATGCCAGCGCCACAATGTGATAGTGGTGCGCTCCCGCGAACTTGGGATCGGCAGTAATGTTGAGCCACAATTGATGCATGAGGTCGACATCCTGCGGGCGCAAGCGCGGGTTGTGCGGGCCGATGGCATATTCGCGCACGATCGCATCAGGAGCGGCAACCTCCAGAGTCAAGCGCGGGCGAGGCTCGGGCAGGCGCTCCCAGGCATCGCCCAGGAACTTGGCTTGTTCATCGGCGGTGAGTTTGTTCGAAAGCCCGCAGACGATCCGGGAGGAAGCGAGGCGCTGCGCCGTCACCATGATGGCCTCGAACACGTCTGTCGCCGGGACGACCAGCAACGAGATCGGCTTGCCTTCTTTTTCCGCCACGGCCACTGCGGCAGTAAACAGTTCCTGCTCGTAGTGGTCAAAAACCTGGGTAGCATCGAGGACGGCGCTGCCACTGAAGCTGTGCTCGCGATGATACATGCGCCCACTCATGACCACGACATCCTGCTTGCCGGTATGGGTGTGTTGCAATACCTGGCGCAAGTAATAGAGGTTGCGGGGGTCGCGAACTGCGACCAGAATGTTCCCTTCCCGGACGCCCATGGCGCCGCTGCCCAGTTCCTGGTTGCCATAAACCCGAAACTGATCCAACTGCTCCGGCTTGCCGTGACGCTCTCTGGCGACGTGGCGCTCCGAGAGGGTGAAGATGGTGAAGAATACGGCGCTGAAGATCACGCCGGCGATGGTGGCCTGATATTTGGTAAACAGATTGACCACCGCCGTAATCAGCAACACCGCCGAAATCAGGATCAATCCCACCGGCAATTCGGTCTTGCCAATGTGCAGGTTCCCCGGGACTTTCCACGCGCGGTTGCCCGGCTCGGTGAAGCGCAGCACGAGCACGGCAATCGACTTCATGGCAAAGCTCCAGATCACGCCAAAAGCATAGAGCGCCGCCAGCACATACACATTGCCGAGACTTAGAAAAATCACGAGCAACTGCATTCCGACGATCAAATTGATGATGCGATAGCTCGTGCCAAAACGATGATGGGGCTTTTGAAACCAACTGGTGAGCACGCCGTCTTCCGCTACGCGATTCAGAACTCCGTTCGCCCCCACGATCGAGGTATTTTGCGCGCCGGCAAGGATCAACACGCCGACCAGCACGACAAACGCATGGAAGAGGAGTTTCAGGCTGGTAGGCCCGGCAAGATACATCGCGATTCCGCCAATTAAATTGGCGAAGTAATCGGGACGGACCTTATCCGGAATGATCATGACCGCGAAGAATGAAACCAGCGAAGTAAAGAGCAGGCTGTAAATAAAAATCACCAGCCCGGTTTTCTCCAAATTCTTCAGCTTGGGGTGTTCGATCTCACGGTTGACCTGGGCGAGGGTCTCTTCGCCGCTCATGGCGAGCACGGAGTGCCCGAAGCCGACAAATACAATGATCCAGGTGAGATGGGAGAACCAGGAGCCGTAGAGCCAACCCAGCGACTCCTTGTTGAGCGGGACTACTCCGGCATGAAGCGGGTTGGGCGGCAGCACAATGGGTGCCCGCAAAACCGTGATCGTGCACCAAATCAGCAGGATTACGACCATGACGGTGGTGATGATCATGATCTGCAAGGCCTTTTGACTGGATTCGTGCATGCCCTGCGTATTCTTCCACCAGAAATAAAACACTACGAGGACGGCAAGTCCAGCGGCGAAATGATCATCGGAAAAGTGCAATGGGCGATGGAAGTAGTCACCCATATCCTTAATAAACCCGGCCAGATATTGCCCGGCGGATACGGCGCTGATGGGACCGGTCAGAACATAATCGAAGAGAAGCGCGGAAACGGAAAACTTTGCCAAAGTTCCGCCCATGGCTTCTTTTACGACGCGGTAGACCCCTCCGCGAACGAACATGCTGCTGGATTCGATATAAAGGGCCCGCACCGCGTAGCTGAAGAGCATTACGGCCAGGATGAACCAGGGGGCACTTTTGCCGATGACCTTTTCGGCGTCACCGCCGGCATAGTAGGCGGAAGAGGCGAGATCGGAAAGAACAATGGCGGAGGCGCGCCAGAAGGAGATGAAGGTCAACATCACCGTGGTGGCGACGAAAACCTTTATTCCCGGTTTTGAACCTTCAGCAGATGTGGCCATGCCCCAGAAAGAACTTCAGCGCAGGGATTAACGGAGACTCACTAGAAGATAGCACAGCTGCTACGGTCGGCGGTTTGCGAGGGACTTGGAGTGCAGGCTGAGAGCCAGTTCCCCACTATTTAGATGTTTATGTAGAGGAGTTTTGGGACCGCGCTAAATTCCTCCTGCCCAGATCAGGAATTTTCACGGAAAGAAAGTACGGGACCGTGCTTCCTGTCACCGAGATCGCGCCATCTGCATGTTAGGCTGCGCCCAGTTATGAATCGAATCCCCTCCCTCGACGGCCTGAGGGCTTTTTCAATCCTTTTGGTGGTGATCGGCCATCTGGCGGAGTCGCACGCCACGTCTGAAGTGGGCCGAGACGTAGCGGGTGCCTTCGCTAATCTGGGAGTTCAAATATTTTTCGTTATCTCCGGCTATCTGATTACGAAGTTGCTGTTGCAAGAGAGCTGCAAGACGGGAACCATCAGCCTGCGGCAGTTTTACATTCGGCGTGCCTATCGCATTCTGCCTGCGGCCACGTTTTACATGCTGCCCGTCTTCTTTATTTTTCGTCACGAGTTGCGCTGGTATCACGCGGCCGCGGCTATGCTTTACCTGGCAAACTTCGATTTTAGCCACCCCTGGTTCCTGGGACATTTGTGGTCGTTAAGCGTGGAAGAGCAGTTTTATCTGCTTTGGCCCAGTGTGCTTAAGAAATGGATCTCTGCGCGAACCAGGGTATGGATACTCCTCGGCGTCATCGCATTCGCCCCTTTCTACCGCATTGCGTGCCACTTCCTGGGGCTACATGGACAAGCGGACGGGACTTTCCCCGCAGTAGCGGATGCTCTTGCCACCGGTTGCCTGCTCTCGGTTCTGGAGCCGCGTGTGTTGCCACTCCTGCTCAAACTCAAGAATTGGCGGTTGCCGTTGATTTTCCTGGTGATCCTGCCATTGCTCGCCGTGCCGCATTATTGGGGCGCCCGCGAGTTCCATTTGACCCTTACCCTTCTGTTCGTACTGTGGCCGGCGATGCACTTTACAATTGCGGGATTGCTTCTGTGCGCCGTGCAATCGCATACCTGGATTTTGAATGCGAGGCCCATCGGGTGGCTGGGGAAAGTCAGCTATAGCCTCTATTTGTGGCAGCAATTATTCGTATACGGCAAACATCCGCGAGCATGGTATGGGCCGCTGCTAGCCTTGGGGATGGCCAGCGTTTCCTATTATTTGATCGAACGCCCGGCGCTTCGGTTGAGGAAAAAACGGCCTTCCATAAAAACAAACCACGAGAAAACTGCCGGATTATTTTCGCTGGCTACGCGCACGGAATCTTAGCGTACCTTACTATTTCTTCTCTTCGAGGTAGGTGTGGGTGATGCGGTCATGCCAGCAGAGCGAATCCTCGTCCAGAAAGACCCAGGCGTAGCCCATCCCTAAAGAAAATGCCGACAAGAACGATGCCAGCACGCGCCAGCGCCGGAGCTTTCGTCCGGCCTTATTACCATCGAAGCGGACAAGTTTCAGCCTAGCCAGGCGCAGCCCAGGAGTGCTTCCCGTATAGACCACAAGAAGATACTGATAGGCCGACCAGAGCACGACCCAAAGACCAGCGATGACGCCGGCGATCTGGGCTGGCGGGGGCTGGAGCGCGGTCATCTTCCAGAAAATAAAACTGAACAGCGCGCAGCTCGACGCAATGATCACGGCGTCTATCGATGCGGATAGCAGTCGCCGGCTCAGCGGACCGCTTTGCAGCGGCAAGTCGATGCCGGGGCGCTTCTCCAAGTCCGGCTGCTCGACGGGCTCGATTGTGATTCCACCCAATGCAGGCGGAGGTGGAACCACCTCCGGCACTTCCAGGATGCGCGGACGCTCCATGACCGATTCGGCCAGCTCATCACGCGCGGGAACGGGTGGAGTCCAGGATCGCGGGAATTCAAGCACTCTTGCCGTGGTTGCCGCAGGCGGGCTGGAGACGTCATTCATGGAAGGCCGCAATTCGAAAGATGGCGCTTCGCAGGTTTCAGGTACAGCGGCCTCTTCGAATTCCTGCCAGGCCAAGGCATGGTTTGCTACGACGGGCATCACTTGTGGAATCGAAGGAGACTCTGCCGGAGAACGATCCGGACTATTGGAAGGCTCTTCCTCGAAACGCAGGCGTAGTGACGGATAGCGAGGGGGGCGCGGTTTGCGTCGGGAGTGGTATCGATTCAGCCGAGCGGCGAGTTCTTCCCGCCAGGCTCCAGAATTCTCCTCCACGACCTCTACCTCCTGCTGTCCTGCGGGCGCACCGGCCTCGGCGCCAGGTTGAGTATTCGATCTGGGACTTTCAGCTGCTAATTGCCCTTCTCGCACCATAGCTGCGTCAACCACTATGGCAGGGACATTCTCATCAGGCAGCCAGCGGGGCAGCGGATTAGAATCTGCCTTCGAGGAACACCGGCAAACCTCACCACAAATCGCACAAAGCATAAATCCCAATTTCTAAGGTCACTTATAAAGTTCAGTTCTTGTCACATCCCGGATAATCATTGCGGTTAACCCGTGTGGATAACCTGAAGAAGCCAGCAGGAATCCAAAAAACATCGAACTACTTTGCCTCTCAAGCCATAGCCGTGCTAAGTTCACCACGGCTGCTGGCAAAAGAGGCTTGCCGCACTTCTGTTGTCGTGTCTAGTTTAATGATCTTTCCAACGATCCCGAGCCGATGACTCTTCGCAACAGATTCCTTATCACGGCTGCAATGCTTTGTCACCTGCTTCTGGTGCCACCATTAGTTACCAGCCAGTTGCCACCTGAACATTCTTCGCCTGAACAATCTTCCGAGTTTTCGCAGACGAATCCGCCTAAAGAAAAAACTGCTGACGCGAAAACCACGCCGTGCGGGCGCGCTTTTGCCGAAGAATCCAATAACCATCCCACGCTTTGTGCCATCGAGCAGGAAAGGGATGGCGACATTTATAAAATGCGAGGCGCAGTCGAAATCTATTATGAAAATTATGTGCTGAAAGCGGATGAGGCCACATTCGATTCGGACACCAACGAAGCGACAGCCAATGGGCACTTTGCCCTCGACGGTGGGCCGAACGATGATCACATCCGCGCCTCTCACGGCACTTATAATTTCACGCTCGAAACCGGAAAGTTCTACGACGTAACAGGAACCACGGGCTTGCGCTTCCGTTCCAACCGCCCGATCCTGACCTCGAGTTCGCCGTTTGCGTTCACCGGGAAGTTCGTCGACAAAGTCAGCCCGGATCATTACCTGGTCTACGATGGCACCATAACAACCTGCGAGTTGCCCCAACCGAAGTGGATGTTTGAAGCCCGCAAAGTTGACGTAGATGTAGGTGGCAATGCCAAGATATACCGCAGCGCGTTTGATTTGCATGGATTCCCGATCCTCTGGTTCCCCTACGCTACCCATCCGGTCGAAAAGGAATCCCGGCAATCGGGATTTCTGGTGCCCACCGCGGGCCATTCTTCGACGAATGGATACATGGTCGGGGATGCCTACTACTGGGTCATCAATCGAATGATGGACGCCACCATCGGCGGGGAATATTTTTCGCTGCGCGGAGGATCGCAGCGCGGCGAACTTCGCATACGCCCCAGCGAGACTTCCTATGTCGACCTCAACTACTTTGGAGTGATTGACCGCGGCATCGGTACGCCACCGGTGAAAGAGGGCGGAGAAAACGTGCGCCTGAATACCGCCGGAAACCTTGACGGTTTTCGTGGAGTCACGAATATCGATTACTTGAGTTCGTTCATCTTCCGCCTGGCTTTCAACGAAGTGTTCACCCAGGCGGTTTATTCGGAAGTAAAGTCGCAGGCTTTTTTGTCTAAGATGAGCGATGGCTACAGCCTGAATGGCTTCGCCGAGCGGTATCAAAACTTCCTGAGCACCACGCCCGGGCAGGTGATCACGATTCTGCACACCCCAAGCTTTGACTTTTCCGGAGTGGACCACGCAATCGGGCACAGTCCGCTGTACTGGTCTTTCGACGCCTCCACGACCGGCCTTTCGCGCAGCGAACCTTCGCAGTGCTCAACCGTCAGCGCGGTTCCAGCGTGCATTCCGGCTTTCCGGACTGCGAGCCTGGTGGGCCGCTTCGATTTGAATCCTGAGATTTCGTTGCCGCTATTGTTTCAGGGATGGTCGCTGCGTCCGGATCTGACGCTTCACGAGACTTATTACACGCAGCGGCTGGTTGGAGAAAGCGGGGCCGACCCGGGGCAGGCGATAAGCAATCCGGTTAATCGCCAGGCTCTGGACGCTTCCGTGGAATTGCGGCCGCCTGCACTTGAGCGAGTCTTCGAGAAGCCATTTTTAGGAAGAAAATGGAAGCATGTGATCGAACCCCGCGTGGTTTATCGCTACGTGAATGGGGTCAACGATTTCAGCAACATTCTCAAATTCGATGAGCGCGACATCCTCAGCGACACCAACGAAGTGCAATATGGCTTTGTGACCCGCCTATACGCCAAGCGCACCTCGGGCAAGCCGGAGGATTGCGGCGCCATCATGTCCGCGCTAACAGTTGGGGCTCCGGCGCCCGAATCCACCATCCCGTGGCAGCGTACCAACCCTCTGGCCAATCGCCCTTGCCAGACGGGGGCGCAGGCGCGCGAGGTGTTGTCTTGGGAACTGGATCAGAAATATTTTCTCGATCCCACTTTTGGCGGAGCGCTGGTTCCGGGCGAGCGCAACGTTTTTACCAGCACCATCGATCTGACCGGAATCGCATTCCTCACTGAGCCGCGCCATCTCTCGCCCCTGGTTTCAAGATTGCGCGTGGAAACCAGCGCCCGCACGGACGCCGAGTGGGACCTGGATTACGACTTCAAGAACAGCCGGGTAAATGCCAGCACGCTGCTGGTGAATTATCACTTTGGTAAAGTGACCGTCGGCGGCGGAGACGCCATCCTGGAGATACCCAGCCAAAATGTGGCGTTGAGCTCATCCCCATCTTTCAGCTCGGCTGAGCCCGTACATTTCAATCAATTCCGAGCGGCTCTCGGCTATGGAGCCATCAACAAGCGCGGATTTAGCGCCGCGGGTAGTTTCGGCTTCGACGCCGATGCCCACCAACTGCAATTTGTCAGCACTCAAGCCACCTATAATTGGGATTGTTGCGGCGTAACGCTGGAGTACCGCACCTATGCTGTGGCCAATGTTCGCAATGAAAACCTGTTCCTTTTAAACTTCAATTTGGCGAATGTTGGAGGCTTTGGGAGTTTGCGCCCGCAAGGACGGCTCTACTAATTTTTGGCGCGTCCGACGAAGCGCGCCGACGCATCTAAGGCTGCTAAGATGACTCTCACGCCAATGCCCGCTCTAACTCATGATTCGGAGAAAAATAACCTGGAGAACAAGAATCGGGCAAGCGAAGATCTGGGGCGCAAGAAGGCACAGTTGGAGCAAAACCTGGGACAACTGGGCCGGATTCTGGTCGCTTATTCCGGAGGGGTAGATTCGGCTTACCTTGCGTGGGCGGCGCATCAAGCGCTGGGCAACAAAATGCTGGCCGTGATTGCGGACTCTCCCAGCCTGGCGCGCACGCAACTTGCGGACGCAATCGCCTTTGCCGCGGAGCAGGAGATCCCATTGGAAGTGGTTGCTACCGGCGAACTTGATCGCCCGGAATACGTTCGCAACGATTCGCAGCGCTGTTTTTTTTGCAAAGACGAACTTTTCACTTTGATGGAAACGCTTCGTGAGAGGCGTGGCTTCGATGCGATCGCCTACGGCGTGAACTTGGACGATCAGGGAGACTTCCGCCCCGGTCAGAAGGCTGCTGCCAACCATCGTGTGTTCGCGCCTCTGCTTGATGCTCAACTCACTAAGGAAGATATACGCGCCCTGGCGCGCGCAGCCGGCTTACGCATCTGGGATAAGCCCGCATCCGCCTGCCTCTCCTCCCGCATCGAGTACGGCCGGCCGGTTACGCGCGAAGCACTCGCGGTCGTGGAAAAGGGCGAGGACGCCATTCGTGCTCTCGGCTTCCGCCAGTTCCGCGTGCGCCATCATGGAGAGATTGTTCGCATTGAGATTTCACGCGACGAACTTTCGCGCGCGCTCGACCCGGCCATGGCCGCACAGTTCAGCATCATCTTCAAGGCGCTGGGCTTTAAGTTCGTCACTCTCGATCTTGAGGGCTTCCGTTCCGGCTCGATGAATGCGCTGCTGCCTGCCGGAGATTTACTTCGCAACAAAGATCTGCTTCGCAACACGGGTTGAAGCGGCGCATCGTTTTACAGTCTCCGTCTCGAAATCTGCAATCATCCCAATTTTATTGGCTTTCGCTGCTCCTCCCGGTACTGCGCCGCCCGTCGCTGTGAGATAATCGACGTTTACTCCCAATGTTTAGGCGGTTCTTAGTGACTCTTTTTCGACGCTCGTTGCTCTTACTGTTGACGATTTGCCAGGGCTGCGCCGCCCAAACGGTTGCGCCAGACTTAGCGCAAAAAATCGAGCGGCAGGTTCGGTCTTACTACAAAGTTCCTCCCGATCTTAAAATTCTGGTTGGCCCGGCAGCTCCGAACACGGATTTCCCCAACTTCGAAACCGTCACGGTAACCATCGACAATGGCGAACGAAAACAGGATCTCAATTTTCTGCTTTCTAAAGATCACAACACTTTGATTCGCATCAACAAGTTCGACTTGAAGAAAGACCCCTACGCCGAGACCATGAGCAAGATCGACACCACCGGCAGGCCTACGCGTGGAGCGAAGGCATCGAAGGTGGTGGTGGTGAATTTTGACGATTTCGAGTGTCCGTATTGCTCCCGCATGCACCAGACTTTATTTCCCGAGATTCTCAAGGAATACGGCGACCGCATAACTTTCATCTATAAGGATTTTCCGTTGGTGGAAATCCATCCCTGGGCCATGCATGCCGCTGTGGACGCGAATTGCCTGGCAGCGCAAAACAACGATGCCTACTGGGATTTCGCCGACTACATTCATTCCAACCAGCAAGAAATCAGCAAGGAAACTACACCGCAGGCCCGGTTCGACGCGCTCGACCGGCTGACCTTGTCGCAGGGCCAAAAGCACAATCTTGACGCTACGAAGTTGCAAGCGTGCGTGAAAGCTCAGGATCAAACCGCCGTGAAAGCATCCATGAAAGAGGCCGAAGGAGTTGGGGCGGAAGCTACTCCTACTTTGTTCATCAATGGCGAAAGAATCGACGGCGCGGTCTCTCCCACTGAACTGCGTGCCGCTCTTGACCGGGCACTTAAAGATGCTAACCTTCCTGTGCCCGCCCACGCGGCCGCACCGCCGGTTCCGGTCGCCCGGTGAACCGTCTGACGACATATGCTTTGGCACGACACGAATTGAAAGCTTAGGAGAACAATTATTTTGAAACAAAATCCGGAATCTGCCCGGCCCCTGGCGCCGCTCTCAGCCCTGCTTGCGGCAACCCCGCTCGCAGCAACGATGATTGCCGCGGTTTTGCTGGCGAGTCTGCTGGGCTGCAACACCAAGGTAAGCGGAGACGTGATGGCTACAGTGGACGGCCGCAAGATCTTCCGCTCCGACCTCGATAAGTATTACGACAACTATGTGGCCAGCGCGCAGCAGTCGCCGGCCGGAGAACAAGCCACCATTCTCCGCCTGAATATGCTGCGGCAGATGATCGATGACGAGATGGTCATGCGGCGCGCCGAAAAGCTTGGGCTGCTGGCCACCGAAGAAGAAGTGGACCGCAAGCTCAATGAAATCAAATCACCCTATACGGCGCAGGAGTTCGACCAGCGGCTGAAAGAGAAGAAAATTTCGCTCGACGACTTTAAACGCGACATCCGCCGCTCCATCACCGTCGATAAGGTGATGAACAAAGAAGTTTCCTCCAAGATCAACGTCACCGATCAGGACATCAACGATTATTTCGCAGCCCACAAAGCTGAGTTCAACCTGATCGAACCGCAATATCATCTGGCACAGATCTTCGTGACGCCTACTCCGAATCCTCAGGTGCACAACCAGAACAACAAGGCGCAGAACGAGGCCGACGCCCGTAAAAAAATTCAGATGATTTCAAACCGCCTAGATAGCGGCGATGATTTCGGCACACTGGCCATGAATTATTCCGAGGATCCGGAGACCTCCGGAAATGGCGGCGATTTGGGCACGGTACCGGAATCTTCCCTGCGCAACACCGATCCCAGCACAAGAGATGCAGTGATTAAATTGAAACCAGGGCAGTACAGCCCAATCGTGATCGTTGTGAATCCGGCGAATAAAGAACCTGTGGGATTCCGGATCATTAAGCTAGTTTCAAAAGAACCGGCCGGACAGCGGGACTTGTCCGATCCCCGCGTGCAGCAGGCGATTCGCTCGCAACTTCACGACCGTCGGGAGCAATTGCTGAAGGCTGCGTACTACGAGGTGTTGCGGGACTCCGCGAAAGTGGACAATTATTACGCAAAGCAAATCCTGGAGAGTAACGGCCTGCTGAAGTAACGGGTCTGAGCTGAGCGGAGAAGCTCTCAAGTCTTAGTTCATGTCATTGTCATTGCCATTGTCATTCTACAATTCCAAGCACATCGCCAGGATTCACGGGTGCGCCTTCACTAACCAGAATCTTTCGCATAGTTCCCTTTTTCGGTGATTTGATTTCGTTCTGCATCTTCATCGCCTCCATGACGATGACTCCGGCGCCCAGCGCGACTTCGTCTCCTTCACGCACCAGCAGTCGCACGATCTTGCCTGGCATGGGCGCGACAATTTTTCTTGCCCCTTGATCGTCACCGCTCCGAGTGCGTCCGCGCAACGACCGCGGATCGCGAACTTCGGTCATAAAGCGTGTGCTGCCAACCGACAGATACCAATCGTTTCCCACGCGCTCGGACTTAACCTCATATGCTTTGTTCCCGATGCGGAGCGAAAGCACATCAGGCTGGGTGAGAACGGCGTCCACTTCCAGTTCGCGTCCGTCCAAACGGCACGACCAGCGCCCCTCGGCGCGGTTGAGTTCGAGCCGGTGGTTTTTGCCGTCAATGTTTACGTCGTAGAGCATAAGAAAATGAGATCTGGTGTTGTTATTCCGATCTGAGCGCTTCGCGGCGACTGGCGGTCTTCCAATTCGAAATGGCCTCATTCGTGACTGTGCTGGTTGCATGCGAGGGCGTAGTGCTTAACGCCGCGAAGACCCCGGCTGCGACTGCCGCAACGTTTACAGCATTGGAGTCGACTGCTTTGTCTTCCGACTGCTTCAGCATGCGATCGAGGAATCCAGTGTCGAGCTTCGCCGCAATAAAATCCTTATCGCGCAAAATTCGCCGGAATAAGGAAATATTGGTCTTGATGCCTCCGACGAAATATTCGTTCAGCGCTCTGGCCAGCCGCGAAATTGCCTGCTCGCGGTCGGCGCCATATCCAATCAGTTTTGCCAGCAGAGGATCGTAATCGATGGGAACGTTCCATCCTTCGTACATGCCACTGTCAAGGCGAATGCCTGGTCCCGAGGGCTCGAGCAGCAGCGCGATTTTGCCGGGGCTAGGAAAATAGTTGTTATCCGGATCCTCCGCATAAATCCGGCACTCGATGGCATGCCCGCGAATCTGGACCTCTTCTTGCGTAAAAGGCAATCTCTCGCCCGCGGCAATACGAATTTGCAAATGAACGAGGTCCAATCCGGTGATCAGTTCGGTCACAGGATGCTCCACTTGCAGGCGAGTATTCATTTCGAGGAAATAGAAATTCTTGTGCTGATCGACCAGAAATTCCACGGTCCCGGCATTGGTATAGCCGGCCGCCCGCGCCACCCTTACCGCCGCCTCGCCCATCCTGCGCCGCATTTCAGCATCAACGATGGGGGAGGGGGCTTCCTCTAAAACTTTTTGATGGCGCCGCTGTAGGGAACATTCGCGCTCTCCCAGATAAACAGTGTGCCCATGCTCATCCGCCAGGACCTGCATTTCGATATGTCGCGGATTGATAATTGCTTTCTCAATGTAGACTTCACTATCGCCAAACGACCGCTGCGCCTCACTACGCGCCGACTCCAGCGCGCCTTTCAAATCGTTGGCAACCTGTACGAGACGCATCCCTTTTCCGCCGCCTCCCGCCGCAGCTTTCAGCATCACGGGATAGCCGATTCTCGCCGCAACCTGCTCAGCTTCTTCCAGAGATTCCACTCCGCGCGAGGTTCCCGGCACAAACGGGACCCCGGCTTTTTCCATGGCCTGCCGCGCGCGGGTTTTTGAGCCCATTGCGTCCATCGCGGCGGCGGTAGGTCCAATAAACTTCACTCCCGCGTCTGCGCAGGCCTGCGCGAACCTTGCATTTTCCGATAAAAACCCATAGCCGGGATGGATGGCATCGGCTCCCGAGCGACGCGCCACATCAAGAATCTTCGGGATGTTGAGATACGATTCAGAAGATGCGGCAGGCCCGATGGGATAACTTTCGTCTGCTTTGCGGACATGCAGTGAGGCACGGTCCACATCAGAGTAGACTGCCACGGCGGAAATGCCCAGCTCGTGGCAGGCTCGCAGCACGCGCAGTGCAATCTCGCCTCGGTTTGCGATGAGGATTTTCTTAAACATTGTCGGCGTAATACGAACCGAGAATTCTACAGGAGATCTCGCAGCCCCGCAGTCCGCAAAGGTAGCGACATCGGCCTGGAACTGGCGGCATGATCACCTACCTTTCGGTGTACCGGGTTGAATTGCGGGTTTTGTCTCGATTTGTAATAACAAGAATGCCGCCAGGATCACCAGTTCCGGCTCGATTGGATGCCGGTAGCGCGCATGAGGAAAAACGAAATAATAAGTTGTGGGATAGGTTAAAAGAAGTCCGGCGAAGAGCCAGGCCCCCGGCACCTTCTGCCGCACTGCGCGAACTGCTCCCCAGATCGCCAGCACGGACCATGCTAGAAAAAGAGAGTTGCGAAAATCCAGGGGAACGCGACTGTCGCTGGGCTTGGGCACCCCATTCCAGTAGTAGAAAAATCTTTTCAAACTGATCACGGCAAACCGGCTGGGATGTTCTCGAACCCATTCGAAGGCCAACCTCTTGCAATCGGCCGAATAAGCCAGTTCTCCCATTCGCTGAAACTTTGCGAATTCCAGCTTGTTCAAGTTAGGTTGAAGAGTAGCCACGAGCATGCCCTCAGCTATTTTGTTATTGCCGAGACGGAATTGAAGTCCAAAATCGTCGCGCAGAAAAACAAAACGCCCAAAAACTTCGTAGTTCCGGATGATCCAGGGTGAGAGCACAAGAAAGAAAATAACGGAAGAAAGGACGACGCCGGCGAATGACGGCAGTTGGTTCTTGTGTCTCCGCCACCATATCCAAATTCCGCAAAATGGTAGAAACGCCAGCATCGAGGGATTCGCCAAGGCGCCAATTCCCCATAGGATGGCGAAAGCGATCCACCCCCAAAAGCCGCGCCACTCCTGCAGTTCGAGCGAGACCAGGAAGATGAGACAAAGCACGAGCGGGGTAAAAGTCGTGTCCCAGATCCAGTGAATCGACCAATACCAGATGTAGGGATTCAGCGCCCAGCCCCACGCCGACCAGCGCGCCACCCTCTCGCCAAAAGTTCTTCGAGCAATGAGGGAAATCGGAATCGTTGTCAATGCGGAGAACAGGCTGTTGATCGTCAGCAGAATCCACGCCGATGAATACGTGTAGATGCCGAAGAGTTTGAATACTCCGGCCATCAAATACGGATAAAGCGGAGGCTCCCATGCTGTAGGCCCGGTATCGCCTCCGTAAGGGTTGCTGAATCCTTGTCCCAGCGCGATCGAACGCGCCACGCGCCCCATTTCCCAACCGAAACCAAAATGATCCTCGCCCGGCCGTGTGCGATATTCGCGGAATACGCCAATCATCGCCACCTGGAGAATGAAAGACAGGAGCACGAGATGCAGGAGAGATCCGGGAAAAGCGAGCAGTGTTTTTTTCTGCATTGAGCAGAAGTGTATCAGGGCGAGAAATTAGCAAATGTTGCAATGCCCGTTTGCCGCGGGAGTTTCAGCGCCGAAGGGAGCGAAAAGCAAAATATCGCGTATCCCGAGCCGGGTGCCAGCGGCATCTAATCTTTTGGGGAGGTTGTTATGCGAACATTCACCGTGTTGTCGTCGGTTCTTCTGTTCTCCGCACTCACTTTCGGCCAGGAGCCTTCCGGCCATAACTGGCGCGGGATTGCGGGGTATTGCCCTTATGGCTGCGCACCTTACATTCCATTGCTCACTACTCCGAGTTTATCGTTCGCAACGGTTTCGCCAGACCCGGTCGGCGCCACGGATGCTACGGGAGAGCTAACGGCGGGCGCAACTGATTCGACCTTATCGGAGCCTTCCGGCGATACCAGCGCGGTGTTCACGAGGCCGGTATGGTACTCCGGTGGCCAAGCGCCATTGATCGCGCCGTTGCTCTCCGGTTTGGCGCCGATGAAAGCCTTTGCCCACGAGCGATGGGCGCGATCGCAGCGAAACGTTGCACCTCTCGAAGCGGAGTTTCAGCCGGAGCAGAGGACGATGGGTGAACGAACTCTTGAACCGGCCTGGATTTATTTCAGTAGCGCGCAGCAAACCGGAGGGGAGCCGGCGGCTGCAATCCCAGGCAACAAGGCTGTCCGAGCCTTTTCGAATGCGGATGTCGATCGCCAAAACCAGCAAAATGGGCTGGTGAAATACGACAGCAAGACCGAGAAGATTCAGTAAGCGCTAAAAAGCCACGGCAGCAGTCTGAACCGTGGCTTTTTCGTAGATCGCTTATTTCGGCCAACCCTTTTATTTTATTTTGGCTGGTCTTATTTTGGCTGGTCCATGGTGATGCCCTGAGCGCCAGGCTGCTTCTCGGCTTTTGCCTTCTTGGTGCTCAAGGTTTCGTCAACCCAGTGGTCGGCGGTTTTGAGATCTTCCTGCCGAGCAGAAAGGTCATCGCATTCGACATCAGCCTTTTCCCGATACATCAGGTTGAGGTAAGCCATGGCGTCGTCGTAATCGGGGCGAAGCTGAATCGCTTTATTCAAGCTGTCAATGCCCTCGCTGATCAGCGGCATGTTTTTCGTCTTCAGTTCGTCGCAGGTTTTCTTCTGATCTTTGTTTTTGGGATTCAGATTCTCATCTGGCTTCATGCCAAGCTTGGCGCGCTCTTCCATGCGGGGCTGGTAGCAGGCCGTCCAATCGATCACACCGACGGAGTAATAGGGCTCGGGATCGTTGGGATCGAAGTCGCTCGCCATACGGTAATACTTTTTGGCGTCGTCGAACTTCTTCATGTTGAGGTAGAGATAGGCAATGCCCTTGGCGGCGTTCACTTTTTGATCACGGACGGCATTGGTGTCGAGCACGGACTGATATTGCTTAATTGCTTCATCCGCCATCTTGGTGTTATCGGGAGTGTCTACGCCGGGAATATATTGCTGGGCGTATGCGGTCGCCAAATACATTTTGGCATTGATCAGAGTGGAATCAAGAGCGACCGCTTGCTGGAAGTGATCAATCGCCTCTTCGTATTTTGCATTCTTATAGGCAGTGACGCCTTTGTTGAGCTGGTCGCGGGCGCGCAGCTTGCTGCAGCCCACAGAGGATAAAATCGCCAGCATCGCGGCCGCCAGCGTAAGCAGTCGAATCGGTTTATTCATTGCGATATAACTCTCCCTTGCCACAGCATCGTAGGCCCAGAGACAGCAAATTGACAAGCGCAGGCCGAAACAATCTTTGGCACACGTCTTCAGAAGACATGGCACGGTACCGATTGAAGAAGATGAACTCGATCCACAGCCAGCAGCCAAGGGTTGCTTCTACCCGTGCCCACGCTGAATAGACGTGGGCTACTCTGGACGCTACAGCTTAAACCAACGTGGGACGAAGCGGTCTTACTTTGGCCACTCGCCTTTGGCCACTCGCCTTTAGCCACTCGCCTTTAGCCGCCCGCTTCGATCTTGGCCGTGATCAGGCCAACCTTGTCGACTCCGGCGGCGTGAGCGATGTCGATCACGCTGGCCACATCGGCGAACGGAATGGCGTCATCGCCTTTCACAAACATGACTTTCTCTGCGCGAGTTTTGAAGATGTCATTCAAGCGGCCTTGCAAATTATCCCAAGTGGCGTCTTCCTGATTGATCTTCAAGCCAGGCTCGTTGCCGGCTCCGCGGTCGATTAACTGCACCACGATCGTCCGGTCGGGCGTATTGTTCTTGGGCGCGTTGGGCGGAGGCGGCTGGGGTACCAGCGCGTCCAGACCCTTCGGCGTCAACGGCGTGATCACCATGAAGATGATGAGCAACACCAGCAAAACGTCAATCAGCGGAGTGACGTTAATGTTGGCGCTTTGCCCTCCGCCACTTCCCATTGCCATACTCATGGTCAGTCTCCTCTAATCCCTAGTCCTGCTTTATTGCCCCGGCGCAGCTGCAGGCGCAGCCGGCTGGCCAGTGGGCGGCTTGGGCGCCTCTTTGGTCTGCTCAGTCAGCAAGCCTAAATCATCCACACCCGCGGAGCGCACTGCATCCACTACTTGCACGACCGCCCCATAGTGGGCGCGGGCGTCAGCCTTGACATAGACCATTTTATTGGTCCGGTTGGTCAGGCGATCTTTCACTTTGCTCCCCAAGCTGTCTGGCGCAACTTTATCCGCGCCAAAATAAACCGTGCCGTCCCGCATGATGGAGACGAGAAGGGCGTCTTCTTTATCGGCGTCCTGCATGGGCGTGGGATTATTGACCTTCGCCATGTCAACGCTAATGCCCTTCTGCAACATGGGCGTGATCACCATGAAAATGATCAGCAGCACCAGCATCACGTCCACCATGGGAGTGACGTTGATGTCTGAGTTAACGTTGGCGCCTACATTTCTCTTTGCCAGTGCCATAGATGAATCTCCTGAGCAGTGGCCAGTTGCCAGTGGCCGTAAAACCTTGAGGAAGCCCGGCGCTGAAGTTTAATTCAGCGCCGGGCAGCAACTCGTGCGAACCAACCAGCAACTAGGACCGGCGAACGTCGCGACGCTTCAAGAAGTAGTCGATCAGTTCGCTTGAAGAATTGTCCATCTCCACATCGAACGCTTCTACGCGTCCAGTGAGGTAGTTGAACATCATCACGGCCGGGATGGCGACCAGCAGACCGAAAGCGGTGGTGACCAGGGCTTCGGAAATACCGCCTGCGACCGCGCCCAGACCGGTAGCCTTCTGCTCTGAAATACCTTTGAAGGCATTCAGAATGCCCATCACCGTGCCGAACAGCCCTACGAACGGCGCCGTCGAACCGATGGTGGCCAGACCGCCAAGTCCACGCTTCAATTCAGCGTGAACAATGGCCTCCGTGCGCTCGAGAGCGCGCTTCGAAGCTTCGATGGTCTCGCCCGGGATAGCGCCGGGAGAATCCTGGTGAGCCTTAAATTCCATCAAACCAGCCGTGACGACCTTGGCCAGGTGGCTCTTCTTGTTGCGCTCGGCAACCTTGATCGCTTCATCAATGCGGCCATCGCGCAAAGCTCCGGCAACCGCGGGAGCAAAAGCACGAGACTGCTTGCGGGCTGCGCTATATGCCATGGCGCGATCGATCATGACACCAATCGACCAACCCGACATGATGAAAAGGATAATGACCACGATCTTCGCAATGATACCCATCTGCTTCCAGAGCGAAATCGGATCCCACCCCACTGCGCCACCCTCTTGCACAATCCAAGTGGCCACCCGGGGAACATGATTCACGGCTGCTACGGCAAAGTGAGCTAACATGAGTTGCTTTTCCTCCTCGGAACTTCCTTTAGGCTTTGATGCGTAATCCTGAAACCATGCCAAACTCCAGCACTAGAAATATTGCAATGCAGTTAGATCCGGCTGAGATCTGCAACTGATAAGCGCCGGTCGAACCCGGCTCTCCCGGCCAGGGATGAAAGGTAGGCAGGGAGGGCCCTCACGGACAATCTCTAAAACGACTGCACTTACTCTATACAGCTTGCACTAATCGCCGAGTTTATCCGGCGAGCGTGAAGTTGACCTGGATCTCGGTATCTACTTCAACCGGTTCGCCATTCAGCAAATAAGGCTTGTACTTCCACTGCTTTACGGCGTCGATAGCTGCCGGAGCCAGCATTGGATGCCCACTGACCAGCGAAAGGTTTTGGATGGAACCGTCTTTTCCGATCACGGCACGTAACACAACCGTTCCCGAAATGCGGGCCTGCCGCGCGAGTGGCGGATAGACCGGGTTCACCTTGCGGACCAAAAGGCCCGAGGTTACACCAGCGGAAACGCGTACGCGCTGCGGGGTCGCAACTTTTGGCACAGCAACTGGGGTGGAACTGATGATGCCGCCAATCACGCCGCCCATCTGGCCACCCGGAATCCCACCCGGGACGCCGCCGACCACTCCGGCAGACGCCATCGATGGCGGGGCTTCGTCTTCTTTAATCATCTGAATCTTTTGAGGAATCTTGGTAGGAGTGCGCAGAGCGCCGTTCACAATGTCGGTCTGAATCTGCTTCACGACTTTGACGGGTGCTGCGGCGGGAGGCGGTGGAGGCGGGGGGGGCGGCGGAGCTACCAGGAACGTCATTAATTGCTGCTTAGGAAGGGCCTCGGTAAAGATGAGTGGCATCAATACCATGACTCCAATCAGTGCAATCTCAAGGATAATCGCGAAAGTCGTCGTGCGGCCCCGCTTGGTCTTCAGCCTGCCACCGGATTCCAGAAGGCTATCTTCAAACATGGTCGATTCTCCTACTACGGCCTATGAACTCTTAGACACCAACCGACTCCTATTTGCTCCCACAATCAAGCTCGTTAAATCAATTTAATGGCTATCACAAAATCAAGCGCTTCGCCATCAGGAAACTTACCTTTTTCCGACCGGCATGGCGGCGGGTCTTTTCCCTTTGCTGATCCGCCAGTCCTGATAAGCCACCAAAATCGGTGCAGCGATGGCGATCGAGGAATAAGTCCCGATCAGAATGCCTATAACCAAGGCGAGACTAAAGCCGCGTAGCACTTCGCCTCCGAACAAATAGAGTGCAAGCACTGTAAGGAACGTTAACCCGGCTGTCAAGATGGTTCGGCTTAAGGTTTGGTTGATACTGCGATTGACGATCTCCGAGAGCTTCTCACGCCGCATGAGTTTAATGTTTTCCCGGATGCGGTCAAATACCACGATTGTGTCGTTATTAGAGTAACCAATCAGCGTCAGAATGGCCGCGATGACGGTGAGAGAAATATCTTTATTGAGGAGCGAGAATGCGCCTACAGTGATTAAGGTATCGTGGAAAACCGTGACCACGGCGGCCACGCCATAGATCCACTCAAAACGGAAAGCCAAGTAAATCAGCATCCCGGCGAGCGAATAGACGGTCGCCAGCAAGGCCTGCCGCCGCAACTGCGCCCCTACCTGCGGACCTACAATCTCGACATTGCGGACGCTGAAGTCCGAAACGAAATAACCGTCCTGCAGGGATGCAATCACTGCCGGATCAACCGAGCCCCTCAGATCGTCCAGAGAATTCAGCACCCCGCCGTGCCCCTTGTCCCTGGCATCGACGACCGCCTGGGCCTGCTGGGTGTACTTCTGGTCGGCGTCGGAGCCGAGGTGGAGCGGATCTTTGTCCATCAGATAATTCTTGACGCCAAGCGAACTGGCATTGTTCAGATCCTGCTTCCCCGCGGGAGCGTTGGTTTCAAGCGCGTTGATAATCTGCGTTTTCCCGCGGTCGAGTGCCTGTTCGCTGGTCTCCTGCACATCCAGGTCAATCAGCACTTCATTGAGGGAAGGCTGGTCGTAGCGCTGGATTTTTGCATTGTGCAGCCCCGAATGGTCCATGGCCGCGCGAAGGGCATTGTCGTTTGGCGTGTGCGAGAACTTCACATACACGAGGGTCCCACCGCGGAAATCCACGCCATAAGGAATGCCGTGCCAGAACAGCATGGAGAAGACCCCAGCCACGCTGAAGACGAGCGAAAAGGCAAGGAAGTACCACTTCTTGCCGAGAAAATCGATATTCGTATTGCGAAAGAACTCCAAGCTGAACTCCCATGTTTCAAGGTTTCCGAGGTCTCAAAGTTTCAGGGTTTCCATGTACGTCAGCGATGTTTTGAAACCATGCAACTTTTGAAACTTTGAAACCTGGTCTATTTAAACCTGGTCTATTTAAAGCTGGCTAATGTAAACCTGGTTAATTTAAATGCTTAACGCCTCGCCGCGCTGCTTGCGACTCAAAACCCAGTCGAAGATGGTGCGGGAAACGAATACCGCCGTGAACAAATTGGCCAGCAAACCGAAGGTGAGCGTAACTGCAAAGCCCTTCACCGGCCCGGTTCCAAACAAGAACAAGATCGCGGCCGAAACGATGGTGGTCACGTGCGTATCCACAATGGTGACCCAGGCGTGACTGAAGCCTTGATCCACCGCCGAGGCCGCCGTCTTGCCATTTCGCACCTCTTCGCGGATGCGCTCAAAAATCAGCACATTCGAATCCACGCCCATACCGACGGTCAGAATTACCCCGGCAATCCCCGGCAAGGTCAAAACGGCTTCGAAGTAACCCATAAAACCAAGCAGGATGATCAGGTTTAGGAGCAGCGCGATATCCGCGTTGATGCCTGCCGCGCGGTAGTAGATCAGCATGAAAATGAGCACTGCTAACATGCCGACGACTGCGGCGCGAATTCCAGCACGAATCGAATCGGTACCGAGCGATGGCCCTACGGTTCGCTCTTCAAGATATTTAATGCCCGCAGGAAGCGCACCCGAGCGCAGGATCATCGACAGATCCTTGGCCTGTTGCTGGCTCATGCTGCCGCCACTGATCTGCCCGGTATCGCGAATGGCTTCTTTAATGTTGGCCACTTCCTGAACTTTATTGTCGAGAACCACCCCCAGGCTGTCGCCCACATGGCTGGAGGTGAAGTTATAGAATCGCTGGCCGCCTTCGTTCGTCAGCTGGAAATTAACATTCGGTTGGCCGTTCTGGTCAGTGCTGGCTTGCGCATCCCGCAGATCTTTTCCGCGTACAGCGGAAACCTTCGAAACCAAATACCAGGCCTGTTCACCAGCCGGGGCTCCCGGCGCCCCGTGCCCGGCCAGCAACATGGCATCCGGCGGCAATAGGCCGCCCTTGTCCTGCAATGCCGCTTGTTCGCTGGGATACGGGCCGCCCAACACCTGCTTAATTTCCAGCATGGCGGTGGATTGCATGATGTCCTTCACGCGCCCCGGATCGTCCACGCCCGGCAACTGCACTAATATCTGATACTGCCCGAGGCCATGCTCCTGAATGGTCGGCTCGCTTACGCCCAGCGAGTCGATCCGGTTGCGGATGGTTTCGATCGCCTGGGTCACCGCCTTGTTCTTGAGGTCGGTAAGGATCTGCGGCTTCATCTCGAGCGACCAGGTATTGTCTGAGCCGGACGTCAGGTTGTATTCGGGAAGGCTGTCGTTCGCGATTTCCAACAAGTCTTTGCGCGAATCGGCGGAAACCCCCTTCAGGACGATCTTGTCGGGGTTATTTTGAGCATCCGGCTGCGAAATATCGGCAAAGGCGACCTTGCGCTTATTGAGCTGCTCTTTCAGCGTCTCAACCGCATTTTGCGCATCCACATTAATCGCATCGTTCACCTGTACCTGCAGGATCAAATGCGTGCCACCGCGCAAATCCAAGCCCAGGTGAATGCGATTGGTCATGGCGGTGAGCAACCCGTCGCCGGAAAAGCTTTGAGGTACGCCGAATATGCCGTAGAGGCAAACCAGCATAGCCGCCAGGATGGTTATCAACTTCCAAAGAAGATTCTTGTTCATAAAAAAACGGAACTCACAAATTAAGCTGTGCCCAGATTACTTGCTCTTTGTTGTTTCTTCCTCTGTCGTGACCTGCGTCACCGAGGCCTTCGTCACTTCCACCACCAAATTGTTCGGAGGAACGCGTAGATGAATCGAATCGTCCTTGATCGCCATGATCGTTCCCCGCAGCCCGCCGCTGGTAGTCACCTTGTCGCCGGTCTTCAGCGAGTCGAGCATCGCAGTCCACTTCTTCTGGCGCCGCTGCTGAGGGAGGATTAATAGAAAATAGAAAATGGCGAAAATAAATATGAGCGGGGCGACGCTCAACCATCCCATACCGCCCGCTGCCTGCACTGCCAATAGAAGTTGCATGTTTAGTTAAGGTCACACCACTTAGTTCCGCCGCTTACTTGAAAGTCGGCCGCCGAATGCCGCGCGCCCGCCTTCCCATCGCGAACAGCCGCCCACACAGGCGCGTCAAACAGCCCTGTCATTTCACAACCGGAGTGCTGATCGATTTCGTCCGAATCGTTCACTTGGCAAAGCCACGACTCGTCAAAACGGACCGCGCAGGGTTACATCCAGGGAGGTTTCTCCAGGAAGGTCTACGCTTTTCGATCGAGACCAGGCGCTAGATAAAACGGGACTACTCCCCAAGTCGAATAGAATGACGCACCCGCCTCATAGTGTCAAGGTAGAAACTCAGGTTGTGGATAGAATTTAAGACCTGCGCCAGAACTTCATTAGAAGCATAAAGATGCCGTAAGTAAGCTCGCGAGTAGCGCCGGCAGACACGGCAGCTGCAATTGGGATCGAGCGGCCCCGCATCCTGCGCATAGCGCGCCTGCTTGATCGAAACCTTCCCCTCTGAGGTAAACAGTAATCCGTGCCGCGCCGCACGCGTGGGCAGCACGCAATCCATCATGTCAACTCCCAGCCGTGCGTACTCAGCAATCTCTTCCGGAGTCCCTACGCCCATGACATAACGCGGCTTATCCTTCGGTAGATATTCGAGCGTCGCCTCGATCACTTCCCGCGTCCGCTCCCGCGGCTCACCCACGCTCAACCCTCCGATGGCATACCCCGGAAACCCTATCTCCACGGTCCGCTCTGCCGATTCCTTTCGCAAAGCTAAATCCATCCCTCCCTGCACAATCCCAAAAAGCGCCTGCGTTGGATCAAGCCCTGTAGGGACAGCCGCCCTCGGCTGTCCGTCGAGCCGAAGGCCGGATTTCTTTCCCTGGGGATTTACGCTGCAATCAAAACCAATCGAGCTTCGCTCGACAGGACAGCCGGGAGCGGCTCTTCCTACACTTGCATCACTCCTCCACGGCACTTCATGCTTGTGCTCCTCAAAATACCGCCTACTGCGCTCCGCCCACCGCAAAGTCAGCTCCATCGATGATTGCGTCCGGGCCCGGTCCGCCGGATATTCGGTACATTCATCAAATGCCATCACGATATCGGCCCCCAGCCCAATCTGAGCCGCCATGGAGCTTTCCGGGGTAAAGAAATGAGAAGACCCATCCAGATGCGAGCGAAATGTCACTCCTTCCTCGCTCACTTTGCGCAACTCATTCAAGCTGAAAACCTGAAACCCTCCAGAATCGGTCAGGATCGCGCGCGGCCAAGCCATAAACTCGTGCAGCCCGCCAAACTGCCGCACCGTCTCCACTCCCGGACGCAAATAGAGGTGATACGTATTCCCCAGAAGAATCTGCACGTCGAGTTCTTCCAGCACATCCTGCGGCACAGCCTTGACGGTCGCGGCCGTACCTACCGGCATGAACACGGGGGTCTCGACAACGCCATGCGGCGTGATCAATCGCCCGGCGCGGGCCGTTCCCACGCGAGCATTAAGCTGAAATTCGATGGACATTTATTTAGAAATGATCGATTGTTTGGAACTGATCGATCAGAACATTACGCTCTGCGATTGTAGCAACCATGCAGTAAAATCCTGGTCCGCTTGAAAGTGCAGCGCGCTATTTCAGCCGTCGAGCCGCTAATCGCTGATAACGGCTTCGACAATCATTTCACCGCGCACTCTGCCTTCTTCGACAATGAGTTTGCCCGCGCTCACCGGCAATTTGAATCGCCGCGGCCCGGCGCTGCCGGGATTAAAGTAGAGCACTCCGTTTCGGATCTCGTGTTTGGGCACATGAGTGTGCCCGCTGACCACCGCTACAAATCCCGCGGCTTCTGGCTTCAGATCCAGTTTCGCCAGGTCGTGCAGCACATAGATGGAGACTCCACTGATCTCAAGCACGCCGGTTTCGGGCAGCTTATTAGCCCATGCGCTTTTGTCGACGTTTCCCCTCACTGCCGTAACCGGCGCAATTTCTTTGAGCTTTTCCAGAATCCCGAGATCACCAACGTCGCCAGCGTGAATGATGTGCCGGACCCCGCGCAGCGCCTCGACTATCTCATTGCGAAGCAAGCCATGCGTGTCGGAGATTACGCCAATCACAGTGGTAGCCATTGTTTTGGTGCTACGGATGTAGCGGGCTGGGATGTTTCGGCTCGTAGATACCGATTCGACCGCCGCCAGGCAGTGTGAACGTAGCCAGGTCTCCCCAACGTTCCCTGGTTATGCTGGAAACCCCGACGTGTTTCGCCTTCAGATCTTCGATCGTGGCCGCGAGATCGTCGCACATGAGATAGAGTTCGTGCTTGTCGTCCTTGCCCTCGTGAAAGGCGGCTTCCGTGGGAGGCATGGCGAATATTAGCCAGCCGTGACCTGCGTCAACGCAGGGAAATTTGAGTACGTCGCGAAAAAATTTCCGGTCCGCCTCGGAATCTTTGCTGAAGATCAGCAAGTGCGCGCCGTTGATCATGAGAATGCTCCGCCAGTGAGATGCTGCCGCCTATAGCTTACGCTGCACTCCACACATTGTTAGCCTTGCCGCAGCGGAACTTATTTCTTCATCCGCTCCATAAACTTCCCAATACTCACGACGGCGCGGCCCACGGTGCCGTTGCCAATCTCTTTCGTTTCATCCCAGGCTTTCACGCGCATGGTGTAGAAGCGGCCGTCGAAAGACTCGAGCACCGCTTCCGCCCGGATGGTTGATCCCAGCCCGCTGGGGGCAAGGTGACGAATATTTATCGCGGTTCCCACCGTGATCTCGTCACCCTCACAAAAAGGACGCAGCGCGTGAAAAGCCGCGGTTTCCATCAGCCGGACCATATCCGGAGTGGAATACACTGGAGGCAGTTGGTGGTGATGCGCGCTCAGAATGTGTTTGAACTCGACGGTTTCCTCCGCTGCACCGCGCGTGCCAATAGGCGCTTGCTTAGCCATGTGCCGGATCCTCTTACGCTCTCGATAGTCGATAAACGGAATTAAAACAAAAAGCCAATGAGCGGGAATAGTATCCCGTAAATCATTGGCTCCGGTTTGCTTGGGATTTACTTCTGAAAATTTCGGCCCTTTAAAGGTAGGCCGATATTCGCTTTGCTTACAGACCTTGATCTTTACCGTCTGATCAAACCTTTCCGTTCAGGCGGCATAGGACATGCGCGCTGCGTCAATTCCGTCGAGCGCGCGCCACAACATCTTTGCCGTGCTCTCGGCCGCATCCAGCGCACCCTGCGCCGCTTCTGGATTGGCCTCCAGCCGCTTTTCCAGTTGCGCACGCCACACCTTCGAATGGAAAACATCGGCGGTAGTATGCAGTTCGAAGTAGCCGCAGGTTTTGTCGTCGGCGCTGTACATTTCGCGCAAGCCGCGTTCTTTCTCCCTGGCCACGCGCGGCACCTGAGATTCGTAAACATAAAATGCCGCCAACGCTTCTTCCGGCGTTCCTTCGCTGGCCACGCGATGGAAATGCTTCATCAACTCCCGCACTTCCGCCACTGGACGGTGCCAGTGCATATCCCGCGCCGCGCCCATGCCTTCGGCAAAATCAAGCCACAGCTCGGAGTGGGGAACCCCTTGCTTGCCCGTTCCGCTGGCCACGCCGTCGGCGTTGCAACCTTTCTCGTCACACATATTCGCCAGCACCGCGCGCCGCAACTCGCCTTCATCCAGTCGCAGAGCCAACTCCGCAAGATAGGAAGGGAATGCTTCCACGTGATGGTAGTAATGACGCGCATACTCGCGCAGATCATTCCGCGTCAACTCGCCCGCCGCCCACGCCTTGTAATAAGGATGGCAGAGCAAATCATATTTCGCGATCGATGCTTCCAATTTTTCGAAGAACTGAGTGCTGTTCATAAATGTCCTCATATGCAGATATGACCCACTACTATACGGACGAGTCCCCTATCGGGCAAGTGAGTCGGATTGTGGATGTGGGTCGATGCCCGCTCACTTTCCCCACCCCCTGTCACGGGAAGAAATCGTCACCTTTCCAGGCTTGCATGCCGCAACTTCAACACGCTTTCCGCATTCTCGTGGCTGAGCTTCGCAAGTTCCTCCGTACTGAGAGATCCCGCAAGGCTATTGAGAAACGCTCGTCCATTCGTATTCGGGCTAAAAGGGTAATCCACGGAAAGCAATATGCGATCGATTCCGAGCACCTCCAGCGCGCAGCGCAACGGCGGCTGTGTGAAATACCCGCTAGTCGTGATTTGGATGTTCGTTCGAAAATAATCTGCAACTGGCTGGCGGAGTTGAGGCATAGCCCGCGAGAGAATTCCGCTGGATCGCGCCATCGCATACGGCAGCCCTTCGCCCATGTGTCCAATGATGAGCTGTAAATCCGGGAACCGGTCAAAAAGCCCGGAAACAATCAGACGCAATGTGTGTAAGCCAGTTTCGGCGTGCCATCCCCATCCCGCAATGGAGAGCAGCATGCCAACTTCTCCGGGCAGCCCGGAATAATAGACCTCGCGAACCTTCTCCGGCGGAGGGGCAGGGTGCAAATACACCGGAATTCTCAGCGAGGCCGCGGCCTCCCATACCGGCAGAAAACTCGGATCGTCAAGAAACAGGCCGGCAGTCGTGCCATCCAGCAAAACCCCGCAGAAACCGAGCCGTGTAATGCTACGCTCCAACTCTTTCGCCGCTGCCTTCGGATCCCGCAACGCCAGCGCAGCGAAGCCGCCTAGACGCGTGGGATTCGCCTTGATAGCCGCGGCCAATTCATCATTCACATCACGGATCAAATCCGTGGCCACGTCCGCCGCCAGCGCGTCCAGCCCCATCGAAGCCAGCGAGAGCACTTGGAAATCGATACCCGCTTCATCCATCGCCGCAATCCGTCCTGCCCCTAAATCGAGCAGCTTGGGACGAAGTTGCGCAATCGGCGCAGGAACGCTGTGGCCAGGCGTCTCCGTTGCCTTAACAAAAGATTCAGTGACGAAGTGCTCTTCCAGCGTGATGGTGCGCATTGGTCTTAGATGCGCGAAACTACGATGCGCTTCGTGCAGGAACATCTTGCTAGAATGGATATCGAGTCAAAGTCTTTATCCTGCATGCAGTTCACGGAACAATTCGATGTAGTCGTAGTCGGTGCAGGGCACGCGGGCTGTGAAGCCGCCAGGGCGGCCGCGCGCATGGGGTTAAACACCGCGCTCTACACACTGAACGTCGACCTCATCGCGCAGATGTCCTGCAATCCAGCCATTGGCGGTATCGCCAAGGGACACCTGGTTCGCGAAGTCGACGCCCTGGGCGGCATCATGGGCGAGATCACTGACGCAGTCGGCATTCAATTTCGTTTACTGAATACCTCTCGCGGGCCTGCGGTGTGGTCGCCCCGCGCGCAGTGCGACAAGCAGGCCTATCGCCTGAAGATGCGCGAGGTGCTTGAGTCGCAGACAAACCTGAAAATCAAGCAGGCAGAAGTGGCGGAGCTGATTGTCGAAGTACCGAGTACTGAGTACCGAGCGCCGAGCGAGACCGATGACTCGGTACTCGGCACTCGGTACTTGCTGCGCGGCGTCAAGCTGCGCGACGGGCGCACAGTTGGCGCGCAGGCTGTCGTCATTACTACCGGAACTTTTCTGAATGGGCTGATTCATTGCGGCGAGCAGCAGTATCCGGCGGGGCGTTCGGGCGAGCCCAATGCGGTTTTGCTGGGAGAGTCGCTAAAGAAGCTGGGGCTGCGCGGGTGTCGATTGAAGACGGGCACGCCACCTCGTCTCGATGGGCGCAGTATTGACTGGTCGCGATTCACGGTTCAGCCGGGCGATGACGATCCCACTCCTTTTAGCTTTCGCACCCGGCGCGTGGCTCATCACGATTCGCAGGTTCCTTGCTACATCGCGTGGACCTCGGCGGAGACGCATCGCATTATTCGCGAGAACGTGCACCGCTCGCCGATGTATAGCGGACAGATTCAATCGATCGGCCCACGATATTGTCCGTCGATTGAAGACAAGATCGTGAAGTTTCCCGACAAGGAGATGCACCAGCTCTATCTCGAGCCCGAGGGATTGAATACACATGAGATTTATGTGAACGGCATGAGCACATCCCTGCCGGTGGAAGTGCAGCTGGAAATTTTGAAATCGATTCCCGGCCTTGAGAATGCGGAGATGCTGCGGCCCGGATACGCGATTGAATATGATTCCATTGATCCCACGGAATTGCAGCGCACGCTGGAGACGAAGAAGATCTCGCATTTATTTCTGGCGGGGCAGATCAATGGGACGTCCGGATATGAGGAAGCAGCCTGCCAGGGACTGATGGCTGGGATCAACGCAGCCTTGCAGGTGAAGCAGCAGCCTCCGCTGATTCTTGACCGTACTGAGGCGTATACCGCCATTCTGATCGATGATCTGATTTCGAAGGGGACGAACGAGCCTTACCGCATGTTCACCTCGCGGGCGGAGTTCCGCTTGCACCTGCGCATCGATAACGCGGACCGGCGGCTGACCCCGCATGGACAGCGGGTAGGACTGATCTCGGATTCCGCATGGGAGGACTTTCAGGCAAAGCAGTTGCGGCTGGAAAAAGTGAAGCAACTTCTGGGGCGAACCAGGCTAACTCAGGCCATGCTGGAAGGTTCCTTGGTTGAGCATCTCGCGGAAAATGGCTGGAGTTCGGCGGTGGGGCAGACGTTCGCGCAATTGCTCAAGCGTCCTGAAATTACAGTGGAGAAACTCGCGCCGCTGCTTCGTGAGTTGGATCCGAGTTTTTTCGAGCGTGAAGAAGTTCATGCCGGTCCGGCTGGATCAGTTGGATTGCTTTCGTCGCAACTTCGCAACGAACTGAAGTCCGTGGAGACGGAAATCAAGTACGAAGGCTACTTGTTGCAGCAGCAGCGGGCAATGGATCGCATGAAAAAGTCCGAGCAGCGAGCGATTCCGGGGTGGTTCGATTACCACTCGGTAAGCGGACTTTCGCGCGAGGTGCAGGAAAAGCTCAGCCATGTGCAGCCGCGGACACTGGCGCAGGCCTCGCGCATTCCGGGAGTGACGCCGGCGGCGGTGTCTCTAGTGAATGTCTACATTGAAATTCAGGCGAAGCGGCGGGAACAGGTTGCGGCGATATAAAAGTCGGCTAGGTGTTGGGTCCTGGGCGCTTGCTCTGGGCGCGGGATCTGCGGCAAGCGTCGAGCCCCTCCACAATCCAAGGTTCGTAAATTAACGCGGCGTTAACAATTCGAGATTGTGCGGGCGTTAATATCGGGCGATGCCTCAAGACTTTCTGCGTATGGAAGACAGGCCCGGAACGCAGGCGGGACAGCGCATTCTGAGCCTGTCGGGAGCGCTGGTCATCTCCACCATGTTTCAATTCCAATCCACGGTTCGCGCCGACGATTCCCAGTCGCTGATTATCGATTTCACGAACGTTGCGTACGTGGATTCGGCGGGAATTGGCGCGCTGGTCGGCGCTCACGTGACGCGGCAACATAGCAAGCGGAACCTGGCGCTGGTGGGCGTAAGCGAGCGCATTCATAATGCGCTCAAAGTCACGCATGTGCAGCAGTTTTTTCGCTTCTTCGATACGGTCGAGGCGGCGGAAACAGCCGTGGCAGAATAGCTTGAACGGATTTCGCGCAGATGCTGTCTATCCGTGTTTCGGGATCCCGGCTCAGAATAGCCGACGCGAACACGTATTCGCTGAAGTCCTGAGAGAAGACGAACGCGATTTTATATCTGTCCGTGCGCCCACGAGACGGAAAAGCAATTGGGCAATTCGCTTTTCATTTGAATTACTCGATTACTCGATCACAAAGAAAAAGGCAGCCATCCCTGGCTGCCTTTGTGCGGATTGTTAGCAAAGCGGTTTAGGCGCCCTTCACGTTCTCGGCCTGCCAGCCCTTGGGGCCTTTGACCACGTCAAACTGCACTTGCTGGCCTTCCTGAAGGCTGCGGAAGCCGCTGGCCTGAATGGCCGAAAAGTGCACGAATACATCTTCACCATTCTGGCGGCTGATGAAACCGTAGCCCTTGGCATCGTTAAACCACTTCACTGTTCCTGTTTCCATGTGTTGCAATGTTCCTTTGTGTGATATAGCGCTGAAACTTGGAAGGGTTCTTCAGCAGGCAGGTCACGCGCCGATAAGCGGAGAAACGTACTGCGAGGAACTCTAAAGTCAAAACGCAGAAGAATTGTAAGAGAAGCGCTCTGAAATAGCTAGAAAATAAATCCCCCCTGCCGAAACCCCAAAGACACCGGTTTATAAGGCTTTCGGACGATTCTGAAAGCCTGGATTCGAGCTTGAAATGAGCCAAGTGCACGGGATTCCGCGGAGTAATGTTTGCAAGCCACACCTCCCGAGATAAACTATTGAGCATGCACTTGCGAAGGCTCCTACTTCTTATCCTATTCGTTGCGCCAGCCTGGGCCGGCATTGTCGAGGATGTTCGCGGCGCGTTGGCCGACAACAGTACGGTTGCGGCGAACATGTTCCTCAAATCTTACCTGGCGAAAAACGGGGCTGATGGGGAATACATTGAGGCCTATTCCTGGATGGCGCGGTCTGCTTTGAGTAATGGCGATTACGATCAGGCGACGGCTTATGCCAAGCAGACCGAGGCGCTGGCCACCGAGCAACTGAAGAAACGGGCTCTGGATGCGGAGCCGCATTTGCCGATCGGGCTAGGAGCGGCGATCGAAGTAGAGTCGCAGGCTTTGGCGGCTCGCGGAGAACATGAAAAGGCGGTTGCGGTTCTGCAAGCCGCAATCAAGACCTATGGCAATACTTCGATGCGGGCGCGACTGCAGAAAAATCTGAACCTGATTTCGTTCCAGGGACGGCCTGCACCGGCGCTGCACGCGGACCAGTTTTTAGGATCGAAGCCGCCGACACTGGCGTCGCTGAAGGGATCTCCGGTGCTGCTTTTTTTCTGGGCACACTGGTGCGGGGATTGCAAGGCCGAAGCCCCGATCATTACCCAGTTGCGGTCGGAATATTCTGCGAAGGGATTGACGGTTGTGGGGCCGACGCGGCTCTATGGGTACACCGCGCAGGAGGAGCACGCTTCGCCTAAAGACGAGTTGGCCTACATCGACGTGGTGCGCCAGCACTTTTATGGCGGGCTGCTGGATATGCCGGTGCCGATCAGCACCTACAACTTTGATGAGTATGGGGCGTCGAC
>Ga0209530_1000094_pt1 | contig 75086 bp, 71 predicted proteins | sample BlaSpr_A8_Ref_O1_FD_187987 | JGI IMG/M metagenome (GOLD analysis project Ga0209530, IMG submission 187987) | Forest soil microbial communities from Thunder Bay, Ontario, Canada - Black Spruce, Ontario site 2_A8_Ref_O1 (SPAdes) (version 2) | ecosystem: Environmental > Terrestrial > Soil > Boreal...
GCTGCGGTCAGCTCCGATTGCCTCACGAGTCAACTTTGCCACACTCTCTCTCGGGTCCTCTGGTGGTAAGTTCATTGTGCCCAGGGCAGGAGAAGCGTACGATGCGCGAGCCAGGGCAAATTGGAAATTCCGGTTTCATCCCTACGGAAGCCATGGACCGCAAGAACAGCCTGTCGCAACGCCCAAATGGCCACACCAGAAACCAACATCGATAAGCTCCTCAAAGCGCGGGCCGAGATTGACGAACAATTGCGTCAGCACAAGACGAATACTGCCGTTCTTTTCACGGATGTCGTAGCCTCGACAAAGTATTTCGACAGGTACGGCGATACCGCTGGATTCGCCATGGTCGATCGGCATGCTCAGCTTGGGGCCAGCACCGTTCGCGAATTCGCCGGGCGAGTGGTGAAGACGATTGGCGATTCTGTGATGGCGGAATTTTCTGATTCGGTCATTTGTGTCCGCGCCGCAATCGAACTGCAGCGCAAGTTGTACCGCGTGAATGAAAAGCTCCCCGAACGCGACCGTCTGCAACTTCGAATTGGCATTAACTACGGAAGTTGTTTTCTACAGGGAGGGGACCTATTTGGAGACGCCGTTAACGTGGCCGCACGGATTACAAAGCACACAGGTCCGGGTCAAATCCTCATTTCGAGTTCCGCGCATCGTGCGATCCAAAAGGATCCAAGCTTTATCTGCACTTCCCTAGGACAGATGGATTTCAAAGGTAAGGAGGAGAAAGAGGAAATCTTCGAGGTGATCTGGACCGACTCGCTCACCTACACGAGCCTCCGTAGAAGCAATACTGTCGCACTCGCTCGCGGGGAACTGCTATCGCCGGGCCTCAAGGTCGAGGACCTCGTTCAGCGGCCGGAGGATCTGACACCAACAGCCGAATCGCAGAGTTCCCATACTACTCCGCCAATAGCAGATATGGACTCACCAGCGGTCCCGGACAATCGCGTGGCTAGAGCGTTACCCCCGCAGCCCGCGTCGCAGCGATCTCCTTCGCACTTTGAATATGAAGTTCGGTACGTTCCAGGTACCACGCTGGCCGACCGCTACCGCATCGTTTCGCCGCTCGGCAAGGGCGGAATGGGGGAAGTGTACGGCGCTGAAGATTTGAAGCTCGAGCAAACCGTCGCGCTAAAATTCTTGCCGAAATCTCTAGCTCAAAACGCAGAAGCGCTAACGCGTTTTACACGCGAGGTGCGGCTGGCGCGACAAGTGTCTCATCCCAACGTCTGCCGCGTCTTTGACATTGGCGAAGCCGACGGCCAGACCTTCCTGACGATGGAATTTGTGGACGGCGAGGATCTCGCATCGTTGATTCGGCGCATCGGCCGCCTGCCCCCGGACAAAGCTCTGGAGATCGCGCGTCAAGTCTGCGCTGGCCTCGCGGCCGCGCACGAACACGGCATAATCCATCGTGATTTAAAACCCGCCAATATCATGCTCGATGGACGCGGCCGGGCACGCATCACCGATTTCGGGCTTGCCGGTCTTTTCACCGAAGTTCAAGGCGAAAACGCGCGAGCCGGCACGGCTGCGTATATGTCACCCGAGCAATTGTCCGGCGACGAAATCACTACGAAAAGCGATCTTTATTCCCTTGGTCTTGTAATGTACGAAATCTTCACCGGCAAGCGCCCGTACGAGGCCGCTACGATCGAAGAGATGGAGCGCCTGCGCGAAAAGAGCGAGCCCGCAGCACCCTCCAGCCACCTAAGAGACATCAACCCATTAGTCGAGCGTGTAATGCTGCATTGTCTGGAGAGAAATCCTTCGAACCGGCCAACTTCGGCGCTGCAAGTTGCCGCCGCATTGCCTGGAGGTGACCCACTCGCGGCGGCCCTGGCGGCAGGCGAAACGCCCTCGCCGGAAATGGTCGCGGCAGCCGGCGAAAAGGAGGGTCTGCGGCCCGGGATTGCATGGGCGTGCCTGCTCTTGATCTTTCTTGGGCTTGCCGCCACAGCCGCTCTGTCTGAGAAAATGCAATTGAACAACCTTGTCCCGTTGCCGAGTCCGCCCGAAGTACTTGCAGCAAAAGCTCGTGACATTGCCCGGGAGTTAGGGTACATCGCTACGCCGGTCGATACAGTTTACTCATTTGACTTGTCGCCGGAATATCTGGACTACATCGAGAAGAATGACCGCAGCTTGACGCGCTGGAACAAGTTATCCTCCGGCGTTCCTCCGGCCTTGACGTTTTGGTACCGGGAAAGTCCGCAATTCATGTCGAGCGGCCGGTTTGATTTTGTGCCCATGGTGTATCCGGATGCCCCCCCGAATGCCATTTCAGGGATGTGCCAAATGACTCTAGATACGCAGGGACATCTAGTGGAATTTGAGGCGGTGCCGCCGCAGATCGATTCCTCGACAGAGAAGGCAAGCGCGCCGCGTTGGGACGGGTTATTTACCGCCGCGGGGCTGGACCCGAATCAGTTCAAAACCACTGCGCCACAATGGAAGCCGCTCGTTACAAGCGACACCCAGGCAGCGTGGGAAGGCACATGGCCAGGGCGCCCGGAATTGCCTTTACGTGTGGAAGCGGCGGCGTATCGCGGAAATCCGGTGTATTTCAAGCTTGTTTCCTCCTGGACCAAAGCGGATCGCATGCAGGAAGAACAAAGAAGCGCTGCGGAATCGATTGGCACCGCGATCTTATCTACGATATTCCTCTGCATCATCGCGCTGGGAATAGTGATGGCCCGGGGCAACGTGCGCTCTGGCAGAGGCGACCAACGTGGCGCGGCACGATTGGCTCTGCTGGCCTTCCTTTCGATATGGGTCGCGGACTTGCTGTTTGCGCACCATGTTCCAACGCAATCGGAATTCGGGATTTTTTGGATCGCAACTGGATGGGGACTGATCTATGGGGCACTCGTGTGGCTGCTGTACGTCGCGCTCGAACCACACGTCCGCAGGAGATGGCCAAGTTCGCTGATTTCCTGGAGCCGGTTGCTGACCGGGCAGTTGAGAGACCCCGTCGTGGGACGCGATCTATTGGTGGGAATTCTTGCGGGAGTTTTTTTGGCGGTCGCGCGAAGTACCGTGATTATCGTCCCAGGCTGGATGGGAAAGGTACCCGCTCCTCCAGATTCCGGCGTAGCTGTTGTGAACTTCTCGGGACTCCATATCATGATCGGCGGCATTCTACTGAATATCGTGATCGCTGCTTTTCTGGCGCTCGCCTGTTTTTTCATCTTCTTTCTCATCCGCCTAGTCCTGCGCAAGGAGTGGTTGGCGGTCCTGGTTACGGCTTTACTACCTTCGCTTTCCCTAGCATTCGGGGATCATCCGGTGCTGTATACAGCTTTCGAACTGCTGCTCTGTACTATCTTGCTCGTGGTTCTGATTCGGTTCGGTCTTCTCGCACTTGCTGTGACTCTATGCGTGGAATATATTCTGCAAGCGTTTCCCCTCACCGCACATCTTTCGGCCTGGTACGCGGGGCCGACATTTTTCGTGTTCTTACTTATCATCGCTACCGCGATTTTCGGGTTTTACACTTCGACTCTGGGGAAGGCCATGTTTGGCGAGCTTTCGCTCGACAGCTGAGCGGTGGTCGCACCTCAGTGATTTCCTGTCTCTGAAACGAAGCACACGTGCCTGTTTCCGCCATACGTGCCCGACATCAGAGTCGCCGAACACGAAAAGCCTCTGCAAAAATGTGTCGTGAAGGGCAAGGCGCGGGGAATTCGGCATGAGGTGTTGCTAGCCGACACACCGCGAGGGCCGGAAGGAGCGCAAAAAGCAGTGGCTCCTAACTGACAGAAGAATGGTGGGCCTGGGTGGACTTGAACCACCGACCTCACCCTTATCAGTTGTCGCCGCTACATTGGTCACTGATTAGGACTGATTGCTATGGGTACGGTTTTTCATGCGGATAGACACCGTCGCGACGGCTTCTAACTGCTTCACGAATACGTAAGAGGGCCTTCAGAAAATGGTTTCTGCGTGATCTTTGTGCGGAGACCAAGGATCAACCGATAGACCGAGTCCACGTCGGCGATGTCGGCGAAGACTGGCACATCGCCTAACGAAAATCGGCTCATATCTCGAGTTTTCTGTCTTCTCGGCGCCATTACAGGATATTTTACGCCGAACCAAAGGGTACCAGCAGAAGTCCCTTCCTTTTCGATTTGTGGCATCTCCTCAAGAAACATCATGCTGGTGTTCCGTTTCCACCCTTCTTGCAACACCAGCACACGACGATTGGTGACAGCGTAATAGGTCCGCCGCTTCAACCACGCGTCCCACAGGAATCGCCCCCAGACGAAGTAGTTGCCCATTACCAGAAACGGAATTCCCCATAGCTCCATAAAAAGATTGCCATCCCGTTGTGGTTTTGCCCCCCAAAAGCCGAACGCCTGCGCCTCCAAAAAGACAAAAAAACCGGTCCAAACGAATGAGAACGGAATCGCGGCCCAATCGTCTGAATGAAATATCACTCGTGGGTCTGGAATGCCCGCCCAGTGGATGCTTTCGCCGATCATCAATTCGGGCTGAATCTTCTGTGAGGCTTGAGGATCAATCGTGGTCAATCTCTAAACCGCCCTCCGTTGTCTGAAAATCCTGATTAATTTTGAATGTATGTGACTATTCTTCGCACGTCCACAACGAAATGCGATTTTCGCAGATGTATTGAGCCGTTCAGTTCAAGCAGATGACGGAGAAACCTTCTAGGATTTTGGTTCAACGACGAAGCTGGGGACTTGGCCGCCGCCGCTGGTAACGTTGGCGAGGCCGGTGGAACTGAGGCGGGTAAGGCAGCCAGCCATTTTGCCGCGAAAAATGTAGGGGGCAAAATCGACGAGCATGTCGCGCATTTCGATGCCGTTGGGAGTTTGCATGGGGAAAATTTCGCGGCGGGTCTTGATGCGTTCCTGAACGACCCAGGCGCTGTCGGTCGCGGCCAGGGCTTTTTGCAGCGCGGTGTCCCATTCGCTTTCCGAATTTTCCCAGCCGAGGTGCACGCCCGTGCCGCCGTATTCGTCGTTGGGCTTGAGCACGAAATCGTCGCGGCGGCGGCGCACGTATTCGAGCAAGCCGAAGGATTCACCATCACGCGTGGTTTTGGTGTCAGCGAGCAGCCGGGTCCAGGGAATGTGTTGTTTGATCAGTTCCCTTTCGCTGGCGCTAAAAAGCGCGGAGTTTTGCTCGTCGGTGAGCACGGCGAAAAAGGCCTTCTTGTGCGGAATTTTGCAGGTCAGCGAATTGGCCATGCACACTGCGCCCGTCGAATAGGCCTTCAGGAGCGCGGAACATTCTTCCGGCCGGGCAATAATGTCATTGATCAGCACCCGTCGATACAAAAGATCGACGCGCTGGCCCTGAGCGATGAGTTTGCCATTTTCGAAAACCAGATCGCGCGGGTCGGACAAAACCGTGGGGACGCCTTCTTTCAGGAAACGCTTCTGCAGGATTTCAAATTCATTCCAGGTGGGGACTTCCCTCCAGTCGACGATGGCGATCACCGGCGGAGTGGCCTTCCCTCCCCATTCGCGGTAGCTATCGAGCAGCGCGCCAAGCAGCAATTTAATCAACGGATATTTGCGGACCGAATATTCGTGCGAGAACCGCTCCATGATCGGCAGAGTGCGAAAAACTTCGGCTAACGTTTCGGCATAACCGGCGCCGGCCGGCGATTCGGCATTGTATTCCGCGAATTGCAGTGAATCGGGAAGCAGAAACGCGTCGAGTCGCGAAGAGGTGCTCGAAGTCGCGTAACCGGGATTGATGCGTGCCAGACGCTCCTCTTCCGGGCTGAGCGCAGACTGCGCCAGCAGCCGAGGATCGGCGAGGGATTGTTTTACGACGCGCTCGCCGAGCGCGGCGATAGCTTCGGCGATTTCACGGACGCGCTGTTCGTCTGCGGCGGTCAGAAAAAACGGCCGGATGAACGGGCAGTGCACGCGGTCGCCGAAGGTCAGGCGTTCGGCCCGCATGCGGGCATTCAGTTCATTGCTGAACGCAGGAGCCAATTCCACGTCGTGCCGGAGAAGTTGATTCCACGTTTCGGCAGGTGGCAGAACATTTTGCGAATGTGCCGCTCGGGCCGGTCCGCTCATGAAGTTTTTGGCCCGGTGCGCGGCTTCGATAGCGCCGGCGCGAAGCCGGCGGCGACGGACGCGCTGGGAGCGGCCTTGGCAATTGCGGCTGGCTGGCCGACGAATCCTGCAGGGGCGCCGATCTTGAGCATTTCTTCCCAGCGCGGCCAGGGATTGGAGGGAACGCCGCGCAAGGCGCGGTCGATGGCCAGCCTGGCCATGCGGTCCACCACGTGCGTGAAATAAAACTCGGTGATTCGGTCGCGCTCGAAATCGGGCGCGGGATTCAGAAAATCGATGGCGTAAGGCACGCCGTCCTTAATGGCGAATTCGATGGTGTTCATTTCGTAGCCCAGCGCCTGATTGATGGTCTGCGCGTCGCGCACCACCCGGGCCCCGAGCTCGTCGGAAAGATATTTGTGATCGATCAGGTAGCGGCGCTGGCCGGGATCGTAGACCACCGGAAGAATATCGTTCTTGCCGAAAGTAAAGCAGCGGATGTATTGCTGGAAATCGATATTTTCCTGCAGGGTCATGCACGTGGGGCCGGTGCCGTCGTAGGCCTTCAGCAATTCTTCGCGATTGTGAACTTTGTACACGTGTTTCCAGCCGCCGCCGGAATAGGGTTTCAGGAACGCCGGGCGGCCGACGTAATCCAGCAGCCCATCCCAATCGATGGGATAGTCCAGATTGCGCAGCGACTCGGAATTGATGTCGACATCCGCCGGATACGATTTTTGCGGAAGCAAAACCGTCTTGGGAATATCGAGGCCCAGTTTCGAGGCGACGGCATAGTTGAAAAACTTGTCGTCGGCGGTCCACCAGAACGGATTGTTGATCACATAAGTTCCCTGCAGCACCGCATGCTTCAGGTAGGCGCGGTAATAATCCACTTCGTGGGAGATGCGGTCGATGATGACGCTGTACTGCGCGAGCTCGCCCATTTTCGTGCCGCCGAGCTTCACGAATTCGGCGGTAACGCCGTCTTTCTTGCCCAGCTCGTTCACTTTTTCAATGAAGGCTGGAGGGAAACTGTACTCACGACCGCACATCAGTCCAATTTTCATGATCAATTCCCTTTTCTTAGCAGGTGTTCTTCGTTACGAATTATGCGGCGTCGCCGCCGATGACGCTGGTATCGATACACCGGCGCGCGTTTCGGCCACGATGTGGCGCACCACCTCTTTCAGGTCGCCAGTTTGTTTGTATATGTTCAGTTGGCGCTCGGCGCTGGTGCCTTCGCGAAAAATCTGGTGAATCGGTTCGAGCGCCGCCCGGCTGCCGAGATCATCGAGAACGTCATCCACAAATTCCAGTAGTTCCTCGGCGAGGATGCCCATGGGCACTTCAATCTGCTTGCCGAAATCAATCAGCTTGCCCTGAATGCCCCAACGCGCAGCGCGCCACTTATTTTCTTCGATCAGCGCGCGATGGTACATGCGAAAACCCATGTTCGAGGTGTACAGACGATGCAGCTTGACCACGATCGCCTGCGTGAGCGCGGCGATGGCCACGGCTTCATCGACGCGGGTGACCACATCAAAAATCCGGAATTCCAGCGTGCCAAACGTGGGATGCGGCCGAACGTCCCACCAGATTTTTTTTGCGTTATCGATCGAGTGCAGCCGAATCAAAAGTTCCACGTAGTCTTCGTATTGGCTCCACGAAGCCAAATGATCCGGAATCCCGGTGCGTGGAAACCGCCGGAACACCGTAGTGCGAAATGACTTCAGGCCGGTATCGCGGCCCATCCAGAATGGCGAGCTGGTGGAAAGCGCCAGCAGATGCGGCAGAAAATAGCGCGCCATGTTCATCAGATCGATCATGGTCGTACGATCCGGCACGGCCACGTGCACGTGCATGCCGAAAATCAGCAGCGAACGCGCCAACTGGCCCATTTCTTCGACGATATTCTGGTAGCGTTCGCCCGGCGAGATGACCTGATCGATCCAACTGGAAAATGGATGGGTGCCCGCGGCCGCGACTTGCAGGCCGCGGCTTTCGGCCGCGCGGACCAGTTCGCCGCGCGTGCGGCGCATATCGACATCGAGTTCGCCCACGTTCTGGCAAATTTTCGTGCCGATTTCGATGATGGACTGGTGCATCTCCGGCTTCACCTGCTCGCCAAGTTCGGCGGAGGCCGCCATCAGTTCGGTCACGTGCGAACGCAGCTCGCACGAGGTGGGATCCACAATCTGAAATTCTTCTTCGACGCCGATGGTGAACCGGTGATTCATGGCCAAGCCCCTTCCGGTCCGGGATATGCGAGGACTGCGCGGGTATCATACCGCGAGTTCGGCGGAAATCACATTCTAGCGGTCCAGGTGGCGGCTATTGCGGGCAGGCGGCGCCGTTATCGACCCATTGCTGCATCGCGGCTACGAAATCCGGGCGGTTCAGCGGCGGAAGCGTGCGGCCATCGCCGGGATTCCAGCCCCAGCCGACCAGATCGTCCTGCGAAACGTGTTCCATGATTTGCGGCAGCGAACGGTTGCCATTTTTCGCCGGGTCTTTGAGCTGGCGGCAAAATTGGCCGGCGGTTTCGCCTTGAATCACCATTTTCATCTTCGCCGGCGGCAGCGACCATTTCGGATTTCCCGGCGGCATATTCGCGCCGGCAAGATTCGCGTCCTGGTGGCAGGTGTGGCACTTCATGCCATACAGACCTTTGCCGTCGGCGCCGCGTTTTACATTTTGAATGTGGACGTGGCTGTCGTCGCCTTGCAGCGGCGCATCACCCGCGGGATGACAATTCTTGCAGCGCGGCGAATCAAAAACGGTCCAGGCGCGAAGGAACGCCGCCTGAGAGGTGGCGGCTTTCGAGCTGTCGAGCATCGCGCTCGGAACAGCCGCCGGTGTGACCGGCGATTGTTGCGACCAGGCCAGCGAACTCGCCGCTAACGCCGCGCTGAGCAATCCTCCGACAAGAAAAGCGGAACGCCTTCGGCTGATGTTTTCTGGCATTTCAGTCCTCGAAACCACGATGTTCTCGCTGCGCGAATTTATGCGGAGCGCAAATCTTCCGCTTTGATCGGCAACCGCCGAATCGGCTTGCCCGTGAGCACCAGTAGCGCGTTTGCAATCGCCGGAGCGACCGGTGGAACTCCAGGCTCGCCCACGCCAGTCGGTTTTTCAGCGCTCTCCACGATGTGCACTTCAATTTCCGGCGAATCGTACATGCGCACCATCGGATAATTGTTGAAATTACTTTGCTGGACGCGGCCGTTCTCCAAAGTTATTTCGGTTTTCAGCGCGGCGGTCAGGCCGAAGATAATTCCGCCTTCGATTTGCGCCTTCACCGTGTCCGGATTGATAACTCGGCCACAATCGACCGAAGCGACAATTTTGTGGACGCGCGGCGTTCCATCTTTGTCGATCGAGACTTCCGCAACCTGGGCCACGTAGCTATCAAAGGAAAAATGTCCGGCAATTCCCCGCGCGCGGCCGGCCGGAAGCGGACCACCCCAATTGGCTTTTTTCGCGGCGAGGTCCAGAACCGCGAGCATGCGCGGCTGATTCGCCAGCAGCGTGCGGCGCAACTGATAGGGATCTTTGCCGCCGGCGTGCGCCACCTGATCCAGAAACGCTTCAACCGAAAAGCCGGTGTGCGAGTGGCCGACCGAGCGCCACCATTGCACCGGGACCAGGCTTTTCGGGCTGTGCAGATCGACCAGCAAATTCGGTATGCCGTACAAAATATCGGCGGCGCCTTCGACCGACGCGGAGTCGATGCCATTCTTGATGCCGAATTGTTCGAAGAGCGTGCCGGCCATGATCGATTGGCCCACGATCGTGTGCAGCCACGCCACCGGATTACCCTGCGCGTCGAGGCCCGCTTCGAAATGGTCGTACCACAAAGGCCGATACCAGCCGCCGCGAATATCGTCTTCGCGCGTCCAGACGACCTTCACCGGAGCCTTGGCGACTTTGGCGACCTCGACCGCCTCGGTAACGAAATCGCAAGCAGGATTGGCGCGGCGCCCGAAGCCTCCGCCGAGCAGAGTAGTATTGAGCTTCACCTGCTCCGGTTTCAGGCCCGCGACTTTAGCCGCAGCCAGGCGATCCATGGTTTCGAACTGCGTGCCGGTCCAGACTTCGCAGCTATCCGAGCGCAAATCGACCACGGTGTTGAGCGGCTCCATCATCGAGTGGGAAAGATAAGGAACTTCGAACTCCGCGGTGATTTTTTTCGCGGAGCCGGCCAGAGCCCCGGCCGGATCACCAATTTTCTTGGCGACGATGCCCGGAGTTCGCGAAGTCTCGGCGTATTCCTGACGCAGCGCGACGGAGGAAATATTCGCGCCGGGGCCATCGTCCCAGGTGATGTCGAGTTTTTCGCGGCCAAGTTTGGCCGGCCAGAAACCCTTGGCGATCACCACCACACCGGAAGGAACCTGCCGCACATCCACGACGCCGGGAATTGCCTTGGCCTGGTCCGCATTGAAGCTCACGACTTTGCCGCCGAAGACCGGCGGACGCGCGACCACCGCCGTGAGCATTCCGGGAATGTACACATCCAGGCCAAATTGCGCGGTCCCGTTGGTTTTCGACGGCGTATCGAGCCGATGGATCGGCTTGCCGATGATGGTGAAATTTTTCGGATCCTTCAGCGGGATGTCGGTGGGCCGAGTCTGCTTCGCCGCCGCGTCGGCCAAACTGCCATAAGCAGCGCGGCGCCCACTCGCAGCGTGGACCACGTAACCTTTTTCGGCGCGGCAGGTTTGAGTATCGACATTCCAATTCTGCGCCGCAGCGGCGATCAACATGATGCGCGCCATCGCGCCCATTTTGCGGAAGCGATCGTATTCGGATGTGGTGGTCGTGCTGCCGCCAGTCATCTGCAGGCCGAAAACGCTGTGGTTGTACGCGGGATCTACCGGCGCGGGTTCCACGCGAACTTTGGTCCAGTCACATTCGAGTTCTTCGGCCAGCATCATCGGCAGCGACGTGTAAACCCCCTGCCCCATCTCCGAGTGATTCGCGATGATGGTGATGGAATCGTCGGTGCCCACACGGACGAAGGCGTTGGGCGCAAATGCATGAGTCGCGTCAACCAGCGTTGCTGCGCTGGTTTTATTCCACTGCGGAATGTACGCGCTGATCAGCAGCCCGCCGCCCAGGGTTACCGTGGCCTTCAGAAAATCGCGGCGCTTGAACTCAGTTGCGACCGTCATTTCGCGGCCCGTTGTGCCTGAATTTCGGCGGCACGATGAATGGCGCGGCGTATCCGTGGATACGTTCCGCAGCGGCAGATGTTGCCGGACATCGCTTCGTCAATGTCCTCGTCGGTGGGTTTTGGATTTTCGCGTAGCAATACAGCGGCGCTCATGATCTGGCCCGACTGGCAGTAGCCGCACTGCGGCACTTCGATTTCGATCCAGGCTTCCTGCAGCGGATGCGTAGCGTCGGGAGAAAGGCCCTCGATCGTGGTGATTTTCTTGCCCTCGGCGCGGGAGACCGGAGCGACACACGAGCGCACTGCTTCGCCATCAATATGAACGGTGCAGGCCCCGCATAGGGCCATGCCGCAGCCAAATTTGGTGCCGGTAAGCTGCAACGAATCGCGCAGCACCCAAAGCAATGGCGTCGACGGAGGATCTTCCACGGAAACCGGCTTGCCATTTACGGTGAATGAGATCAAAGAATCCTCCTGCTCATTAGAACTGTCGTTCACGTTCAACAGCGAGAAGGGGCTGGGCGCGACACCGTCCGTATGGTGACGACAGCGGCAACCTAAGGATTATCGTGCGCGAATCGAAGAATGGCAAATCGACGCGAATCGTAGTGACATTTCGATTGGGATGAAAGGCTTTCGCCTCGCCCGAACGTGGCAACCGGAGGCCGAGCAAGATGGCTGGCCATCCTCAGTTGTTGGGCACACCCATATCGACCACGATTTTCCAGCCGCCGTCGGTCTGGCGTTTCCAGATGGTCACGTAATGCCCGCCGGTTTGAGTTTCACTCTTGCCCGGAGGCGTGAAGCTATAAGTATATTTCCCCGTTTCATAGACCAAATCGTCCACGGCCCAAAGATCCTGGGTTTCGATGCTGACTTTGATTGGCCCGGTCACGGATTTCATGAACTCGGCCACGCTTTCGGCGATGGCCGGTCGTCCGCGCACCACCACTCCCTTGGGACCGAAGCGGGAGCCGGATTCATCGTAGAGGCCAGCCAGGGCCCCGGCGTCAGAGCGTGCGAACGCGTCGATATATTTGGCGTTGCCGGCGTCAATGGCTTTGCGAACTTCAGGATCCGTTACGGAAGATTGAGCCGGAGCTTGCGCCCGGGCGAGGCCGGCGAAGACAAACAGAAATGCAAAAAAGAGCGACCATGACCGTTTCATGAAGTCTCCTTGGCTGGTGGCCAGTATCTTATGTTTTAAGCCAGCGCGATCAAATCGATTTCGACCGCGAAATCGCGAGGCAGGCGCGCGACCTCGACGGTCGTCCGCGCCGGAGGGCTGCTGGGGAAATAGCGCGCGTAGACTTCATTCATCGCGGTGAAATCGTTCATGTCTTTTAGAAAAACTCCCAGACGGACGGCGCGGTCCAGAGACGAGCCGGCCGCTTCGACGATGGCTTTCAGGTTTTGCATGATGCGTTCGGTTTGTGCCGCGGCGCCGCCTTCGATCGGCTTGCCGGTGGCGGGATCGAACGCGGTCTGGCCCGAAACAAAAATAAAACCGTTGGCTTTTACCGCCTGGGAATAAGGGCCAATCGCTTGGGGGCCTTTATCGGTGTGGATAATTTCTCGCACGTCTCCTCCTGAGATGAAATGTTTTTCTGGCGCTAATTCTTATTTTCCTCCAGCGATCCGTAACGCTCTCGAAATCCTGCAGGGATTCCGGGATTGTAAAGCCAGGCGCGGAAAGGTTCGGCCAAACTTTTTCCGCAGCGATACTCGATGGCGGCACGCAGATCGTTGACCGAGACTTCCTTGCCGCGCAGAAGCTGAATGGAATCCGCAATGCCCTGGCGGACGCTGCCGCTGCCGCAAGAGTCTTCGAGTGCGATAAAAAGCAGCGGGGCTTTGGCGTAGGCCATGCGGCGCTGTTCGGGCGAGTCGGCAGGAATGGTGGCCACGACCGATTTTTCGGCGACTTTCAGTTGGCTGCGCGCGTCGGCGTAGACCTGCAACAACTTGACGACGTCCGCGCCCCGCGCCGGCGGCCCATCAATCGCGTCATCAATCACGATCGTGGCGTACCCCGGCAATCCTTCGCCCACGGCGATGGTCGCCGCCGGCGCGGGACTCAGCGCATCGCCGAACCACGTGCGGGCCAGCGCGCGTTCGCTTCGTTCGATGGGCTCCTTGCTTCCGGTTGCGGAAATGAAAGCCGCCGGGGTCACGAATACGCCACCGGGAAACGACCGGAAATTGCCAGTGGAAGGATCCGCGGTCTCGAATGAAATCGACGGAGATTCGACGATGAACGGCATGGTTGGCCGCTTGTTGAGTTGGCCGAAGTTTTTTTGCAAGACGCCCCAGGCGGTGGCGAACCGTTGTTGCGTGGCCGCGGCACCCGCCGGCAACGGTTGCGCGGTCCAAAAAATCGCGTCCCCGGGCTTTTTCGATTCGGATGAACTGAGGTAATGGCCGGCCACAATGTACGGCGCGAGATCATCCTTGCTCAGATTGAATTGGTAAATCGTGTCGGAACCGTCTTGCTTGCGGCCAGCCGCCGAACCGCGGGCCACGATTACAAAAGTCCCCGGGACTTTGACGGTGTAGGACATCGTCGTCGGCCGGGTGGGCGTGGAAGCCAGAATGTGATTGGGAGGAAGAAATACCGGGAGCCAGCCGCGGGTACCGAGATGAAAGCCTTCGGCCGCTTGGGCGTCGCTAGGCGCTGCCGGGGTGAGGGTATAATCGACGACCAGTTCGCGTTTTTCTTTCTGGGGCCACGGCGACGCGAAGGCCACGCGCAGCGCGCCGGGCGACCCCACCTGATATTCCTCCGGAAGATTCTGCGGCGTAGTGGCGCGGCCGTCCAGTTGAACCTGCAGATTGGTCCGCCCGTAAGTTTTGGCGTCGGGAAAAACGACATCGATAAAATCGAGCGGCGCGTTCCCGGAATTCTGCAGCGTATAGGCGTTGTGCAGGCGCAGTTCCGGGGTAGTTCCGGGGACGAACTGAACCTCGAAGGTCTGTTTCACGACTTGGTAGCCGGGGGCGAGCGGCACGGCGCACGAAATCGTGCAGCACAAAACCGCGGCGGTAAGAACGGCGATACCGATTTCGCGAGGCGAGTAGAAACGTTTCAAGATTCAGAGATTCTACCGGAATGGGGGACGAAAGTGGCGATGGCCTCGAAAAAGTAGAAGCGGTTACGCTCGCCCAAATTCCAGGCTGGCACGGAACACGTTAGTTAAGCACGGAAGGAAAATGGCGAAGAATCTCTGCGTCTTTCGCGCCACGCCGGCGATCGGAAATAATCCGCGGGCCATCCGATTCGGGCGTGCCCCGCTGCACCAGCTGAACCAGAGTCGAATTTTCGATGCGAAGATTCTTCATGGTGCCCAGCGCCGCGCCAGACAGAGTGGATTTTCCGTTAGCGCGATCCCGGGCGATGGCCAGAATCACCTCGTCGGGCAAGCCGGCCAAATGGATCGCCTGCAACTCTCCCGCCCCCGTGCCGACCTGATCCAGATTGACCAGGGCCATGACCGTGCTTTCCGCAACGCCGGATTGGTACAGCCCGGCGATGGCCTCGCCATCGGTGAACGGTTGATCACGCAGATGAGAAGTTCGAAGCAGCGTGACGCACTCCGAATCGGACAATCCCGCGCGACGGACCGTGGCAATTTCGTTTACTTCAGCCTGCGACATGTGCAGAGATTTTAATTCTTTAATGGCGTCGTAGCTCATTCCCGCATGGTCCAGCGCATCGGTGTCGAGCAGCCGAAAGGCGTCACAAGCCGCCAGGGAAAAAAGGGCCAGCAGCACGCCAGCCAACTGCACCGCGCCGCGCGGGCGCCGGGCACACGGATGGCCCCGCCAGGGTTGGCCTAACTGGAAGATCCCCATTCCACCATTGTAGCGATAGCTGCAGGCTCGTGGTGGCCACTGTCGCGGAAGGATAACCAGAGTGTCAGACGTTGTAGACGCGCTCGATGTCGAAAACGCCGGGAATGCGTTTCACGCCGCCGAGGATGCGTTCGAGCTGCTTGCGGTCGTTAACGTCGAGCGCCACTTCGATGCGGGCGCGCAGATCCTGGCCGCCGCTTTCGAAGGTGCGTATGTTCGCGCCGGTTTCGCTGATCACGTTGGTAATGGCGGCGAGCATGCCGGGGCGGTCTTCGGTGAGAATACGCAGGCGCACCGGGAAAGTCGCCTGGGTTTCGCCGGCCCATTCGACCGGAATACGCCGCTCGGTGTCATACATCAGATTCTGCACATTCGGGCAGGTCTTGCTGTGCACCGCGATGCCCCGGCCGCGAGTCACATAACCGACGACATCATCTCCCGGGATCGGATTGCAGCATTTCGAGCGATAGACCATCAGGTCGTCGTGGCCGCGAACCAGGATAGCGCCGTCGTTCATGCCCAGCATGCGCTTGACGGTGTCGACGATCTTGGGCTGCTTGTCTTCGCTGGTATCCGGCAACGCCTGCCCGGAAGCTTTGGCCAGAACCTGGCGTGCCGACCATTTTCCGTAGCCCAGATCGGCGTGGAGATCGTCAATTCGCCCGCAGCCGTATTCGGACGCGACGCGCTGCCAGTCTTCGTTCGAAATCTTTTTTAGCGAGATGCCGGCGTGGCGCGCTTCTTTTTCCAGCAACCGCTTGCCGACGTCCTTGGCTTGTTCGCGCTCGTGCAGATTGATCCACTGGCGAATTTTGCTGCGCGCCCGCGAAGTGTGCACGAAAGAAAGCCAGTCCCGCGAAGGCTCGTGCCCTTTCTGCGTGAGAATTTCGACGACGTCTCCGTTAGCCAGCGTGTGCCGCAGCGGAACGATCGAGCCGTTCACTTTTACGCCGGTGCATTGATGGCCCACTTCCGTGTGCACCGCATAAGCAAAGTCGATCGCGGTAGCGTCGCGCGGCAGAACCACCACCCGCCCTTTCGGAGTGAAGGTATACACCTCCTCGGGGTACAGGTCCACGCGCAGCGTCGACATGAATTCACTGGGTTCCTGCATTTCCTGGACCCACTCGATCAGCTGGCGCATCCAGACGATCCGCTGGTCGTCGGCATTCGAGACCGCGTGGCCATCCTTATATTTCCAGTGCGCGGCCACGCCCTGCTCGGCGATGCGGTGCATTTCCTGCGTGCGGATTTGCACTTCGAAAGTCTGGCCGCCATGAATCACGGTCGTGTGCAGCGACTGGTAAAGGTTGGGCCGCGGCATGGCGATGTAATCTTTGAACCGACCCGGCAGCGGCGGCCACATCTGATGAATCACGCCCAGCGCGGCATAGCAGTTTTTAATGCTATCGGTGATCACGCGTATGGCCAGCAGGTCGTAGACCTGATCCATCACCCGCTGCTGTTTCTGAATCTTCAAATGCAGCGAATAGGCCCGCTTGACGCGCGCCTGCACTTCCGCGGGAATGCCGGTCTCCACCATTTTGTCCCGGATGGAGTCCTGCACTTCGAGCAAGAATTTGTCGAAGACTTTCTGTTTGGTGGCCAGCTTTTTTTGCACGTCGAAAAAAGATTCGGGTTCGAGATAACGGAACGAAAGATCCTCCAGCTCGCCGCGAATCAAACCCATTCCCAAACGGTTGGCGACTGGCGCATATATGTCCAGCGTTTCCCGGGCGATGCGCTGCTGCTTGGCCGGATCCAGATAGTTCAGCGTGCGCATGTTGTGCAGCCGGTCGGCCAGCTTCACCACCACCACCCGCACATCGTTGACCATGGCCAGCAGCATCTTCCGCACATTTTCGGCCTGGCGCGCTTCCGGAGCGAGCAGGTCCAGCCGGCTGATTTTGGTGGTGCCTTCCACCAGGCGCGCCACATCGGCGCCGAAATGTTCGGTGATCGTCTCCAGCGGAATTTTTGTGTCTTCGACCACATCGTGCAGCAGAGCCGCGCATATGGAGGTAACGTCCAGCTTCATGTCCGCGAGGATGTGCGCGACTTCCACCGGATGGGATAGGAAAGGCTCGCCAGACAGGCGCGTTTGGGTCTTGTGTTGTTCGGCGGCGAAATCGTAAGCGCGGCGGAGGAGCTCGAGGTCGTCGCCCGGACGGTTGCGGCGGACCTTGTCAATCAGCTCGACGAAACGAAGGTCAACGGCGCGGCGGGCGGCTTCGGTAATCGCAGGTTTCGCTGCGGGTTCCATGGGTAATTCTATATCAATCGGGTCGCGCGTACAAAATCGGCAATTCCCAGGCGTGAAAAGCTACTTCTTTTTTTCCACCGCGTAGCCTTTTTCAATCCAATCCGTATTGAAGTCATGGGGCAACAGCAACACGCGAAGATTGGTGAAACCCGCATCGCGCAGGGTCAGGAACGCCGGCTTCAGGTTCGGGCAGCGTTCCAACGGACAGCATCCGCAATAGAGCACTACATTCGCCGCGCGTGGACCCAATCGCGCCCAGTCTTTTAAATCGGCAATTCCGTTGGTCGTGGAAGCAGCGCCATGGAACGACGCGCCAGGAATATGTGCGCCCTGATACAGCGCCCGGAAGCCCACGCAAACGACGGTCGGCTTCCCGGCTTGCTCCTTCGCGATAAGCTCGGCAACCAGCGCCGCGGGTGTGACCGTTTGCGACGCCGCCCACGGATCGCTGGAGGGCGAATCATCGGAGCCAGGGACAACGGAGTACGCCGGCGCGTTCGAACGTAATGCGGAAAACACCGCAAGCGGAACCAGGCCCAGGACCGGCGCCAGCGCCGCGCGACGCGAAAACTCTTTCACGATTAAATCTCCTGCGCTCCAAATCACAAAAACCAAATCGCATCACAAATAAAAAAACGGCGGGCCGCTGGGCCCGCCGTTGCAAAGCTAAGACTTGAAAACAACGACTAAGAAGTCGGCGTCGCCGGTGCCGACATCTTGCGTTGCTTGATGGCCTTGACCTGATCGACCAGATCGTCGGCGGCTTTGATGTCCGCATCGCGAGCTTCGGTCGTGGTCTCCATGTCCGCCTTCTGGCGATAAAGCAGGTTCAGGTAAGCCATGGCGTCGTCGTAATCGGGACGCAGGGTCATCGCTTTTTTCAAACTCTCCACCCCGCCGTCGACCGTGGCTCCATATTTCGCCTGGAATTCGGTGGCCAACGCCGGCGGCATCGGGTCCGTATCTTTAATGGTTTTCTTGGCAGTCTTGTTGTACTCCTCGCGCATCTGATGATTGCCGCGAAACGCGAGCGTCCAGTCAATCACGCCGATCCAGTAATACGGTTCGGGATCTTCGGGCTTCAACGCGATGTGTTTCTCGTGGTAGGTCTTCGATTCTTCCATCTTGGCGGCGTCAAACGGCGTGCCACCCATGTTGTATAGAATCGAACCGATGCCATCGATCGCCGAAAGATTATCCGGATGCGACTGCAGAATCGTCAGGAATTCCGCCTTGGCCTGGTCGCCATTGCGAATATTTTCCGGTGACGGCGCGCCCGGAATGTATTGCGCCGAATACGCGGTCGCCAGATACAGGCGGGCATTCAGCAAATCCGGATCAAACTGCGTGGCTTGCTTGAAATCTTCGATGGCCGCATCGGTCTGGCCGCCCTTGTAGGCCTGCACGCCTTTGTTGAGTTTGTCGCGCGCGCGAAGTTTGTCGCAGCCGGAGACCGCGACCAGCGAAACCATAACGATGGCAAAAAGAAAAACTGTTTGGCGCTTCCGCTGCATTCCTTGCTCTCCTTGGATAGACACTATTTATCGCTGGCTGGAAGATTGGCCGTGATCAGACCCACATTGTCTATCCCAGCGCCACGCATGATGTCAACGGCTCGAGCGACTTGCACGAACTCAACCGCATCGTCACCCTGGACGAAAGCTACCTTTTCCGCGCGCTGTTTGAAAATATTCTCAAGGCGCGAACCCAAATCGTCCCACGCAACCGTTTCCTGATTGATTAAAACCTTTTGACCGGATGTTACGCGCACCACAATCGTCTGCGAATTATCGGGTTGTTTTCGACCGTCATTCGGCGAGGGCTGGGGAAGACGGGCTTCCAATCCCTGCGGCGTGATCGGCGTGATGACCATAAAAATGATGATCAGCACCAGCAGAACGTCGATCAGCGGAACGATATTGGGTTCTGAAATCGACCCCTTATTGCCGCTGACCGTCAATCCCATAAAGCACCTCAAGCACTGCTTGCCGCCACCGGCTTGAAATTACTGGCCCGCTTCGATTTTTGCAGTGATCAGGCCGACGCTGTCGATGCCCGAACCGCGCATAATATCGATGGCGCGCGCGACCTGAGCAAATTCGACCGAATCATCGCCCTTAATGAACGCCACTTTTTCGGCGCGCTCTTTGAAAATATCTTCCAGCCGCGGCCCCAGCGTATCCCAGGCCACTTGCTCCTGGTTGATGAGCACCTTGCCGTTGGAAGTCACCTGCACCACGATCGTCTTCGACAGCAGATCATTGTCTGGCTTCTGGTTCGGCGGCGTCGGCTGCGGCACCAGCGCGTCCAGACCCTGCGGGGTAGTGGGCGTGATAACCATGAAAATAATGATCAGTACCAGCAGCACGTCAATCAACGGAACGATGTTCGGTTCGGACATCGAACCCTTACTGCCTCCAACGGCCATTCCCATGGAATACTCCTTTGCTAAACATTTAGCGGCTCAGGGCGCCAACACTTCAGCGCCCTGCTTGCTCCGTGGACCGCAACGCAATTAGTCGGCGGGCGGAGGGGGAGGAGGCGCTGGTGCGCCCTTCCCACGGATTTTCTCAGTAAGCAACCCGAGGTGATCGACCCCGGCGGAGCGGACTTCATCCACCGCCTTGACCACGTCGCCGTATTTCGCGCGGGAATCGGAGCGCACGAATACAGTTTTGTCCAGGCGGTTGGAGATGAGGTCTTTCACCTTGCCGGTGATCTCATCGAGTTGAATCTTGCTGCTGCCCAGGTACAGGTTGCCGTCGCGGGTGACCGCAATAATGATCGCGTCATCCTTGTCGGCGTCCTGCATGTCCTGGGCGTTATCGGCCTTGGCCATGTCTACCGAGACGCCCTTCTGCAACATGGGAGTGACCACCATGAAGATGATCAGCAACACCAGCATAATGTCCGCCATGGGAATGACGTTGGGCGCCGCCATTATGGGAGGTGCTTTTGGCTTGTAAGCCATGGCTTACTTCTTCCCGCCGCGACGGGTGATGAAGTAGTTGATCAGCTCCATCGAGGAGTTGTCCATCTCGACGTCGAAGGCTTCCACTTTATTGGTGAAGTAGTTGTAGGTCCACACCGCCGGAACGGCAACGAGCAAGCCGAGCGCGGTGGTCACCAGAGCTTCAGCGATACCGCCGGCGACGGCCGACAGACCGGTTGCTTTCGAAGCCGAAATGCCTTTGAACGCGTTGATGATGCCCATGACCGTGCCGAACAATCCGACGAACGGCGCCGTGGAACCGATGGTCGCCAGACCCGAGAGCCCGCGCTTCATTTCCGCGTGCACGATCGCTACGGAGCGTTCCAGGCCGCGCTTGGCCGCTTCGATCACTTCTTCATCGCCGACTTGCGCCGACGCCGCCTGGAATTCAGAAAGTCCGGTGGCGACGACCTTGGCGATGTGGCTCTTCTTGTTGCGCTCAGCGATCGAGATCGCTTCGTCGAGCTTGTTGTCCTTCAAAGCGCCCGCCACTTGCTGGACGAAAATGCGGGACTGCTTGCGCGCCGCGCTGTACATCAGGGCGCGGTCAATCATGATACCGACCGACCAGGCCGACATAATAAAGAGAATGCCGACGACCAGCTTGGCGGGGATACCCATGTTGTGCCACATGGTGAGCAAATCCCAGCCGACTTCACCTGATGGCTGTTGAAACAAGGTCACAAAGGCCGACAACGTCAAAGTCGAAAGCATATATTTTGCTCCTCCATTCCTGCGAAACGATTGCGGCAGGTATAGTCTGCCGTTCGGATTTTATTTCGAATCCACCCCATCCGGCAGCAGACCCGAACCACACCCAAGCCCAGCTATTCTTTTTAACTACCCGCCTAAAGTAAAGACCACCGAAACTGTCGTATCGACTTCCACCGGTTCACCATTCAGCAGGGTCGGCCGATAACGCCACTGGTTCACCGCATCCATGGCATTCTTCATCAGCAAAGGCGGACCGGAAACATACTCCAGTTTTTCGATCACGCCTTCCTTCGAAATGATCGCGTGGAGCACCACGGTGCCCGAGATGTGCGCCGTCTTGGCGATCGGCGGATAAACCGGCTGAACCATGCGCAGCAGGTTCGCCGCTTGTACTTGACCACCTATGCGCACCGGACCGTGGGCCTTTGGAGGCGGGGGAGGCGGTGGTGCTCCACCGACGCCGCCAATGATGCCGCCGAGTACGCCGCCGGCTGAACCGCCCGCGACGCCGCCAACCACGCCGCCCGATACACCGACGTCCGGGGGCGCAGCTTCTTCCTTAATCATTTCAATCTTCTTGGGGATGACCGTCGGCGCCATCATCTGCCCGTTCTTGATCAAATGCACCACGGGCTTCACGATGCGCTGAATAGCCGCGGCCGGAGGCGGAGGAGGAGGTGGAGGCGGCGGAGGGACAATGAATGTCGCGAGCATGCCCTTCGGCAGCGCTTCCGTGTAGATCAGCGGAATCAAAATCAAGATGCCCAGAATGGCTGCCTGGATAATCGTGGAAACCAGTACCGTCCACGACTTATTCGTCTTGGTTGAGTTCGCGCCCGAAATAACCAGATCGTTAAACATGGCACCTACCTCCTAGCTGCTGCCATCACGCGCTTATCGGCTGCGGATCCGACGCTAACGGCAGTTCCCTGACCCCGATACTTGTTCCACCAGACCACGATGGGTGCGGCAATACCAAAACTGGAGTACGTTCCTACCACAACTCCTACCACCATGGCAAAAGAGAAAGGACGCAAAACCTCGCCGCCCAGCAAGAAAAGTACCAGCACGGTGAGGAAGGTTAAGCCGCTGGTTAATATGGTTCGCGACAAGGTCTGGTTGATCGCTTTGTTCACCACGTCCGGAAAGGAGTCCTTGCGCATCAATCGCAGGTCCTCGCGAACCCGATCGAAAATGACGATGGTATCGTTCATCGAATAACCGACCAGGGTCAGTAAAGCCGCGATGACCGTCAGCGAAATTTCGTAATGAAACAGCGCGAAGAAACCCAGGGTAATCAGCACGTCGTGAAACACGGCGATGACCGCCGCCACGCCGTATACCCACTCAAACCTGAAGGCAATATACACCAGCATGCCCGCCAGGGCGTATAGGGTCGCGAAGAAAGCCTGCCGCCGCAATTGCGCGCCAACTTTGGGCCCGACGACTTCCACATTGCGAATCGCAAAATTGCCCAGAACGAATCCGCTGTTCAGCGAACTGATCACCGCGGGACTCGCGCCATCCACATTCTTGAGTTCATCAAAACTGGTGAGGATTCCGCTGTGCTCGGTGTCGCGCACCGCCACCAGGCGCTGCGCCAATTGGTTGTAGCGATCAGCGGCCGTCGACCCCAGCAGCAAAGGATCTTTTTGGATCAGGTAGCCAGCCAACGAATCCTTGCTAACCGAATTGAAATCGAGTTTGCCGTCCGCGGCCGTGCCAAAAGTCTTGTGCAGCGCGTCCAGAATCGCCTGCTTCCCAGCGTCCAGCGACTCGTCTCCCTCGCCTTTTTTATCCAAACCAATCACGACATCGTTCTGCGCTCCGGAACTCAGCACCGTGTCGCTAATCGTCTGAATCGAGCTGTCCGCCAGTCCGGCTGCGGCCAATCCTTTGCGAATCTGGTCAACCGGCGCAGGGCCGGCGAATCGCACATACACCAACGTGCCGCCGCGGAAGTCGATTCCGTACTTGATGCCGCCGTTCTTCAGGATGGCGGTCCAGCCGGCGATGAGCAGAATTGCCGAAAGGGCGACAAAATACTTCGCCTTGCCCATCCAGTCGACGTTGACGTTTTTAAAAAATTCCATTCAGATACCTATCCACCTTTGTTTGACACCGTGTGCCGCATTAATGTTCCCGCTTCGGCCTTCGCTTCCCAACCACCTCAGCGGGAAACCGCTACTTCCTAGCTCCATACAGTGTAAGCACTTAGGTTGACCGCTCGCCCTAAATACTCAACGCTTCCTGGCGATCCTGGCGAGACAAATTCCAGTCGAAAATCGCGCGCGAAACGTAAATCGAAGTGAACACGTTCGCCAGCAAACCGATTACGAGGGTGATGGCGAAACCTTTCACCGGCCCAGTACCGAACAAAAATAGAAAGACCGCCGAAACGATCGTCGTCACGTGGGTGTCGATGATGGTCTGGAACGCCTTGTCGAATCCCTGCTCCACGGCTGCGGCGGGCGTCTTTCCGTTCCGCAATTCTTCACGAATGCGCTCGAAGACCAGCACGTTGGAGTCGACGCCCATGCCGATCGTCAAAATCACGCCCGCAATACCCGGCAAAGTAAGCACTGCGCCAGCGAAAGCCATGAACGCGACCAAGATCAGCAGGTTCAGAAAAAGGGCCACAACTGCATTGACACCGCTCAGCCGGTAATAGAACACCAGAAAAATCATTACAACCAAGATGCTGCCAATGGAAGCCCGCACGCCCTGGCGGATGGAGTCCGCTCCCAGCGAAGGACCGACCGTGCGTTCCTCGAGATACTTGATCGACGCCGGCAACGCGCCAGCCCGCAGCACCAGCGCCAGGTCGTGCGCCGAATCCTGATTGAAGTTCCCGGTGATTTCGCCGTTGTCGTCGATGCGCCCCTGAATTACCGGCGCCGAGTAAACCTGATGATCGAGCACGATGGCCATGCGATGGCCGATGTTGGCTTCGGTAAACGGCCCGAACCGCGCGGCCGCAGCGGTGGAAAGTTCGAAGTGCACTTGATACTGCGACGGGTTATTGGTGTCCGGTGCAGGAGTCGCGCCGCGCAAATCGGCCCCGGTCACGGCTGGCGCGCGATCGAGAATGTAATAGACCGGCGCCGCAGTTGGCCCGGCCGCTGAATCCGACCGTCCCGGCAAAATTTCCGTTCCCGGAGGCAGCACGCCGCCCTTGGCGGCGAGCGCCGCGGCTTCCGAAGGATAAGTCTGATCGTCGGCGACGCGATTCAGCGAAAGCTGCCCGCCCGCCTGAATGACCGCCTTGGCGCGCGTGGGATCGCCTTCGCCCGGAAGCTGCACCAGAATTTCGTTGTCGCCCCGGCCGGTGAACGCGATGGTCGGCTCGGTCAGACCGAGTGCATTGATGCGGCGGGTGATCGTTTCGAGCGCCTGATCCATGGTGTCGCGGCGAAGATCGGCAATCACCGACGGCTTCAGCGTCAGCAAGTAACCGTTGACCACGCCGGCAGCAGGAGAGATGTTCCAGTCCGAAAATTGGTTGGTGACGATGTCGCGAAACGTGCCGGAGGTCGAAGGCTCGACGTTATTCACCTGAATGTGCGTGTCGTCCAGGCGCCGAATGTCGCCAACGTTCACATTTTTTTCGCGCAGCTGTTTGGCAAGCTGGTCCACCGCCTGGTCACAACGCTGGCCAATGGCTTCGTCCACCTGAACCTGCAGCACCAGGTGGCTGCCGCCCTTAAGATCCAGACCGAGCTTGATGCGGTCGGCCACATTCTCCTTCACCTGCGCCAAAGACGTGGGAAATGGAATGCCGATCAGGCCGTAAATGCATAGAAGAATGACAATCGCGATAAGTATGAACTTCCATCTGAGCTGGGGATTCATGCGGCTGCCTAATTCTCCTTCGGTGCTTCGGCTTGGAGTCCGGCGATCGCGCTCCGCGCGATTTTCATCTTCACTTGGTCGGCCACCCGCAACTGCACGGCGTCCGGTTCAAGGCCGACAATAGTGCCATAGATTCCGCCGTTGGTAATCACTTTATCGCCGTTCTTCAGCGCCTGCAGCATTTCGGTGACTTTCTTCTGCTTGCGCTGCGCCGGCAAAATCATCAAAAAATAAAAAATCACCATGATCAGGATCAGCGGCAGAAACAGCGCGATTCCGCCCGGCTGACCCGGAACTTGAGCTATTAGGGACAGCAGTCCCGCCGACAGAATTTCAGAGGTCACGATCGTTGCGCCTTTTTTTCACCCGCGCCTTTCACCGCAGCGCCGGTGCCACTACCCGCCAGGACGAGCCAACCTGCCCGGGGAAAGCAGGCCAAATCCACATCGAAAATTGTGCTCCGCATGCTACCGCGCCCATTACCTTTTTCGGTTTGCCTATTTCAGACGAGCCTGAAGGTCAGTGCGGAACTTTTCGAGCTTCCCAAAACGGATAGCGTCGCGAATTTTGCGCATGATGTCAAGGTAAAAGTAAATGTTGTGGTGGGTGTTCAAAATTGTCGCCAGAAATTCTCCCGACGCATAAAGGTGCCGCAAATACGCGCGCGAATACCGCCGGCACACCGCGCAGCCGCAGGATTCGTCGATCGCGCGCTCGTCACTGATGTACCGCGCGTTTTTTATCAGCAGCCGCCCTTGCGAAGTAAACAAGCATCCGTGGCGCGCGCTGCGCGTCGGCAACACGCAATCCATCATGTCAATTCCGAGCGCGACATAGTCGGGGATTTGCTCCGGCTTGCCCACCCCCATCAGATACCGTGGACGTTCCACCGGCAGCCGCGACGCCGCGATCGCGGCCATCTCGCAGGTGGTCGCGTGCCCTTCCCCCACGGCCAGGCCGCCAATCGCGTACCCGGGAAAATCAAGTTCCACCAGCGCGTCGGCGTTTTCGCGACGCAACTCGCCGTACGTTCCGCCCTGCACGATGCCGAAAATCATCTGCCTTGCCGGATCGCCGTGCTGCGCGAAATATTCCTTGGACCGTCGCGCCCAATTCAACGTGCGCGCCGCGGCCTCGCGCGTCCGCCCTTCGGGCGACGGCGCTTCGATGCATTCGTCCAGCACCATGACGATGTCCGCGCCCAACGCGATTTCCACTTCCAGCGCTTTTTCCGGCGACAAGAAATGTTCGGAACCGTCCAGGTGCGAGCGAAACGTCACGCCTTCGTCCGCAACCTTCCGCAATTCGCTGAGGCTGAAAACCTGAAACCCGCCGGAATCCGTAAGAATCGCGCCCGGCCAGGACATAAATTTGTGCAATCCGCCGAGCTTGCGGATCAATTCGTGGCCTGGTCGCAGATACAAATGGTAGGTATTCGACAACAGGATCTGTACGCCGAGGTCTTCCAGGTCTTGCTGCGTTTGCCCCTTTACTGTGGCCGCGGTTCCCACCGGCATAAACGCCGGTGTATCGACCACGCCATGCGGGGTGGTCAGTCGCCCGAGCCGCGCGCCGGTCGGATCGGTGGCCAGCACTTCGAATTTGAAACCGGCCGCCTCGGGATTTTCCGGACTCGAAGACATCCCGTCGAGTGTATCAGGCGAACGCGGCGGTGAGCCCGACCTTGAGCAGTATGAACACCAGCCATCCCGCCCCCGCCAGCGCCACGGCTTTGCCGAAGGAAAGTTTCTTCGGATTCGTTGCGCTGAATCCAATCCCCAGCAGGATGAGCGTCCAGATGGCGAAGATATCGATGGAACCGAGCAAGGCGGTCAGCCACTTCGCGGAACCCTCAGGCAGAAACGCGCCGGGGTTGGAAGCCACTACATTTTGCAAATCAACGGTTGCCGGATCCTTCAAGAAAATAATCAAGATGCTCAATAGCCCGTGAATCAGCCAAGGGCACCAAGCGAAAGCAACAATCGCCAGCGCTACTTTGAAAGTTGTTTTGGTCGCGCCGGAAAGATTAAAAATCCCCAGCAGCACGGCCGCCACCAGCAGCGCCGCTACCGGCGGGATGACCACGCCCTCGAAATAGCCAAACATCGGCGCGTACTTTAACTGTTTCTCCATCAGGTTATCGCGCTGCTCCGGCGTCATCTGCTGTACCCGGGAATTGTCCGCCATCTGCTTCTGAAAAAAGCTTTGCCAGCCTCCGCGTTGCGTGAAAGCAAAAACGACAGCGATGAAAAGAATGCAACCCAGGATCACCGGCACCACCCAGGTCGGACGCTGGACGATCGAGGCGAAAGTCGGTTTCGGGCTGAAAATCGCGCCGAAAATTCGCGCGAAGGAATTATCGGAACCAGTTGTGGTCTGCGAGGGGGTCGGAATGCTGGCCATTGGTTGCTCCTCTGTTGTCGCTATCGCGTTTGGTGCGCTGTGATCCAGTACGTCGGGGAAACCATAAAATTACAGAGCAGTCTTACCTTTTTCTGGCGCTGAAATGCAACAAAATCGCGGTTGAAGGCGGGGTTAAGCGGGAATTTCCGGCACGGCCGCGAGCAGCGCCTGCGTGTAGGGATGTTGCGGCGATTGCAGGACTTGGGCTGCCGGGCCCACTTCCACGAATTTGCCCGCCTGCATGACGGCGACGCGCGAGGCCAGTTGCGCCACCACCGGCAAGCTGTGCGAAATCAAAATCAGCGTCAGCGAGAATTCCTGCTGCAAGCGGACCAGCAATTCCAGGATCTGCGCCCCCACCGAAACGTCGAGCGCCGATACCGGCTCGTCCGCGATCACTAACTCCGGACGCAGGATCAGCGCGCGCGCGATACCGATCCGCTGGCGCTGGCCGCCGGAAAATTCGTGGGGATAACGACCCAGGCTCTCGCGATCAAGGCCCACCGCTTCCAGAATTTCGATGCAGCGCGTCCGGCGAGCGGCCGTCGACGTGTCCGGCTCGTGAATTGCCAGCGGTTCCGTGACGATGCCGGAGATGGTCATCCGCGGATTCAGCGACGCGACCGGATCCTGAAAAACCATCTGCATGCGCCGGCGCAATTTGCGCAGTTCCGGTCCGCTCGCGCCCAGCCAATTTTCGCCCCGAAAATAAATTTCGCCGGAATCGGGCTCGATCAAACGCAACAACATGCGCGCCAGCGTGGTTTTGCCGCAGCCGGATTCGCCGACGATGCCCAGAGTTTCGCCGCGCTCCACCGCGAAACTCACTCCATCGACGGCCATCGCCTGGCGTCCCGACCCGGCGAGCATTCCGCCCGCAACCGGATACGATTTTCGCAGGTTGCGTGCTTCGAGAAGAATTTCGGAGGGCATTCCTAAATTTTCTCGGCGGCAATATAAATGCCGGGATTAAACATGTATAGGTCCGGTGCCTTCCCGGGCTGGCAAACATCGGCAGGCTCGAAGCGCGGAGAAAAATTCGCGGAATTCGTTTCGATCGAGTCGGCCATCAGCGCATGCGCTTCCTGATATTCACGATCGCTGGGCTTCCATCCGGCCACATACATCCAGTGTTCGAAAGTTCGAGGATGCCCTTTGTGTTCCAGCTCAAAAATCCGCAAACCGGCGGCAGCGAACATGGATTCGAATTCAGCGTGCGTCAGCGAGCGGGAATGAGAACGATCTCGTATGACTTCGATGCGGTGATTCAGCTCCCGAATTTTCGGATCTTCCGGGGCTTCGATGTCGATAATTCCAACCCGGCCGCCTTTTTTAACCACGCGCGACATCTCCGAAATCACCCGGGCTGGATCGGAAATGTGGTGCAGGCTGTAGCTGGTGACCGCCAGGTCCAAAGAATTATCTGCGAAGGGCAAAGCCTGCGCGTCGCCAATCGCGAAGGTCAATTTATCCAGCAATCCTTCGTGCGCGGCCGTGTGGCGCGCGCGTTCCAGAATCGCCGGCGTGAAGTCCAGGCCGCAAATCCAGCGCACGTGTTTGGCGAAGCGCAACGCCAGTGTTCCCGGGCCGCAGGCCAAATCAACCGCGCGGTCGTTGGCGTTGGCGGAGACCATGCGCGCCAGCGTTTCCGCTTCGGTGACCCGGTTCGCGACCGCGTAGTTGCCAAAAACTTCCGCGGTTTTGGTGAATCTCTCGCGCACCAAAGCCTTCAACTCTTGATCGCTGAGTTGCGGCGTGTCTTGCCCGGAGTCGGGATTCGCGCTCACGGGACCAGAATACACCGGGCCTTGTGATTTGTGTTTACGGCGCGAAGTTGCGGCATGGCCGAGTCGCAATCCGGAATGTGCACCGCGCAACGCGGCGCAAAGGAACAGCCCGGCGGCAACGCGGTGAGTGACGGCACCGAGCCGGGGATGGGAATTAATTTCTCGCGGACCAGCCGCGGAGCAGCGCGCAACAAACCTGCGGTATAAGGATGGCTCGGCGCCCGCAGAACTTCCATCACCGGGCCGTGCTCGACCACCCGGCCGGCGTACATCACCGCAACCCGGTCCGCCACTTGCGCCACCACGCCTAGATCGTGCGTGATGAACAGCAACGAAAGCTGCAATTCGCGGCGCAACTTCGCCAGCAATTCCAGGATTTGTTTTTGCACCGTGACGTCGAGCGCAGTCGTGGGCTCGTCGGCGATCAGAATGCGCGGGCCCGCGGCCAGAGCCATGGCGATCATCACGCGCTGGCGCAAGCCGCCGGAGAGCTGGTGCGGATACTGCCGCGCGCGCCTTTGCGGATCGGGCAGCGCGGCGCGTTCGAGCGATTGCAGCACGCGGTGTTGAATTTCTTTTTCGCCTGCGGCCGGTTCGTGTACCCGAATGGCTTCGGCCACCTGCTCGCCAACCCGCAGCACCGGATTCAGCGCGGTCATCGGCTCCTGGAAAATCATCGCGATGTCGCGCCCGCGGATCGCCCGCAGTTCGTCAGCCGACGATGCCAGAATATTCTGCTTGCCGCTCTTGCTGGCCAACCACGCCTCGCCGGAGTGCCGCGCCCCGTGCGGTTCCAGCCCCATCAAAGCCAGCGACAACATCGTCTTGCCGGACCCGGATTCGCCGACGATTCCCAGAGTTTCGCCTTCGTTCAAGGTGAACGAAACGTCGTTGACCGGCCGAATCCATCCGGACGTCGTCGGCAGCTCGACGGTCAGGCCGCGCACCTCAAGAATAGTTGCCATCATCGACATGATAGGCCCCGCGTCGAATCGGAGAAATATTTTGTGGGCTGGTTGTGCTTAGCGGAGAACGCGCGCGGTTCGTAGCCTCACCGGTTCGCTACCGGAATGCACAGACGCAGCGCGGTATGCGTCGTCGAGAAGCTGCAAACTTTGTTGTCGACCAGGTCGGCGGACTTTGCGGCGGCGATCACGTCGATTTCACGGATGTGTTTCTGGCCTTTGGGATACACCACCCAGATCGCGCCATTCGGCTGGATCGAGCCGGCCAGCGATTTCAGCCGCGTCAGATCTTGTTTCGCTTCGGAAGAAAAGAAAATTAGGTCTGCATCTTTTAGAAGTCTGCCTCGCGAATAATCCGGCACGCGACTGGAGAGCGCGACCAATAATTCCGCGCTTTCGACGCCCATAACCGAAATTCGCTGGCCCGCCTTGATGCCGAGCTTGTCCACCAGCAAACGATGCGAATAATCGCGTTCCGCTTCGCGGGGTTTGGACGATTTCTTCACAGGCATGGATTTCAGTTCCGGTTGCGAGCTGCGCCATTTTACTTTGAATCTCCATTTTCCTGTTATAAGAAGATCACAGGTTGAATGACGACGTTGGAGCAGCTGCGATGAAGAAACCGCGAACGCAGAAGCGAATGAGCGATGAAGCCGTGAAAGCGAGGACCGGAAAGGTCTGGGCCGAGTGGTTCGAGATCCTGGACCAGGCCGGCGCGAAGAAATGGCAGCATAAGGAAATCTCGGCATACCTCGCCGATTCGCACCAAGTGGGACCGTGGTGGACCCAAATGATCGCCGTGCCCTACGAACACGCCCGCCGAATACGCCAGAAATTTCAAAAATGCGACGGCGAGTTTGCCGCGTCGGGAAGCCGGACATTGAACGTGCCGATGAGCAAGCTCTACGAAGCGTGGACCGATGAGAAACTGCGCCGCCGCTGGCTACCCGACGCGAAAATGGAAATCACCACCGCCACGCGCAATAAATCTCTGCGGGCCAAATGGGACGAGGGCAAGAGCCGCTTGAGCGTGAATTTTTACGCGAAAGGCGCCGGCAAAGCGCAAGCCGCGGTCGACCACATGAAGCTGGCCAGTTCAAAAGAATGCGCGAAGATGAAAAATTACTGGTTCGAGGCGCTCAATCGGCTCGAATCGCAACTCACGCCGAAAAATTGAAAACAACCGTTTGTATCCAGGGATCCGGGACACCTCAATGACCAGCGAAAACAAAATCTCCGAAAATTGGCCGGCACTGCCCTGGAAAGAATGGGAGCCGACCGCAACCACGCTACATATGTGGACCCAGATCGTCGGCAAAACCCGCCTGGCACTGACGCCGCTGCAGAACCACTGGTGGAATGTTCCGCTATATCTGACCGCGCGCGGATTGACCACCTCCGCGATGTTTTACCAGGGCGCGTTGCTCGATATCGAATTCGATTTCGTCAGCCACGAACTGCATTTCCGCATCAGCTCCGGCGCGAATCTTTCAGTTCCCTTGCGCCCGCAGTCGGTTGCGGATTTTTACCGGGAATTTCTGCTCGGCCTCAAAGTCCTCGGAGTTTCGGTGGAAATTCATCCGGTGCCGGTGGAAATTCCCAATCCGATTCCCTTCGTCGAAGACCGAACCCACGCTTCGTACGACGCCGATTATGCCCACCGCTTCTGGCGCATTCTTTCGGCTACCGATCGCTTATTCAAGAAATTCTCGACGCCATTCCTGGGCAAAATCAGCCCGGTGCACTTTTTCTGGGGCAGCTTTGATTTGGCGGTGACCAGATTTTCCGGGCGCCCCGCGCCACCACGGGCCGGCGCGGACTTGATCACCCGCGAAGCCTACTCGCACGAGGTGATCAGCGCCGGTTTTTGGCCCGGCAACGGAGGTTTCGGCGAGCCGGCCTTCTATTGTTACGCCGCGCCTTCACCCGCAGGCCTCGATAAATCAACGATCGGGCCACCCGCCGGTTACTTCGATCCGAAACTCGGCGAATTTCTGCTGAAGTATGGCGACGCTCGGGGGACGAGTTCTCCCGACGATGCGACCCTCGAATTTCTGCAAACCTCTTACGAAGCCGCGGCCAATCTGGCGAAATGGGATCGCCAGGCGCTGGAGCGCGACCCGGCTACGGATCCGATGTTGCATAGGCCCAAGGGCCGCTAAGCTCGAGACCTCGCCATTATTGGTATAGCTCCAGCCCTTCCGTGGCCTCGTCGTAAACCTGCAGCACCATCGGCTGCGCGAAATTGCCGTCAACAATGCAGATGAAATGTCGCAGCCAAGCGGGGAACAGCAGAAAGATAAACGTGGGGCGGAACCAACCGCCCCACGATCTAAAGCTTAGTAATCGTTCGCCGAGCCTTCCAGGAAGGCGCGGAGTTTGCGCGAACGCGACGGATGCCGCAGCTTGCGCAGCGCCTTCGCTTCGATCTGCCGAATACGTTCGCGGGTGACCGCAAACGACTGGCCGACTTCCTCGAGAGTGTGCTCGCTGCCATCATCCAAACCAAACCGCATCTTGATAACTTTCTCTTCGCGCGGCGTCAACGTCTTCAACACCGAAGAAGTTTGTTCCTTCAGGCTGAGGTTGATCACCGCATCCGAAGGCGACACCACCGCCTTGTCTTCAATGAAATCGCCCAGATGCGAATCCTCTTCCTCGCCGATCGGAGTCTCCAGCGAAATGGGTTCCTGCGCGATTTTCAAAATCTTGCGGACTTTCGCGACCGGAATATCCATGCGCTTGGCGATTTCTTCCGACGTCGCCTCGCGCCCCAATTCCTGCACCAGCTGGCGCTGCGTGCGCACCAGCTTGTTGATCGTTTCGATCATGTGCACTGGAATACGAATCGTGCGGGCCTGATCGGCGATCGCGCGGGTGATGGCCTGCCGGATCCACCACGTCGCGTAAGTCGAAAACTTATATCCGCGGCGCCATTCGAATTTGTCAACGGCCTTCATCAAGCCGATGTTCCCTTCTTGAATCAGGTCGAGAAATTGCAAGCCGCGGTTGGTGTATTTCTTCGCGATCGAAACCACCAGCCGCAGGTTCGCTTCGATCAATTCCTTCTTGGCTTGTTCCGCTTCGGCTTCGCCCCGAAGAATCACCTGCAGCCCGCGCTTCAGTTCCGTCGGGCTTACTTCGCTGGCCAGTTCGATTTCCGCCAGCTCCTGCTTCCGCGCCTTCAGATCCTTCCGCGCTTCGGCCTGCACGTCCGCCTTCGACGCTTCCACCCGCCGTTCCAGCTTGATGATTTCGCGCTCCAGGAAATGGACGCGCTCCACGGTGTGCCGAATTTTTTCGATCAGCCGCTTCTTCTCGAGCAGGTTGAACTCGAGTTCGCGCATGCGAATCGACATCTCCACCCGCGTGCGCGCCAGCATATGGCGAGCGCGAAGATAAGGACGCTTCTTCGACTTCGCCATTTTTTCCAGCTTGGCCGCCTGCTTCAGTGCCAGCAGGTAAAGCTTCGCCACGCCGTCAATCTGCTTCAGCGTCGCCTTGGTCTTCGCTTCGATTTTTTCTTCGGTGAGTTCTTCATCGTCGAACTGGACGATTTCCTTGATCGAACGAGAACCGTTGCGCAGATCTTCCCCGACCTGCAGCAGTTCCTTCAAAATCAGCGGCGCCCGCGTAATCGTTTTCAACACCAGCAACTGACCGCGCTCGATGCGCTTGGCAATCGCCACTTCGCCTTCGCGCGTCAGCAGTGGAACCGTACCCATTTCCCGCAAATACATGCGCACCGGATCGTTCGTCTTTTCCAGCGAACCCGGTGTCAGATCGAGTTCGCCATCTTCCGACGACGCCGCGTGTTCCACTTCTTTTACCGGCTCAGCGGAATCCGAAGGATCGGCCGCCGCCAGCGCCGCTTTCGCGCTCGAAAGATCTTCGTACACGTCGATGCCATAACGTTCAAACGTCGAAAGCAGGTCGTCAATTTCTTCCGAGGAATGGACCTCCGGCGGCAGGATATCGTTCACTTCGTCGTACAGGAGATATCCGCGCTCCTTGCCCATCGCAATAAGTTGTCGTACCTGATCGTATTTTTCTTCGAGAGCTACCGTCACACTTTCCCCCTTGCCGAGAGGTCAGGCAATGCGCCACGCAACGCAAAAAAACAAATATTCCAAATAAAAATTGGCCGGCGTTTAGACACCCCGGCCCGGCTTCTGTCAAACAGCATTTAAAACTGGATATTTAGGACGATTTCCGAACCCGCTGCCGATTCCGCGCCCGTCTACCCCAACCCTCTTCGCTGCTTGTAAATCTAAACCCTTCCATTTGATGCACTACGGGTGCCACCCGTTTCATCCAAAACCTTGCAAATATACAATACCGCCCGGCCCGGCGTCAAATGAGTCGCCGTAAGTTACTGGATCGGCAGGTTTTTGTCCAGCTCCCGCTGGCTGGAGAGTTGCCGCAGTAATTCCATCCGGCGCACGACCAATCGCTTCATTTCATCGGCTGGTGGGGCGGCTTCGATCTGGCGCTGGAGGGTCGCCAGTTCCTCGGTCACCGGCAGGTTCCGCAGAAAATTCAGGCAGCTTTCGGCGTCGTCCCAGGTCCCTTCCGGCAGCGCCTCAAAAAGAATTTCGAAAATCAGCCGGCGATCTTTGTCGTCCAGGCGGCTGCTCAGTGCCGAAGCGTCGGGAATTTCGCCGGCGGCCAGGGCCGAAATCAGCGCTTCGAAAATATTTCGCGTCTCCAGGCCGTGATGTAGATTCGCCAGCGCGATTTCCTGCGCCAGCCTTTCGCGAAATTCCGCAGCTTCGAAAAGCATCTTGATCAACTGCCTTTCGGCGCGTTTGATCGCGGGCGTCAGCAGCACGGCTTTCGGTTTTACCTCGCTGCGGCGCTCATTCGCGGCAATGCGCAGAGCTTCGCGTAACACCGGCTCGTCGACCCGTAATTCGGACGAGATTCGCGTAGCCCACTCGGAGCGCAGCAGCCGGTTCGGCAGCCGCTGCACGTAGGGCATCAGAAAATTCAGCGCCGCGACCTTACCTTGCGCCGTGGTGCGGTCCATCAACCGGGCTCGGCCGATCAAATAGTCGAGGTATGGCGGTGACTGGACCAGCAGCTTGGCATACGCGTCGACACCTTTCTCTTTTATAAATTTGTCGGGATCCGCCCCGCCAGGCAGCGCCAGCACGCGCACATCGAATTCTTTTTCGAGCAGCAGCGTCAACGAGCGCTCCGTGGCGGCTTGACCGGCCGTATCCGGGTCGTAGTTCACCACGATCCGTTGGGTGAATCGGCTCAGCAATTTGATTTGCGATTCAGCCAGGCTGGTGCCGCAGCTCGCTACCACGTTTCCGATTCCGGCGCGCGCCACCGCGATCGCATCCATGTAGCCTTCCACCAGCACCGCAAAATCGCTGTGCCGCAGCGCTTCCTTCGCACGATCGAGATGATAAAGGACCGTGCTCTTCGAATAGATCGGCGTCTCCGGCGAATTCATGTACTTCGGCATGTCGTCGCCCATGGCGCGCCCGCCGAAGGCGATCACCTTCCCCGCTTCATTCGCAATGGGAAACATGATCCGGCGCCGGAAACGGTCGTAAAAGCGCCCGCTTTGGTCTCGACCGGCCAGTCCCGAAACTTCGAGATCCTTTTCCGCGAATTTCGATTTTAAAGCGCGGACCAGCGCGTCGCCGCCGGAAGGGGCAAAGCCCAAGCCGAATCGGGTAATCGATTCATGATCCAGCCCGCGATCTTCCAAGTAGCCCAGCGCGGCTTTGCCTTCAGGACTCTGCAGCAAATGCTTGGCGAAAAATGCCGCAGCCTCCCGATGCATTTCCACCAGCGCGCTGCGTTGCTGATTTTCGCGGCGCTCTTCCGGCGAACGTTCGCGCGGCTTCGGAATCGCGATACCGCATTTTTCCGCTACGGTGCGCACCGCTTCGGGGAACGGCGATTTTTCCAGTTCCATCACAAACTGAAAAACGTCGCCGCCTTTGCCGCAGCCGAAGCAGTAATACATCTGCTTCACCGGGCTAACGCTGAACGAAGGAGTTTTTTCCTGGTGGAACGGGCACAGACCGCTGAAATTCTGCCCACTTTTTTTTAGGCGCACGTATTCGCCGATGACCCGGACGATGTCCGCCTGCTGCTTGACCCGATCCGCGAATGATCCAGCTTCAGCCATGAAAAAGTTGGAAATTTGAAAATGGAAAATCGTGCTCCGCCACGGAAGGTTCGCTATTCCCGTTCAATCCCCGTCGCTGGCCTTCTCCGCATTCCGCGTGGACCTAATATATCCGTTTACGATCCGGATCACACTTACGGCTAAGGCATCGGCGTTTTCGAATTCGCCTTTCGAAATGTAGCTAGCGTCCAGGGCGGTCGTCAAATGGTCGCGGGTTTCGTAGATCGAGCTGCGACTTTGGCGCCAAAACTGAATGTTTTCCAGGTTCGAGTAACGGCCAAATCCTTCGGCGATGCTGCCCGTCACTGCGCTCGCGGCCCGCCGCAGTTGGCTGCTCAGGCCGAAATTTTCTTCCGGCGGGAAACGCGCCGTCAACCGGTATACCAACCGTCGCAGCTCGCGCGCCAGCCGCCAGGTCTCCAGGTCGGTGAAGTCCGGCGCTTGCTTAACGGTTTTGCCCACGCGCGCCTTTCCAGTTTCCATTTTCGCTTTTCCATTTTCCGATTACGTCTTCAACTCCGCGATGGTGATGGCTGTGCCCCCGTGATCTTCGGCTTCGTGGTGAATGCTCTCCACCAGCGGATGGACGGACAAAAATTGCGCGAGGCCACGCCGCAGGGCGCCCGTTCCGTGACCGTGGATGATGCGCACCGAAGGTCGGCCGGCGAGGACCGCTACGTCCAGGAATTTATCCACACGTTCACTAGCTTCTTCGACCGTGTTACCTATGACATTAATTTCTGTTGCTTTCGATTCTTCCGTCGGGCGCGACTGCACGGTTACGCCCGGCGTGCGGGTGGCGGCGCCTTGTTCCGGCTTCGAAGCCTTAGGTTTTTCTTCCGATATGCCGATGATATCGCTTAGGGGGATGCGCATGCGCAGCGGCCCCGCTTCCACTTCCGCCATCCGGCCGTCCTGCCGCCGGAAGACAATCGGCTGCTTGAAATTTTTCACGTTGATGCGCATGCCGGTAGCAAGCTGATCCGCCTCGATGGGTTTTGGCTGAGCCGCGGCTGAAACGCCTAAGTCGGTTTGCGACGACGCCAGGGTCTCGACCACCGCGGCGTTGGTATCGGCTCGCGCGTCCGCCGCGAATTTCGTCACGCGCTTGCCGGATTGTTTTTCGAGCTGAGCTTGCAGCACCCGGTCGTGAACCTCAGCCGTGACCCGCGCGACTTCTCCTTCCAGGCGCTTTACCGTTTCCTGAAAATTTCGCTCCAGTTCTGCGATGCGTTTTTTCTGGCGGTCGACCCATTCGCCCCGCAGCGCACGGCGCTCGGATTCCAGTTGCGCCAATTCTTCCCGCGATTGGCGTTTGATTTCTTCCATCTCATCGCGGCTGCGATGCAGATACGCAATCAAATCGCGCGCTTCGCGCGATTCCGGCGAGAGGCTGGCCTGCGCATATTCCACCACGCGCTCCGGAAGGCCTAGCCGGCGGGCGATTTCAATTCCACTGGATGTTCCGGGAACTCCGACCAGCAGGCGGTACGTGGGCCGCAGATTTTCCTGATCGAATTCCATCGCAGCATTGACGATGCCGGGCGTGGTCGAAGCGTAGGATTTCAGGCGGTCGTGATGCGTGGTGGCGATGGTCAACGCCTGCAGCTTGCGAAATTCTTCGAGCAGCGCCACGGCCAGCGCCGCGCCTTCTTCCGGCGCCGTGCCGGTGCCCATCTCATCGACCAGAATCAGCGACCGATTCGTCGCGGTCTCCAGCATCGATTTCAGATTCACCACGTGCGCCGAAAAAGTGGAGAGGTCGGCGGCGATGGATTGCTCGTCGCCGATGTCGGCGAGCACATGATCGAACACCGGCATCTCGGCGCGATCGGCGGCGACTGGAATTCCGGATTGCGCCGAAAACGCAGCCAGGCCGACGGATTTCAACGCCACGGTCTTGCCCCCGGTGTTCGGCCCGCTAATTACCATCACGGTTTCGTCGCCGCCGAGCGTCAGCGATAACGGAATCGCTTTGCGTCCCAGCGGCCGCAGCTTCGCTTCCAGCACCGGATTACGGGCGGAGTCGAGACGCAGAAAATTCCCGCTGCTGAACGAGGGCATCACGCAATCGAGCGCGCGCGCAAACCGGGCGCGCGCAAAAATCGAATCGAGATGGGCGATCTCTTGCGCCGCGAATACGAGCGGTCCACGATCGCCGCGCAGGCGCGCGGTCAGCTCCGCGAGAATCCGCGAAATCTCGACCAGCTCTTCTTCGGAGAGTTGGACTAGGCGGTTATTCAGATCGATGGCTTCGAGCGGCTCGACAAACACCGTCTGCCCCGTGGCGCTGGCTCCATGCACCACGCCGGGAACCGCGCGCCGGTCCGACGCGCGCACCGGAATAACGAATCGATCGCCTCGCAACGTGACGTAGTCTTCCGCGGTCGAACCGCCCCGCGCGAGAATACTTTCCAGTGAGCGGCGAATTTTGTCCCGCCCCTGCCCAATATTTACCCGAACGCGGCGCAATTGTGGCGAGGCGTCATCGCTGATTTCGCCGTTGGGCAGAATCGCGCGGCGAATGGCCGTTGCCAGATGGCGAAAATCGGCCAGCGCAGCGGCCTTCGCCGTCAGTTGCGGATGATTCGGACCATCGGGTTTAAATGTGTCGCGGACCGACTGGACCGAATCCATCAGGGTCGTCGCCGCCAGAAACTCTTCCACGGCTAGAACCGACGCCGGCACCGCGAGCCGCTCAAGCCAGGTTTCCGGATCGGTCAGTGAGCCAAAGCCCAATTCCGCGCCAGGGCGCAAGTAAGCAACGGCTTCGCTGATCAACGCGAACTCGCGCCCGAGCGCCGGCACATCCTGTCCCGGTATCAGCGCGTCGATCGCGCGATGGCCCGGCGCGCAGGTCGAGTATCCGGCGAGAATTTCCTTCAGCCGGTCGAATTCCAGGACTTGTTGGGCGGTGCGGGACACGGTGGCCTCAGCAAAAGTAGGACAATCTATTGTAGCTGTTTTGAGTTTCGAAGGCAGTCCTGTGGAAGAACACGGGGGCGAGTGGAAGCCGCGAGGTTATTTTTTCTTTTTGCGCGGTGCGGGTGGCGTGGGCTTGGCTCCCAGAGTTTCAATCATCGCCACGGCGATCGCGTCGATCACGGCCGCCGAATCGCGAGCTCGCTGCGGGTTGTTATTGCCGATCATGGAAAAAACCAGATGCTCGCCGCCAGTGGTGGTCGCGAAACCGGACAACGCGCGGACGTGATCCAGGCCGCCCGTCTTCGCAAAAATGCGGCCGGCCGCGGCCGTACCCAGCATGCGGCTGTCGAGCGTTCCGTCCACGCCTGCCACCGGAAAAGTGGAAATGTAATCCGATCCCCAGGGCTGCTGCTCGTCGAAGCGCAAAAGCTGCACGATCGCGCGTGGAGTCACCAGATCATCGCGCGCCAGGCCCGAACCATCGGAGAGCACGACGTCGCCGTCGGCGACGCCGATAGATTTCAGAAAATCCTGTTCAATCCACAGACCGGCGTCGGTGACGCCAAAACCTTTCTTCTCGTAGGCCACCGCGCGCAAAAGCAATTCGGCGTGCAGGTTTTGGCTGACTTTGTTGGTCAGCCTCACCGATTCGATCAGCGGCAGAGAAAGATGTTCCGCCAGAACAGTCCTGTTCGGATCCGCGGCAGCGGGCAAAGGCCCCAGCACCACCGGCGCATCGGGATAAATTTCAGGAGCGGGCGCGTGATGCACCCGAACTGTTCCGCTGACGCGGATGCCGCGCGATTCGAAAATTTGTTTCAACGCCAGCCCGGCGGTCTCCGTCGGATCGGGCATGGCCAGCTCAAGTTTAATCGGAGCATGGGCGACCGGAATCGACCCGTGTAACAGCAGGAATTCCGGACCAGGTTGCCGCACTACGCCGATTTCGGGTTTGGCCAGCGCGTCACTCGTCGTGATGCTGCGCGCGAAGGTCTCCGACGCAGCCGCAGGCTCCACCAGAATGCTGGCCGCATCGCCCACCTTAGCGCCGGGCACGATGCTGACCGCAATGCAATTGTCGTTCAACGCGATCGCGCTGATCGGCGAGCCGAACGTGAAAAAAATGTCGCCGATGCTCCATCCCGCTGGATACGGATCGTAAGGGTAGTAGCTGTCGTCCGCGACGATGTCGCCCTCAATTTCTTTCAAGCCCCTCGCGCCGGCTTCGTCGGCCATTTCGGCCAATATTTTTTCCACCGGCCCATCGCGCTCGACTTTTCCAGCATACGGAAATTTTCGATTCGATAAATCTGGATCGCCGCGTCCCACCAGAGTCACGTCTCCAATCAGATGGCCATCCGCCCCAATTTTTCCGTCGGTTTCAAGCGTGGTGCGAAAATGAAAATTCGGCCCGAGCGTAGCGAGTGCCAGAGAGGTGGTAAAGATCTTGGCGTTCGAGGCCGGCGTGAAAAAACGATCCGCATTCAGCTCGTAAAGTGTTTCACCGGAGTCGCGATCCACCACTAGAATTCCCCAATAGGCTTTCTGCGCGTGCGATTCATCCAGCGCCGCCTGCACCCGAGACGCAAATCGCGCCACATCTTTTCGATTTTTTGCCGGCGTGGAGCCCCCCGGCCCGGTTTTGCCCCGCGAAGCTGCCGGAGCGGATTGGGCCAACGCCCGGCCGGGGAGACCGCTGAGCGCCAGAGCAACAAAAAGTAGGTACCAGGCCAGCCTTCGTCCGTTCGCGCGAAAATATTTTGGCATTCGAATCGTGATACCCGCGCCTCGAAAAAGAATGCACCAGTATATGACAGAGCGCTGCGCAGCACCGGACGGGGTGCGCGATCAGATAAGTTTGCGATTAGGCTGCGAAGCCCATATGATACGGCCACCCTAATAGGAGGGGAAGCCCATGAAGAAAGTTTTGTCGGCGTTGTTGGTCGTCGCGCTCGTAGGATTGCCCACTTTATTTGTCCCGGCGAAGGTGCTCGCGGATGACACCACCACGGATCAGGACCGCATCAAGAACGCCGGACAAGTGCTGCAGGAAATTATGGATATTCCCGACGATATCCCGCAGGACGTGATCGACAAAGCGGACTGCGTAATCGTTTACCCCTCGGTGCTGAAAGCGGCGTTCATCGTCGGCGCCAGCTACGGCCGCGGTGTAATGACCTGCCGCCGCGGCCCGAATTTCCGCGGACGCTGGGGCGCGCCGAGCATGATGGCTTTGGAAGGCGCCAGCGTCGGATTCCAGATCGGCGGCCAGGCCACCGACTTTGTTCTGCTGGTTATGAACAGTAGCGGCGCCAGCTCGATCTTGAGCAGCAAAGTGAAACTCGGCGGCGACGCTTCGGTCTCCGCGGGTCCCGTTGGCCGCACCGCCTCCGCCGAAACCGACGTGGCCCTGCGCGCTGAAATTCTCAGCTACTCGCGCTCGCGCGGAGCTTTTGCCGGCATTTCGTTGTCGGGCTCGACGGTTCGTCCGGATAACGATGCCAACGAACGAATTTACGGCAAGAAAATTCCCGCAAAATCAATCGTGCTCGGCGGAGCTGTCGCGCCGACCGCGGACGCCAGGCAACTGCTTTCCGTATTGAACAAGCACAGCCCGAAGAACCTCTCGAAGTAAATTCTTCGATCAACGGCGCCGGAGACCAACGTCTCCGGCGCTTTTTGTTTTTCACCGCCCGGCAATTCGCTGATTTCAACTCATGGCCAACCAGTTTCTGGCGTGACTCACGGAGGTCCCTGGCCAAAGTTGACTTTCGGTCGACTATGCCCTACAGTCATAGTTAGAGATATTGATTCGATCATGGCTCATCCGCTAAGCATCCAGCCCAGGTCCGCCCGTGTACCCGCCGGCAATCGCCGGGAGCGCCATCGCGCCCAAACCCGCGATCGTCTGTACCGCGCGGCCCTCGACCTTTTCGCCGAACGCGGCTTCCTGGAAACCACGGTGGAGGACATCACCGAATCAGCCGATGTAGGTAAGGGGACCTTCTTCAACTATTTCCCCACCAAGGAACACATCCTGGCCGAATTCGGCGGCGAGCGCATGGCCGCAGTCGAACGCGCGCTCGAAAATGCCCGATCGACCGAGGGCTCAGTGTTAGAGGTGATTGGCGAGCTGGCCATGGATTCCGCCGGACAATCGAGCCTGAACGCAGCGTTGATTCGCGCGATATTCGCGGCCCATGCCTCCTGCGCGCCAGTGCGGGCCGAACTGCAAAAAAGAAAGCATGTTTCGCGCCGCATGCTCGCGGAAATGTTCCAAATCGGACAGCGACGCGGAGAAATTCGCAGCGATATCCCCGCGTCCGCTCTAGCGTCCATGACCCAAACGATTTTCATGGGTCTGACGATGAGCTGGGCACTAAATCCCGAGTCGACCCTGCGCAAAGCTTCGAATGATGTGTGGCAGCTGATTTGCCCGACTCTCAAACCCGTGGCGCGAGCATCACGAAAAACGACCGGCGGACCAAACAATGTTACGCGGCGTAAACATTCACGGCGCACCAAGCCGAAACTTAGCTGAGTCTTTTAGTGCGTTTTTTCATCCATAAGTACAACGGAGGAGCCTCATTGATACGCCGTTTTCCTCTTCATCTTCATAAAGGTATTTGGCTGTTGTTCGTCTTAGCCGCGGCGGCCACGCCGGCATTCGCGCAAATTCCGGCTGGCCCGGTGACCTCCAGTTCGTCCGATGCAACTCAATCGTCCACGAGCAGTTCTCCCGCCGCCCCCAGCCAGAGCACTAGCCCTTATCAAGGTAGCGTTCCCGGCAAGCTGGAACCCGGAGTGATTCCGATTTCTTTGCAGGACGCAATCAATCGCGGCTTGAAAACCAATCTGGGTCTTTTGCTTTCGAGCCAGGATGTGCAATCGGCGCGCGGCGAGCGCTGGAAACAGTTGAGCGCGCTGCTCCCGAACGTCACCACCAGCAGCTACGTCGCCGGATCGCAGGTGGACCTCGCCGAATTCGGTTTTGCCTTCAAGTTTCCCGGCGTGACCATTCCCACGATTGTCGGGCCGTTCGGTTATTTCGACTCGCGCGCCTACGTGACCCAGTCGATCCTGGACTTGCATGCCCTGAACAAAACGCGCGCTTCCTCTCAGGATTTGAAAGCGACGCAATACACCGCGAAAGATGCGCGCGACCTGGTGGTCCTCGCCGTCGGCTACAACTATCTGCTGGCCATCGCGGATATCTCCCGCATCGAAAGCGTCTCCGCGCAGGTGAATACCGCGCAAGCGCTGTACAACCAGGCCGCGGATCAGGTGCAAGCCGGAACCTCGCCGGCTATCGACGGACTCCGCGCCCAGGTGGAATTGAAAACGCGCCAGCAGGAATTGATCCAGGCCAAAAATAATCTGGCCATCCAGAAACTCGCCCTGGCGCGCGTGATTGGCCTGGCGCCCGGACAGGAATTTCAACTCACCGACAAATCTCCCTACGAACCGTTCGCCGGCATGAAGCTCGATGAAGCGCTGCAGTTGGCCTACGATTCGCGCTCGGACTTCAGAGCCGCCAGCGCGACGGTACATTCCTACGAGTTTTCCGCTAAAGCAGCCAAGGCCGAATATCTGCCGACCATTTCATTCACCGGAGACTACGGACTTGCCGGCGAGTACGCCACGCTCGGGACCCACGGCGTGTTCGACGCTCGCGGAACATTGAACATTCCGATTTTTCAGGGCGGCAAAGTTCACGGCGATGTGCTCGAAGCGAATGCGCAACTGGAGCAAAGCCGCCAGCGCCTCGAAAATCTGCGTGCCCAGGTCGATTCGGATGTCCGCACCGCATTTTTTAATTTGGAATCGTCAGCCGAGCAGGTCGAAGTCGCTAAGAGCAACATCGATCTGGCGCAACAAACTCTCGATCAATCGCGCGACCGTTTCGTCGCCGGCGTCGCTGACACGGTCGAAGTCGTCCAGGCCCAGGAACAAGTTGCCAACGCCAACGACAGCTACATTTCTGCCTTATACAGTTTTAACTACGCGAAGATCTCGCTGGCCCGTTCGCTGGGCCTGGGTGAACAGAGCGTGCGCGAATACTTCAAAGGAAAATAAGCCATGGCTCAGCCCACTGAAGTGGAAACTTCTGTAAAGCCCGCGGAGAACCGTTCTGTCCCGCAGGAAACTCATTCCGCCTCGGAGCCGCCCGCCGCGCGTTCCGGCAATTCCCTGGCGAGCCGGCCGCACGCGAGAATCATCGCGATCGTAGTTGCGCTGGTATTGCTCGTCGGCGGTTTTTTCGCCTACGAATATTTCCAGACCTACGAATCGACCGACGACGCCCAAGTGGATGGACACCTGATGCCGCTCAGCGCGCGCATTTCCGGTTACGTGATTAACGTCAACGTGGACGACAACCAGGAAGTGAAAGCCGGAACGGTGCTCGCCGAAATCGATCCAAAGGATTATCAAGTTGCGCTGGATCAGGCCAAAGCACAACTGGCGGATGCCGAAGCCAGCGCTCAGGCTTTGAACATCAACGTTCCGATTGCCTCGGTCAATTCCTCCAGCCAGATCTCGGTTTCCGAAGCGGACGTCGAAAATTCCCGCGCTGGAATCGCAGTCGCGGAAGACCAACTGGAAGCGGCCAAGGCCCAGGTGGCCCAGGCGCAGGCCAACGACGTGAAAGCCCAAAACGATCTGATTCGTTACAAGCAGCTGGTCGACAAGCAGGAAATATCGCAGCAGCAATTCGATCAAGCGGTAGCGGCGGCCCAAGCGAGCAGCGCTACCGTGGCGTCCGCGCATGCGACCGCCACCGCCGCGGCGCAGCAGGTGACCCAGGCGAAGAGCAAGCTGGCTCAATCCCAGGCTAATTTGCAAAACGCGCAAACGGGCCCGAAACAGGTGGCCTCCACCAAAGCGCGCGCGATTTCCTCCGACGCGACCGTGCAACAAAGAGAAGCCGCGGTGGAGCAGGCCGAACTGAATTTGCAATATACGAAAATCATGGCGCCGGTCGACGGCATCGTCAGCAAGAACGCCGAAGTCGGGATGAACGTCACTCCCGGCCAGCAATTGTTCACGATTTTTCCGCTGAATGATGTCTGGGTCACGGCCAACTTCAAAGAAACACAGTTGAAGCACATGCGGCAGGGACAGCCCGTGAAAATCACGGTGGACGCCAATGGCCGCACCTACAATGGAAAGGTCGACAGCATCGCCGGATCGAGCGGCGCGCGCACCAGTTTGTTGCCGCCGGAAAATGCCACCGGCAATTACGTAAAAGTGGTTCAACGCGTGCCGGTGAAAATTATTCTGGACCCCAACCAGGATTCCGACCACCAACTGAGACTCGGAATGTCGGTCGAGCCCAAAGTCATCGTCAAGTAAATGAGCGCGGCCGCAGCTATTCCGGCGGATTCGACGTGGCGGCCAGCGGTCAACCCCTGGATCATCGCGCTGGTCGTCACGCTCGCGACGTTCATGGAAGTCCTCGATACCAGCGTCGCCAACGTCGCGCTGCCGCATATCGCCGGCGGATTGTCCGCCGGACAAGATGAAAGCACCTGGGTGCTGACCTCCTACCTGGTTTCCAACGCCATTGTTCTGCCCATGAGCGGATGGTTTTCCGAATTGATTGGGCGCAAGCGCTTTTACATGGCTTGCGTCGCCATCTTTACGATTAGTTCGTTCCTGTGCGGACTGGCGCCGAATCTCACTACGTTGATCATCTGCCGGATTTTGCAGGGCGCCGGCGGCGGCGGTTTGCAGCCCAGCGAACAAGCCATCCTCGCTGACACCTTCGAACCTCGCAGGCGCGGCATGGCTTTCGCGGTGTACGGCATGGCCGTGGTGCTGGCTCCGGCCATCGGTCCTACGCTCGGCGGATGGATCACCGACAATTTCAACTGGCGCTGGATTTTCTTTATCAATATTCCGGTGGGAATCGTTTCCCTGCTGCTGACCAATTTGTTGATCAGCGATCCCCCGTACATGAAGCAAAAAAAGAATAAAACCTTCCGGGTCGATTTCATTGGGCTGGGACTGCTCGCGCTCGGGCTAGGCACTCTTCAGGTGGTGCTGGACAAAGGGCAGCGGGACGACTGGTTTGGATCCCATTTCATCGTGATCATGACGGTGATCTCCGCGGTTTCGTTGATCGCGGTCTGCTTCTGGGAATGGTTCCACGAAAATCCCATCATTGATCTACATCTATTCAAGGACCGTTCGTTCGCCGTCGGAAACCTGATGATGTTCATGGTCGGTTTCGCGCTGCTCTCCAGCACCGTGCTCATTCCCCAATTCGTCCAGGAATTATTGGGCTACACCGCGCAGCAGGCCGGCCTGGCGCTGATGCCCGGAGGCGTCGCGATTATTTTGTGCATGCCGCTGGTCGGCTATTTGTTGGGACATACCGACGCGCGCCGGCTGCTCTTTTTTGGATTCACCTTGCTGGCGCTCGCTCTATTTCACATGACCAACTTCGATACCTCGGTCGACTTTCGCACGGTTGCGACCGCTCGCGTATTTCAGGCCATGGGCCTCGCCTTCCTGTTCGTTCCGATCAATGCGACGGCGTATGCGTTTCTCCCACCCGGAAAAAATAATGCCGCTTCGGGCTTAATCAATCTGGCGCGCAACGTCGGCGGAAGCGTCGGCATTTCCCTGGTCATCACCATGCTGGCCCGGCGCACCCAGGTGCATCAATCCAATCTGACCCATAACATGACGGCGGGAAGCCCCCAGTATCAGGCCATGATCAACGGCGCCATGCGCACTTTGGAAGCTCACGGCTCGAGCGTGACCGAAGCCGCGCGGCAGGCCCAAGGTTTGATGGCCCAGACCCTGAACCAGCAAGCCACCATGCTGGCTTACGTCGATAATTTTTGGATGCTGGGCACGGCGGTCGCCTGCATGATTCCGCTGGTCTTCTTGATGAAGAGGGCTAAACCTGGAGGCCCAATCGCGGTACACTGAGCGCCCGGAGGGGTCTAATGCCGGTGCGCATCATCACGCTCGAGCGGGAATACGGAAGCGGCGGCGCCAATATCGCCAAGCAAATCGCCGACCGGCTGGGCTGGAAACTCTGGGATCAGGAAATCACCGCGGAAATCGCGCGCGCGGCCGATGTGGATCCGCAAATCACCCGGCGCTGCGACGAACGTGTCGATACTCTGCTCTACCGGCTGTTTAAAACCTACGCGCGCGGCAGTTACGAACGCGCTCTCTCCTTCGCTGAATCCAAATATTTTGATACCGACTGCATGGTGGAGATGTTGCACACCGTCATCACGGACATCGCCTCCCGCGGCAATTGCGTGATTGTCGGACGTGGTTCGCCCTACATCTTGCGCAATCGGCCGGACGCGTTTCACGTTTTCATCTACGCGCCCACCGAGGAAAAAATCCGCCGGCTGCGGTCCATTGGGAAATCCGAGAAGGAAGCGATGGAACTGGTGACGGAAGTAGACCGCGACCGCGGCGAGTTCATTCGCCACTACTTCAAGAAAGATTGGCCCCATCGTCCGCTCTACAACATGATGATCAATTCGAAATTCGGAGACGAATTCGTGGTCGATTCAATATTGAGCGATGTGCAGGCCCTCGAAGCACATCACGATCTGTTCCAGCCGGTCGCGAGGCCGGCCTGAGTCCCTGGAATCGGCGAGAGGAACAGGACGAGAGCCTGACGCTCCCGACCCGCCCTCGTACATTTCTTGCTGATCGCCGAAATACCAATTACTTTGTCTCGCCCACCTTGAAATGCGGGTTGTAGATAATTCCCAACACGTTGCCAAACGGATCGGCCACTTCGGCCACCAGAATTCCGCCGCCGACATCCTGAACGTCGCTGACCGAAGTAGCGCCGAGATCGAGTAGCCGCTTATACGAGGCGCGAATATCTTCGACGCCCCAGTAGGCGACGCCCGCCGCGTCGCGCTTCGCCGCCGCTTTCGGCGCTGGCGTCAAACCCAGTTCATAACCACCAATGTTGTAGCCCACGTAGTAAGCCGGCTCGTCGAAATAGGGCTGAACGCCAAAAACCTTGCTGTACCATTCCTTTGCCTTGGCCACATCCTGCACGTCGTACTTCACCGTTCGCAAACCCAGAAACATGCTGGCCTCCTTTGCATCGGTCACCGCTTTCGAAGCACTCTGCGCGCCGCGCTCCTGCGCGGGTGCGGACGTAGCGGCCGACACATCCACCCGGCCCGCCAAGTATGCAAACAAACACAGCAGCGCCACAAGCATGATGAAGCTGGAGAAATGCTTCAGTTTCACGCCGCGCTTCGGCGCAACATCGATCAGCGCCGCGCGACGGATCGCCGCTTGCGTTTTTTTCCTGCTACCAGTACGGCGCGTGCCGGTTCTCGTTCGGGGCATCGTGTTCTCCAGGCGTCAGAGTGAGCTGCAGCTGCGGAGACTTCCAGGATTTCGAGAGCGACGTGCGCTCCGGACGCGAACCCAGTCCATATTTCTGCCGGAGGCTTTCCACCAGCGCCGTAATTTCCTGGCGATATTCATCCGGCGCGGTCGCGTTGCGCAAATACCATTGCTGATACTTCTTGAGCAGCTTCGGATACTGCCCGCCGATAAATTCCATGAAGTGCCGCAACGACGCAGAACGAAGATGCAGAACATTCCCCGCGAACCATTGCGCTCCGGCCTCGTGCGCCCCTTTGGCCAGAGCCTCCAGATCTTCCGGCGCATCGGTGATGCCCGGAACGATCGGCATCGCCAACACGCCGGCAGCAATGCCGGCGTCGCGTAGCTCGCGAACGGCGCCGAGGCGCAGATCAGGACGCGGCGCGCGCGGCTCCAGCGTACGCGCCAGCCGCGCACGCACGGTAGTGATGCTCAAGTTCACCGTCAGCGAAGATCGTTCGCTGATGCGCTGCAGCAGATCGATGTCGCGCACCACCTGATTTGATTTCGTCGTAATGGAAAGGCTCAGCCCTTCGCGCTGCGCCATCCTTTGCAAAATCGCGCGAGTCGCGCCGAATTCCCGCTCCGCCGGCTGATAAGGATCGGTCGCGGTGCCAATCGCGATGTGCTCACCCCACACCGGCTCGGTAGCCAGGTCGCGCTCGGCCAGCGGTCCAACATTCTGCTTCACATAAATTTTCGATTCGAACTCATCCCCGGGCACTTCCATGAATTCGTGCGTATACCGGGCATAGCAGTAGTGACACCCAAATTCGCAGCCGCGATAGGGGTTCACCGTGAACCGAAATGGGACATTCGCCGAATTGCAGTCGTTCAGAATTGATCGAACGGGCAGAAGGAAATATTCGGTCCCGCGCTTGGCGTCTGCGCGAGGGGAGGAAGCGGCGAGGCGTGCAATGCCGACCAGCTGCGTACTTGGCTTCGTTCTCCCGTCGGGGACGGGAGGGGGCGCGGAAGCGTCGTACATGGGCTCACAGGTGCCGTGGCGAGCGGCTGTGGGGAATAAGGTGAGACTGGTCTGCTTCGCACGCTTCCCGGTACGCGTAAGCGTTGCGGGTGTCGCACGAAGGATTGGAGAACTGGCCATTGTTTGCCTCGCCGCACAGGGGAGGACTATATTCGCCTTTTGTTCGCTATGTCAAGCGAAAACTTTCGCCTTAGTTTCGCCACTCCAATTGAGCCTGTACCGAATGTCAGGTCGGCCGCGAAAAACCCGCCTTGCGGACAGCATCTTTCGTTCCGGCGGGTCGATAGACTTGACCAGCCGTGCGGTGGCGGAATATCCCTCACGGAACAGTCCTGGCGGAGTGGCTTTGGCGGAAGTTGGAATACTGATCGTCGATGACGACGTGGTCAGCCAGCGGGCGCTGAAAAACATCCTCGATTCCGAGGGTTGGCGCGTGCGCATCGTTCCGCTCGCCTCGGCGGCGATGCTCGAACTGGCCAGCGGCGATTGGAGCCTGGTCATCGTCAACGTGGCGATGACCGACGTGCGCGGCCCACTCTTCAGCATCTTGAAGGATCTCGCCCAGGGCGCGGCCGATGCGCCCGAAGGCGCCTCGGTCGATGAGGCCCGCCCCAAGCGCATCCGCGTTCTATTCCTCGTCCCGATGCTCGCCGTCAGTCAGGCCCAGCCGATCCTCGAACAGGAATCCCTGCCCTACATCATCAAGCCGTATCACCTGCACGACTTCCTCGGCAAAGTGAGCGAGTTGCTGGTCGAAACCGGAACGCTGGCGGAACCCATTCGCGGCATCGGCGACTTTAACGGCGCCGGCCGCCGCCAGCAAGGCGTGCGCGAAGCCCGCAAGCGGCGCAGCTCGATGTTCGCCGCCCGCGACGATTATCAAATGTCGGAAGAGGAAATGCTGGAGTGGGAGCGCAGCGAAGAAGAAGCCCGCAAAAAACGCGAAAAAGAAATTTGGGACCGCGAACATTTGTAATCCGCGCGTCTCATCGGACGCGGTGCCGCAAGTCGCCTCATAAATGGTGTCCGTCAGGGCCCGGCTTCCAGCCCTGCCGAAAAGTTCCCTGTACCTCACTCCTTCGGTTCTGATTCGACGCGCCGCACTTCGCTGCGATCGCGCGTTTCGCGCAGCAGCTCGCGAATCGTTTTCTTCAGCACCGGATGCACCGCCTCGGGCGCAATCTCCGCAAACGGCACCAGCACGAACCGCCGCTCCGCCATCCGCGGATGCGGAATTTCGAGCTGCGCCTCGCGCACCACCGCTGAGCCGTACAGCAGAATATCTATATCAATGATCCGCGGGCCTTTGGGCGTCACCCGCTCGCGCCCCAGCGCTCGCTCGATTTCGAGCAGCGCCTGCATCAGCCGCTGCGGCCCCCAATCACTTCCGCCGCCCAAGCCTTCCCGACCAAGCGGTTCCGTTTCGACTTCCACCACGCCGTTCAAGAACCACTCCTGCGCCCGCATTTCCACCGGCTCAGTTTCGTACAGCGCCGACCGCCTCACGACGCGCACCCTGCGCGCCGCCAATAGCTCCAGCGCCCGCGCAATATGCCCCGCCCGGTCGCCAATATTCGAGCCAAGAGAAAGATAAATGCCAGCCATCGCCGTGCAAACATTCTAGCTGAATCGCGCCACGCCACCGTTTCACGTTGCTGAATCGCGCAAAACGCGCGATCCACCCTTCGACCCGCCACCGTCGGGTCGAAGCGCCTCTCCTACGCCGTTGGTTTTGCCTCGCGTAGCGGCCACCTTTAGGTGGGCAACGACCCTGATTTAATAACGGTATTAATCGGGGCACACCCGCAGGAAACCAACAAATAGAAGGGACATCCCTTTCGGAGAAGACTCGCCGAGGGAGCCATCTATATAATTCCCAACTTTGCTTCTTGATTACCATGTACTTATGTGTTATCATGCAACGGGCTTTCATTTACGGCCCACGAATGCGCGGCATGACGCACGCCGGCCAATTCGAACCCTCACCCCGCACTCCCCCGCCGCCTTATCTCGCCGCGCCCTACGCAAATCTGCGTACACCGGGCGGCTCCGGCCGCGTTCTAATCGTCATTCTAAGAGGTGTTTTCGCGCCGCTTCCCCGCCCGCTGGGCATTTCCTTATCGACACTTCGCGCAATTAGAAACCTCACGCAACTGCCACAAAACAATCGCGATCACCAAATTCTAATCGACACTTTTTTCGGCGTGCCGGCGCCGGCCCCAGGCGAGCGCGAACGGCGTCACCCCGGTCCGGGTATACCCACGCGATTCGCGCCCCGCGCCACTCGTGTGCCGCGGCACACTACCGCCGCGTCGCGCGATTCGCGTCCGCTCCTGACGCCGTTCGCGCCCGCTTTTGCCCTCGCGCCCGCCGCGCACCTGCGCCAATTTCTAATCCGCTACCAGCAATTAGAAAACAACGTAAACCCTTGAAAACAAAACCCAAATGAAAATTCTAATACGTAAATTCAACGGTATTTGGGAACGCGATCGAGCCCCGCACGCGTTCCCGCCCCGGACCCCAACGGCAGGCGGAAAAGCTAAGACAACGCTAGAACAGGCCGGGCTGGCGCTTGGGTTCGTCTAGGGCGAAATGTTTGTAGGCCAAGGCGGTGGCGACGCGGCCGCGGGGGGTGCGGTCGAGCAGGCCGAGCTGCATGAGGTAGGGCTCGTAGATTTCCTCGATGGCGTCTTCTTCCTCGCTGAGGGAGGCGGCGAGGGTGTTGAGGCCGACGGGGCCGCCGGAATATTTCTGGATGATGGCCAGGAGCAGGTTGCGGTCGACGTCGTCGAGGCCGTGCTGGTCGATGCCGAGCATGGCCAGGGCGTCGCGGGCGACGGCCAGATCGATGAAACCTTTAGCGCGGACTTCAGCGAAATCGCGGACGCGGCGGAGCAGGCGATTGGCGACGCGCGGGGTGCCGCGGCTGCGGCGGGCGATTTCGGCGCCGCCGGCTTCGTCCATTTTTATGCCGAGGATTTTCGCGGAACGTTTGACGATCAGCAGCAAATCCTCCGGCGAATAAAATTCCAGGCGATGGACGATGCCGAAGCGCGAGCGCAGCGGCGCCATGATCAGTCCGGCGCGAGTGGTGGCGCCGATGAGGGTGAAACGATTGAGCTGGTACGGATGGACCCGCGCGCCGGGGCCCTGGCCGATGATCAGGTCGACGCGAAAATCTTCCATGGCCGGGTAGAGGATTTCTTCCATGGAGGGCTGCAGGCGATGAATTTCGTCGAGGAAGAAAAAATCCTGGGCGTCGAGCGAAGTGAGGACAGCGGTGAGGTCGCCCTTTTTTTCGAGCAGCGGGCCGGAGCTGACCTTTATGGCGGAGCCCATTTCGTTGGCGAGAATTTGGGCCAGGGTGGTTTTGCCCAGGCCAGGAGGGCCGTAGAGCAGGACGTGGTCGAGGGCTTCGCCGCGGGAGCGGGCCGCTTCGACGGCGATCTGCAGATTTTCTTTGACGCGATTCTGACCGATGTAGTCGGCGAGCCTGGTGGGGCGGATGCTGGCTTCGATGCGCTCGTCGTCGTCGAGGGCGCGGCCGGAGATTACGCGTTCGTGGGGATTTAGTTTTTCAGGCATTTGGGCGGTGGCTCAAAAATTAGACATCTTCGAAAATTCCGACCTGGCGCTCGGATTCGGTTAGGCCGGCGCAGGCGCGGTCGAGCGCTTCGTATTCTTTCGCGAATCGCGCACGCATTGTCGCATGGGAGGCGGCGGCGTCCCAACGATCGATGGTCAGATAGCGCCGCGGATTATCGGCGTCGCGCAGCAGCGCGGTGCCGAGAAAGCCGGCGCTGCGGCGAAACAGCGCGGCCCAATCGCCGGCGACGGCATACGATTTCTCGAAATCGGAGACGCGGTCGGCGCGCACGATAAATTCCCAGACGATCTGGAACAAGGCCCCTCTCCGAATCGATGCGGAAAATCCGAAGATTCATATACGCGAAAACAATTCTACATCTTTTGGGAGCAGGTCACTTCGAACGCTTGGATTTCTGCGTGGCCGCGCCGCCCAAAACCTGAAGCGAGGCGCGCAGCAGCGATTCGAAATCGTTGCCGACGGTGGAGCGCGATTTGGCGATGGCGCTTTCGACCGTGCGTTCGTCGTAGCCCAAATTGACCAGCGCGGAAGAAACGTCGGATTCGAGTTGCGAGCGCGTGGCGGGCTTTCCGGCGTCGGGCACATCGACGGCGGCGAGTTTATCGCGGAGCTCAACTACCATGCGTTCGGCAGTTTTCCGTCCCACGCCGGGAATGCGCACGAGTTGCGCTAGATCGCCTTTACGGATGGCCGGAATTAATTCGTCGAGAGACATGCCGGAGAGGATTTTCAGCGCCAGCGAAGGGCCCACGCCAGAGGCCGAGATCAGCAGCTCAAAACAATGTTTTTCGCGGGCGGTGAGAAAACCGTACAGAGAGAATTGATCTTCGCGGACGTGGGTGTGAATGAGCAGAGTGTTATCGGAATGCAACGCAGCGAGGCTGGTGAAAGTGGAAAGAGGAATCTGGACGACGTAGCCGACGCCTCCGACTTCCAGGAGAACTTGATTCGGACGTTTGTCGATGAGTTTGCCGCGCAGCGAGCCAATCATGTCGAGCGATTATTGATTAGTGGTGCCGGGCTGTCAAACCGGGACACAGCGCGAAATAAAAAAAGAAAATTGCGAAACATTTTCGGCGATGGCCTCGTATGAAGGTGTGTAAGAAGAAGCGAAATTCAGGGAGAAATCGAGCGCGCACTGTCCGGTATTGGACAGACGGTGTTCGTTTGCGGTGCACTCTCTGATTTTTGTTTCGCGATCGTTAATTTTCTGATGAATCCCTCGAGGCGTTGCTTCCGGTCTGCGGATACGTCCGTCTAAGCAAGCGCGAGGGGCAAAAAGAAAGCCTAGGAGGAAAGGAAAATGTCACGAAGCAAAATGGTTCGAGTTTCAACATTTCTGGCAGCGCTGGTGATGATGCTTTCGATCGGGTTGCAAACGTTGTCGGCGAAAGATGCCAAAGTTGACACGTCATCGGTGTTCACAATTCAAAATGCAGCATCGCTGGCCGGACAGTCGATCACGCCGGGCGATTACAAAGTGACCGTAACCGAAACGCAGCTGACGATGACCAAGGACGGCAAGGTCGTGGCGCAAGTGCCGGTGCAGTGGAAGGACGAAACCAGCAAACCGCACTACTCGACGATCGTGACCGACGGCGGAAAAATCACCGAATTTCACTTCGGCGGGAAGACTCGATTCGTAGTTGTGTCGGCTAGTTAAGATGCGGGGAACATTGCACGGCGGGCAGTGCTGGAAGTGACCGGCGCTGCCCGCCGATTTCGCAATGGCAGCTTAAGAAACAAGTGGACGCAGATTTAGGACCTGGAAGCAGGAACGACAACGATTGCGGACTTCAGTGAGGAGGCCGGTCTTTGCGAATGGCCTCATCGACGAGGGCTTCGAGTTCGCGGCGAGTCAGGGTAATGCGTTCGGTGTCGGCGCAATCTGAAGTAATGGGAAACTCGGGTCCGGAATTCGAAGCGACTTGCAAGCCGTAACGGGACCTTGCGGCGATAAGCTTTTGCACTTCGCTGCCGGAAAGCAAAACTTGTTTGCCGATCAGTTCGGTGACCAGCGAGACGCGGGCGAAATGCTCGGCTGTTTCCATGCGGAAGAAAGCGGTGAGCAAATCGTGTCCGTAGGTGACCACGCCATGATTGGCCAGTAGGATGGCGTCATAACCGTCGACGAAGGGCTCGATGCTTTCGGCCAGTTCGGGCGTGCCGGGAGTGCCGTAGGGCGCCACCGGAATGCAGCCGAGCGAAATGATCAATTCGCAGACCAAAGCCTTGTTGAGCGGTGTGCCGGCGGCGGCGTAGCCAGTGGCGACCGGTGGATGCGCGTGGCAGACCGAATTGATTTCGGGGCGATGGCGGTAAATGGTCAGGTGCATGGCCAGTTCAGAAGAGGCGTTACGCCCGCCGTTCACTTTTTTCCCATCCAGATCGGTAATGACCAGGTCCTCGGGGGACATCATGCCCTTGCACATGCCAGTGGGCGAGGTGAGGATGTGCCGCTGGTCGAGGCGCACGGAAATATTCCCATCGGTTGAAGCCACGTAGTTGCGCTCATAAATCCAGCGGCCGACGGCACAAATGTCGCGGCGATGCTCGTCTTCGGATTTAAGAGCTCCGGGTAGGACAGATCCACAAATCACTGTGCCTCCTCGACGAAATGCGGGGCTCAACTGCGAACGTGCATAGGCTCTATACCCCAGGATGGAGTGCGGCACAATAAAAGAATTTCGGAAGGCCCGTTCAGGTTCGGGGAGCCCGAACGGGGGTACATTAGCCGAGAACGAACTCTTAACGGGTTAGCCACGGAACCTAGGCGTAAATGCCGCGTAACTTCAGCGCGCGCGCAACCCGGTCGATGGCGACAATGTAAGCCGCGATACGATTGCTGACACCGTGAGATTCCGCGGCGCGAACAACTTGATCGAAACTTTGATCCATGACGTCCTGCAAGCGTTCGTTCACTTCGCTCTCGCGCCAGAAGAATCCCTGACGGTCCTGGACCCATTCAAAATAACTGACCGTGACGCCGCCGGCATTGCCGAGAATGTCGGGGATAACGAAAATTCCCTTGTTGTCGATAATTTCGTCGGCGTGGGAAGTTACCGGACCGTTGGCGCCTTCGCAGAGAATCTTGCAATCGACGCGCGCGGCGTTCTGGGTCGTAATCTGGTTTTCGGTCGCGGCCGGAACCAGAATGTCGGTGGGATGGAAGAGGACGTCCTGAGCAGTTTGCTTTTCGCCACCGGCCGGGAAATCCGGCAGGGGCCTTCCCTGTTTGTAAACCCAGTCGACGAGCTTGGGGATATCAAAACCTTTTTCGTTGTACAAGCCGCCGTGAATGTCCGCGACACCAATAATTTTGTAGCCGGCGGCGTGCATCAGCATGGCGCCCTGGGATCCGACGTTGCCAAAACCCTGAATGATGACGCGGCAGCCTTCGCGGCGCATTTTCAATTTGGTTAGCGCGTTATTGCAGCACATCATCAGGCCGCGGCCGGTGGCTTCGCGGCGACCCTGGGAGCCGCCCAGTTCGAGGGGTTTACCGGTGACGACAGCCGTAGTGGCCTGGCGGGTGTGCATGGAATAAGTGTCCATGACCCAGGCCATGGTTTGCTCGTTGGTGCCTATGTCCGGGGCGGGAACGTCGCGCTCGGGGCCAAACCATTCGCTGAGTTCAGCGGTGTAGCGGCGAGTAATGCGCTCGAGTTCGGTCTTAGAGAGTTTGGAAGGATCGCAAATGACGCCGCCCTTGGCGCCCCCGAAAGGAATATTGACCACGGCGCATTTCCAGGTCATCCAGGCGGCGAGAGCGCGGACTTCATCGATGGACACGTTGGGATCGAAGCGGATGCCGCCTTTGCCCGGGCCGCGAACGGTGGAATGAAGAACGCGGTAACCGGTGAAAACCTCGACCTTGCCGTTGTCCATGCTGATGGGAATGTAAACCGTGATTTCCTTGCTGGGATATTTCAGGTAGCGGTAGATACCGTCTTCGAGGCCGAGTTTCTGCGCGGCGGTTTCGAAGCGCGCTTCAGCGGATTGGTAAACGTTCAGTTCATCTTGAGCAGCCGCGGACATGTGAAGCCTCCGGAAATATTGAAGACGATCGAGATAATTTGGCGACCCAGAACCTAATTATGCCGCTTATGGGTTGCATAAAACAAACCGTGGGGACGCAGCGCCGCCCAGTATACGAATCCGTTTATTAAGGCGCAAGAAAGGCGTTTGAGAATTGAACGTAGCGGTCACCTGGGACGCCGCCGTTTCGATGACCGAAGCGTGCGGCCGGTGCGCTGCGATTCCTGCTGGAGGAACTTATCCAGGAGGAGGCGGGCCAGGCGCGATTGATCGTGGCGCACGACTTTATCGTGGTGCAGAAAATCGCCCGTAATGTAGCGGATTCCCATGCGCTTCAGTTCGGCAAGCGACGGTTGCACCGGCTCGGCGCCTTGCAAACGATATTTGCGAAGCAGCGCCGGCGGGACCGGCTTGCGATTGATGACCACAAAATCAAAAATATGCCGACGGGTGTGATCGTAAATTGCCCGGACGTGATCGGCAACGGAATAGTGTTCGGTTTCGCCGGGCTGGGTCATCAGATTGGCGATGTAAACGCAGGTGGCGCGAGAGCGGGAGATGGCGTCCACGACTTTTTCAATCAGCAAATTGGGAATTATGCTGGTGTAGAGCGACCCGGGGCCGATCAGGATCAAGTCGGCTTCGCGAATGGCCTGCAGGACTTCGGGAACGGCGCGCACGCGGCGAGGAACCAGCCGAAGACGGCGAATGGGCTTGCGGGAGCGCGAAATATTGGTTTCGCCGGCGACGATCCGGCCGTCGGCGAGTTCGGCTTCGAGAGTGACGTTCTGAGCGGTGGAAGGATAAATGCGGCCGCGAATGGCCAGCACGAGCGAGGAAACACGAACGGCTTCGGGAAAATCGCCGGTGACGTTGGTGAGCGCAGTCAGAAACAAATTTCCAAAGCTGTGGCCGGCCAGTCCGCCACCGGCGGGAAACCTATATTGAAAAAGCTGGCTCAGAAGATGTTCGTCTTTGGAGAGCGCGACCATACAGTTGCGGATATCGCCGGGAGGAAGCACGCGATATTCGCGACGCAGCCGGCCGGAGCTGCCACCGTCATCGGTGACGGTAACGATCGCGGCCAAATCGGAGATGGGCCGACGCACGGACGGGCGGTGCACCAATTCTTTTTTGCGCGCGGAAACGTATTCTTTCAGACCGCGCAGAACGGTGGAAAGACCGGTGCCACCGCCTAAAGCGACGACACGAATCGAGCGACCGCGAGCTTGCGGAGGATTTTTCATGCAGATTTCATGCGGGAATCTGGGTCGCCAACTTCAAAGGATGCCGCGGAGATCAGCCGGACGAACCGTCGCGTTCCGGATAGAGCAGTTCGGTGAAACGCGGGTCTTCCTGCAAAAAGGCGAAGTCCTCATCGTTGCGAGCGTGATAACGATTTTCGGGACGCAACTGGATGGCTACTTTCAGATTTTGCATGGCGGATTCGGCTTCGCCGGTAAGGCAATCGAGTGCGGCCATGGCGTACACAATATGGTCGGCCTTGGGCGCGGACTTGCGGGCGCGATCGAGATGTTCGCGAGCTTCGTCCCAGCGACCGAGGTTCATGAGCGCGACGCCCTGGGTGTAGTGATCTTCGGCGGACTTCGCAGCGGGGACCGGGGCGCGGGCGATGCGCTGATCGCAAATGCGGATATGCATTTCGGCGCGGTCGTGGAGTTCCTTGGAGGGACCATCCAGGACCTTTTCGAGGGATTGCTTGGCGCGCGGGAACTTCTGCTCCTGGAAAAGCTTGAGAGCTTCCTCATAGGCCTTGAGCTGGGCTTGCTTGGCCGGCGCGTCCGGATCGGGAGGCGGAGCCTTAAACTTCGTAGTGGCCTTAGCCAGCTTAGTTTTCAATGGTTTATGGCTCTTTGCGGCAGCGTTTTTAGTGCGGGTCCCGGAGCGTTTCAATTGGTGTCCTCGCAGGAAACGTAGTGGACCATAGCAAAGTCGCGGGGGCGCGTCAATGCGGTGAATTCGACGCGGGACCGACAATGAAACTTCCCAAAGGACGAGCCATCCAACGATTGGCGGTTGTTCGCGGCGCGGGTTAGAGGCGCGATGAGGGTGGTGCACATGAGAACCATGATTTTTGCGGGCGCGTTGGTTTGCTCGGTGATTTTGGTATCGGCGGCGGTGGCCCACCGGAGCACGGAGGCGGCGAATAGCGTGCCGCGAGCCGACGGGGTTCGTTCGCCAGTGCTGGTGGAGCTATTTACTTCGGAAGGCTGCTCGAGCTGTCCGCCGGCGGATGAGCTTTTGCGGAAGCTGGATCAAACGCAGCCGGTCGCGAGCGCGGAAATCATCGCACTGAGTGAGCATGTGGATTATTGGGATGACATCGGCTGGAAAGATCCATTTTCGGCGCGGGCGAATAGCGAGCGGCAGGATCGATACTCGGCGCAACTGGGAAGCGGCGTGTACACACCGCAAATGGTAGTGGATGGAGTATTCGAATTGGTGGGCAGCGATGCGCGAAGCGCGGTGCAAGCGATCGGAAAAGCAGCGGCGGCGCAGAAAATCGCGGTGAGCTTGAATGCGGTAAAAAGCCCAGACGGAAAAATCTCGTGGCAGGTGCAAACCGGGCCGCTGCCGGAGTCAAGCAGCGCGACGTCGGCGAATGTGGTGGTAGCAATCGCCGACGACAGCGACGTTTCGAGTGTGGCACGGGGCGAAAATTCGGGGCGCACCTTGACGCACGTGGCGGTGCTGCGCGGGTGGAAGATGGCCGGAACCGTGGATAAGACCAAGGGATTTTCGCAGACGGTGGACATCGAACTTTCGGCGTCGGGAGCGAAAAAATCGCGAATCATCGTGCTGGTGCAAGAAGGCCGCGAAGGAAAAATCGTGGGCTTGGCGACGACCCGGTATCCGAGTTAGAGCGAAGCGCAACCCCGGCGCACCCACTTCTCCTCGAATATCAGCTACACCCTAAAAGGGATGGACGTTCTCCGCCAGTTGCTCAATGATGCCCTGGAGATTTTGGGCCGGTTGGCTCACTGAGCGTCCTGGAAAGTCCCACTGATTCATATTCTGATTCCGACGCTGTTGGGAAACATCGTCGGAGGAGTTTCGCTGGTGGCATTCCTGGGTCATGCACAGGTGGTCGCGGGAAAAGAAACGTACTCGTAGGGCCCTGCCTAATACGCTGATTAGCGGTCAGATGCGGCATTTTGAGGGATTCGGCGGCGCGGCAGCCGAGGCGATGGACCAGGCGGGTTATCAGTTGCGAAGCATGGGCGATGGGGCGCGTTGGCCGGGGAGAGGCGCTATGCTATAAGTAATGAGCGTCGCTAATCCGAGGAAATTGTGCCGTTTATAAATTTTCCCGCACGGGAAATTAACTGCAAACTTGTGTATTACGGTCCTGGCCTCGGCGGGAAAACTGCGAACCTGCAGTGGATCTACGAGCACACCGGAGCGAATCAAAAGGGAAAGATGGTTTCGCTGGCGACGGAAACCGATCGGACTCTTTTCTTCGATTTTCTGCCGCTGGACCTGGGTTCGGTGCGCGGATTCCGCACGCGGTTTCACCTGTACACCGTGCCGGGGCAGGTTTTCTATGAAGCCAGCCGGCGATTGATTTTGAAAGGCGCGGACGGCGTGGTTTTTGTGGCGGACTCGCAGGAAGAACGGCTGGACGCGAATCTGGAAACGCTGGACAACCTCCGCGAACATCTGAAAGATCACAATCTGGATTTCGCGACGATTCCGTACGTGCTGCAATTGAACAAGCGCGACCTGCCGAATGTGCTGCCGATCGAAGAACTGCAGAAACATTTACTGGTGAAAGGTGAACCGACGGTGGAAGGTGTGGCGGTCACCGGTCAAGGCGTGTTCGATACGTTGAAAGAAGTCGCGAAGCTAGTGTTGGCCGAATTGAAAAAGAACGCGTAGCCCGCCTGAACTGCCGATCCTCAATACAAGTGGAATGATACTTCGATTGTCTGCTGTACGGCTATGGGAGCTCCTTCCGCTGTCGACGCGGGCCGGAAAGTCCACTGAGTAACGGCTTCGATTCCTTGCTTGGTTAACCCGTACGGCAAACCTTTCAGCACAGCAATGTCGTAGGCCCGGCCATCCTCTTTGACCACCGCAGTGAGAACCATTGTGCCCTCAAACTTCTGGTCCACAGCTTCCTGACTGTATGTTGCTTGGGGGCAACGCAGGCACTTCGGATAGGAGTAGCCAGGCTGTCCTGGAGCGAGAGCACGCGGGGGTGCGCCCGAAGAAGAGAATGGCGGCCCCGGTACGCTTTGGTTCAAAAGTTTCGACATTTCAGGAGTCAGGTGCAGGGAGGCCTGGAAACCGAAAAGTGGCTTCAGATCACGGATGCGGTAGAGCTTGACGGTAAGCTCCAACCCGTCGCTTTGATTGGACAACTCGCCAACGACTGCCGCTTTCGCGCCCATACCCGCACCGACCCAAATCGCCGTGGACGGGTCATTAAGAACCGACGGCAATACTCTGCGGTCGGCGCAGGCTGCGTTAATTTTGGTGCGATCCAAGACCTCCAACGAAGGCACAGCTTTTTTCAAAGCGTCGCTAAAATTCTGGGCCAGATATTCGCCTAACTGGTTGGTTTTTTCGGATGGCCCGGCAAAATTGAACACGATAACGCTCTTCTGTTTGGAGTGAATCATCGCCTGGGCGATTTGACCGGCGAGATCGTCCATCTGAGGTAATTGAGCCTGGGAACTTGGGCAAACGGGAATTGACAAGAGGAGGAGAAAAAAAATCCTCGGAAGCCTCATGAGGAACCTAGGCGCGAGCGATGTTGCTGCGGAAAGCTGCGACTGCTCGAGATTCCTCGTAAAACGTGGGAATGGCGTGGATCAAGCGGGTCAATTCGAGGACTTCCTTGACGTGACCTGAGGGGTTGAGAAGTTTTACGCCGCCGCCCTGGCGGTCGAGAGTGACGAACGAGCGGACCAGGGTGCTGATGCCGGAGCTATCCATCTGGGTGACGCCGGCGAGGTTGAGGACTACTTCGGAAGCGCCGGCATCGGAAAATTTGCGCAACTCGGCGACGAGTGCATCGTTGCTGACGCCGATGACGATGCGGCCGACCAGGTCGAGAATGGTAACGGCTCCGGATTTACGCTCTTCGATTTGCAAACCCATCGCTACCCCTCCAGATGGCCTGCCGACCGCAATACCGAATGCGGGAACCTCGACACGGGCGTATGGCAAGCGCGCGGGCGAGTGGGCGCATTATAACCTTTTCGTTAGATTCTGGAATAGTTTCGAGAAAATCGGGGCCATGGGGCAGGAACCAGGGCGCCAAGTAGCGGCTAAGGCTAAAAATTTAAACGGGAGGCGGAAACCTAGCGGTGACCACCTCCCGGGGTGGGTGGGGTGTTGCAGGAGCGTCGTTAAAACGGCTTGCGTGAGCCTAGACGATCCGGCAATCCAGCGTTTCCGCCGGAATCCACAGTTGAATCATGAATAACACGCGCCAAGAAAGAGTGTCAACAGCATTTGGGCAAGGCGAACGGAGAATTTTAGCGAAAAAGAAGAGTTGCGCCGAAGCGGAACAGCGTTAGGCGCGATGTTTAAGCGCGCTGGTTTTGGCGGGTTGAAGATCGAGAGTATCGCGAATGCGGCGGGCGAGATCGCGCGGATCGTAGGGTTTCTGCAAGACGGTGAGTCGCGAAAAGCTGGCGGCGGAAGAACGGAGACTGACCTCCAATTCGCGGCGCTCTTGAATTTCGCTTTCCAAGGCGGCATTGGCGGTCCGCCATTTGGAGATACTGGGCACTTCGACGGCCTGCGGAAGCAGGCGAGCTACGACGACAGCGGTGCCGATGGAGGCCACCGCGGTAATGGCCTTCAAGATGCCCACCAGCCAGTATTCCGAATGCCAGAGATTCCAGACTTCCAGCCACATGGGTGCTGCCACAGGTCAGGATAAAAACGCCGAAAAGAATAAAAACGAAACCGAAGGGAAGATCGCGGCGCTTACGGACCAACCAGAGGAGCGCAAACGGAATGGAAAAATAGGAGAGCGCAATCAACGAGTCCGAGATGACGTTGAGCCAGACCAAGCCCGGATTCCACAGGTAACAGTAGCCATGGGGCATGAAATCGCCGGGACCGAATATCTGCCTTAAGAGCTCCATGATTCTCCGGAAAGCGTGGCGCAGGCAATCGATTCCCGGAAACCCTGCGAAAGCAAAAGAACAAGTAAGCGCAGTATCAGGCACAGCCAACGCCGTTAGGAACCTCATCGGGAAAAAAAGCGAATGCTTCTAGGTCGCACCGAAGAGGGACACTGCTGAGGTGCCGGGGGTGTGCGGAGGATGAACGAGCTGGAAAAAGAAATTTCTAATCAAATGCTGCAAGGGTCGAGTCCGATCTTGCGGAGCGAGGAAACGCCGGTTATTGTCCAGCCGAAGCCTGGGGCGGATGGCTGGCGAAATACTGGCTGAGACTTGCGCTGAGTTCTTGCAAGCCCGCATTAATGTTCTTGTCCATAGCGAGAACGATGGACGGAACGGTCTTGTCGGCGACCGGTTCATCGTGAGTGTAGGTCTGGCTCCAGGGGATACTGCGGGCCGTCGGATCGTACAGTTCGAGGTGCAGCGAGAAGCGGGCGACGAGAGCGGGCTGGTCTACTCCATACATCTGGAGCAGATGGCCACGAATGATGTAATTGCCACGGACGCTGGCCGCGACTCGAGAAACTGCGGCATATTGCCCGCTGTTGCGCAGGACGCGAATGAGCGCGTCCTGAACCATATCGGCCGGAGCTTCGGCCCAACGATCGTATTCGTAGGTGCCAAGCTGCACCTGGCCGGAACCGTAGACCAGGCGATCATCGCGGTAAAGATGCGAGGCGGTAAAGCGGCCGACCAGCAGGCTGATGGGCAGCGGCGTGGCGACGGCGGCGGCGGGGGTGGGGGGAACGTCGATGACGTAGTACTTAATGGGGCGGGGCGCGCCGCAGGCGGCGACGAAACTTGCGACGACGGAAAGGATCACAATCAACTGAACGCGACGCCTGGACACTCTTCGCTCCTTCTCGCAAAATTCCGCGCGATACAACGAAACTCTTCCTGCGACTACCTGGGCAGCGCCGACCCGGGTTTGTGCTCCTTGGGCGAGGAGTCACGAATTAAAGTGTAGGGCCGGGTCTTGATGGTTTCGGTAAACGCATTCAAATTCTCGGTGGTGGAACGCAAGTTGTCGATAATCTCTTCGAGATTTTCGGCGTTGCTATCGACCAGATTGTTCAGCGTGCCGACCATGTCGTTGGCTTTGGCCAGTGCCTGGCGCAAATCGATAATCGACTGGCGAATATCGGCGCGATTTTCGGAGAGCATGCCGTCGAGCTTCTTGAGAGTTTCGTCGGCCTGGGCGGCGGTCTTCTGGAAATTATCGACGAGCTGCGGCAATTTCGCGGACACGTCATTGACATGAACCAGGGTGGAATGAACCAGCGGACGATCTTCCTGCAGCATGCCGCGGAGGTGGGACAGACTGGCCGAGACGTTTTCGCGATTCTGGTCGTTAAGCAGATCGTTGACGCGGGCCAGAGTGACTTTCACTTCGGTGACGCGATCGTTGAGGTTGTGGATGAGTTCGTTGGCGGCCGGGGTCAGCTCGTTAATCTTGTCGGCAATGTCCGAAAAGCTGGTGGGTTCTTTGGCGCGAAGAGTGGCATCACGCGGCGCGCGCGGAGCCTGGGAAGTACCGGCGAGAATTTCGAGGAAATTTTCGCCGAGCGGGCTGGTGCTGGTAATGGCGACGACGCTGTCGGTTTTTACGGGTATGTCCGGTTTCGCACTGAAGTCGACTTTCATGCGACCCGGATCCTGGGGATCGAAATTGACTTTGCCGACCCGGCCGATCGGCGGACCGTTCAGATAGCGAACTTCGGCGCCGGGTTCCAAACCGCCGGCATTCTTAAAGTAGGTATGGTAGGGGGTATTGTCCTTATCGAGCGTCCCGGATTTGATAAAGACGGTGACAATCAACAAGGCTGCGACGATCAGAACAAAAACACCGACCAGTGCCTGTTCCTTCTTCGAATCCATCCGTATCCTCGTTGAGTCCGCGCGGTGACCCGCGCGGTCGTCCCCTCAATTTCGGGGGAGTATAGCACGACCCTTCGGCTTAACCAGACCTGCGCGAAAATGAGCGGCGCGCAGGAGGGCACCAATACACCGGCCTTATTGACGCTGCGGCGGAGTGTCTCCCGTGAGCATTTGCAGATAGTCAATTTCGCCAGTCAGTTCCGGCTCGGGGACGCGATCGAGAAACTGGCGAACGCGGGGCTGGGTGCTTTTCTGCAAATTCTGGGCGGTGTCGTCGGCCACGATGACGCCCTTGTCGAGCACGATCATGCGATCGGCGATCAAGAAGGCGCTGGCCAGCTCGTGGGTGACCACGACTATGGTCATGCGAAAAGCCTTTTTCAATTTCAGGATGAGCTCGTCGATGCCGGCGGCGATGATGGGGTCGAGACCGGCGGAAGGCTCGTCGAAAAATAGCGTGGCGGGGTCCATGGCCAAGGCCCGGGCGATGGCGGCGCGTTTCTTCATTCCGCCGCTCAACTGCGCGGGCATATAGTTTTCAAACCCGGATAGGCCGACCTGATCGAGCTTGAGGCGCACCATGATTTCGATGGTGGAATCGTCGAGCTGGGTATGCTCCTGCAAAGGCAGCGCGACATTTTCGCCCACGGTCATGGAGCCGAACAAAGCGCCGCCCTGAAACGACATGCCCATTTTCTTGCGGAGCTCGTCGCGCTCGGCATCGGGAATGGAGGCAAAGTCCTTGCCTTGAATCCAAATTTCGCCGGAACTGGGTTTTTCGAGGCCGACGAGGGTGCGCAGCAGGGTGCTCTTGCCGGAACCGGAGCCGCCGAGGATGACCATGGTCTCGCCCTCGGGAACCTCAAAATTGATGCCGTGCAGGATTTCGCGCTCGCCGTATTTCACGCGCAAGTTGCGGACGGAAATCGCGGCGTTGCTGGAGGGCTTGGTGGGCGTGAGATTGGGCTTGGGCGGCGATGACATTTTTTAGTGAGCGGCGGTTATATAAAAAAGCGTGGTGAAAATCAGATCGACCATGACCACCATGAAGATCGATTTCACGACGGCTTCGGTGGTGGAACGGCCGACTTGTTCTGAACCTAAGCCGGTGGAGAACCCTTCCTGGCAGCCGACCGCGGTAATGACCAGGCCGAACATCATGGCCTTGATCAGGCCGGTCATGATATCGCGGATCACGAGCGCGTCGAGACTGGCGGAGATGTAGGTTCCCCAGGTAAAGCCGGCGGTGATAACGCCGAACATGCCGCCGCCGAGAATGCCCATAAAATCGGCCCAGGCGGTGAGGCAGGGGACCATCAAGAGCATAGCGAGGAACTTGGGGGCGACGAGGAATTGCACGGGTTCGAGCGCCATGGTTTCCATGGCGTCGATTTCCTCGTTGACCTTCATGGTGCCGATTTCGGCGGCGAAGGCGGAGCCGGAACGTCCGATGACCACGATGGCGGTCATCAACGGGCCGAGTTCGCGGGTCATGGAAACGGCGACGGCGTTAGCGACCATATGCAGGGCGCCGAATTTACGCAACTCGTAAGCAGCGTTGACCGCCAAAATGGCGCCGACGAAAAAGGAAATTAGAGAGGTGATGGGAAGAGCGCCGACGCCGACGGACATGGCTTGATGGACGGCGCGACCGAAGTGAAATTTCTTACCTTGAAAGGGCGCAACGAAAACAGCGCGGGCCGCACCGCCGGTGAGGCGTGCGAGTCCCCCGATGTAAGCCAGCCCATCAATCGTGGCGGCGCCGATTGTTTCGGTGAACGGCATCTGAGAATCCGGGCGGGTGAGGCATTGCGTGCTACCCGCTTGAACCTGCCCGGAACTTTACCTCGCTGGGGCGACGTTGGTGCTGCCACCGCGCAACGCATCTGCTTCGTTGTCGTACACTTCAAAAACTTTGATGAGCCGGGTCAGTTCGAGCACTTCGCGCGCGGTGCGGCTGAGGCCGAACATGGCGAAGGTGCTTTTCATATCGCGCGAAACTTTCAAGCCCTCGACGAGCGAGGCCACGCCGGCGCTGTCAATGTAGCGAACCTTCTCGAGATTGACGATGACGCGCGGAGATTTTTTGTCCTTGAGCAGATCGAGCAGGACTTTGCGAACTTGCGGCGAATTGTAGAGGGTGATGTCGCCGACGATGTCCACAATTGTAGCGGTTCCGGATTGGCGCGTTGAGATGTCCATGAGGCCTGCCCCAAAGGGGGATAGAGAGTTTTGCCAGAGATTCCGCTCAGATGCAATCAATTTTAAGTTGTACGCACCGGGCGGAGGTGCGGATGTAGGGAAAGCAAGGCGAAGGCCATCCGTGGAAACGCGGGTTTCGTCGGCGAGAGCGTGCGGAGACGCCGCCAAAATTAAGAAAGATTAAGGTTGGTGCGCCGGCGAGGTGCGAGGTGAGCGCATCTGGCACGAGGGAAACCAAAGGCGCACTGTTGCGATTTTCCGCGCGCGCTAAAAACTAGCGGCACAACGAGAGGGCCGATGATGGGCCGAATTGCTACTTGCGGTTATCGAGTGGAATGTAGCCGCGCAAATCGCTGCCCAGATATACCTGACGCGGACGAGAGATTTTCTGTTCGGGGTCGAGCAGCATTTCTTCCCACTGCGCGATCCATCCGGAAGTGCGCGGAATGGCGAACAGCACGGGGAACATGGTCATCGGAAAACCCATCGATTGGTAGATGAGGCCGGTGTAGAAGTCCACGTTGGGATAGAGCTTGCGCTTGACGAAATATTCGTCTTCGAGGGCGATGCGTTCGCACTCGAGGGCGATTTCGATCAGGGGGTTAATGCCCATCACGTCGAAAACCTCGTAGGCGATGTTCTTAACGATGCGCGCGCGCGGGTCGTAATTCTTGTAGACGCGATGGCCGAAGCCCATCAGCAGCTTTTCTCCGGCTTTGACGCTCTTGATGTAGGCCGGGACATTCTGGATGGATCCGATTTCAACCAACATGCGCAGCACAGCTTCGTTGGCGCCGCCATGCAGCGGGCCGTAGAGAGCGGCGGTGGCCGCGGCGGTGGCGCAGTAGGGATCGACGTGGGAACTGCCCACCAAACGCATGGCGGTGGAAGAACAGTTTTGCTCGTGGTCGGCGTGGAGAATGAAAAGAATATCGAGCGCGCGTTCGAGGGTCGGGTTCGGGCGATATTTCGCTTCGGTGGTGCGGAACAGCATGTTTAAGAAATTGCCGCAGTAGCTGAGATCGTTGTCGGGATAGACGAACGGCATGCCCAGGCTATGGCGATAAGCGAACGCGGCCAGCGTGGGCATTTTGCCGATCAAACGATAGGTCTGCTTGCGGCGCGATTCCGGATTAAAAATATCCTTGGAGTCGGGATAGAACGCGGAAAGCGCGGCCACGGTGGAAATCATCATGCCCATGGGGTGGGCGTCGTAATGAAAGCCGTCGATAAATTTCTTGATGCTTTCGTGGATGAAGGTGTGGTGGGTGACGTGATAGGACCAATCGGCTAATTGGGATTTGGTGGGCAGCTCGCCGTGGAGCAACAGATAAGCCGTTTCGATGTAAGTACTTTTTTCGGCCAGTTCCTCGATGGAATAACCGCGGTAGCGAAGAATCCCTTTGTCGCCGTCGATGTAAGTGATTTTGCTTTGACACGATGCGGTGTTGGTGAAGGCCGGGTCGTAACCCATCAAACCGAAATCGTCAGGCTTCACTTTTATGGGACGCAGATCGATGGCGCGAATCGTATCGTGCTTGATCGGAATTTCGATCTGCTGGCCGGTGCGATTATCGGTGATCGATAGGGTGTCGCGCGTCGTCTTGGACGCAGACTCACTGCTAAGGTCGGTTGCAGGTTTGGTGGGATTCATGCCGGAACCTTTCGGGGCGGACAATTAAAACTTGCCGCGACGCTCGTACCAGTAGAATGTACACCAAATCGAGTGAAAGCAAGAATGGGTTTGCGAGAAAAACAGAGTCTAATGCGACGGAAAACATACGCAGGCGTATGTGCAGGCTACCGGCACTTCATTAGTAGGGCATCGGCAGGAAATCCTCGGGAGGGTTCATTTTGGAACCATACGCATCCGTACGGTTCTTTCCGTGTACTTTATTTGGATAAATCGTCGATCAACGCGTCGGCGGCTCGGCGTCCCGAAACCATTGCGCCATTGATGGATGCGTTGTCCCGGTAATCTCCGCAGACGTAAACGCCGGGCCGGATACGCACCGGGCGCTCGGGAGGGTCGAGCACGCCCGGGGGCTGGGCGGGCTGCGCGTGGGGAATACGGTAGCTGCGGAGAAACCGCCAGGAACGGACGACCGGGCCAAACCAGCCTTTGAGGTCGGCGATGATGAAGCCGCCCAGCTGGTCATCAGTGAGCGGGAAGTCGCCGAGAACAGAAACGGAAATCAGATATTGCCCGGCCGGAGCGTAGGCGGGCGCGATCGCGTTCAGGACGCAAAGATTGTTCACGGTGCCGCCGCGGGTGCCGGCCAGCAGCAGAATCGGTTCGGTGGTCGGCGGAGTATCCGTGGCGTAGTAAAAACAACTGACGCTGCGGGAGCCCGGCAGCGGAATTTCGCCGAGCAGTTTGGCCGCCGAGGGACCGTCGGCGGCGACCACGACCGCACGTGGGGTGATTTTTTCGTTTTCGCCGAGAGCCAGGGTGTTGCTGAGCAAAGAATCGACGTGGGCGTTGAGGCGTACGGCGCCGTCTGGAAATTTGGCCGCAAGCTGGGCGGGAATGGCACCCATGCCCTGGGCCGGAACGCTGACTTTGGATTTGGCCATGGTGCTGAAGACAAAATCGAACATGCGGCTGGAGGCGTGCAGGTCGCGATCGAGCATGATGCCGCCAAAGAACGGTTCGAAAAAATGCTGGATCATCACCGCTGAGAATCCGGCGGACTTCAGTGCGGCGATGGTGGATTTTTCGGGGCGGCTGAATATTTTTTCGATCGAGGCGTCTTTGAGGCGCATGCGGAGGCGAGCCATGCGGAGTTTATCGGCCAGCGAACCAACCGGCGAATCGTAGGCGGCGCGCCACTCTCCGGTTTTGCGCCAGGGATCGATAAAACGATTGAGGCGGCCGGCAAACCAAATCAGGACGCCAGGATCAAATGATTTCAAACTGAGGGCGCTGTAATCGAGGACGCGTTGCGCTTCGGGATAGCCTTCGAGCAAAACCTGAAAGCCGCGATCGAGCAGAAAGCCGTCGAGGTGATCGGTGCGGACGCGGCCGCCAATTCCGTCGGAAGCTTCGAGGATTTGAAACGAAATTCCTTTTTCCTGCAGGCGGCGGGCGCAACAGAGGCCGGCGAGCCCAGCGCCCACGATGATCACATCGGGATTTGCAGTCATTCTTTGGAGGAGTCCTCGTCCCAGGCCGGCCAGCGGCCAATGGCACGGTATTCTAGCTGGTTCATGAGGTTTGGGCGTGAACTATTCGCCGCGGGCCGCGCTACGCGCCAGCATTGCTTCTTTGGTGATGCGGTGGCGGTATTCAAAGAGGCGTTGGAGTTTGCGCTGGACGAACCAGTATCCGAAAAAAGCTCCGATTGCGCCCAGCGGCAATTCGTACTCGATGCGGTCCTCCAGGAAACTGGCGCAATCTCCGTCCGGCAAAAATGAGTGGGTGTGTTGCCAGCTTTTAAAGGGGCCGGAAATCTGGACGTCTCGAAACTGGCGGCCTTCGACGTAATCGCGATGTTCCAGAACCCAGCGGATTTTGAACGGGCCGAGCCCGACGCGCAGGACGCCGCGATCGCCATCCCGTATTCCGGCGGGGCGCTGCTCGAGTTCGACCGGCTCCCCTGGCGGAGTCAGGAGTTCGAGCGCGCCGGGTTCTTCGTGCCAGCGAAAAACTTCGGCGGCTGGGGCGTCAATCTTCGATTTCGCGATAAAGAGTTTTTTGCTCGCCATATTTCCGGAGGTAGTCCTTCACGCGGAGCTTGCGAGCGGTGTTGTCCGAACTCATGTAACGGATGGTGCCGAAAATCGGGCGTTCGGGTCCCCAGGGACGGTCATAGCGGCCGAGACACCAGAAAATTCCGCTGTAAGAATTGGGATTGCGGCCGTCGAGGGCGTAGCGGTTATTCAATTCGATCAGGACTTCCAAAGCCTGCTCCGGAGATTCCGACCATTCGAGAATTTTTTTGCCCCAAAGCATGCGCAGGTAATTGTGTATGTGGCCGGTGGAGGAGAGCTGGCGCTGCGCGGCGTTCCAGAGCGGATCGTGAGTGCGAGCAGCGGCAAAATCTTTCAGCGAGTAGATCCATTGGCGCTCGTCACGAGAGTGTTTCGCCAGAGTTTCTTGGGCCCATTCGGGGAGCGATTCGTAGCGATCGTAATCGTCGCGGTGGCTGGAAAAATTGAAACCCACTTCACGCCAGGTGATGAACTGATCCAGAAATTGTTCGACCGGAGGGCGCACGCCCCACCAGCCCTCGCGGCTGCCGCTCGCGCGGTGGGCAAGTTTGGCGTCCGACCATTTTTCGCGGGACATCAGATCGTGAAACATCTGGTGCGCGGAAATGTGGCCGAAATGGAGATAGGGCGAAAGACCGGTGGTACCTTCCGCGGAGGGCTCGTTGCGCTCCTCGGGGTACTCGTCGATTTTCTTGGATAAGAACTCGAGCCATTTTTTCTGGGCGGGAGCTTCTCCTCCGCTGACGGCGTCGGACGCGGTGGCGGAGAGAATCTGGTGGTTGATCGGCAATTCCGCGAGCGATTGGGAATTTTCCAACCAGGTTAGCGACGCCGGCGGCCAGCGCTTGGTGACTTCCTTAGGCAACGATTTTAGTTGGGGAAGATCCGGACGCGCGAGTGGATCGGCCTTGGGGAAATGGGACAGATGCGCAGGAAGAGTTTTCTGGAGGAAACGGCGAAAGGCGTAGGCAGTGGAAAACAGCTGATCGGTGGCGCGCAGCGGAAGCAATCCATTGGAGTCGACTTTTTCCAGGCGCACGGACAATTGCTGCGCGGCGCGGCGAACCATGTGCGGCAGGAAAAAACAGGGGAAGTCGTCGGTGACGACGACGCAGGAATGGTGGGCGAGCGCGGCGAGCAGGCCCTTCCCGGCACCTACCGCGCGCTCGACGTACGGATAATAGTGGACTCCACCCTCAGCTAGATTCCGCAGTTTGTCCGCTATCCCGTCCAAGACGAAACGATGCAGGCGAGCGCTGGCCCAGGGGTAATCGCAGCGGAGCGCTTCCAGAATTACGAGGGGCTTTTTGAGTTCGCGCGCCCGGGCGATGGCGTGGTCTAGCGTAAAATTCCAACGGGTGCGGCGGAAGGCAATCATCCAGTACAAGACAAAATCTTTTTCTGGCCGGACGGGTTGGTCGTTACAAAGGTCGACGCGAATTTCGGGGATGGCGGGCAAGTCGCGCCTCCTAAGACCGGGCCGGGACTGGAAACAAGGCCTCGCGGCGAATCCAGCAGCGAAGCCTAGACATCATCCGGCGGCCGCGAGGGCGAGGCAAGAGAACTTGCAATTCCGCGCGTTCGAAAGATTCGAATGAATCGAACGAAACGATCAGGGGGTGCGGAGTTTGGCGGCAAAGTCGGGCGTGACCGGATCGACCTCGGGCGAGCGATGGGTGGTCAAATCCTGTTGAGCAGCGAGTTCGCAGCGATTCCGGCCGTTCTTCTTGGCGCGGTACAGCGCGTCGTCAGCGAGCCGAATCATTTCCTGGGGATCGAGCAAATGCCCGGGCGTGCTGGCGGCAATCCCGAAGCTGCCGCTGACGGAAATCGAAACCCCGTCGGCGAGGATGGGCGTGGCTTCGATTCCATGGCGGATTCTTTCGCTTAAACCGAGGGCGCCCATGGCGTCGGAGGACGGAACGACGATGAGAAATTCCTCGCCGCCGTAGCGGCCGACCGCGTCGTAGGGACGAATAAAATTGGTCATGCGGCGGGCGACTTCCTGGAGCACGGCATCGCCGGCCAGATGGCCATGGGTGTCGTTAACGTATTTGAAATGGTCGAGGTCGGCCAAGACGATGGCGAAAGCATTGCCGCCGCGATCCTGGCCGGAACGCTCGCGGCGGATGGTGTCCAGAATCACGCCGCGATTGCAGATTCCGGTGAGATTGTCGTGGGTGGCGCGGAATAACAACTCTTCGCCGGCGGCGATGAGCTTGTCCTGTAGGTCGAGGATGCGTTGGCCGACGTGCAAGCGGGCGCGGACTTCCTGCGAGTCGAAGGGCTTGGTGAGGTAATCGTCGGCGCCGGATTCCAGACCTTGCAGCAGATCCACACGGTGCGGAAGAGGCCGTCGGGGGAGTGGATGGGGCTGACGCGGGCGAGGAACCAGCGCGTGTCGGCGCCGAAGGCGATGGAGTACTCGATGCTTTCGCCGCGGCCAGCAGCGGTCACGCGGATAAAACATTCGGCGAATTGAACGGCCAGCACTTCCCCGAGTAGTTCTGAAATGCGGTGACCGATCAGCTGTTCCCGGGGGCGAGCCAGGACAGAATCGTCAGTGGTCCAAACATTGCGGAAAATTCCCTCGCGATCAATTTCAAAGATCACTTCGTCGATGGCGTCGACGATGGCCTTGAGGCGGTCCTCACTTTTGCGGAGGCCGTCCTCGATGGAGCGGCGTTCGGTGATGAGGGTGCCCAGGGTCAAACCGGTCAGCGAGACGATGAGGGTCAAGAATTGGAGCATGGCGAGGTGATACAAATCTTCGGGATAGAAGTTGAGCATCACCATCGAACCTAAATTCAGCAGGAGGATCGCGGTGCTGACGCCGGGAATGCTCTGGCGAACCGCGACCCAAATCACCGGAAGGAAAATCAGGTGGGAGAGATTGTAGCTTTCGCTGAGCCTGGAGCCAAAGACGAGCCAGAGCGCGAAGACAAGGGTGGCGAGTTGCGCTGCGAATTCGAGGCTGCCGAAGGTTCGGCGATGAGTGCGTTCGATGGCGAGGGGCCGAGCGTGGCTAGATCGGCCATAACGGTTGGAGCGTCCGTGGAACCAGGGCATGACGTGAACCAGGTTGAAAGGCGTGAGGGCGATCAAGCCAACCGAATCGCCGACGGCCCAGCTGAGTACCAATTTCGGATACTCCGTTATCAGCGCAGGAGTTTCCCAAGTGAGCGTCAAAGCCCCGACACTGGCGACCCAGAAGGAGGTGGTGATGGCGACGGTCAAATAGCGAAAGACATCACCGACCGAGCGGAAGGGAGAATCGTGGGGGAGGATGCGGCGCAAAATGAAAGCGCCGCCGGAATATCCGGCGGTGATGACCAGGCAGGAGACCCAGAAGGCGGCGGAACGCGGCGATTGGTGATAGTTGACGATGGCCGAAACGAAATTCGCCAGCAAGATCACCGGCATGTAGGAAAATCCGAGACCGACCAGTACGGCGACTTCCAGGCCAGCGGGCGGGTACCAGGCACTGACCCCCTTCCACATCTGGAACTCAACGGTCATGCGGTCGAGAAGGACGTGCAGAATCAAGAAGACGACGCCGGCGCCAAAGTTCCACGGGTTGATGGACCAGGGCCAGACCCAGTGCGTGGCCCCCGCCCAAGAACGTCTTGGCGACGGGCGTTGGCGTGATGGAAGGCCTCGGCTTGGCTACATTTGACGTCAAGCGGATACTCGTGAGCTTGGAGTAAGGAACAGCAAGATTTGTTCGCGGCGGCGCTAACGAGTTGGCCGACGTTCGGCGAGGCCAATCTCGGCGGGCACCACCACCGCACGCCCATCCGATCCGGCGGCCGCGCCCAGGTATCGCGGCGTGGCCGGAGCGGCCATGGGGATCAGGGCGCCTTCGGCTTCCTCCAGGAATTTCAGGCCATTTTCCGAGCCTTGCCAGTCGATGGAGATCACATCGCCCAGCGAGACTTGTTCGGTCGAAAGCAAACTCGCCAGCGGATAGAC